>ERZ761602.2980-NODE-2980-length-25114-cov-9.809290_pt1 | contig 25114 bp, 22 predicted proteins | sample MGYA00512165_ERZ761602 | MGnify/ENA primary metagenome ERZ761602 (study PRJEB28899, sample SAMN02445085) | bioreactor sludge metagenome | biome: EBPR sludge; isolation source: Thorneside wastewater treatment plant | place: Australia: Brisbane, Thorneside...
GCCCCAAGCCCGCCCGCTCCCCCCCCAACGGGCTAGCTTCCGCGTCCATGCCGCCCTCCATCCGTGACCGCCTCGCCGCCCGCGCCGCTCGCGCCGCTGACCTCGCCCGCGCCGCGCGCTCCCTGGCCAGCCCGGCGGCCAGCCTCGCCCGAGTCGATGTCTCGGCCATGCGGGCCTGGGCGCGCAACGTCCGCGCCGTGGAAGAGACCTTGGGCGGGCCGACCTCTCGCGCCTACAGCCGGGTGGTGGTGGCCACGGCCGAGCACGACGCCGACCTCGCCCGCCTCGTCGCCTTCACCCTGCCCGACCACCTCGCCCGCGTGCCCGAGCCCCAGCGCGGCCGCTACGTCAAGCTGCTGATGGCCGTGCTCCGCGACCGGCCCGCTGCCCTCCCGCTGGTCGTCCGCACCCTGCCCGACCTGCTGGAGCGCTTCGACGACCTCGCCCTGGCCCGCTACCTCTCCCGCGGGCTGGAGCTCCACGAGGAGTCCGCCCGCAAGGCCGAGAGCTTCTTGCGCCTGGAGTCGGGGGCGGGTCGAAAAGAGGCCGCCGCCTTGGCCCGCGGGGTCTCGCTGCTCGATGTGCAGCGCGCGCTGTCGCTCTACGCGCGGGCCCACTGCGGCGAGTCGGTCCAGGTCCGCCCGGCCGAGGGTCGCACCGCCTTCTCGGACGGGCGCCACATCTACCTGCCGCCCCTGGTCGACCGCTTCGGAGACAGCCGCGACCGGTTGGTCTACCGGGTCCTGACCGCGCGGGCGGCCGGCTACATCGAGTTCGGCACCCTCCAGCTCGATCTGGAGACCCTGCCCGGCCCCTGGCCCGACCCTCGCCCCGAGGAGCTGGAGCAGGAGCGGCTGATGCGCGCCTTCCCGAACAGCGCCTTGGCCCGCGACCTGTTCGGCATCCTGGAGAACCTGCGGGTCGAGGCGGCGGTGCGCCAGGAGTACCCCGGGGTCGCCCGCGACATGGACGCGCTGGCGGCCGCCCACGACCAGGGCTGGCGGGAGGAGCGGCCCGATCCCCAGGGGCTCGCCCCCGCCGAGCAGGCGATCGAGTGGCTGGCGCGCGCCGCCCTGGGCCTGCCCGAGCCGGTGCTCAGCTCGCTGCCGGCCCTGGAAGCGGCGCGGGCGGCGGCCCCGGCCCTGGAGCGGGTGCGCGAGCCCGGCGCCTCGGTCGCCCAGACCGTCCTGGCGATGCAGCAGGCCTTCCCCTACGTCTACGGCCTGCTCAAGCGGGCCGAGGAGAAGCCGCGCCCGGACCTGGGAGGCGACGGCCCCGACGGCCCCGGGGCGGGCGGGTCGGGCGAGGAGGAGGGCGAGAGCCCGCCACGCACGCCGACGCCGATGCCGGGGACCGGGGAGGGACGGCCTCGCCCGCCGGCCGAGGATGAGCTCAGCTACCAGCCGATGGCCGCCGACCCCTTCGGCGCCAGCGTCGATCCCGGCCAGATGGAGGGCCCCGAGCGCGGGGTCGAGAGCCGGGCGCTGGAGCTGCTGCGCCAGCTTCGCCAGGAGGGCAGCGAGGCCGAGCTCTCGCAGGCCCGGCAGCAGGCCCGGGACGAGGGCAGCTCCTACGAGGAGATGGCCGCGATGCTGGAGCGGATGGAGGCCCCCTCGGGCGCCATCATCGAGGGCCGCGACCCCGAGCGCATCCCCGTCAGCGAGCGCCCCGAGACCCGCGGGCTGGCCCTGGATCCCGACGTCGAGGCCCGCCCCCACAGCCACCTCTACCCGGAGTGGGACGCCGGCATCGAGGACCACAAGCCGGCCTGGGTGCGGGTCACCGAGTACACGCTGCTGCCCGGCAGCTCCGAATTCGTGCGCCGGGTGCGCGAGGAGCACGGCCCGCTGATCGCCCAGGTGCGGCGCAGCTTCGAGGCCCTGCGCCCCGAGGGCGTGCGGCGCCTGCGGGGGGTGCCCGACGGGGACGAGATCGACCTGGAGCGCTGGGTCGAGGCGATCACCGAGCGCCGTGCGGGGGGCACTCCCAGCGACCGCCTCTACACCCGGCACCAGCCGCGGGAGCGCGACGTCTCGGTCGCCTTCCTGATCGACATGAGCAGCTCGACCAACGAGCTGGCCAACGGCGATGGCAAGCGCATCATCGACGTCGAGAAGCAGGCCCTGGTGCTGATCGCCGAGGCCGTCGACGCCATCGGCGACGCCTGCGCGATCTGGGGCTTCTCGGGCTACGGCCGCGACCAGGTGGCCTTCTACGAGGCCAAGGGCTTCGAGGACGCCTGGGACGACCGGGCCCGCGAGCGGGTCGGGCGCATGACCTGGAAGATGGAGAACCGCGACGGCGCCGCCATCCGCCACGCCACTCGCCGGATGAGCGAGCGCAAGAGCAAGATCAAGCTGCTGATCCTGCTGTCGGACGGGAAGCCGCTGGACTGCGGCTGCGATCACTACAGCGATCGGTACGCCCAGGAGGACACCCGGGTCGCCCTGGTCGAGGCCCGCAAGGCCGGCGTCCACCCCTTCTGCATCACGGTCGATCCGCAGGGCGGCGAGTACCTCGCCCGCACCTACGGCGAGGGCGGCTACACCGTCATCAACCGGATCGAGGCCCTGCCGCAGCGGCTCCCGCTCATCTACCGGCGCCTCACTCGCTGAGGCGCTGCCTTGCCAGCGAGGCCGACCGCAATAGGCTCGGCCGTTGCCTCCACGGGGATCTCATGTCTGCACTCGTCTCCTCGCTCCTGCTCTTCCTCGCCTGCACCGGCTCGGACGCCCCGACCGTGCAAGAGGTCCAGCTCCCCGCCTCGCCCGCCGATGCCGTCCCCGTGGCGGTCAGCGGCCTGCCGGTCGCCAAGGGCACCGTCGCGCTGATCACGGTCAAAGACGCCGGCGTGCAGGTCCCCGCCCGCTTCGACCAGGTCAAGGGCAACATCACCCTGGACCCGGCCAACCTGGGCAAGAGCACGGGCACCCTGACCATCCCGCTGGCCAGCTGGAACAGCGATCTCGAGCTGCGGGATCAGCGCGTCAAGGAGACCTTCCTGCAGGTCGGGACCGCGGTCGACCCCAGCTTCGAGCTGCAAGGCATCGACGGGGCCAGCTCGGCCCTGATGGGCGAGGGCGCCTCGGCGACCGGCACCGCCCGCGGCCTGCTGCGCTGGGGCAGCACCGAGCAGGCGATCACCGCCCCGGTCCGCATCGAGCGCCTGCCCGGCAACAGCTACCGCGTCCATGTCGACGAGTTCAAGGTCTCGATCGCCTCCCTGGGCCTGGAAGAGCAGAAGGGCTTCTTGATGGAGCTCTGCATGCACGATGACCTGGCCGACGAGGTCGCGGTCCGCCTGGACTTCACCCTCGGCGCCGGGCAGGGCGGCTGATGGAGACCGGCCTGCTGCACCTCCACCGCACCCTCGGCTATGTGATCTTCATCGCGGCCCTGGTCGATCTCGTCCTGATCCTCACAAAGGCCCGCAGCGACGCGCGGGTGGCCGGAGTGCTGGCCAAGGTCCACGCCATCGGCGTGCTCGGCGCCGGTCGGCTCAACATCGTGCTCGGCCTGGCGATGATGTTCGTGCTGCCCTGGGTGCAGCTCAGCTCCTGGTGGGCCTGGGCCGGCCTGCTGCTGTGGGGGCCGATCGAGGTGATCAGCAAGCGCTTCGTCAAGCCCGAGGTGGCCCTGGTTCGGGACGGCGGCAGCGCCAGCGGCAGGCTCCTCGTGGGCGCGGTCGTCGAGCTGCTGATCATCGTCGCCATCTTCGGCCTGATGACCGCGCGGCCCTGAGCCCGTGTCGCCCCCAGCGCTGCGACCGGCCTTCGCCGTCATCGGCGATGTGCACGCCAGCATGGAGCTGCTGCGGCAGGTCCTCGACCGCATCGACGAGGTCGACCCCCAGGCGGTCCTGATGGTCGGGGACCTCGCCTGCGCCGGCAATGGCCGGACCCGACGGGCGTCGTCGATCCAGCAGTACCGCGAGGACCTCGCCATGGTGCTGGCCGCCGTCCGGCAGCGCGGGCGTCCTTTCGCCTTCGTGCCCGGCAACCACGATCTTCGCGATCTCCCCGAGCCCGAGAACGTCGACGGGCGAGGTACCACCCTGGCCGGCCTGCGCGTCAGCGGCATCGGAGGTGCGGGCCCCGACATCTTCGGCTTCGCCTACGAGTGGCAGGAGGACGAGATCCGCCGCCTGCGCCTGCCCGCCGCCGACGTGCTGCTCTGCCACGCCCCGCCGCGCGAGACCTCGCTCGACCGCACCCACCACGGCTGGCATGTCGGCTCCACCGCCATCCGCGAGCGGGCCTCCGCCATGCGCGGCGTCCTGCTCTGCGGCCACATCCACGAGTCCGCCGGCGCCGCCATGCTCAACGACTGCCTGTGCATGAACGTGGGCGCCCTGGGCCGGCCCTTCGGGCGCCCCTGCCTGGGCTTCGTCCAGGATCTGGACCACCTCTGGCACGAGGACCTGGGCACCGGTCGGGTCCAGGAGTGGCGTCGGGGCGGCTGAGCCTCAGTCGGCCCGCCCGTCCGCCTGGAAGTCGACCACCGCAGTGCTCGCGGCGGGGACCTGGACCCGCACCGTCTGGGTCTGGCCGTCGACCCGGGTGAGGCCGATGGTGCGCTCGCCCGCTGGTACGCTCGCCATGGTCGCCGCGCCGTCCGCGTCCAGGGGCCGGCCCTGGGCGGCCACGACGACCGCCGCCGAGCGCGTGCCGTCCTCGATCTGCAGCACCCGGCCTCCTCCCAGGACCAGCCGCCGCTCCAGGCCCGGCGAGAGGCTGGCCTCGCCCTCGCCGGCGCCCTTCCAGCTCAGCCGCAGCTCGGCCGAGCCGGTGTTGCGCAGCACCACGGTCGACGCGGAGCCGAGCACGGCCACCGCTGGCTGCGGTCCGCACTCGTCCCAGCTCAGGACCAGGGAGTCGGGCAGCCGGTCCTCTCCCGGAGCGTCGGTCCAGGCGATGGCCTGGGCTCGCCAGGGGCAGGGCGGCGGGGTCGAGGGGGAGGGCTGGCCAAGCAGCCGGACCTCGACCTGGCCGCGGGGACCGCCGTCCGGACCGGTCGGGCAGCCCAGCAGCAGGAGGGGGAGCAGGGGGAGCACAAGGTGCAGGGCGATCAGGAGAGCTCCATTCTGAAGAGCGTGATCTTAAGCGCTCCGAGCCCCGTCGTTCAGCGGACTTCCATCACGATTCGCAACGCCTTGTGGTCGGCGCCGGGGATCCGATGGCGCCGCACCGAGCGCACCCTCAGCTCCGGGCCGGCGAGGGCCTGGTCCAGCTCGAAGAAGGGCAGGTTCGGCCAGCCTCCCCCCGCCGGCCAGCTGGCTTGCCAGGGCGCCCGCCCCCACTCGCTGCGCCGGAGGCCCGAGCTTCTCAGCAGGCGGCTGGCCGGCGTCCCGGGCACGTGGTTGAAGTCCCCCATCGCCAGGACCGGGTCGCCGGGCAGGCAGGGGCCCCACTGCCGGGCCATCCGGCCCCCGACGATGGCCTCGGCGACACGCTGGACGTAGGGCAACAGCCCGCTGGGGTCGAGCGGCGCCGGCGGTGGGGCGTGCAGCCCCAGGATGCAGACCGGCTGGCTGCCGCCGCCCGCGCGGGGCACCGGGACCCGCAGCAGGCCGAGCGGCATGGTGAAGGTCTCGCTGCCGAACTCGGGGCTGACGGCGCCCTCGCAGGGCAGGCCCGGGCGGCAGAAAATGGCGGTGCCGTGCGAGGGACGCTTCATCGGGACGCCGTGGTTGTCGGCCACGCGCTGCAGCCCGGGGATCTCCTCGACCCGGCGCTCGATCGTGATCACGACGTCGGCGTGCAGGGCGGCTAGCGCCTCGGCCGCGCCGGGGGGGCCCTCGCTGAAGGCGTCCAGGTTGGAGCTGACGACCACGAAGCCGCCCTGGGGGACCTCGCCCAGAGGAGGGGGGCCCAGCACCAGCAGGTAGGAGAGCAGGGCCGGCGCCCAGACCCAGACGGGCGCGCGGGTCAGGGCGCAGGCGAGGCTGAGCAGGGCGCCCACCGCCATCAAGGGCGCGATGGAGGAGAGCAGCCCCGACTGGAGGATCTGGCCGGCGATGCGGTCCTGGGGCATCGGCCAGGCCAGCGCCCAGCACAGCCCGGCCAGCAAGGCGGGGGCCGCACAGAGCGTGAAGGGGCGGGCGCCGGACATCCGCCCGGGCTAACCAGTCGGCCCCCTCCGAGGTGATCTCCATGAGCCCCACCCTCCTCGCTGCCGCCCTCGCCGGCGAGACCACCGAGCGCCCCCCCGTCTGGATGATGCGGCAGGCCGGCCGCTACATGCCCGAGTACCGCGAGCTGCGGCAGCGCCTCTCCTTCCTGGAGCTCTGCGACGACGGCGACCTCTGCGCCGAGGTCACGATGCAGCCGCTGCGGCGCTACAACTTCGACGCCGGCATCGTCTTCTCGGACATCCTGATCATCCTGCAGCGCATGGGGCTGGACCTCAGCTTCGGCAAGGGCCACGGCCCGGCCATCGCCAACCCGGTGCGCAGCATGGCCGACATCCAGGCCCTGCGCGAGGTCGACGCGGTCCGCGATCTGCCCGCCCCGCTCAAGGCCCTGCGCATCCTCAAGGAGATCGCCCCGGTGCCCGTGCTGGGCTTCGCCGGCGCGCCCTTCACCCTGGCCTGCTACGCGGTCGAGGGCGGGGGCAGCCGCGACTGGGTGCGCACCAAGCGCCTGATGTGGGAGCAGCCGGCCGCTTTCCAGGCCCTGCTCGACCGCCTCGCCGACGCCGTGGGCGACCTGCTCCAGGCCCAGGTCGAGGCCGGTGCCGCCGGCGTGCAGCTCTTCGACACCTGGGCCGGCGCCCTGCCGGTCGAGGATCTGCGTCGTTTCGCCCTGCCCGCCGCCGCCCGGGCGCTGTCCCGGGTCAAGGGCGCGCCCACCCTCTACTTCACCCGCGACAGCGGCCCCTTCATGCCCTGGCTGCACGAGGCCGGCGCCTCGGCCATCGGCCTGGACTGGCGGGTCGACGTGGCCCACGCCCGCTCGGTGCTGGGGCCGGACGTTCCCGTGCAGGGCAACCTCGATCCGATCGCCCTCTTCGCCCCGGCCGAGGAGCTGGTCCGCAAGACCCGGGCGATCATCCAGGCCGCTGGCCCCCGCGGCTTCGTCTTCAACCTCGGCCACGGCATCGTGCCCGAGACCCCGATGGATGCGGTCGAGGTGGTCGTCGAGGCGGTCCGCGCCTGGCGATGGACCGGCTGAAGGCGCGGCTGTGGGGACCAAGACCCATGTCTGGCTGCTCGCCCTGGGCGCCCCGGCTGGCCCCCAGGCCGCCGCCGCCTGGCTGAGCGCGCTCTGGTCGGACCCCGACGCGATCCCCCACCGCCTGCCCTGGCTGCGCTCGCTCCTGGCCTGGCTGGTCGCCCGCGTCCGGGCCCCCGCCCTGGCCCAGCGCTGCGCCTCGCTGGACGCCGAGACCCTGCGCTGGGCCGAGATCGAGCAGCAGGCCCGCGACCTGGGCCGGATGCTGGGGCCCCACTACGCGGTGCGGCCGGTGCTGCGCTACGCCGGCCCCGACGCCGCCCAGGCGGCCAAGGACACCCGCCCGGGCGAGCGGGTCATCCTCCTCCCCCTGGAGCCCCACGTCTCGGGACCCACGACCATCTCGCCCATCCGCGGCGCCCTGCGGGCCCTGGACGGCACGCGCACGGAGGTCGCCCGGGTCTCGGGCTACCCCGACGCGCCCCTGTACGTCGAGGCCCTGGCCGAGACCCTGCGCGAGGCGCTGGTCGGCCTGCCCGAGCCCGCCTACGAGGTCCTGTTCTGCGCGCGTGGGCTGCCCTCGGCCGGCGGGCCCTACCCCGCCCAGGTGCGGGCCACCCTGGACGCGCTGCTGGCCCGGGTCCCGCTGGCCCGTCCGCACCACCTCGCCTTCACCCGCGCGCCGGGCCTGCTGGCGGGCCCCGGCCCGACCGTGGACGAGGTGGTCAAGGAGCGGGGCCGCGCCGGCCTGCGCTGCCTGGTGCTGGTGCCGCTGGGCTTCACCAGCGACCACGTCGAGACGCGCGTCGAGCTCGATCAGGAGCTGGCGGCGCTGGCGCGCAGCGCGGGCATCGCGCACATCCGGCGGGCGCCCACGGTAGCTGTGCGGCCGACCTTCCTGCGTGCCCTGCAGGCGCAGGTCCACCAGGCTGAAGACGAAGCGGGCTGGGACATCCCCTGGCGCGAGGCCCTGCAAACGGTTGGGAGGAAGTGATGCACACCCAGGTCTGTGTCGTCGGCGGCGGAGTCAGCGGTCTGGTGCTCTCGGCCCGGTTGGCGCTGGACAGCCAGGCCGGGGACCCCTTCGGCTTGACGCTGGTGGAGGCGGACAGCCGCTGCGGCGGGGTCGCCTGGAGCGAGCTGCACGAGGGCCGAGTGATCGACCAGGGCCCCTCCAGCTGGCTCTCCGGCGAGCCGGCCCTGGACCGGGCGATCGAGCTGGCCGGGCAGACCTCGGCGGTGCTGGGGGCCAACCCCGCCGCCAAGGCCCGCTACGTCTGGGCCGCCGGCGAGCTGCACCCCGTCCCGATGTCGCCGCCAGCCCTGCTACGGACCAAGCTGATCTCCTGGCCGACCCGGCTGCGGATGCTGCTGGAGCCGCTGGTCTCCCGGGGGGACGAGGCCAGCGAGGAGAGCGTCGCCGACTTCGCCGCCCGCCGCCTGGGCGTCGGCGTGGTCGATCGGCTGGTCGCCCCGATGGTGGCCGGCATCTACGGCGCCGACCCGCGGGAGCTCAGCCTGAAGGCGGCCTTCCCGGCGCTGGCGGCGATGGAGCGCCAGCATGGCAGCCTGCTGCTGGGCGCGATGCGCTCGGGAGGCAAGGGCCCTCGCCCCGGCCTGCAAGCCCTGCGCGGAGGGGCCGGCAGCCTCAGCCGCGGCCTCACCGACGCCCTGGGCTCGCGGGTCCGCACCGGGGTCCGGGTCCGCGGCGTCGAGGCCAAGGCCGAGCACTGGGTCATCCACACCGACGAGGAGCGCTTCACCGCCGACGCCGTCGTCCTGGCCGCTCCGGCCGGGGCGCAGGCCGCCATCCTGCGGGGCCTCGACCCCGACGCCGCCCGGGCGCTCGACGAGATCCCCTACGCCCCGCTGGCGGTCTTCACCGCCGTCTGGCCCGCCGACGCCTTCCCCCGCCCCGTCCAGGGCTTCGGCGTCCTGGTCGCCGGAGACAGTCGGGCCGAGGTCCCGGTGCTGGGGACTCTGTTTGTCTCCTCCACCTTCCCCTCGCACGCGCCCGAGGGGGAGATCATCCTGCGCACGATGGTCGGCGGCCAGCCCGACCCGGCCGCGTACGATCTGGATGACCAGCAGATCGCCGCCCGCTGCCACGCCGCCCATGCGCGGATGCTGGGCGTGCCCAAGGGGGCGCCGCTTGCCGTTCACCTGCAGCGTCATCCCAAGGCGATCCCGCAGTACACCAGCGGCCACCTGCGCCGGGTGGCCGTGGCCCGCCAGGCCATGGCCCGGCACCCGGGGCTGTTCCTGGTGGGCAGCCACCTGGACGGACCGGGGGTGCGGGACTGCGCGAGGACGGCGAACGCGGTGGCCGACCAGGTGCGGCGCTGGCTGGAGACCGGGGAGACGGATCCGGGCTTGGGGTGATCCGCCTCAACGAGGCAGCGGCTCCACCCGGTCCTCGTCCTCGTCGTCCTCGTGCGGCAGCACCTCGGCCGGCACCTCGGCCAGCCGCCCCTCGCCGGCGGGGGGCCGGTCCTCTCGCACGCCCAGGGCCTCGCGCAGCCGGGTCCACCAGCGGGTGTCCTCGGCGTCCTCGTCGCGGTTGCCCAGCTCGACGACCAGCTCCTCGACCTCGACGATCACCGCCGAGGGGCCGGCGTGGACCCGCCCGTCCAGGGGCAGCAGGCGGTCGCCGTGCAGCAGGATCCCGGTCAGGCGGCTGCCGTCGGCCTCGATGACGAAGTCCTGCACGGCGCCCAGCGCCCGGCCGCGGCGGGTGATGGCCTGGATGCCGCGGTAGGTGCTGGCCCAGGCCCGGCCCTCGGTGGTCTTGCGGGCCCCGCTGCCCCAGTGCACGTTGGCCTCGCTGTCGACCAGGGCGACGTCCCGCCCGATGCGCAAGACATGGCGGGCGGCGACCGCGCCGCTGCTGGGCCAGACGCCGCCGCCCTTGACCCGCCAGCCGTAGATGCGGTGGGTGTCGAGGTCGAACTGGAAGTCGTCGAGCCGGCCGGCGAAGGCAGCCTCGGCGACGCTGACGACCTGGATGTTCTGGGCCCGCTTCCAGGTCAGGTGCCGAGAGAGTGCAGGGGGAGAAACAGGGGTATCGCTCATGCAGATCTCGTGTCAGGCTGGGGGGCGGTCCGGTGAACGCCGGAGCGGCTTCGGCCACTACCATAGCGGACGCCGACCTGGACCGAGGACCGAGAGCGCCTGCCAGAGAGTTCCTGCCAGAGAGTTCCTGCCAGAGAGTTCCTGCCAGAGAGTTCCTGCCAGAGCACAAGGACGCCCGATGCTGACCATCCTGATGTTTGCCTGCACGACCGAGGAGCCGGTCCCGTCGCAGCCGCTGCCCTCGGAGTACGAGTGGGAGGCGCCCCAGGCGACGGCACCCGAGTTCGACGCCGCCCTGGTCGAGGCGGGCTTGCAAGAGGCGATCGACGTGGCCCTGCGCCTGGGCGGGCAGCCGGTGCTGGACGGCTACTTCACGATGCTGGAGGGCTCCGACGGGGACTGCCCGACCTGGTACGAGCAGGACGGAAACGTCTTCTGGAACGACTACTGCACCAGCGACGACGGCACCCGCTTCGACGGCTACGGCTTCTACTACCTCTACGAGCAGGTCCCCCTGGACGACAGCGCCACGCGCTACGACGGGCACTCCCTCTACGGGGTCGCGACGGTGGAGGCCGCCGACGGGACCCGCCTGCACATGGGCGGCGGCTTGCAGACCTTGCAGGGCTACGACCCGGACAACAACGGCAGCATCTACCTCTCGCAGATCGAGGGGGGCTTCTCCTGGACCGAGGCCGAGGGCTGGCTGGGTGAGGGCCTGCAGCCGGACATCTACCTCTACGCGGTCGACTACCCGGACTGGGACGGCCGCGGCGCCTTCATCGAGGGCGCCGTCGGCGGCCTGCCGGGAGCGGCCAGCGCCGTCTTCTTCGAGTCCAACCTGCTCTTCACCGCCAGCCTCGGCGCGGTCTGCGAGCGTGAGCCCACCGGCAGCATCCAGGTGCGCGACGGCGCGGGGAGCTGGTGGCTGGTGGTCTTCGACACGCCCGAGGAGGGCGAGATGCAAGGCAGCCTCTGCGACGGCTGCGGCACGGTCAGCCTGAATGGCGAAGAGGTGGGCGAGGCCTGCGCCGACTTCTCGTCCTGGATCTCCTGGGAGGGAAGCCCATGGTAACGCTGCTCATACTGCTCTCGTGTACCTCTGAGCCCGAGCCGGTGCCGGCGGCGATGCCCGAGATGAGCTCGGCGGAGCTGCTCACCCGGCTCAGCCTGGACCTGCGCGGGCGGCGGCCCTCGCCGGAGGAGCTCGACCGGGTCCAGGGCGATCCGGCGGCCCTGGACGCGCTGACCGAGGAGATGCTCTACGACCCGGCCTTCGAGGCGCGCGTCGCCGATCTGTGGAGCGAGGTCTTCCTGACCCGCACCGAGACCTTCTACGTCGGGGCCGAGGACTACGGGCTGCCGGACCAGGCCACCTTCGCCGCCTCGGTCGGCGACGAGCCGCTGCGCCTGCTGGCCCGCATCGCCGCCGAGGACCGCCCCTGGACCGAGCTGGTCACGGCGGACTGGACGATGGCCAACGACACGCTGCTGGCCGCCTGGCCGCTGCAGGGCGAGCAGGGCTCCGGCTGGCGGCCGGCCCAGTACACCGACGGCCGACCCGCTGCGGGCGTGCTGGCCACGAACGGGCTGTGGTGGCGCTACACCTCGACCACCAGCAACGCCAACCGCGGGCGGGCAAACCAGATCAGCCGGATCCTGCTCTGCAACGACTACCTGGTCCGGCCGATCGAGTTCGAACGCAACGTCGACCTGCTCGACGAAGAGGCCGTGCTCGACGCGATCAACAACAACCCCGGCTGCGTGGCCTGCCATGTCAGCCTGGATCCGATCGCCAGCTACCTCTACGGCTTCTGGACCTACGTGCCCGACAGCGTCGAGGAGGCCAGCCGCTACCACGCCGAGCGTGAGCCGCTGTGGAGCACAGTGACCGGGGTGGCGCCCTCCTGGTACGGCCAGCCGGGCTCCTCGCTGGCCGACCTGGGCGCGCAGATCGCTGCCGATCCCCGCTACCCGGAGTGCGCGGTCCAGCGGACCTACGAGCTGCTGCTGCGGCGGCCGGTCTCGGTCCAGGACGTCGATCGGCTGGCGGCGCACCGCGAGGCCTTCCTCGACGGCGGCCTGACCCTGCGCTCGCTGATGCGCTCGGTGATGGCCGACCCGAACTACCGGGCGGGGGCGACCGACGCCGAGGGCGCCGTGCCCCGCAAGATGGTCAGCGCCGAGCTGCTGGCCGACCAGGTCGAGGCGCTGACCGGCTTCCGCTGGGAGTACGCCGGCATCGACATGATGGGCACCGACAGCGTCGGGCTGCGCACCCTGGCCGGCGGGGCCGATGGCTCGACGGTCGCGGCCAGCGCCACCCGGCCCAACGCCACCCTGGTCCTGGTCCAGGAGCGCCTCGCCCAGGCCGCCTCCTGGTACGCGGTCGCCTCGGAGGTCGAGGCGGAGCGCTCCTCCCGCTCGATCTTCCGCGAGGTCGATCTCGCCGCCCCCGCCAGCACCGACGAGGCCGCCAGCCGGGCGCAGATCGTCCGCCTGCACGCCCTGGTGCTGGGGGACACCGTCCTCGCCGACGGGGAGGAGGTCGAGGCCGGCCTCGCCCTGCTGGCCGAGCTCAGCTCGGTGGGGGCCTCGCCGCCGGTGGCCTGGGCGGGCCTGCTCTCCGCCCTGATGCGCGACCCCGACTTCCTGCTCTACTGAGGTGATCCGTGAACCGACGCTCCTTCCTCGGCGGAAGCGCCCTGGCGATGGCCCTCCCTTCCCTGCTGCTCGCGCGGCGTGGACAGGCGGCCCCGGCCGACGGTGAGCTGCGCTTCGTCTTCGTCTTCGCCGCGGGCGGCTGGGACACGACCCGGGTCTTCGCCCCCGTCTTCGACAACCCCGACGTCGACATGGAGGGGCTGGCCGAGCCGGCCTCCGAGGGCGGCATCTCCTGGGTCGATCACCCCGAGCGGCCGCGGGTCTCGGCCTTCATGCGCGGCAACGCCCACCGCATGGTGGTGGTCAACGGCATCCTGGTGCGGGCCATCGCCCACGAGATCTGCACGATGCTGGCCCTGACCGGGGGCAGCTCGGGCCTGGATCCCGACTGGGCCACCATCCTGGCCCATGCCCAGGCCGACCGCTACACGCTGCCCCACCTCGTCGTCGGCGGGCCCAGCTTCTCGGGCGAGATGGTGACCAGCGTGGCGCGCACGGGCAGCTCCAGCCAGCTGGCCGGCCTGCTCTCCGGCGACATCCTGCAGTGGAACGACCGCTACATCGGCAGCCCATCGGCCCCGGTGGAGAGCGCCGTGGATCGTTTCGTGCGTCGCCGGGCGGTGGCCCGGGCCGGCAGCAGCCACAGCCCGGTCGACCAGGCCCTGGCCAGCACCTTCGCCGCGGCGACCCAGGCGGCGCAGGGCCTCAAGGACTACCAGTACATCATGGACTTCTCGGCGGGCACCTCGCTCTCCGACCAGGCGCGGGTGGCGGTCGACGCCTTGCGGCTGGGCCTCTGCCGCAGCGTCACCCTCGGCTTCGCCGGCGGCGGCGGCCTGGGCTGGGACAGCCACGCCGACAACGACGCGACCCAGAGCCCCCTCTTCGAGCAGCTCTTCATCGGCCTGGGCGAGCTGATGGGCCTGCTGGACGCCACGCCCGGCGAGGACGGGGTCAGCCTCGCCGATCGCACCGTGGTCGTCGTCATGTCCGAGATGGCCCGCACCCCGCAGCTCAACGCCACCCTGGGCAAGGACCACTGGCCCTACACCAGCATGATGCTGCTGGGCCCGGGCCTCGCCCATGGGCGCGTACTGGGCGGCTATGACGGCGGCTTCGGCGGGGCGCCGGTCGACCTGGCCAGCGGCGATCTGTACGAGGGCGGCAGCCTGATCTCGGCCGAGGCGGTCGGGGCGGCCCTGCTGGAGCTGGCGGGCATCGATCCGGGCGACTGGGTCAGCGGCACCGAGCCGCTGCGGGGGATCCTGGGATGATCCTGCTGCTCGCCATGCTGGCCTGCGGGGAGGAGGAGCCCACCCCCGATCCTCTCTGCGAGGAGGCCCCCGTCGTGACCTGGGACTACTGGGGCGAGGGCTTCATCCAGGAGTCCTGCCAGTCCTGCCACGCCTCCACCAGCAGCAACCGGCGCGGCGCCCCCGAGTCGGTCAGCTTCGACACCGAGGAGCAGGTGCTGGACCAGGCGGCCGCCATCCTGGCCGTCGCGACCGGAGAGGAGCCGACCATGCCGCCGGGCGGCGGGGTCAGCGAGGACGATCGCTACCTGTTGGAGGTCTGGCTCCGCTGCTGGACGGGGGAGGAGCAATGAACCTGGTCTTCTGGATGATGGGCTGCGCCACCGGCTCGATCGGCGGCGCCGACACGGGCTCCAGCGAGTGGGACGGCAACACGGGCGAGTACATGGCGGAGACCGAGCAGGACGAGCCGGCCGCCATCGACCTGGAGGCCCTGGGGGAGTCGCTGACCGAGGTCCTGGCCGGCGTGATCGACATCAACGCCGCCGGGGTCATCACCGCCTACGCCGAGCTGATGCAGGGTGCCGACGAGGGCTGCCCGGACTGGTACGAGACCGAGGGCACGCCCTACTGGTACGACGTCTGCACCAGCGAGGACGGGACCGTCTTCGACGGCTACGCCGCCCTGGCGCCCTACGAGAACTACGACGACGGCGAGGGCAACGTCTACTCCGGCTACCAGGTCTGGGGCATCGCCAGCATCGAAGCCCCCAACGGGCGCCGCTTCCGCTCGGGGGGCAGCGCCAGCCTGTTCGCGGTTCGAACCGCCGACGGGACGCCCGTCAGCTACAGCTTCATGGAGGACGGCTTCGAGGACAGCGCCGCCGAGGGCACCTGGCTGGCGGACAGCATGGACGTGGGCCTGACCACCTGGGCCTCCTGGTCCGAGGAGTACGGCGCCGGCGCGGTCTACGTCGACGGCGTGCTCAGCGGGATGGGCGGCCCGGTCGAGGTCCTGGTGCTGGAGGATGTGACCATCTCGGAGGAGACCATCTGGGGCTGCGAGCTGGAGCCCCTGGCCACCGTCTCGGTGCTGGAGAGCGAGGGGCACTGGGTCGACATCGTCTTCGACGGCGTGGACCTGAAGGACGAGGGCTGCGACGGCTGCGGCCGGGCCTTCGTCAACGGCCGCGAGGTCGGCGAGCTCTGCACCGACTTCTCGACCCTGGTCGGCTGGGAGGGCAGCCCCTGGTGGTAGCCCGTTAGGAGGCGGGTCGAGGTGCCCTTGCCCGACGGTGATGCCCGCGTAGACGCCCCCTCCTCCCGCCTCGATCTTCGGCGCGTCGTCCAGCTCGCTCGGCCCGAGCTCCCTCGGCTGGCCCTGGGCTCGCTCGCCCTGCTGTTCAGCTCGGCGACCTCGCTCTCCTACCCCTGGTTCGTGCAGCAGATCGTCGACCGGGTCCTGACCGGGGACGGCCGCGAGGCGCTCAACGAGATCGTGCTGGTGCTGCTGGGCCTCTTCGCGCTGGGCAGTGTGGCGACGGCCTTGCGCAGCTGGTTCTTCACCCTGGCCGGCGAGCGCATCGTGGCCGACCTGCGGCGCCGCCTCTTCGGGGCCATCGTCGACCAGGAGGTGGCCTTCTTCGACGAGCAGCGCACCGGCGAGCTGACCAACCGGCTCGCCAGCGACGCGACCGTGCTGCAGAACACGGTCACGGTCAACGTCAGCATGGCCCTGCGCTTCGGCGTGATGGGGCTGGGCGCCTTCGTCATCCTGCTGTGGACGAACACCCAGCTCACCCTGGTGATGCTGGCGACGGTGCCGCTGGTGGTGCTGGGCGCGGCCCTCTACGGTCGGGTCCTGCGCAAGCTCAGCCGGCAGTACCAGGACGCCCTGGCCCAGGCGACCTCGGTGGCCGAGGAGAGCATCGGCGGGATCCGCACGGTGCGCAGCTTCGCCCGCGAAGACGCCGAGAAGCAGCGCTACGGCGCGGCGGTGGAGACCAGCTTCGGCCTGGCCCGCTCGCGTGCGCGGGTGGCCGCCCTCTTCCAGGGCGTGGCCGGCTTCTTCTCCTATGCGGCGGTGGCCTCCGTGCTCTGGTACGGCGGCCTGCTGCTCTCCCGCGGCGAGATGAGCATGGGCGAGCTGACCAGCTTCCTGCTCTACACCTTCACCCTGGCCTTCTCGCTGGGGGCCTTCGCCGGCCTGTGGGAGGACTTCCAGAAGGCCGTCGGGGCCAGCGAGCGCGTCTTTCAGCTGATCGATCGGCAGCCCCGCATCGTGGGGGGCTCGACCCGGCTGGGCGAGGTCGAGGGCCGGGTCCTGGTCCAGGGCCTGCGCTTCGCCTACCCCTCGCGCCCCGACCTGCTCGTGCTCGACGGCCTCGACCTGGAGCTTCGCCCGGGCACCGTCACGGCGCTGGTGGGCCCCTCGGGGGCGGGCAAGTCCACGATCGCCGCGCTGCTCTCCCGGCTCTACGATCCGCAGGAGGGGCGGATCCTCCTCGACGGTCAGGACCTGCGCGACCTCGACCTGGACGCCCTGCGGGCCGAGATCGGCGTGGTCCGGCAGGAGCCGACCCTCTTCGCCACCAGCATCGCCGAGAACATCCGCTACGGACGGCTCAGCGCCAGCGACGCCGAGGTCGAGGGGGCGGCGCGGGCGGCCAACGCGCACGACTTCATCCAGGCCTTCCCCGAGGGCTACCAGACCCTGGTCGGCGAGCGCGGCGTGCGGCTCAGCGGGGGACAGAAGCAGCGCGTGGCCATCGCCCGGGCCTTGCTGAAGGACCCGCGCATCCTGGTGCTGGACGAGGCGACCAGCGCCCTGGACTCCGAGAGCGAGCACCTGGTGCAAGAGGCGCTGGAGCGGCTGATGCGAGGCCGGACGACCCTGGTGATCGCCCACCGCCTGAGCACCGTCAAGGCCGCCGATCGCATCCTGGTGCTCGACGGCGGGCGCGCCGTGCAGGAAGGCAGCCACGCCGACCTGCTGGCGCACGAGGGCCTCTACCGGCGGTTGGTGGAGCGCCAGTTCGCGGGCTAGACCCGCCCATGACCGCACTCCCTCTCCGCGCCGCGATTCCCGGGCCCACCCCCGAGGGCTGGTACTACTTGTGCCGCGAGGTCGAGCTGCGGCCGGGTCAGCTCCGGACGCTGCGCCTGGCCGGCGAGGAGTGGGTGCTCTGGCGGTCGGCGGCGGGCAGCCTCCACCTGCAGTCGGCCTGGTGCCCGCACCTCGGCGCGCACCTGGGCCACGGCGGTCGGGTCGAGGGCGAGACGGTGGTCTGCCCCTTCCACGGCTTCGCCTTCGACGGACAGGGCAGCTGTGTGGCGAACGGCTACGGCACGCGGCCCCCGCGGCAGGCGCACCTGCCGTCTCGACCGGCGGTCGCCCTGCACGGCCTGGTCTTCGGCTGGGTCGGCGCGGGCGAGCCGAACTGGCGCCCCGATCCGGGCGAGGTGGACGGCTGGTCCCCCTTCCGCATCCACAGCTGGGAGCTGCGCGGCCACCCCCAGGAGACCAGCGAGAACAGCGTCGACGTCGGACACTTCGCCCACGTCCACGGCTACGTCCAGGTGCAGACCCTGCAGGCCGCCCAGGCGCAGGGGCCGCTGCTCAGCGCGCGCTACAGCTTCGAGAAGCCGCTGCCCTGGGGCCGCCTCCGCGAGGAGATCGACATCGCGGTCTGGGGGCTCGGGTACTCACGGGTGGAGGTCCGGGACCACACATTCGGCGCCCGCTTCCGCCTGATGGTGATGCCGACGCCGCTGGAGGACGATCGGATCCGCCTCTCCATCGGCATCGCGGTGCAGGACCCTGACCGGGCCTCGCGCGCGCCCTGGCGCTTCGTCCCTCGCTGGATCGCCCGCGGGCTGGTCTCGCGCATCGCGCTGCGGTTCTACGCGGCGGATGTCGAGCGGGACTTCCGGATCTGGAAGAACAAGTCCTGGCTGGCGAGGCCCGCCCTCGCCGAGGGCGACGGGCCGATCGGGCGTTTTCGGGTCTGGGCGCGGCAGTTCTACCCCTCGAGCGCGAGCGAGCCGGTCCTCCCCTGAGCTACCGTGCGCGGCCGATGCCGCCAGCCCCCCCCCCCCTCGCCCGAACGCTGGAGATCGCCCGGCAGATCCTGCCCTTCCTGGGGCCGCCGGCGCTTGCCTTCATCGGGATGAGCCTGCTGCTCTCCCGCCTGGACCTCTCGGCCCTGCAAGGGCCCGCCTCGGGCCAGCTGATCCTGCGGCTGGGCTTGATCGAGGCCGGGGCGCCGCTCTCCCCTGTGGATCGCGCCCTGGTGGCCTGGACCGAGCTCTCGCCCTTGGTGCTGCTGGCCGATCTGCGGCTGCTCGGCGTGCTCTGCGCGACCGCCGCGGTCCTGGGGGCCTGCCTGGCCGGCCACGCCTTGGCCGGCGGGGGCTGCCCGGGGCGGCACGCGGCGACCGGCTGTGGCCTGGCGATTGCCACCTGTCTCCCGGTGGTGGAGGCCAGCACCTGGATCGCCTACGACCCGCTCGCCATCGGGCTGGGGATGCTCAGCTTGGGGCTGGCGATGGCCGCGGCGGCGGGCCCGACCGGCGGGGTGCTGCTGGTGGTGCCGGCGGTGCTGGGGCTGCTGGTGGCCGGCGAGGTGCGGGAGATCGCCCTCCCCCTGCGGGCGCTCCTCCCGGTGCTGCCCTTGCTCGCCTGGAGGCGGCCGCTGCGCTTCCTGCTCCTGCTGGGGCTGGTGGCCTGGGCCCTGCGCTACGGTCCGGTGCTGGTGGACCAGTGGATGCACAACCCTGCGCTGGGCCCGGGTCAGCAGCTGAGCCTGCGGCTGGAGCCGGAGGCGGTGCGGGCCGGCCTGGCTCGGACCCATGAGCTCCTGTACCACCCGGACCTGGGGCGCCACTCGCTCTTCCTCTTCCTGGCGGTGCCTGCCCTGGTCGTTGGGGCGATCCCGGGTCGCCAGTGGTCGGCGCGGCTGGGTCTGCTGGCCCTGGCGGCGGTAGGAACGGGCCTGCTGGCCGATGCCTTCCCGACCGGCTGGCTGCGGCTGCGCTACCTCCAGGTCGGCAGCCTCAGCGTCGTGCTGCTGTGCGGGGTGGGCGCCGGGTGGTGCTCCTGGCTGCTGCGGCGCGCGGGACCGCTGGCCTGGGCGCCCCCGCTGGTGCTCGCCTGCACGCTGGGCCGCGACACCCTCGATGGGCTCTGGACCTCCGCCCAGGAGGTCTCGGTCGGCGCGGGGATCGCCATGCCTCGGCTTCCGCAGGTGAAGCCCTGGCTGTTCACCCTCAACGGGAGCGCCGTCGGCTCGGAGCCCCACGCCCTGGCCGTCGACGGGGCCGCGGAGCTCTGGACGCTGGTGGGTGCCCCCGCGCGTCCCTGGGCCAGCCCGCCGCTGCAGGACGAGCGCGGGGCGCAGGTCGCGGCGGTCGCGACGCTGGCAGGAGCTCCGGGCCTGGTGCTGAGCCCCGAGCAGTGCTGCCCGCAGGGGAGGGCCAGCGTCGAGTGTGCGGATCGACTGCGGAGCGAGCTCGACGCCGCCGGGGTCGACCTGGTCCTGCCCGAGCGCATCGAGCGAGACTGGCGCTTCGCGGTTCAGGATCAGCTCGCCCAGAGGCTCCGGTCGGGCACGGACACGGCGGGGCGGGTGGAGATCGTCGGCGCCGCCTGGGCCATCGTCCGGGCGCGCGGGAGCGGAGGGGAGCTGCCCTGCCGACGCCGGCCGCTGCAATTGCGAGACCCCCGCCCCACCCCGGAAGAGGTGGCGGCGGGGGCCTGGTGGGCTGTCGGGGGCTGAAGCCTAGCTGCCGATGCCCTTGAGCGCGTCCTTGGCCTTGTCGTCGGCCTTCTTCTTGGCGTCGTCGGCCTTCTTCTTGGCTTCATCGGCCTTCTTCTTGGCGTCGTCGGCGGCCTTGGAGGCATCCTCGGTCGCCTTGGCAGCCGTCCCGGTCGCCCCCCGAGCCGCCGAGGTGGCTGCCCCGACCTGCTTGGTGGCGTCCACAGCGCCACCGGTGGCGCCAGCGACGGTCTTGGCGGCGCTGTCGGCGGCCTTGCCGGCCTTCTGCGTGGCCTGGTCGGCCTGGGCGGTAGCCTTGCCGGCCTTGCCGGCGGCCTTCCCGGCCCCACCGGGGAGGCCAGAGACCGGACCGGTGCGCTCGCCCGGCGCGCGCTCGCCAGGGGTGCGGGCGCCGCTGGCGGCTCCCGCGCGGCTGACCTTGCTGCGGGACGCTCCCGCCTCACCGGGACGGGCGAGGCGAGGACGCTCTCCGGCGGCCGGCTTGTCGGCGGGGAGGCCCGAGGCGAGGCGGCGGCCCTCGGAGGCGCGGCGGGTGATGGCGCTGGCGTCACCGCCCTTCTTGGTGACCTCCTTCTCCATCTTCTTGACCACGTCGGGGTTGGCCCGGGCCTGGACCGCGAGCTCGGCGCCGACGAACTGCTCCAGCGCGGGGTTGCCCCCCTTGGCGGCCAGGTCGGACATGGCCAGCAGCACGGTCGCCAGCTTGGCGTCCGTCTTGGCGGCCTCGGTGGTGGAGTCCATGGTGTTGACCAGCTCGACACCGCTGGAAGCCAGGATGAAGGCCGAGAACACGAAGCCCCACAGGCGAGGCGAGTCCGGGTCGCGCTCCATCCAGACGCCCAGCACGCCGGCCAGGGTTGCGACGGTCACGCCCGCAAACGAGACGATGAGTCCGATGTCCATGGTCTACTCCTGCACGGGGGCGGTGGCGGGGGCTGCATCGCCTTCGGGGGCTGCGTCGCCTTCGGGGGCTGCGTCGCCTTCGGGGGCTGCGTCGCCCGCGGGGGCGGCCGGGTCCGCGCCGGGCTCACCCTCGACGCCCTCACCCTCGACGCCCTCACCCTCGATCGCCTCGGGCTCGGGCTCGGGCGCGGGCAGCTCGACCTTCATGCCGAGCTGGTCCTCGATCAGCTTGGCGAGACCCTCATCGCCGGTGGCCATGGCGATCTCGGTGACCGACTCGACCATCCGGTCCAGGTCGGCTTCCTTCTTGATCGCGTCGTCGGCGTCCAGCACGCTCTGCGCGATGCCCACGCCGACCGCGATCGCGACCAGCACGCTCATCGCGGCGGCGAAGTAGGCCGGGCGCCGCGTGTCGCGGCCGACCCACAGGCCGAGGATGGCGGAGATCCCGCCGATTGAGAGCGCGGCGACCGAGCTCCACGCACTTTCCCATGCTGCATCCATGAGGACCCTCCAGGTTGGTCGGCCGGGTAACTCACCCGGTCGAAGCGGCGCCAGCTTAGCCCTGTCCTCGTTCGACCCGCTGGCTTTTCCACCAATTCACCAGCGTAGTCCTGGCCCCGCGGTATGAGCGCGCGCCTCATCTTCCCCTCTCTGGGACCCGTGGAGACCCCGTGGCAGAGACCCTTCGCACCATCGCCGACTCTGTGTCCTTCCAGCGCTTCATCACCATCGTCATCCTGCTGGCGGGGGTCCTGGTGGGGGCGCAGACCTACCCCGACATCGTCGCCCGCTACGGCGGGATGCTGCACGCCCTCGACCTGCTGATCCTCGGCGTCTTCGTGGCCGAGGTCGTCGTCCGCATGGGCGCGCACGGCAGCAAACCCTGGCGCTACTTCCTGGACCCGTGGAACGTCTTCGACTTCGCCATCGTCGTCGCCTGCTTCCTGCCGCTGGACTCGCAGTTCGTGGTCGTCCTGCGGCTGGTGCGCATCCTGCGGACGCTGAAGCTGGTCCGCGCCCTGCCCAAGCTGCAGATCATCGTCGGTGCCCTGATCAACAGCATCCCCAGCATGGGCTACGTCTCGCTGCTGCTCTTCATGCTCTTCTACCTCTACGGGGTCACGGCCACCTTCGTCTTCGGCGGCAACGACCCGATCCACTTCGGCACGCTCCAGATCTCCATCCTCTCGCTCTTCCGCGCGGCGACCTTGGAGGACTGGACCGACCTGATGTACATTCAGATGTTCGGCTGCCAGAACTATGGCTACGGCGGCAACGAGGCGCTCTGCACGGCGTCGAACGCCATGCCCGTCTTCGGCGCCCTGTTCTTCGTCTCCTTCGTGCTCTTCGCCACCATGATCGTGCTCAACCTCTTCGTGGCGGTGATGATGAACGGCATCACCGAGGCCACCCAGGAGTCCGACGACGAGCGGCGGGACGCTCGGGGCTCCACCGACCTGGCCCTGCACGAGGAGATGGAGCAGCTCAGCGAGCAGCTGGGCGCAATACAGGAGCAGCTCCGCAGGCTGCAGCGCCTGGCCGAGCGAGGCGCCGCCGCGAAATAGTCCACGTCCCCACCCCCGGGTGCCCCATGTCCGAATTCGACGAACCCTCCCTGACCTACCACTCCGAGCCTCGCCCCGGAAAGATCGAGGTGGTCGCGACCAAGCGGCTGCGGACCCAGCGGGACCTCGCCCTGGCCTACACTCCCGGGGTCGCCGAGCCCTGCCTGCGCATCCACAAGAACCCCGAGGACGTCTACAAATACACGGCCAAGGGCAACCTCGTGGCCGTGATCACCAACGGCACGGCCGTCCTGGGACTGGGCGACATCGGGCCCATGGCTGGCAAGCCGGTCATGGAGGGCAAGGCCAACCTCTTCAAGAAGTTCGCCGACATCGACGTCTTCGACATCGAGCTCGACGCGCGCACCGCCGACGAGATGGTGGCCGCGGTCAAGGCGATCGCGCCGACCTTCGGGGGCATCAACCTCGAGGACATCAAGGCGCCGGAGTGCTTCGAGGTCGAGCGGCGGCTGCAGGCCGAGCTCGACATCCCCGTCTTCCACGACGATCAGCACGGCACGGCCATCATCTCGGCCGCGGCCCTGATCAACGCGATCGAGCTGAGCGGCCGCAAGATCGAGCAGACCACCATCGTCTTCTCGGGGGCCGGTGCGGCAGCCATCGCCTGCGCCAACCTCTACGTGCAGCTGGGCGCCCTTCGCGAGAACATCGTCATGTGCGACTCGCGCGGGGTGATCCGCGCCGACCGTCCCGGCCTCGACCCCAGCAAGCTGGCCTACGCCACCGCCCGCGAGCTCAGCGACCTGGCTCAGGCCCTGGTCGGGGCGGACTGCTTCGTCGGCCTCTCGGTCGCCAACGTGGTCAGCGCCGAGATGATCAAGGCCATGGCCCCGAAGCCCATCCTCTTCGCGATGGCCAACCCCGATCCCGAGATCCCCTACGAGGTCGCTCGGGCCGCGCGGCCCGACGCCATCATCGCCACCGGGCGGTCCGACTTCCCCAACCAGGTCAACAACGTCCTGGGCTTCCCCTTCGTCTTCCGCGGCGCCCTGGACTGCCGGGCCCGCAAGATCACCGAGGAGATGAAGGTCGCCGCCACCCGCGCCCTGGCGGAGCTGGCCCGGCAGGACGTGCCCGACGAGGTGCTGCGCGCCTACAACGTCAACCGGATGACCTTCGGGCCCGAGTACATCATCCCAAAGCCCTTCGACGCCCGCGTCCTGCTGTGGGTCGCCCCCGCCGTCGCCCGCGCCGCGGAAGAGAGCGGCGTCGCCCGGCACCCCATCGCCGACCTCGTGGCCTACCGCGAGCGCCTGCACACCCTGGTCGAGCGCGCCCGCGGGCTGATCGCCCCGCTCAACCAGCGGGTCCGGCAGGCCCCTCGCCAGCGCATCGTCTTCCCCGACGGCCCCAGCCTGCAGATCCTGCGCGCGGCCCAGATCCTGCGCGACGAGCGCCTCTGCGCCCCCGTCCTGCTGGGCCCCGCCGCCACGATCGCCGAGCGCGCCGCCGAGGCCCACATCTCGTTGGAGGGCATCGAGATCGACGAGTGCCTGCCGTACACCCCCGCCACCGAGCGCATGGTCGAGGCCCTCTGGAAGGCCCGGCAGCGCAAGGGCATGACCTTCCAGGCCGCGCGGGCCGCCTTGCGCAACCGGCCCTACTACGCCGCCATGATGGTCAAGCTGGGCCTCGCTGACGGCATGGTCGGCGGCCTGGACAAGCCCTACCAGGACACCGTGCGCCCCGCGCTGGAGGTGCTGGGGGTCGCGCCCGGGCACCGCTCGGCCTCGGGCACCTACGCCATGCTCTTCAAGGACAAGCTGCTCTTCCTGGGGGACTGCACCGTCAACATCGCGCCGGACGCCGCCACCCTGGCCGAGATCGCCCTGAACACCGCCTCGGTCGCCGAGACCTTCGGGCAGGTCCCCCGGATCGCGATGTTGTCCTACTCCGACTTCGGACAGAGCCGCCACGAGCCCGAGGTCGAGCGCATCCAGGCCGCCGTCGAGATCGTTCGCCAGCGGCGGCCCGAGCTCGAGATCGACGGCGAGATGCAGGCCGACACGGCGGTCCAGTGGGAGAAGATGCGGCAGAACTACCCCTTCACCACGCTGACGGCGCCGCCCAATGTGCTGATCTTCCCGCACCTGACCGCGGCGAACATCTCGTACAAGCTGCTGATGCAGCTCACCGACGTCGAGGTCCTGGGGCCGATGCTGACCGGCATCGACGGGGCGATCAGCGTGATCCCCGTGGGAGCCAGCGTCAACGAGATCGTCAACACCGCGACCTACACGGCGATCCAGGCGCTGGGGCGGAAGGCGCGGGGCTAGGGGCGGGGGTCGGAGCTGGTCTCGATGCGAGCGAGCACGTCGAGCACCAGCTCGTACTCCTGCCGGGCGAGGATCGCGTTCTGTTCGTTCGGGAGGCGGAGGTATTCGAGGTGAGCGGTGGCGGCTCGGGCGATCAGGGCGTCGATGAGGACCTCGATGGAGGCTTCGTCGAGCTGAAGTTCGGGCCACCATTGTACTGCATGCTCGATGGGGTCGATGGGCCCGTCCGGCGGGGACACGGCCAGAGCCAGTCGGGCGGCGTCCACGGCGAAGGTGCCTCCTTGATTCTCGTAGAAGCCCTGGAGGGCAACCTGCGCACATTCAAAATGGCCGAGTCGAACAAGGCCCTTGACCCACTTGGAGTGAGTAGGAGGCTGTAGTCTACACGCAGAAGTGCTCACTTGTCCC
>ERZ761602.2981-NODE-2981-length-25109-cov-7.695657_pt1 | contig 25109 bp, 22 predicted proteins | sample MGYA00512165_ERZ761602 | MGnify/ENA primary metagenome ERZ761602 (study PRJEB28899, sample SAMN02445085) | bioreactor sludge metagenome | biome: EBPR sludge; isolation source: Thorneside wastewater treatment plant | place: Australia: Brisbane, Thorneside...
CCCCCGCCGCGATCGCCAGCGCGAGAAGTCGTCTCATCGGGCCTCCGCCTTCTTCATGTTCTGGGGCGCGGGCGGGCGCTGGTCGCGGTAGTCGCCCGGCTTTCCGGTGTCGGACACGGTCCAGACGGTTCCGTCCGGACGCAGGTAGAAGCGTTGCTGCTCCTCGCGCGTGAACGGGCGCGAGCCGATGCGCCCGAAGATCGCGATCTGGCCACCGGTTTCATCCACGGCGCGGTCGCGGTCGAGACCCTTGGCCACCGAGATCGCCGGCGAGGCCGTGTCCCGCCAGGCGATGAGGCGGGGACGCGGTTCCGGGCTGAAGCCGTAGAACTTGGGCTGAATCTCCGGCGAGGTCAGCTGCAGCACCTTCAGGCCGTTCACGCCGTCGGCGACATAGGCGATCGCCGAGGCGTTCGTGGTGCCTACCACCACGTCCCTCGCGTCGTTGAGCTTGCCGTCGGCCGTGTACTTCACGTGGACGCGGGGCTGCTCGGGCCTTTCCACGTCCACGATGACGAGGCCTTCCTTGCCGCCCGCGACGTAGGCGTAGGTGCGGGCGACGTAGATCCGGCGGGCGTCGGCGAGCGGGACGGTGGCGCCGGGGACGAGCCGGGCCTTCTCGGGCACGGTCACGTCGATCGACTTGAAGCCCTCGTCGTCCGTGACGAACAGGTAGCGGAACTGCAGTGCCGAAGCGCGGGCGCCCTTGAGCGGGACGACGGTGGCCAGGCGGGGCTTCAGGGGATCGTTCACGTCCACCACGACGAGGCCCGCGTCGGCGGCGACGTAGAGGTAGTGCCCGCCGATGGTGAGGTGACGGGCGCCCTTGAGGATGCCGCCCTCGTTCCAGGTGACCGCGCGCTTCAGGAAGTTGTTGCGGGGCTCGCCGTCCGCCAGCGTGTTCACGTCGGTGAGGATGAGGCCCTCGACGCTGTCGGTGATGAACGCGTAGTTGTAGATCGGGTGGAACGGCTGCTCCTGGTTGGTCACGCGCATCAGGTCGCCCTTGTTGCGCTCGGGGGCGATGGCCTGGTTCGTCGGCAGCGCGACGCAGGTCGCGTTCGCGGACGGGATGTGCGTGTCGTGTCCCAGCGGCGAGAACGGCGCCTTGATGATGCGCTGGGAAACGCCCTTGTTCGCGATGGAGGCCACGTCGTAGATGCGCATGCCCCCGGACCCTTCGGCCGAGTAGAAGTATTCGCCCCGCAGCATCACGCAGCCCGACGGGCCGCCGGCCGGGTGGTTGTGGGCCTCCGCGAGGCGCTGACCGCGCTTCTGGTGGTCGGAGAACCAGTCCGGGTAGGCATAGCGGTGCAGGTAGCTGCCGATGACCGCTTGGGGCTCCTCCCACTCCGTGACCTGCACCGCCTCGACGTGCCGCTCGGCGCCGACCCAGGCGTTGAAGCCCACGAAGTTCACGAAGTTGGTCCCGTGCAGGAGCATCTGGGCCATGATCGCGTTGTTGTCCCCTTGGTCGGAGACATGGCAGTCCGAGCAGCCCTTGGTCTCGGTCTTCCTCTCCGTGTGTGGGTAGTGGGGCGCGAAGGCCTGCGAGGAGAAACCGCTCGCAGCCACCGGGGGCTGCTGGATGTAGATTCGCTCCCGGTTGATGTTCGTCGAGGACAGGACGAGCGCCGACGAGGAGCGGATCGGCGCGATCCGCCCGCCCTTCACGGGGCCGTGCTTGCCGAGTTGGAACATCTCGTCCCGGGCCACCTGCGGGTTGTAGGTGGCGTAGTTGCGGGTTTCGCCGCCTTCGTAGTGGTGGCGCTCCGTCTTCCAGTTCGCCTGGATGGGCAGGTGGCAACCGCCGCAGCTCGTGGTCCACGACAGGTGGCAGGTGAAGCAGGTCATCTTCTCGTCGGCGTGGGCGTAGTCCTTCGCGCCCGGGCCCCAGCCGCCCTTCTGGCCCGAATCCCCGGCGTGCATGAGCTTCGCCCGCGCCGCTTTCTCGTTGTATTCCTTGTGCCCCTTCGTGACGGTGTCCTTCACGAGGGACATCTCCCACTCGAGGTCCGGGTACATGGCCGAGCGCTGGTAGAGCCGGCCCTCGCGCCATTCGAAGCGCTTGCGGCCGTCCTGGGTGCGCATGAGCGACATGTCGAGCCCGCCGGGGCGCGCGGCCGGGCCCGAGGTGCGCAGTGTCGGATACTGGTCCGCCGTGCCGTGGCAATCGCGGCAATCGATCTCGACCGCGGCGGCCACCTCGCCGTAGATGTGGCCGTTGCCGTGCATGTCCTGGGCCCAGTGGCAGTCCACGCAATGGAAGCCCACGTCCAGGTGGATGGACGTGAGGTGCACCGCCTTGCCCTTGGTGCCGTCCTTGCGGACGAACTTCTCCGGGTCGTCGTCCGAGACCGGCTTGCCCTCCTTGTCGAGGAGCGTGCCCTTGCGATCGCGCTTGAAGACCGCACGGAAGTTCCACCCGTGGCCGTGGTAGTCGGCGAACTGGGTGTCCTTGAGCTTCGGGTTGAGCGTCGAGACGTTCTTCAGGAATTCCGGATCGCTCCACAGGCCCCGGATCGAGGCCTCCTCGGGGTTGCGGTCCAGGATGCGCCGCATCTCGTCGTGGGTCGGGTACTTCTGCTTCTCCGGCCACATGAAGGGCGCGTCGGACTCGTAGTCCCACATGATCGTGCCGTAATAGGTGTTCACGAACACGTTGGGCTGGTGCATGTGGCAGACCATGCACGTGGAGGACGGGATGGCGCGCGTGAACTCGTGCCGCACCGGGTGGCCGGAGCGGTCCTTGGGAATGGTCGGATCCGCCGTCGCCGAACGGCCCGTGTGGCCGTACTTCGCGTAGATGCCCGAGTGCTTCTCGTCCCGGTCATTGGCGTAAGGCGTGTGGCATGCCGTGCATCCCGACGAGCGGTAATCGCCCGGCTGCTCGTTCGTGCCGAGGAACCACAAGTGCGGGTCGTTCAGGCGGGTCTTCGTGATGTTGATCACGGGCACCGCGATGCGGCTGCCGGTGCCGGGCCCGCGGTTGGACTGCTTGATGTCCGGGCGGCCCGTCTCGTCGAGCCGCTGGATCGCTCCGGTGTTGTTCGGCAGGCCGATCTCCGGGAACTGCGAGGAGATCACCCGCCCTCCCCGCTCGAAGACGCGGAAGACGTCCGCCGGCGGGATCGTCTCCCAGGCCGGCAGCGCGAACAGCTGCGGCAGCACGCCCTTGGCCGTGAGGAACTCGTTGGGCTTGACCGGGTTCACCACCGAGGCGCCGATGCCCTCGCGGGTGTAGGACTCGCCCAGGATGTAGCGCTTGAACGGCAGGATGCCGTTGTTGTAGGCGGCCCCGCCCCACAGCATGGCGGAAGAGGCCATGAGGCTGCGCTCCGAGGCCTGGATGATCGGCAGGTGGCAGGCACCGCACGCCTCGCGGGCGATGCGCAGGTCTCCGGGATTCATGAACCGGACGAATTCGGGCGATTCCTTGTTGAGCAGCGTGTAACTGCCTTCGGGACTCGCGCTCGAGGGCCAGTTCCACTGCTTCGGATAGCGCGGCAGGACGTGCGCATTCTCCATCGCCGCGAGATAGGCGGGATCCCGCTTGTATTCGGTGTTCGCGGGGCGATCGACGCGCGGGTCCCCGCCGTGGCAATCGGAACATCCCAGGATCACGCCCGGATTGGCGTGCATCGTGTGGCGGTCGCTCGCGGTGTGGCACGAGACGCAGCCCCGGCTCTTCGCGTCCGCCTCCGCCTGCGTCTGCTTGGCCGGCGCCGGCGGGTGCGTGACATAGGTGCGGGCCACGGGCTTCTCGCCGCCCGAATCGGCCTGCACGGCGAGCGCGCAGGCGATGGCGGCCAGGGCGAGGGAGAGTCGTCGCATCATGTCAGTAGGTGAGCAGGAGGTTCACGAGGATCGAGTACTGGGGGCCGCGGCGGTCCTCGTCGAAGAGCTGCTTCAGGCCCTTGCCGGGAAAGAGCATCGCGGCCGATGCGTTGAGGACGACGTTCTGGCTCATGAAGGGGCGGTACTGAACGGCGCCCGAGAGGTCCCAGCCGATGTCGCGGTCCGGCGGCGCCTGGTTGCGCAGCACGCCGAGCACGGTGGTGTCCTGGAAGCGCAGGTACGAAAGGTTGCCGATCACCCGCAACTCGGGCTTGAGATCCGCGTCGACGCCGGCGCCCAGCAGCAGCAGTCCCGGGTTGATGAAGTTGGACTGCCCCTGGTCCTTGGACGAGCGCAGGCTCGGCAGGACGCCGTTGCGCCCCGAGAGCGCGACGCCCCCGCCACCGGCGAGCGGGATCGCCTGCCGGATCCAGAAGCTGGTGTCGGCCCCGGCGAACTGCGGGTTCTCGAGGATCGCGTCGAAGCCCGTGGCTTTCTCGTCGAAGGGATCCTTGTCGCCCGTGGCCGCGAGGGCATTCAGGCGCATGCGGATCCAGCTGAAGTCGCGGGAGACCTCCGCGGCCGCGAAGCCGGCCCGGATGTCCTGGGGCCGCCCCGGCAGCGGGTGGCGCTTGTCGCGCCCCAGGGCGGCATAGGCGGAAACCTGCACGTTCCACAGGCCGAAGTGCCCGTCGCCGTTGTAGCCGAGGTAGCCCACGGTGTAGTCGCGCGGGCGCTCGTCGCCGAGCGAAGCGGGCCGCTCGAGGAAGCCGTTGTTGTTGTAGTAGTTGCCGCGGCCCTCGCGGTTCAGGTTGAGGATCGCCGTGGCCTGGGAGGTGAATCCCAGGCGCGGGAAGTCCTGCTTGTAGGCGTTCACGACGAAGACGTCGTCGCGCCGGGGACGGGCGCCGATGTCGTTCAGGCCCGAATTCGTGTCCTTCTCGAGGCGCCGGAACCAGCCGGCGTTGTACTGCCAGAAGTTGTTGTCCCGCGTCCCGAAGAGGCGGACGCCAAAGGGGACGTCCTGGAACACGAAACCGCGGAAATCGGAGATGAAAGGCTGGATGCCCACGCGCACGGAATCGAAGTCGTAACGCACCGAGACGTTGCGAAGGTGCACGTCCGCGAAGAGCTCCTGCATGCCCACGTGGTTGTCGGTGCGCGTGCGTCCGGCACGCGGGTCGATCCGGACACCGCGCAATTCCTCGACACGCGACTGGTTCACGTTGAAGGCCGGGACGATCCGGAACTCGTAGTCCGGCGGCTTGAACGTCGTGTCGCCCTTGATGAGCCCCAGGGAGACGATGACCGTCTGGGCCACCGTGGACTGCTTGCCCTGGCCGAAGACGTCGTCGCTTCCGGGACGAAGGACCGTCTGGGCGCCGACCGGCGTGGGCAGGCGGCGGGCCTCGACGAGCGTGTCGGAGATCACGCCGACGTTGAGGAACCAGTCGGGCTGCAGGCGCCGGGCCAGTTCCGGCATGGCCTCCTTGATCCACGGGTCGTCGCCGATCGGCAGGTCCCCTTTCCAGAGGTTCTGGTTGTAGGGGTCGTACCACGGGAACTTGAAGCCGAGCACCTGCATGATCCGCCACCGGTCCGGCAGCGGCACCATCTCCCGCTTGGTGAGCGCGAACGGCGGGGGCACCTGCGACGGATCGGCGGGCGGCGGGAAGAACCGCAGGGGTTCGGAGGGTCCGCTGCGGCGCTGGTCGATCTGCTTGTCGGCGGGACGGTCCTTGGGCAGCTTTTCGTCCTCGTTCGCCTTGGGTTTCAGCCCTTCGGGAACGGGAGGCACCGGGGTCGGCGCCGGCGCTTGCGCGAAGGCCGTGCCGACCGCCAAGGCCGCGGCCATGACGATCGAGACGAGACGATGTCGGTCAGAGGCCCGCACAGACGTTCTGCTCCGTCGAGTCGTTGAAGGGCGCTTGAGGGCACTGCACGTAGCGCAGGCGGGAGCCGAGCGGCGAGAGCTGGTCGGCCCGGATCGCCGCGGGGGCATTGCCGAGGCCCGTGCCGAGCGCCCGGCCCGCATTGGCGAGTCCGAGGAAGGCGACCATGTCGTCCTGGTCGACGCCGTCGCCCGAGATGCCGATGGCGCCGACGAGGGTGGAGCCCCGGTAGATGGGAACGCCGCCCGGGAAGATCTGGACGCCGTTTCTCGCCACGCCGAGGCCGCCATCGGGCGTACCGGCCGGATCGAGGACGGAGGCCCGCCCCGCGCAACCCGTCGACGTATCGCCCGCCGCCGCCGCCCGGATGAGCTGGTTGTAGACGAGATCGAGCTGGAAGCCCACGTTGAAGGGGCTCCATGTCGAGAAATCCTTCGAGAGCGGACCGGCCGGCGTGTTCGCGAGACCGTCGGGATACGTGGGCCGGTGCAGCAATCCGATCGCGCGCATGGACCAGGCCGTCCGCCCGTCGAGCGCGCCGCCTTCGCCGACGAAAGCCCGCATGGCCGAGACGTAGGCGCCCAGCGGAGACGTCGAACCATCGGGCGAGAGGTACTTCGCGCCCGGGAGCGCGGTGATCAGGCTGGCCGCGTCGGGCAACGAGAAGAGCAGCGCGCCGCGGGCCTTCTGCACGGCGACGTCGGTGCCGAACACCGGGGCGTCGGCCGTGCGGACCAGGCCGAGCAGGTCGCCGTTGAGATCGACGACGGAAACCGAGACTTCCGCAGGCCGGCCCAGGGGGCGGCGGATCTGCGCGCGGGCGCGGTTCGCGATCCGGATGCCCTCCTCCAGGATTCGCGAGACCTCGGCCTGGGACAGCGCGCCGCTTCCGGCGCCGGCTCGCGGCGGAAAGCGCACGGCGTTGGCCGAGTCGACCAGCGTGAAGGCACCCAGCGAGGCGAAGACGCCATCGGCCGCGCGGTAGCCGGAGGCCGGCGTGCCGAACGCCACGCCGGCGACGACCGAGCCTTCGTTGTACCCGTCGACGCGGACGAGCGATCCGGGGAGCGAGGCGAACGCCGCTGCCTGCGCCGGGTTGGAAACGATCGATTCGGAATCGACGTAGCGGAAGGTCTTGCCGTCCGCCGTGATGCGTTCGGCGCGGATGTCGGCGGGCGCGGCGTAACCGAAGGTGCCGGCGACGGCGATCAGCTCGTCCGTGTCCTGGTCGATGTCCGTGATGATCAGATCCAGCCCGTAGGTCCCGTCGGCCATGACGCCGACGCCGCCGACCACGGTGCCGTTCTTGTAGAGCGGCAATCCGCCCGGATCGGCCGAGAGCCCGAGCGGCGAGCGCTTGGGTCCCACGGTGCCCTGCGTCGCGTTGCGGACCACGTCCGAGCAGGAGAGCTGGGAGAACTGCACGCCGTAGAGCGGTCCCGAGGGCGCGGACGCCTCGCCCGGCAGGAAGGACTGCTGGACGATCTGGCTCGCCGTGCGCGTCGAAAAGGCGTTGCCGGACGACGAGAGGTAGGCGCCCGTGATGGCCTTGGCGATCGCGGCGGCCTCCGAGGGCAGCGTGTCGCGGATCCCGTCGAGTCCACCCGAGACGCCACGCCCGCTCAGGATGTCGAACTTGGGCCGGGCGCCGTTCATGCGGTAGACGGCGAGCACGTTGCCCACCCGGTCGACGACGGCGATCGTCGCCGCGGCCCCGCGGGCCTGGGCCTCGCCGACCGCCTGTGCGATGACCTTGCGCACGTCGTCGGCGGTGAGCGAATTGCCCGGCGCGTTGCAGTTGGGCACGCAGTCGGTCGAGCCGGCGTTGCCGCCGCCCCCGCATCCGCCCGCGAGGAGGGCCAGGGCCGCGAGCCCGGCGGGCGCGGCGCGGCGCAGGAACTCAGCGATCACCCGCGGCTCCCTTCGCGACGCGCGTCTTGCCCTTGGGCTTGAAGGCCGGGTCCCACGGATGCTGCTGCTCGTGGAAGCCGTGGCACAGCAGGCAATTGGAGGTGACCTTCGTCTCCGAGGGCTTCGAGCCGGCATGGCATTCGCGGCAGCTCTCCAGCGTGGGCATCGCGACGTCCGCCGAGCGCTTGCTCTTGGCCACGTCGTGGCAATCGGCGCACTTGGCCTGGGCGTGGCTCTTGTGATCGAAGCGCGCGTGGGGCATCCAGGTGTTGTTCGCCCGGATCTTCGCCACGGTCCACTCGGGCTTGCCGTCGGCGCCGTCCTGCTTGAGGACGGCGTGGCACGTGCGGCACACGCGGATCTCGAAGAGCTCCTCGGAAACCTGCGCGGCCTTCTTGCCCGCCAGCGCGAGCGCGGCCTGGCGCTGAGGCTCCGAGGGCTGGCCCACGCGGCGAAGCAGCCCCTCGCCCGGCACGCCGAAGGCCTTCTCGAAGCTGTCCTTCACGCCGTTGAGCGCGAGGTTCGCGTAGAACTCCTGCACGACCGTGATCGCGTCGGAGGGCGCCCCGTGCGGCACCTGCCGCTTCGTGACGGCCGGCTCGAATTCCAGGCGGTGGCATTCCAGGCAGTGCTTGCCCATGCTCACGGGCTGGAAGCTGCGCTGGGAGGAATCGGGCTGGTGGCAGGCGGCGCAGTCGAGCTTCACCTTGTCCTTGTCGGGGTGCCGGACGCCCTGCGGGTCCAGGTGCACCGCGTGGGGGAAGACGAGGTTCGAGGCCTCTTCGACGGGACCCGAGCCCATGCGCACGCGCTTGAATCCCTTGTCCTGGGGTATGGACAGGCGGAAGGCCGGGTGGTCCTTCTGGAAATCCGTCACGTTCTGGGACTGGGCGCCGTTCGCCCGCCCCCGCACGTCGCGGTGGCAGTCCACGCAGAAGCGGTCGTCGTCGCGGTGGGTCGACTTCACGCCCTTGTGGTCGCGGTGGCACTCCGCGCAGCGCATGCCGCCGAAGAGCGCGGCGGGCTTGAGGTCCTGGCCGACGTGGTGGCCGATCTTCTGGTGGCACTCGAGGCACGCGGCGTCCCGCACCTGCTGGAAAGCGACCTCGTGGCAGGCCTCGCACTTGAGCTCGATGGGCTGGTGCGCGAGCATGACCGGGCCCGGATTCCAGAAGCGGTCGCTCGTCATCGTCGGTCCCGCCTCGGCTTTCCAGGGCAGGTCGAGCACGCGGCCGGCCGGCAGCATGAAGAAGACGACCGCCACGAGGGCGAACAGGCCGAGGGCCACCCAGCGCTTCGGCAGGCCCAGGGACTTCAGGGACAGGCGCGACGCGCGCGCGAGGAATTCCGGGGCGACGTTGTCGGGCGGGCGCACGAGTTCGACCGTGATCGCACCCGAGTAGCCTTCCGGCGTGTCGATCGCGGTGAGCTTGTAGGGCCCCACGTCGACGCTCGCGCCCGGGGCGAGCCGCATCGAGCGCACCGCCTTCTTGGTGGTGCTAGTGAGGTTGCCCATCTCGCCTTCGGTGTAGACGGGCCCGTCGCGGTCGACGATGAGTCCCTGGCTCAGGGCGATGCGCGGGTCGGCGAGCAGCACTTCGCTCGCGGCGGCCCGGCCCACGCGGATCCAGTCCGCGTTGATTTCCTTGCGGACCTGCACGACGCGACCGGCGCGGTTGCGGCTTTGGGTGATGACGAGCAGTTTCACGACGGATCCCTCGCGGCGCGGGCTACCAGTACAGGAACACGGAGATCACGTGGACCGTGAGCGAGGCGAGCAGCGCGATCGACAGGGGCACGTGGAAGTAGAGCCAGAGGTCCAGGCGCGCCTTGAACCGCAGGTCGCGCCGTGCCCGCTGGAGGATCTCGTTCTTCTGGAGCAGGAGCGTGTAGACCTCGTGGTTGAGCTTCGCCACGTCGCCGGACAGTCGCTTGCCGATCTCCGGCAGGTCGCGCACGGCTCGCGCCGTGGGACAGGCGTCGCCGCGGCCCGAGAGGATCCGCCCGACGCTCCCGCCCAGGCGCGTGCCGTCGAGGGACTGGTTCACCGTCTTGAGGATCTGGTCCGGCAGGGACAGCGCCTTTTCGCGGATCTCCTTGTCGAGGTCCGCGATCTTGAGGATCATGCCGTCCAGCGTGTCCTCGCCCCGGTTGGCCGTCATGAGGCCGGGCACCGTCATGTAGATGTAGACGCCGTAGAATCCCGAGACGATCACCGAGACCATCAGGATGTAGGCGAGGGTGTGGACGTTCCAGCCCAGTTCGAAACCGGTGTGCAGGGTCGCCACCACCAGGAGCGCGGTACCGAGGTAGACGTGGGCCGAGAGCCAGCCCTGGGCGGTGGCGAACCGGGCGAAGTAGCGGCGCTTCCTCACGCCGAACCACAGCAGCCAGAGGATCAGCAACGCGCCGATCGTGCCCAGCGTGTAGCCGAGCCAGGTGCCGCCGTAGGGCTTGAGGGGCGGATCGTGCCAGAGGTAGACCGCCGCGCTGGCGATCGACAGCAAGAGCGCGCCTTTGAGCCAACGAAAGCGCGCGTACTCCAGGATGGACTGATGCCGCACTGGACGCTCCCTGACCGCATGGTTGTTGTTTTGGACTTCGAGCGCATTGTAGCGAGACTTTGATCCGCCGCAAGCGATATCGAAAATCCGTCCGGTATAATCCGCCTTCGCCCGACCCGCCCTTCCCCACGCGCCCCTTCGAATGATCGCCTTCTGGATCGTCTCCGCCCTGCTCACTGTCGTGGCGGTGGCTTTCGTGCTCGTCCCCCTGCTGCGTGGCCGCGCCGCCACGGGCCCGTCCGTCCGCGATGCCAACCTCGCCGCGCTGCGCAGCCAGCGGCGCGAGCTCGATGCCGACGTGGCCCACGGGCTCCTGCCCGCCGAGGCTCGCGACGAGGCCGTGGCCGACCTGGTCGCCCGCGCGAGCGAGGACCTCGCCGTCGCACCCGACGAGCCGGCCGCGCCGCCCCGGCGGTCCTGGATCCCGGCGGCCGTCTTCGCCCTGCTCATCCCGGCCGGCGCCGTGGGCATCTACCTGTGGGTCGGGGCGCCGGGCGCCACCGATCCGACGGCCGTCGCCGCCGCCGATTCCCCCTTCGGCGACCACAAGATGGACGAACTGGTCGTCCAGCTGGCGCAGAAGGTCAAGGAGCGTCCCGACGACGTCCAGGGCTGGAACCTCCTGGCGCGCTCCTACCAGGCGATGGGGCGGATGAACGACGCGCTCGCGGCCTACAAGCACGTCGCCACCATCGCGCCGAACGACGCGCAGGCCCTCTCGGACTATGCCGACGCGCTGGCCCTGTCGCGCAACCGCAACCTCGCCGGCGAGCCCACCGAACTGGTGATGAAGGCCCTCAAGGCGGATCCGAAGCATCCCAAGAGCCTCGCGCTGGCCGGCACCGCGGCCCTCAATGCGGGCGACTTCGCGGCGTCGATCGGCTACTGGGAACGCCTCTATCTCGCCGTCCCGCCCGATTCCCAGGACATCCCCGAGATCCGCAACATCATCGAGGACGTCCGGCAGCGGGCTGCGGCCGCCGGCAAGCCGCAGCCGCCCTCGAAGGTGCTCGCCGCGGGCGACGCGCTCAAGGGACCGCCGGTCGCGGCCGCAGCGCCCCTGCCGCCGCCCGCTCCGGCGCCTGCGCCGACCCGGGCCGGCACCTCCGGCAAGGCCATCGAGGGAACGGTCAGGCTCTCCGATTCCCTCGCCGGGCGGATCACGCCCACGGACACCCTCTTCATCTACGCCCGCGCGGCCCAGGGCTCGCGCATGCCCCTCGCCATCCTGCGGGGCGGCGCGCGCGAATTGCCGAAAGCCTTCTCGCTCGATGACGGCATGGGCATGGCGCCCAACGTGAAGCTGTCCGAGACGCCGTCCGTCGTGATCGAGGCGCGGGTGTCCAAGGCGGGCAACGCCATGGCGCAGCCCGGCGACTTGGTCGGCACCAGCGCACCGGTGGCCCCCGGCGCCAAGGGCGTCACCGTGGTGATCGACAAGGTGCTGCCTTGACGGAAAGCGCGGCGGCCCTCGAGGTCCGCGCCATCGCCTGCCGCCGCGGTCCCGCCCTGCTCTTCTCGAAACTCGACTTCGACGTCTTTCCCGGAGAACTGCTCTGCGTTCGCGGCCCCAACGGCTGCGGCAAGACGACGCTGCTTCGATGCGTGACGGGACTCACCCGCCCCGATGAGGGCCGCATCGCCTGGCTCGGGCAGCCGGTCTCGTCCGACCCGGCGCGGTTCCGGGGCGACATCGCCTACGCAGGCCACCTGCCGGGCCTCAAGGACGATCTCACGACCGAAGAGAATCTCGAATTCGCCTTGCGGTTGCGGGATGCGCCCGTCGACCGCGCCGCCATGGCCGCCGCGCTCGAGGACGTGGGCCTCGCCAAGCGACGCCGGTTGCCGGCCCGGCGCCTGTCCGCCGGCCAGCGGCGCCGCATCGGCCTCGCCCGCCTCGCGCTGGACCCTGCGAAGCTCTGGGTCCTCGACGAGCCCCTGACGGCCCTCGACGACGCCGGGCAGGCCTACTTCGTCGGCCTGCTCGACGCGCACCTCGCCAAGGGCGGCCTCGCGCTCATCGCGACCCACCACGACCTGCGCCCGCCCTCCGGAAGCGTGAGGGAACTTCGGTGGGCCTCGTGACCGCCTCGGCCCGCGGCAGCTATTCGGGCGGCTTTTCCTGGGCGATGGGCCGGGACCTGCGCCTCGCCTGGCGCCACCCGGACGAAGCCGTGCTCACCCTGGCGTTCTTCGCGCTGGTCGCCTCGCTCTTTCCGCTGGGCGTCGGTGCGGAACCGCAATTGCTCGCGCGGATCGGTCCCGGGGTCATCTGGGTCGGCGCCCTGCTGGCGGCCTTTCTCGCCCTGCCGGCGATGTTCTCCCAGGACTTCGCGGACGGCTCCCTCGAGCAGATGACCCTCTCGCCGCATCCGGCCCTGGGCTGGGCGGCGGGCAAGGTCGTCTCCCACTGGATCGTCTCGGGCCTTCCGATCACGCTGCTGTCGCCCTTCATCGGGCTGCAGTACGGCCTCACGCCGGATACCCTGCTCGTCGAGGCGCTGTCCCTCGCCATCGGCACACCTGTGCTGTCCCTGCTGGGCGGGGCCTGCGCCGCCCTGTCCCTGGGCGCCCGAGGCGGGGGAATGCTGCTCGCCCTGCTCGCGCTGCCCCTTTTCGTGCCGGTGCTGATCTTCGGCGCGGGCGCGGCGGAGGCGCAGGCGACCGGCATGTCTTCCCAGCCCCACCTCATGCTGCTCGGCGCCGCCCTGATCGGCGCGCTCGTGGGCCTGCCCGCGGCCATCGTGGGGGCCGTCCGCATCGCGGTGGACTAAGGTCCATGCCCGCTGCAGCTATTGCGATCCCGCAACCGCCCGCGCGCCAACCGGGCGATACTGCCGCCTGCCGAAAGCACCCAAGTCCATGAACTGGTTCTACTTCTCCTCACCCGTCACTTTCTACGGGCTCGCCGGCCGGCTGGCGCCCTGGTTCTTCGCCCTGGCCGCGCTGTCGGCCGCCTGGGGCCTCTGGCTCGGCCTGGCGGTCGCACCGCGAGATGCCACCCAGGGCGAGGTGTACCGCGTCATCTTCATCCACGTCCCCACGGCCTGGATGTCGATGTTTCTCTATTTCCTGATGGCCTGCTATTGCGCCCTCACGCTCATCTTCAACACCCGGCTGTCGGCCATGATGGCCCGCGCCATCGCGCCCACGGGGGCCCTCTTCACGTTCCTCGCGCTTTGGACCGGCTCCTTCTGGGGCAAGCCCACCTGGGGCACGTACTGGGTCTGGGACGCGCGCCTCACCTCGGAGCTGGTGCTGCTCTTCCTCTACTTCGGCTACATGGCGCTCGCCAACGCCTTCGAGGACCCGCGCCGGGGCGACCGGGCCTCGGCCCTGCTCGCGATCATCGGGGTGGTGAACCTGCCGATCATCTATTTCTCCGTGCAATGGTGGAACACGCTGCACCAGGGCATGAGCGTGGGTCCGAAGGGATCCAGCATGCATCCCACGATGCTCCAGGCGATGCTGGTCATGAGCTTCTCGGCCTGGATGTACGCCGCCGGCGCCGCCCTGGCCCGCGTGCGCTCCGTCATCCTGGAGCGCGAGCGCCGCGCCCAGTGGGTGCGCGACCTGGGGAGGAGCTGAGCCATGTGGTGGAAGAGCTGGTCCGATTTCTGGGCGATGGGCGGCCACGCCTTTTTCGTGTGGATGTCCTTCGGGGCACTTCTGGCCGGCGTCGTGGTCGAAGGAGTCTTGCTCAGGGTGAGGCGCGCCCGCGCCCTCGCCGCGATCGAAGAGGAGAGGGATCTTGAAGCCGAGAACTAAGCGCGCCGTCGCCATCGTGGGGGGCCTCGCGGCCCTCGGCATCGCCGCGGCGCTGGTGCTGAACGCCTTCCAGTCGAACCTCGTGTTCTTCTTCACCCCCACGCAGGTGGCGAAGAACGAGGTGCCCAAGGACCGCACTTTCCGCATGGGTGGGCTCGTCGAGCCCGGCTCCCTCGTCCGCCAGAAGGACGCCCTCACGGTCAATTTCAAGATCACCGACGGCGCGCAGTCCATCCCCGTCGTCTACACGGGCATCCTTCCGGACCTCTTCAAGGAGGGCAAGGGCGTCGTCGCGCAGGGCAAGGTCCACGGCGACGGCATCTTCAAGGCCTCCGAGGTCCTCGCCAAGCACGACGAGAACTACATGCCGCCCGAGGCCGCCGAGGCCCTCAAGCAATCCGGCCACCCGATGGCCAAGGAGAACTTCTCCGGCCAGGGGGGCAAGCCCCGATGATCCCGGAGATCGGCCAGTTCGCTCTGGCGCTCGCGCTCTTCCTCGCGCTCGCCCAGGCCTTCTTCCCGCTCGCGGGCGCCGCGCTCGGCAAGCCCGCGTGGGTCGCCACCGCGCGCCCCGTCGCGGTCGGACAGTTCCTCTTCGTCTTCATCGCCTGGGCGGCGCTCGCGACCTCGTTCGTCAACAACGACTTCTCCGTCGCCAACGTCGCCACGCACTCCAACCTCCGCCTGCCGGTCCAGTACCGGTTCGCGGCGAGCTGGGGCTCGCACGAAGGCTCGATGCTCCTGTGGACGCTCATGCTCGGCGGCTGGACCGCCGCGGTGGCGCTCCTGTCGCGCCACCTGCCCGAGCGCATCGCCGCCCGCGTGATCGGCGTCATGGGCCTCATCTCCGTCGGCTTCCTGCTCTTCATCCTCACGACGTCCAATCCGTTCGAGCGCCTCCTGCCCCCCGCGGAGGACGGCCGTGACCTGAACCCGCTCCTGCAGGACCCGGGCATGGTCATCCACCCGCCGATGCTCTACATGGGCTATGTCGGCTTTTCCGTCGCCTACGCCTTCGCGATCGCGGCGCTGCTGGAAGGCCGCCTCGACAGCGCCTGGGCGCGCTGGTCGCGCCCCTGGACCACGGCCGCCTGGTGCTTCCTCACGATCGGCATCGCGCTGGGAAGCTGGTGGGCCTACTACGAGCTCGGCTGGGGCGGCTGGTGGTTCTGGGATCCGGTGGAAAACGCGTCCTTCATGCCCTGGCTCGTCGGCACCGCGCTGATCCATTCGCTGGCCGTCACCGAAAAGCGCGGCGCGTTCCGCAGCTGGACCGTGCTGCTCGCGATCCTCGCGTTCTCGCTGTCGCTCCTGGGCACCTTCCTCGTGCGCTCCGGCGTGCTGACGTCGGTCCATGCCTTCGCCACCGATCCCAAGCGCGGCGTGTTCATCCTGGGCTTCCTCGCGATCACGGTCGGGGCGTCCCTCGCGGCCTTCGCCTGGCGCGCGCCGAAGGTGGGCCTGGGCGGCCAGTTCTCCGGCGTCTCGCGCGAATCGATGCTGCTCGCGAACAACGTGCTTCTCACCGTGGCCATGGGTGCCGTGCTGCTGGGCACGCTCTACCCGCTCGTGCTCGACACCCTCAACCTGGGCAAGATCTCCGTCGGCCCGCCCTACTTCGACGCCGTGTTCTTCCCGGTGATGGCCCCCGCCATCTTCCTGATGGCCGTGGGCCCCATCGCCAGCTGGAAGAAGGCCGAATTGCCGGGCCTGTGGGTGCGCCTTCGCTGGGCCCTCGTCGTGGCGATCGTCACGGCCATCGCGGTGCCGCTCATCAAGGGCAAGGCCAACGTCCTCACGATGCTCGGGCTCTTCCTCGCCTTCTGGGTGTTCGCCGCCACCGCCGTACAGGTCGCGGCGCGCCTCAAGGCCTCGGCGGCCCCGAATCTCCTCGGCAAGCTTCGCGCTAACTCGGCCTCCTGGTACGGCATGACGCTCGCCCACCTGGGGATCGGCGTCTTCATCGTCGGCGTGGCCATGGTGAACACCTTCCAGACCGAGAAGGACGTCCGCATGGCGCCGGGCGAGACCGTGAGCCTCTCGGGCTACGACTTCAAGTTCCTCGGCACGCGCGAGGCGCCCGGCCCCAACTTCGCGGCCCTGCAGGGCATGTTCGAGGTGCGCAAGTCCGGCTCCACGGAGATCCACCGCAAGATGTACCCCGAGAAGCGCATGTACCACGCCTCGGGCCAGGTCATGACGGAAGCGGACATCGAGGCCACGATCACCGGCGACCTCTACGTCTCCATGGGCGAGCAGGTCGACGGCGGCGCCTGGGGCGTTCGCGTCTACCACAAGCCCTTCGTCGACTGGATCTGGGGCGGCTGCGTGCTGATGGCCCTGGGCGGCTTCCTCGCGATCGGCGACCGCCGCTACCGCCTCGCCGTGCGGCGCGAAAGCGTTCCGGCCGGCGCCGTGCCCGCCGGGGACTAGCGCGATGAAGGCCCTCAAGTACCTGGTCCCGCTCGGGATCTTCGTGGTGCTGGTGGTGTTCCTCGCGATGGGCCTCACGAAGGACCCGCGCAAGGTGCCCTCGCCTTTCATCGGCAAGTCGGCTCCCGCCTTCTCGATCCCGCAACTGCACGACGAGAAGGCCGTCTTCTCCCCCGAGCAGATGAAGGGCAAGGTCTGGATGCTGAACGTCTGGGCGTCGTGGTGCGTCTCCTGCCGCGTCGAGCACCCGATCCTCAACGACATGAACCGTCGCGGGATCGTCCCGATCGTCGGCCTCAACTACAAGGACGCCCGGGCCGACGCGACCAAGTGGCTCCAGCAGCACGGCGATCCGTACGCGCTCTCGGCCTGGGATTTCGACGGCAAGGTCGGCATCGACTACGGCGTCTACGGAGCCCCCGAAACCTTCCTCATCGACAAGCAGGGCGTGATCCGCTACAAGCACATCGGCCCGGTCACGCCCGAGGCGCTCGAGAAGACCCTCCTTCCCCTCATCAAGCAGCTCAACGGATGAAACGCCTCCTCGCCCTCGCCCTCGCCGCCGCGTTGTCGGCGCCCGTCCTCGCGAAGATCGAGGACAAGAGCGTCGCCGCCGATCCCGCGGTCGAGCGTCGCCTCAAGGAAATCTCGGACGAGCTGCGCTGCCTCGTCTGCCAGAACCAGACGATCTCGGACTCGGACGCGCCCCTCGCGGTGGACCTGCGCACGCAGATCCGCAAGATGATCGACGCCGGCAAGAGCGACGAGGAGATCCGCGCGTACATGGTGGACCGCTACGGCGACTTCGTGCTCTACCGCCCGCCCTTCAACGCCGTGACGGCGCTGCTCTGGGTGGGGCCGGGCGTCCTGGTCGTGGGCGGCCTCGCGGGCCTCGTGATCATGCTGCGCCGGCGCAAAGTCCAGCCCGAGGTGACGGCTTCCGCTCCGGACGCGGGCAAGCTGAAGGAAATCGCGTCGCTTCTCGAGTCCGAGGGCGACGCGCCCACCCCGCGCCGCTGACGCGCCTAGATCATCGCCGGACGGTCCGGCAATTCGTTGCGGTCGCCCGCCCTCGCGGGATAGTGGGCCGCGATGAGCGCGCTCACCGCCTGCACGCCGGCGACGGCGCCGGCCTCGTAGCGCCCTTCCCGGAAAGCCGCCTGCATCGTGCGGCAGACCGCTTCCCACTTCGCCGCCTCGACGCGCGCGCCGATGCCCCGGTCCGCGACGATCTCGACGCGGTGGTCCGCGAGCAGCACGTAGACCAGCACGCCGTTGTTTTCCTCGGTATCCCAGACGCCCATCGAGGCGAAGACCTGGCGGGCTCGCTCCCGCGAGCCCAGGTTCGACCACAGCTGCGCCGTGGTCAGTTCCGCCTCGACCACGAAACGCACTTCGCCGCGGTGGCACTTCTCGCCCTCGGCCACGGCCCGGCCAATCGCGTCGAACGCGGCCTCCGGAAAGGCCTTGGCCGCCGCCCAAGGCGTCATCGCGACATGCCGCCAGAAACGCGCGAGTTCCATCACCAGTCTCCCGAGGCGCCGCCGCCGTCGAAGCCGCCACCGCCACCGCCGAAGCTGTCGCCGCCCCCGGAGGACCAGCCGCCCCCGCCCGAACTCCAACCGCCCGTGGACCAGCCCCCGTGCCCGCCCCGGCTGGCGAGGCGAGGCGCGCCCATGGCGATCACGAAGACGAAGGCGGCCAGCGCCGCGACGAGGCCGAATGCGATGCTGCCGAAGACGAAGGCCGCCGCAATGCCCGTCCCGCCGGCGGTGACGCTCGCGCCGAGGAAGCGTCCGAGGAGCGAGCGCAGCACCATGCCTGCGACCGGCACCGCGAGGAACGCGATCCAGAGGAAGCCCTCGAACGACGATCGCGAATCAATCGACCGGCCCGCGGGCTTTTTTTTTGCGGGCGGCGGCAGCGCCTCGCCCTCGATCGCCTTCATGATCGAGTCCACGCCCGCCTGGATCCCGCCGCCGAAGTCGCCCGCCCGGAAACGGGGCGAGACGCGCTCGGTGATGATCCGCTTGGAAAGCGCATCCGTGAGCGTCCCCTGGACGCCCCGGCCCGACTGGATGCGCATGCGCCTTTCCTGCTTGGCGATGACGAAGAGCACCCCGTCGTCCACGCCCGCGCGCCCGAGCTTCCAGGCGTCCGTCACGCGCGTGGCGAAGTCCTCGATGGTCTCCGTTCCGATCGTGGGCACGAGCAGCACGACGACCTGGGAACCCTTGGCCGCCTCGAAGGCGCCGAGCCGGGAAGCGATGGCCTCGCGCTCCGGCACGGCGAGCGTGCCCGTGAGATCGACCACCCGCCCCGTGAGCTTGGGGACCGGGATGGGATCGGCCGGATCGGCCGCGAACGCGACCGCCGCGAGGAGGAACGCGGCCGCCCCCCCGAGGAGGCGGCCGGCGAGCCCGGCCACTTACTTGGCCGGTGCGGGTGCCGGCGCCGGAGCCGGCTGCGGGGCGGGCGCGGCCGGCTTCGCGCCGAAATCCACCTTGGGCGGCTCGGCGATGGCCTTTTCGTTCTCGACGCTGAAGTTGGCCTTCTCCTTGTAGCTGAAGATCATGGCCGTCAGGTTCGTCGGGAACTGCCGCGCGAGGATGTTGTAGTCCTGGACCGCCTTGATGTAGCGGGCGCGGGCGGTCGTGATGCGGTTCTCGGTGCCCTCGAGCTGGGCCTGCAGGTCGCGGAAGTTCGCGTCGCTCTTGAGCTGCGGGTAGTTCTCCGCCACGACGAGCAGGCGCGAGAGCGCGCTGGAGAGCTCTCCCTGGGCCGCCTGGAAGTTCTTCATCGCGTTCGGATCGTTCAGGGCCTCCGGCGTCAGCTGGATGGACCCCACCTTGGAGCGCGCGCTCGTCACGCCGAGCAGCACGTCCTTTTCCTGTTGCGCGAAGCCCTGCACGACGTTCACGAGATTGGGAATGAGGTCGGCGCGACGCTTGTACTGGTTCACCACCTCGGACCAGGCGGACTTCACCTGCTCGTCCTTGGTCTGGAAGTCGTTGTAACCGCAGCCCGAGAGCACGAGGGTGCCGGCGAGCGCGAAGGCGGTCAGGAGGCGGCGCATGGCGAAAGTCCTTCCGATGGGTGGTTGCGAGGCAAGCGGATCATGGGGGCCGGGACCCCCGATTTCAAGCGCCCGCGGCGGCGATCGTCCGGCGGGCGAGCAGGAGGTCCTCCCAGGCCTTGGCCTTGTCGGGGAGGTTTCGCAGCAGGTAGGCCGGGTGGTAGGTCACGACGAGGGGGATGCCGCGGTAGGCGTGCACCCGGCCCCGGAGACCGGCGAGGCTGCCTTCGTGCCCCGTGAGGCGCGTGGCCGCCGTCTTTCCCAGGGCGACGATGAGCTTCGGGGCGATCAGCTCGACCTGTCGGTCGAGGTAGGCCGCGCAAGCCGCGGCTTCGGCGGGCTCCGGTACCCGGTTGCCGGGCGGCCGGCACTTCACGACGTTCGCGATGTAGACCCCCCGCCCCCGGGCAAGACCGGTGGCCGCGAGCATCGCGTCGAGAAGCTTTCCGGCCTGCCCGACGAAGGGCTCGCCGCGCTCGTCCTCCTCGGCGCCCGGACCCTCCCCCACGAAGAGCCAAGGGGCCTCGCGGTGGCCGACGCCGAAGACGGCCTGCCGGCGCTGTTCGCACAGGCGGCAGGCGCGGCAGTCCCGGACGGCGTTTTCGAGAGCCGCCCAGTCCATGGCGGAAATGCCGTCGGGAAGAGGCTCCGGCTCGAAGGGGGGTGCGGACGCCGGCGCCATGCGGGGTCGGGGCGGATCGCTTCGCGCCGATTCGGCCCGATCGCCCCCGCCGGATGGGGCTCTTGCCGGTTCCGTCGCCTCGGCCGTCCGTGGGGGGCGGGCGGGCGGTTCCACCGCAGGCGCCGCCGGGGCCACAAGGCCCACCAGCCGCGTGACCGGCAGCAGCTCGAGCTCCCGCAGGATTCTCTCGTCCCTCATCGCAGCGTGAGTCCCAGGAAAAGGGCGTCCTCGCGGCCGCCGACGGCCGGATAGTAGCCCGGCCGGATGGCGATCTGCTGGAAACCCCGGCGGCGATAGAGGTGACGCGCAGCCTCGTTCGACGGGCGCACCTCGAGGTAGACGATCTGGCATCCGTTCCCTCTCGCCACGCCGATCAGGTGCTCGAGGAAGGCGCCGCCGACACCCCGGTTCTGCCAAGGGGCCGCCACGGCCAGGTTGAGCAGGTGGGCCTCGTCCAGCGCGATCATGAGGATGCCGTAGCCCACGACGCGATCGCCATCCACCGCTACATGGCAGTCGTAGCCGGCCTCGAGGGAATCGCGGAAATTGCCGAGGCTCCAGGGAAAGGCATAGAGCGAGCGTTCGAGCTCCGCGACCGCCGCCAGGTCTTGGGCGAGCATCGGCCGGTACCGCGGGCCGGTTCGGGGCAAGGCGCTCACGGACCGGCCTGCCTTTCGGCCACGGTCCGGGCGACCTTGTCGCGCAGGTAGAGCGGTGCGGCATCCTCGGCCCGGATGCCTTCGCCCCTGCCGAGGCGCACGGCGGCCAGCTTCGCCACTGCACCCGCTCCGGGAACAATGGACGAGCAATGCCCGGCGAGCGATGCGGCACAAGCGTCGCGAAGCCAGTCGAAGGCCTCGAATCCGCTCCCGGCCGACCACCATCCGGTGCCCGGCAGCGGAGGAATCTCACCCGGCGCCACGAGGCACGGGGCGATTCGCGCGATCCAGCCATCCGGACCCGACTCATAGGCGGCGAAATAGGCCTCACCCATGCGGGCATCGAGGGCGGTGGCAACACGAGCCGCACCGCTCGCCTGCGCGAGGGCCTCGAGCGATGGCACCGGGATGACCGGCCGGTCGAGGGCGAAGGCGAGCCCCTGGATGAAGCCGCAGCCGATCCGGATGCCGGTGAAGGAGCCGGGACCTTGCCCGAAGGCGAACCCGTCGAGGTCCGAAGGGACGAGTCCGGCTTCGCCCAGAAGCGCCCGCGCCATGGGTTCGAGCCGCTCGGCGTGTCGATTCGGAATTCGGGCTTCGTCCACGTGCAGGCGCTCGCCCGCCCGCAGGGCAACCGAACACAGGTCGGTGGACGTTTCGACGGCGAGCAGGTTCAAGGAGGGATCCGCCAAGGCAAGGTCCGATTATAGCGGCCCCTCGCGAATCGCCCTCAAATCGAAATTATGATATGTGCAACAACAATCACTTATAAATCAAAATTAAAGCATTTTATCAGGATAATCGCCACCTCAGGCGAACTCGGGCCGGGTCCCGCCGCCGGCCGGCGCGACCGTACCGGGCCAGCCGAGACAGGTCGAGGCAAGGGCCCCGAAGTAGTCGCGGAAATCCAGCTGGTGGGCCGGATTCCCGGTGGCGTCGAGCCGGTCGAGCTGCAGGCTTTCGCCCACCAGCCCCCCCTTCACGCCGCCGCCGAGCACGAAATGCACGCTGGCCGTGCCGTGGTCCGTGCCGCCGCTTTCGTTCTCGCGGGGGCGCCGCCCGAACTCGGCATAGGTGGCGATGATCGTCTCGTCCCACCGCCCGATCTCGCGCAGCGCGTCCCGAAGGGCGGCGAGCCCCTGGTCCAACTGGCGAAGGAGATTGGCGTGGGCCGGGGCCTGGTTGGCGTGCGTATCGAATCCGTCGTGCGTGATTCGGACGACGGCGATGCCCTCTCGATTGGCTGCGAGCTGTGCAGCCACGCGGACGGCATTGCCGAAGGGCCCGGCCGGAAAAGCGGTACGGAACTCCCGGCCGGCATGCAGCCGGTCGGCGGAACGCTGGATTTCCCGCTCCACGCGCAGGACATGGGCGAGCGAGGCATTGCCGGACGCCATGGCGTCCGGACGGGCCAGCCGGGCCAGGCGAAGGAACTGGTCGGGATCCGTCAGGGCGATGACGCGGCCCCCGGTTCCCGCGAGCGGCCCCAGATCCGAGGAGCCCACCACGACTCCGTCGGCCGCGAAGCCCGCGGGCGATGGCCTTTGGGCGAACCCCCGGCTGAGCCACCCCTCGTCGCGGTACTCGTCGCTGCGGGAAGCCGTGTCCCAGATCTCGATGGACCGGAAGTGGGACAGGTTCGGTTCCGGGTATCCCACGGCCTGCACGATCGCGAGCTCTCCCGCATCCCAGATCTTGCGCAGGCTCTGGAGCGACGGATGCAGTCCGTGGGCCGCCGTGAGGCCCAGTGCATCGGAGCGATCGATCGTGAGCCGGGGACGAAGGCGGCGATAGAGAGGATCGTCGATGGGCACGAGGGTGTTGAGGCCGTCGTTGCCGCCCTTGAGCTCCACGAGGACGAGCAGGCGACGCTCCGGCCTTGCGCCCTTCACCGGCAATGCGGCGGCGAGCGACAGGGCACTCGCCGATACGATGAACTGCCTTCGGTCCATGACGGGGCTCCTAGCGCAGCTGGTAGGCCGGATCGGCGACAAGATGGCGTGCGAGGTCGGCGAGGCCCATCCCCTGCGCAGCTGGATGCACCGCGCCTTGCGCGAGCACCAGCCGCTCGATTCGCGACGGCGTGCGGTCCGTTCCAAGCGTCTCGGCGAACGCCGCCGCATCGAAGGCGTAGGTGCGCATGCCCTGCTCCATCGCGCGGCGCATCCGGGCCTCCGGGCCGGCCGGGGCAGCGGCCATCGAGTCCGTCGGCGCCGGCATGCCGTCACGGCCCCGGAACAGCCGTTCGAGCAATTGCTTGCGGGCGAGGAGCGAGGCGGCATTGATCCAGTGCTCGCCGCCGGGCCAGCCCTTCACGTTGGGAGGGCCGAAGAGATCCTGCCCGAGCTGGGCGCAGGCGATCGCCGCCGGCCTCAAGACGAACGGTCGGATCCCGAACGTGCGCAGCGTGCCGGCCACCAGGTCGACCGGGGACTTGATGAGGCTCGCCCGGTTCGCAGGCCGCCAGAAGGGCTCCGACAGGAAGGCGGCCCGGAGCCACGGACGGATCTCGTATCGCGCATCGCGAAGGACCGCTGCGAGGGCGGTGACGACGGCCGGCTCCGGCAGGGGCGAGATGAACTCGCGCCAGAGCTTGCGGGTCAGGTGTTCCGCCGTCTCCGGGCGGGCGAGCAGGAGGTCGAGGACATCGCCCCCGCGGAGCCGCCCCGACCGGCCGAGCACCGTCTTTTCGCCGCCGTCGTGCAGCGCCGGCCGCTCGCGGAACTCGCCGGCTTCCCGGTCGATGCCCCAACCGGTGAATGCCCGCGCCGCCTCCTTCACGTCACGCTCGGAGTAGGCGCCCTCGCCGAGCGTGAAGAGTTCCATCACCTCCCGCGCGAAATTCTCGTTGGGCGCGCCCCGCCGGCTGCCCGCGCCGTCGAGGTAGATGAGCATCGCCGGATCACGCGCGATGGCGTGCAGCAGCTCGCCGAACCGACCGGCGCCATGGCGGCGCAGCAGCAGGTTCTGGCGGGCCATGAGCCTCGGGCTTCGGACCTTTCGCTGGCTCGTGGCGAAGTGGCCGTGCCAGAAGAGCGTGAGCCTTTCCGACAGCGGCGAAGGCCCGGCCAGCATCTCCCGCAACCACCATTCGCGAAGCTCGATGCCGCGTTCCCGCTGGCGACGCTGGTGGGCCTCGCGTTCGGCGACCGACATCGCCTGCACCTCGCGGGGCGCCGGGTCCGCCTCGTCTGCCCAGGCGGGCAGCGGCGCCGAGGGCGTGGAAACGAGCCCCTCGAGCAGGCGGTCCACCGCTTCTTCGCGGGCGAGGCGCGCGAAGGCCGATACCTCGCCCGGTGGCGTGCCGAACCCGGTTCGCGCGAGCAGGTGGCGGGCGGCCTCCTCGCCGAGGGGGGCGTGCTCAGGGCTTCGCTTCATAGCGGTCCTTCGGGGTGAGGAGGCGACGAGCCCGAGGTGGCTCGAGTCGCGCGCGGGCCTCGTCGTCGCCGCCGAGATGGGCCCGCCAGAAATCGAGCGTGAGCTCGCGCGTCGCCGCACGCACGTGGGCGTCGACCTCGCCCGTACCCCGCCGCCGGGGCATGCCACCGAAAACGGCGTGATCGGCCCCGTCGAAGACCGCGAGGTACTTGCCCGGTGACTTCATGTTCTCGAACGGCACGACACGCTGTGCCGGTGTCGCGCCGTTTCCGATGACATCGCCGTCGCGGGTGCCCGTGAGCGACATCACCGGGATGCGGATCGCGCCGAAGGAAGCGGACGGATCCGGATCCCGCGGATTGGCGGCGGGACTGAAGGCGATGGCGGCCCGGATCCGCGGCTCGAGCAGCAGGGGCTCCGCCCCGCCGGGACGCACGACGCGCTGTCCGGCCGCCGCGAGCGTGGTGTGGGCACCGAAGGAATGGCCGGCGAGCCCGACGCGCGAGAGGTCGGCGCGGGCGAGCAGCGGATCGCCGGCGGATTGGCGCCTTGCGAGCTCGTCGAGCACGAAGGCCACGTCCCTCGATCGCGCGACGAGTTGGGGACCGCTCGCGGCCGCCTTGAGCGTTCCGAGCCGGGCCTGGGGCGTTCCGCCCTGCCCCTTCCAGACCGACTCGTCGCTGCCCGGGTGCTGCAGGTGGACCACGATGAATCCGTGGGCCGCCCAATGCTCGGCCCAATGGGTGCCCGCATCCCGCGAACCGCCGAGACCATGGGAAAAGAGGATGACCGGCCGGTCTTGCGATGCGCCCGGTGGCACCCTCACGCGGACCGGAACGTCGCGGCCGCGAGCGGAATCACGCCAGCTCGCGTCGACCGGCGCGGGAGCGACCGGAACGGCATCGGCGG
>ERZ761602.2987-NODE-2987-length-25089-cov-5.239874_pt1 | contig 25089 bp, 19 predicted proteins | sample MGYA00512165_ERZ761602 | MGnify/ENA primary metagenome ERZ761602 (study PRJEB28899, sample SAMN02445085) | bioreactor sludge metagenome | biome: EBPR sludge; isolation source: Thorneside wastewater treatment plant | place: Australia: Brisbane, Thorneside...
CTTTGGGCGCAGGATTTAATTTGGGATCTGGAAGAATTGCAATTTGCGTTGAACCGCCTTGTTCCTCTCGGCTGTAAGGGGACGACGGGTACCCAAGCGTCATTTTTGATTTTATTTAACGGCGACCGAAAAAAGGTTTGGCAGCTGGATGATGCGGTTTGCAAAAAGATGGGATTTTCTCGCGCCGTTTCGGTGAGTGGCCAAACTCTTTCCCGCAAAGTGGACGTTTGGTTTTTAAATGCGCTTGCGAACTTGGGTTCGAGTCTTTCGAAGATGAGTTACGACTTGCGGCTGCTCCAACATTTGAATGAGGTGAAGGAACCGTTTGGAAAAGCCCAAGTGGGCAGCTCCGCTATGGCGTACAAACAAAATCCGATGATGGCCGAGAGAATCACCGGCCTGTCTCGATTCTTGATGTCGCTCAGTCAAAATGGAATGTGGACGCATGCAACCCAGTGGTTGGAGCGCAGCTTGGATGATTCCAGCAATCGAAGACTCGTGTTGCCGGAAGCATTTTTGACGGCCGATGCATTGTTAGAGATTGCGCATCGAATTTTGGCGGGTCTCCGGGTGGAAAAGACGGAAATTAAAACACGTCTGGATAAATATCGTCCGCTCTTCCTGACGGAAGAAGAGATGATGGTGGGCACGATCAAAGGTGGATCGCGCCAAGAGCTTCACGAAAAGATTCGTAAGAAAATGGTTCAAGGAAAAATTAAGAAATCCAAATCTTCACTGGGTAAATCGTTGAGCGGAATGTCTGCGGAGCAAGTGGATCGCTTCGTGAGAGAAATTCTGCAACCTGTTTTGAAGAGATACGCGGGATCAAAAAAAGGACATCAATTTCAGTCTGCGAATCTCTGAGTCGCAGGGTAATGCGAAGGAGAAGCCGAGCCAACTTACAAAATAAGACGGGTCCGGCTTGGAAGTCTTTTTGATGGTCAGAACCATCATCCCTTAAACTTCCAAGGCGAACCCGTATGTTCTACCCCCTAGGAAACTTGAATAAGAACTCGATCAAAATTTAATCTCCCCACGGCAAAATCGTGCGTGAGGTTTGCTCCGCCTTGTTGCCCTCCCGGTTGTCAGCGGCTTGAATTCCAATGGACGTTCCATCAGAAGCTTTCACATCGATCAAAATTCCTCCTAACCCAAATCCATTTCCTGGGATCCAAGTTCCTCTTTTCGGAGAAACCTCCAGCGTTGCGCAACCGGACGTGTCGTCACAACGCAATTTCACTTTGACCTCGATGGGTTGAAGGCCGGTTCGGCCACGCACGTCTATTAAAAGACCTGAACTGACTTGAATGCGATCCGTCCAAGCGGCGACAAGATCTTGGAGATTTCCTGTCGTCGAAATGGGTCGGGAAAAAGTCACGTGAAAAGGTTGATTGGGAGCAAGAGCTCCACTCGGTTTGATATCAATAACTTCGAAATCGCCCCGCCCTTTTCCAAATTGTTGAGTGATAAATCGGGAATGAAATTGAGCGATGTAGGCACCCTCTTCATCGGTGAGTCCCAGCGAATGGACATCGTAGGTCGTTCCCGTTTCCAGCCCTTGTTCGGGAATCATAGTGAGAATCGTGCGATCCTCATTCAATTCCAACGTGGCGGGGACGACATCGCCTGTCTCTGCATTCACGGCATAAAATTTATAAAGCTCGAGGTTTTCGAGGTCGCTCGAGAGAGAACCTCCCGTGAACTCCAATTGAATGAGCGAATCGGGTGGAACTTCTGTCGCATTTCGAGCGGGGAATTGATTGTAAACGCTCACGGAGGTGGAATAGAGGCGGCCCGTAATGGAGCGACCTGGTTCACTCGTGGCTTCTCCGCCACCGCAACTTTGCAAGACGAAACTGAGTGCGAGCAACATTTTGAGGTGATTTAATTTCATCTTCCACCTCCGAGTAAGCTCGTGTTTTGTCCAGGCGAAAAACTAGAGGCGTTAAAAAGATCTTTCATGAAGCCGGAGACATGGGCGAACGCAACAATATAATGAGGGCGCTTCAACGCTTGCTTCGTCGTGGTGGAAGAAAATCCGGGGCCATAGATCACCGCGACCACCACCTGTGCAATGGTTTTGATGTCTTTATTGTCAGGATAAAAACACGAGCCAGGATCCGAGCAGTTGGTGTCAGGATCGAATCTTAAAATTTTTCGTCCGTGAGTGGTCTTCCATGTTCCTGAGATGCGCTTGTAAACCGTGCCATTCATAAATCGATGCCAGTTCGTGAGAGCATCGGTCGGGTTAGCAGACGCGGGTTTTGGAATTTTGCGCGCGAGATCGGAGACGTAATCGCTGGCTTCGATGGTAAACACAGCCGCCCCGGGAGCGTCCTTATTTTTAGTGGCAACCATCTCTTTCGTGAGTGTGCGCTGAGTATCGACGGCATGCACTCGATTCGGTTGTGTGAATGCGCATTGAATGCTCACGCCCTTTGTCATGGCAATAGAGTTTGCGACGATTGATTGAAACGACAAGCTGCTCGCGCCTTCTTCATTGGCATTGATGATTCGATAGTTGCAGTGGGAAATATCATTTTGGCCTTTTTGAAATTTAAAGAGATCGCTGCCTGTCTTAAAAGATTTGGTGTTTCCTTGAACATACGCCATGGTTTCGCCGGGCTGAGTGGGGAGAGAAACAATTCCCGTTCCCGGCTCAGCCGTTTCATCATTTCCGTCCTGCGAAGTATTTTCTTCTTCGCGATTCGAAAGGGCGTTGGCATTGGGTCCGTAATAGAGTCGGTACTCGGTCTCCGGCATGAGAGGTCGTACCGGAGTGATATAGAGACGAGAAACTTTTTGGCGCTCTGTGGACTGACCGTTTAAGGCCTGCGCATTATTGGGATGTTGGCACGATCCCGTGTCGTCATCCACAAGGGCGTGGCTGATATTAAGCGCGGGTTGAAGTCGACCATTGGGATCTTGAACTGTCTGCACCGTCGCGCCATCTGCCGTAAAGAGATGGAAGTAGCGCTCATCGGCAGATCCGGGATCGATCATTCGGTTGAAAGTGAGTTCGATCGTTTGATCGAGAGGAACATTTTCTTGGCCGTCGACCGGCGTGGATTGGCATTCATCGACGACATCGATTGCATCGGCCCCGGTGGGAACTTCTTTATCGAGGCCGGTCGCGCATCCTGAGAGAGCAGCGCCGATAACGAGGATGGACCAAATTTTTTGCGAAAATGCCATTGCCTTGCCTTTTCCTTCAAAAGAACCAGACACCGATCTGTTCTTTTGAAGGAGGCGAAGGATTTATCCCTCGCCGCCGCCTTGAAACCGCTTAGGGTTTCTTCAAAATCGTAAAGGTCATGTAGGTGTGCTTCAATCGAGCACCTGAAGTTTTACCCGTGAGTTCCTGGCTCACCAGGATGACCACCGGAAGTTCGGTTTTGTTCTGATCTTCTTCATCGAAGAGTTGAGAGACCAGAGGCCATTTCAGCTGAGCTTGATCGGGTTCGTTCGGATTAAAGATCACTTCAGAACTACCCACCGCTTCAAAAATTCCTGAACCCGATTGGTTCTCGCGAATTTTATAGACGCCAATGGATCCGTGGGTAACGGACGCTTGCTTAAGTGAAGTATTGAAGACAAACGTCGCCCATCGAGTCGGGTTGTTGTTTGCATTAGGATCATTGGTCAAGGATATCGCACCGAAACCGGTGACAAACGTATTGATCGCTCCGCCGGCAAGCTTGGCGATATCTTCGAGGAGCGTCTCGGCGTCGTCCGCGCTCAGATCGAAATTTCCATTTTCATCGACCAGGTTAAATGTGGAAATCGTGGAAGTATAAAATTGCTTACCAGAGAATCCGAATGTCTCAGTCAAGGTGAGCTTGGACTCAGTTTTTTCACCCGTAATGAATTCATTGGAGTCTTCGACGATCTGCTGTTCTCCGCTGACGGCATCAGGCTGTCCGTAGAATCCGACGACGTAGTGAGTATTCTTCGTCAACGCCTTCTTAGGATAGAGAACGTATTTGCAGGAATCGTTTGAAAGTCTGACGGGGTAAGCGGCTGTGAGTAAGATGCCCGATTCTTGAGCGTCTTCCCCGCGCTTGTAAACGTAAAGACTTCCGCCGATTTCATTCAAGTGACAGCGTTGCACGCCTTCCACTTTGAATTCAAAAGATCCGTCAATCGCGACATCGTCAACCGGAGGCGTTTTTTTCAGAGGCTTAACCCATTCAATGGCTCGGAAGTCGATGGCTTGGAATGGTTGCCGATCCAGTTCGCCGTCGGCGCCGCATCCACTGATTAAAATCGCAGTGGTGAATGCCAAGAGGCCGAAGCCAAGGCTCTTTTGAAAAGATTGTTTTAAAGAAGTCATAAGTTATCTCCCTATTTACGTTCGTGAGGAAAAATCCCCTTACTTCGCAAATAAGAGCAAAGATCGTGCCAGGGGGTGTGTTCGGTGGCTGCGGGGGTAAGTAGCTGATTTATTGACCGTTTTCCGCTGGGGTACTCGTGACAGTACCCAGTCGAGGGGGTGTTAAATTGGGGCATGAGCGCCCCAACCTTAATTGGGGACAGTATACGTATTTCCCAATTAGGGCCTTGGGAACTCAAAACCTAATTAGGAAATACGTATACTGTCCCCAATTCCAATTAAAGTCCTAATTGAAGTCGAATTTGAAATGGATGCGCTCGTGTGTTTGGTAAATTCGGCGGGAGGGGAGTTGGATTCGAGGGTCGGACTCATCGATCCAATCCTCCCTTTGGACGTCTGAATTGGGGGTGGTTCGCATGTCATTTCGCCTCAGAGGACGACGGGATAGAAGAAGGGGGGAGCTTTCGTCGGTGAGGACCTCTATATAAAAGAGACCATTCTCCGGATCGCGAAGAACCCCCGTGGGCGTTCCACTGCCTCGACTGGCGCGCTCGAGCTGAACATGGGTGAGGTTGAGCTTTTCTATACCCTTCTTCCTCTGACCGATGAAGTGAGCGCAAATAAATAGAAAGCTTGAAAAGAAGGCAAATCCCCAAATGAGATGAAGAAGCATGAACCCTGAAAGGCGACGAGATGGATGGCTCTGTAAATTCATCCCCCCAGGCAATGCAAGGTGAGGGCCATCCCTAAACATGGGGCTCAAGGGTAAAGGCTCACATTGACCCTCCGAAGGACTCCGGACGCCGGAACAATTCGAGCACCCGAATAATTGACAGCTGAAAGGCGAATGCCCGAGGATCGCCCCATGATTATCGGCGTGCCAAAAGAAATTAAGGACAATGAATATCGTGTTGGCGTAACTCCTGCGGGCGTTGCGATCCTCACTCAAGATCGACATGAAGTGTATGTGCAGAAGAATGCGGGTATTGGCAGCGGCCTTACCGACGAGCACTACATTCAAGCCGGTGCTAAGATTTGCGATACCGCTGCGGAAGTTTTTCAACTCGCCGAGATGATCATCAAAGTAAAAGAGCCCCAGCCGGTAGAAGTGAACATGATGCGGGAGGGGCAAATTCTCTTCACTTATTTGCACCTCGCTCCCGCTCCCGAGCTCACCAAACAACTTTTGGATAAAAAAGTTTCTGGAATCGCTTATGAAACCATTCAACTCGACGATGGCTCGTTGCCGCTCCTTCGTCCTATGTCGGAAGTGGCGGGTCGACTCGCGGTGCAAATTGGCGCGCACTATCTTCAAAAAGATAAAGGCGGAAGCGGCGTGCTTCTTGGTGGCGTCCCTGGGGTAAAGCCTGGTCGTGTGACAATCGTTGGCGCGGGAATCGTGGGAATGAATTCGTTGAAAATGGCAGTGGGTCTTGGCGCTCAAGTTTCAATTTTTGACATCAATCCTGTTCGATTGGCGTACCTCGATGATCTCTACGGCGGTCGTATCACGACCATCGTCGCCAATGCCGAAGCCATTGCGGAAGAAGTTGCGCTCTCGGATTTACTCGTGGGCGCAGTGCTCATCACCGGCGCGAAAGCTCCGAGACTCGTTACGCGAGATATGATGAAGCGCATGCGACCGAATTCAGTAGTGGTCGATGTATCCATCGATCAAGGCGGTTGCTTTGAAAGTTCGAAACCGACGACGCACACGAATCCGACCTATATGGATAGTGGCGTGCTTCACTACTGCGTCTCGAATATTCCCGGCGCGGTCTCGCGAACCTCTACATTTGCTCTGACGAATGTGACCTTGCCCTACGCGCGCAAGCTTGCGGCGATGGGACTTCGAAAGGCTCTCAAAGAAGATCCCGCATTGGCAAAGGGCTTGAATGTGCATGCCGGTGAGATCACCCACAAGGGTGTCGCGGAAGCATTCGAGTTTTTCCGATAGGAATTGCGGTTTGGTCGTGGGGCGGTGCCCTAAAGAATTGGCCTGCATATAATTGAGTGATGGGGTCCCTGGAGGGGGTACCGCGGCTACTCGTCTGCGATTTCGAAGCTCAATTTACCTTTTGTGACGTGCTGTCGAGAGTCGGCTACCTCGTTGATCAAATTTTGCCTGATGCCTTGAAACACGTGACAGTGGGCGATCACGATCTGTATTTGTTTGCCTTTCAAACGGATGCGTCGATGCAAAAGGCGCTTAAGATTGTAGAAAAATTAAAAACTGCCGAGCTTTCCACACCTATTTTCCTGCTCAATTTTTCTCCACCCTCTCCTGAATTTCTGAATCATCAAAAATCTCCCGGTGCAGCGAATGCGTATCTTGCCGCACCTCGATCCGAAAATGTGATTTTAGATATGCTTGATCGTCTTGTGGGATCACCTGTGCCCTCGAGTTTGAAGGGCCGTCTTCAGTTCTTGGCGCAAGATGAAGAACAAAAAGAATACATGCAGAAGCATAAAGATCGAATCGGAGAGTTAGAGCAGAAGGTTCGAGAGCTGGAAGAGGCAAAATTTGATTCTTTAGACAAGGCCCTCGAAGCTCAGCGCAGTCTTTTCAAGCCGAAGCTAGATGCGCTCATGAAAGGTAAGGAGCTTCAGCATCAAACGGAAACGGAACAGCTGAAGTTTGCCCTCTCAGAGATGGAAGCTAAATTGCTCGATCGTGAGAGCAAACTGAAGAAGTTCGAAGAAGGTTCGGAAGAGAAGCACGCCGACGACAAGGCGCTTCAAGCCTTGCGAGAATTTTACCAGGCTAAGCTAAAAACTCTGGAAACCGAAAAGAAAGATCTAGAGAAGCTGGTCAAAAAGTCCTCCTCCTAGTTACGCTTGAAGAGATGGCAGCCTTTCTTTTGAGCTGGATCAGCTCCGCGCTCATCACTGCTGCCGAAGACCCACCATCCGATCCTGCCACGGATCTTTTGAAGAGATACCTCGCCATTCGAACAGACCATCCGGAGTACGGCACCGAGGAGGCTGCACTTTTTTGGCTCAAAGAAGCGGAGAAGGAGGAGATCGAAGGCGCTACTTGGTCGATTGATCCTTCTCGACGATGTGTGCATTTCGTCGGAGTGCTACGCGCGCCGGGAATCGCGGCTCAGCGTCCGCTTCTTCTTGTGCATCATGGCGACACCATGCCCGCCAATGCGAGTGAGTGGTCCACCCCTCCGTTTGAGCCCACATGGATACGTGAGCAAACCGATTGGTATATGCAAGCACGCGGCGCGATCGACGACAAAGGTCATGGCGTTGCACATTGGATGACGATTAAAAAATTGCGGGACTCTCCCGTAAAACGCACGCGCGATGTGTACTTCATTATGAATTGCGGTGAAGAAGTGGGCGATCCGTTGGGTGCCGTAGCCTTTGTGCATTTTCTGATTCAACCGCTCAATTCACTCCCGCAGACTCAAATTGAATTGAGTACTTCCGAAAAATTGGAAACGGGAAAAGTGATGCGGCGGTTTCGCTCTCTCACACGAGCGGAGTGGATGTGGAACGAAGGAAGTTTTGGATCTACGACGGAAATCGCACCTTACACTTTGGCCCCGATCGCCACGGCTCAAAAGGGTTTTTGGCGCGGGCAAATTAAGATTGAAGGTCCGGGAGGGCATTCGGCGCTGAACACGGCGGTGAGTCCTTTGGAGGCGATGGTCGGAGGCATGGATCAAATTTACTCTGAGAATCGAAAGTGGAGTCATCGCTGGAAAAGTTTGCACTATGAAATGCAAGAGATGGTGCGAACCGTAGCGAAGACCCGCCCTTTTTATGAGCGTTGGATGCTGAATTTTTATCCGAGATTGTTTTTTGAATTGTTTGGCATGCAGACCATGGTGACCAGTTGGTGGCAACCGGCGATTCCCGGCGCTGCCGATCCCTCGCTTCGGACATTTCAGAATATCGTGCCATCCCAAGTCAGTACGAATTTGGAGTATCGATTTTTGGGAGATAAAACGCCCTTTGAAATTGAAGAGTCCTTGAAGGAAATTCTGGAAGATAGGGTTCCAAAGCATTTGAAGTATGAAGTGAAAACGCTCGATCATATCGCCTTTCGGCGGGATTTTTTTGAAGGTCTCGAGGCGGATCATTTTCGAGATGTGCTCTCAAGTTATCCGAAGGTGATGGTCACGCCATTTATCACACCCGGAGTGACGGACTCTCGTTACTATCGCCTGGCGGGTGTGCGCGCGTTTGATTTTGTGCCACTTTTTCTTACGCGCGAGAATATTCGCACCATGCATGGCAAGGACGAGCGCATTCCGCGTCAGGAATTATTTCGTGCGATTGACATCGAGTTCCGGATCTTGGAACGTCTCGTGCAATAAATGCTACTGCCACCTTGCGAACATTGCAAAATTGCAACTTCGATAACGCTCTTGTGTAAAAATTGTGCACAAGAACTGGCGCTTGTGAACCCACCCAGCGGATCGGAGGCGCTAGACTCGTTGGACATCGCATTTCGATATGAAGGGGGCGTCCGCACGTGGATTTTGGATATCAAAGATCGCTTTCATTCTGAACGTTGGAAAGAATTAATCGCCGCGTATTTGCCGACAGCGCTGTTCGAGCGACGGTATGATTTCATCATACCCGTGACATCGGATCCACAATCCAATCGGCTGCGGGGGTTTGATCCGAGCTTTGTATTGGCCAAGCGGCTCTCGCGATTGTTGAGTGTTCCTTTCAAGGCGCCAGTTTTTCATCGATCAGACTTTCCACTTCCAAGGAAGGCGATGAAGCACGACATCGGCGAGTGGATGCTTTCGAAATGTGTCGGTTTGAACTCCGTGGCGGCCGGGGAACTTTCCTCGACTTCCCGGATATTACTGGTGGATGACGTTTTCACTACGGGCTCGACCATGAATGTTCACGCCCGGCTCTTACGGGGGCTCGTGGGGCAAGTTCACGGCTTTTGCGTGGCCCTAAAAGTCTAGCTTTCAGAAGCTCGCTTGCGTTAAATTTCCGAGGTGATGAATAGCGTCGGAATAGCGTTGGCATTGATTCTTTGGCCTGCCGAGGGCGAAGGTAATTTGACCATGAAACCCATCGAGCGCCATTGCTTTATGCAGCCTTGCGCCAACTGGAAAGTGTTGCAATTTGAATTTACAGGAGAGGATGGCAAGCCCACGAAGCTCGATGTGACCAAGGACGAAGTTGATGCCTACATTCTGCAGTTGAAGTCGAAAGATTCAGCGCCTCGATCGATGAGTCAGATTACGGTCACGGGAAAATGGAAAAAAACGACTCAGGGCTTAGAAGTGATCGCGCAGGATTGGAAGTGAAATCGAGTTCTTCTTCTAGCGTGGCGATCGTTTTAGCGGCTGGCGCAAGCACGCGGATGAAAAGCCCCCTCTCGAAACTGCTGCATCCCATTTTAGGACGTCCGATGATTCATTGGTCTTTGGAGCTCGTCTCTCATGTCGCTGAAAAAATTGTAGTAGTGGTGGGACATCAGCGCGCAGAGGTTGAAGCTTCGGTAAAGGAATTTCTCTCGAAGTCTTCCAATAAGAAATTGAAGTTAGAGTTTGCTCTGCAAGAAAAGCCGCTGGGGACGGCGGATGCCGTTCGCGCAGGCTTGAAAATTCTAAAGAAGGAAAATGCAGATTCGAATATTTTTATTGTGGGGGGCGACTGTGTTTTACTTCAAGCCGCCCACTTAAAGGCTTTTACCGAACTTCATTTAGAAGCGAAGGCATTGGTGTCGCTCATGACGGCGATCGTGCCGCCTCCCTCACCCTACGGTAGAATATGCAGAAATGCGCAGGGCGTGGCGGAGAAGATCGTGGAAGTGAAAGAGGCGACACCCGCTCAATTGGAAATTGCCGAAGTGAATCCTGGCTTTTATTGGGTCAAAAAATCTGCGCTTGAAGAAGCACTTGCCTCGATTGGAAATAAGGCCAACAAAACACGCGAGTTCTATCTCACGGACATCGTAGAGATGGCCCGAATGCGCGGGTGGCTGGTCCAAACGTATGAGATCCCGAGGGACGATGCACTCGGAGTGAATAATCAATTGGAGTTGGCGGAAGCGGCATCGATTTTACGTAACCGGATCAATTCGCATTGGATGAATGACGGTGTGACCATGCTCGATCCCATGACGACCTGGATTGAACCAGGCGTGCAGTTGAGTGCGGGAGTTACGTTGGAACCGGGTGTGAGTTTACGCGGAAACTCCAAGTTGGAAAAATTGGTGCGAGTGGGTGCGCATTCCATCATCGATAACACCTGGATTGGCGAAGGCTCGATCATCGAGGCATATTGTCATTTGAAGGATTCGAAAATCGGCGCCGGAGGGACGATTGGTCCTTATGCGCGCACACGACCGGGCACAGTCTTGGATGAGGACGTGCATTTGGGCAATTTTGTGGAAGTGAAGAAATCTCATTTGCAGAAGGGCGTGAAGGCGGGGCACCTCTCCTATTTGGGAGATGCGGACATTGGGCAGAGCGCCAATGTGGGCGCGGGCACGATCACGTGCAATTACGACGGCTACGGCAAGCATAAGACGGTGATTGGCAAAGAGGTTTTCGTCGGTTCCAATTCAAGCTTGGTGGCTCCAGTAAAAATTGGTGATCGGGCGATCATCGGGGCGGGATCAGTGATTTCAGAAAATGTGTCGGCTGACGCCATAGCGCTCGAGCGCGCGAAGCAAAATAATATAGAGAAGGGCGCCAAGCGATTTCGCGAAAAGCGAAAGAGAAAGGGTTAGTTGTATGTGTGGGATTGTAGGCTATGTCGGACAGCGGGAAGCGTCGCCAATCGTACTCGCAGGTTTGAAGCGTTTGGAATATCGTGGCTACGATTCCGCCGGTCTTGCGGCTATCGTTTCGGGAACGGGCGGATCGTCTTCAATCAAGATTAAGCGCTGCGAAGGAAAGTTAGAGAATTTGGTGCGTTCGCTGGAAACGGATCCCGTGCATGGCACGAATTCGATTGGCCACACGCGATGGGCAACGCACGGTCGACCGTCGGAGAAGAACGCGCACCCGCATCGCTACAAGGATGTGGTGATTGTTCATAACGGCATCATCGAAAATTATGCGAGTTTGAAAGAAGAGCTCTCAAAAAAGGGCCATGTCTTCACGTCGGAAACAGATTCGGAAGTGATCGCCCATCGCCTCCAATTCCATTTAGAAAAGGGAATTGGCTTTGAAGAAGCCTGTAAAAAGCTGGTGAATGATTTGAAGGGAGCCTTTGCGCTGGCAGCGCTTTGGGCGCAGGAACCGCGAAAGCTTTTCGTCGCGAAGCATGAATGCCCGATGGTGCTCGGCCTCGGTAAAGATGAGCAATTCATCGCGAGCGATATTCCGGCGCTTTTGGAATACACGCGCGATTTTATTTTCTTAAACGATCAAGAGATGGCGTTTGTGACGCCCGATCAAATCGTGCTCAAGAACTTTGCAGGGAAAGTTGTTCAGAAGAAACCGCATCATATCGAGTGGAGTTTTTCGGCCGCTGAAAAAGAGGGCTATCCACACTACATGCTCAAAGAAATTCACGAGCAGCCGCGCGCCATTCGGGACACACTCCGAGGACGCATTCAGCCCAAACTAGATGGAGTCATTTTTGATCAGGTGCCGTGGACCAAAGCAAAATGGAAATCGTTTGATTCTTCATTGATCGTGGCCTGTGGCACGGCATTTCACGCGGGCCTCATTGGTAAATATTGGATCGAACGCCTTGCTCGCGTGCATGTCGAAGTCGATTTGGGTTCCGAGTTTCGATACCGAAATCCCATCGTGCCCAAGAAAACTTTTGCGGTAGCCATTTCTCAGTCGGGCGAGACCGCGGATACATTGGCAGCGCTCAATGAGGCGCTTCGATTAAAGCTTCCCTCGCTTGCGATCACGAACACGGTGCAAAGTTCAATTGTTCGAAAAGCGAAGAATGTTATTTATACTCACGCCGGTCCGGAAGTGGCGGTGGCCTCCACCAAATGTTTTGTGAGCCAGCTTTCAACGCTTGCGCTTTTGGCGCTTCACTTGGCGGACGTACGAGGAATCTTGAAAAAAAGTGTAATTAAAAAATATCTTCAGGAGCTTGCGGAAGTGCCTGAGCACATCACGGAAGTTCTAAAACTGAACGATCACATTCACTCCATTTGCAAAGAATATTCAAAGTTCGATCAGTATTTTTATTTAGGCAGAGGCTTGTCGTATCCTATCGCTCTGGAGGGTGCGTTGAAGCTGAAAGAAATTGCCTACATCAACACGCAGGCTTATCCATCGGGCGAAATGAAGCATGGTCCCATTGCTCTCATCAGCGATCAATGGCCCATTCTTTGCGTCGCTCCCGAAGCGAAGATCATGGATAAGATGATTACAAATATTCAGGAAGTGAAGGCCCGGGGTGGAAGACCGATTATCGTCGGTCCGGAAGGTCATTCGGAATTGCAATCTTTGGCAGAAGCTTATATTCCGATTCCGAAAGTTCGAGACGAGTGGGCGCCGTTTCTCTCGACGGTTGCACTCCAACTCTATTCGTACCACATGAGCGTCTTAAGGGGCTGTGACGTGGACAAACCTAAAAACTTGGCCAAATCGGTCACAGTTGAATGAGAACTGACGCGTGCGCTACCAAACTCGCTCAAGCTTCGAATCGTAATGGATGAATTTCGTGTTTAGACAAGTTTCTTGGGGCCGCCGTCATTTCCGAAGAATTCTTCGATAATCCGTTTTGAAACGGTGATGATTTGTTTGTTTCGAAGATAGACAACGTAAGCGTCCAGAATCTTTTTGATGTTCGGAGAAACATCTTCAAATCGAATGCCCATACCCAATTGTTCGCGAGCTTTCTTGCGATTCACAGTCCAGTTCACTCGCACGACTTTGGCATTCACTTGAAGTGATCCCAAATCGCCGGGGAGGTTGAGCTTCAAAAGCAGAGAAGTTCTGGGTTTTAAAATTTCATTCGTTTTGAGGAATAAACCTTCATTGGTGATGTCGGTGATATCCGCAGCGAGTTCACCGCGTTCATGAACGAAGCTGACTCGTTCAGAGAGGAGTGGAATCCGAATTTCGGATCGTTTGTCTTTAGGCTTTAGTGTTTCCATTTTCATCCCTTTTTTTCTCACTTTGCCTCACCAAAATTCAGTACAGAACCTACACAAATTCTTCGACCTTGTCCTCGTCCTTGCGAGAGGCCGTGCTGTAAGGATAATGCAATCTATGTACCAGGCAGAAATGCCCTATAAATGTGTTTAAATCTATTTATAGGGCGTGAGCTGCGACATCGCTGGGACAAAAAATGTCCTCACCTACGCACTTTCCAAATGCTGCTCCGCAGGAAGTCATAGGGGCACAAATTATCTCGGTTCAACTCTATTCCTCGGTTAAATTTAAAGACATGGCGTCGGGGAAAAAAAGCACGAAAAAGACGAGCCGCATCTTGGTTGCGGATGATTCTATTACCATTCAAAAACTAGTGAATCTTACTTTTGCCCCAACAGCCTTTGAGGTTATTGCCGCGGCAGATGGGCACGACGCTTTGATCAAAATTCGGAATCTCAAACCTGAAGTTATTTTTGTCGCGGCGGAATTACCCCAGGTGGATGGATTTACAATCTGCGACACGATTCGAAAAGATCCTGCACTTGAGACCATGAAAGTGGTCATTCTTAGAACGGCATCGCAAAAGGATGCGCCCATGAAAGCCCGCACCGTCGGGGCCGACGATGTATTGCTGAAACCATTCGATGCACAACTTCTCTTAAAGACCGTCGATAGTCTGTCGAAGGAGCGCACGTCGATGCGTGAGGAAGAATCCACGGTGACAATTTTGGCGCCAGCGGCGCCAGAGAAAACCTCGTCTGGAGAAACGGTTACCGAGAAGATGGAGCCTCCTCGTTCCGCGAAGGAGTCCGAACTAAAGGATCGACTGGAAGCGATCGCCGCTCAAATCGTTTCGGAAAAAGAACCGCCACCCCCAAGTAAGCGCGACACATTTGTGGAGCACAAAAATTCCCCGGCATCTGCCTCTGCCGCGGCGGCGGAGATGGGCGCGGATAAATTGGAAGCGCTCGCGAAGGCCCAGATCCAGCAGTGGGTGGAGCAGAATCTTCCCGCTCTCGCGGAGAAGCTTTTAAAGGCTGAAATCGAGAAGGCTATTTCTAAATAAAATATCCATTGGGTCTCGCGCGCGGTTCGAGTAGGCGTGCAGTGAATGCGCATTCTTGCTTTCGAATCCGTACCAAGCACGCAAGACCAAGCCTTTGAGCTCCTTTCGCAGGGAGAGCGCACTCCTTTTTGTGTTTGGGCCCGCGAACAAACGCGAGGACGTGGGCGCCTCGATCGAGTTTGGATTTCCGAGCGCGATCGCTCGCTGACGCTTTCGTTGGCCTATCGTCTTCCTGCAAATGTTCTTTCTGGTTTGTCTCTTGCCATCGGTTTAGGGATTTTAAAATGCTTGCCGGAATCTGCTCCGCTTAAATTGAAATGGCCCAATGATATTATGCTGAACGATCATAAAGTGGGCGGTATCCTCATTGAATCGCGCTCACAATCGGAGAAAGCGGAAGTTGTCATCGGTATCGGACTCAATTTAACGACGCTGGAATCGGCACCTTATCGCGGCCTCGATTTTTCTTTGGCCCCGGAGCAGATTGTGGAGGGCGTTGAAGAAGTAATGACGATTTTGCAGACACATGGGTTTGAAGGATTGCGAGAACGCTATGAAACGAAACTTTGGCGAAAAGGAGAGGTTCAGCATTTGAGAACTTCGGAGGGTTTGGTTTCGGCGTTAGTTCAGGGAGTCGATGAATGGGGTCGTCTTAAGACGATGGAAGCGGGGACGCTTACCCTTCGCGAGAATGGAGAAATTCTTGTCACGCCAAGTGCTCATTAACCTCGGCAATTCGCAGATCGTGATTTGGTTGCCCAAAGAGCGGGCTTTTCATTTCTGCCCACAGAGTCCGAAAGGACTTCGGCGAGCTTTTCAAATTTTAATGCAACGAAAAGTCATGGAGGTTCACGTGCTCTCCGTTGTGCCGGCCAGTGCAAGAAAATTGGCGCAGTGGAGTCGCGCTGAGGGAATGACGATCTCATTTTACTCCACAGCGGATCTTCCTCGAAAAACTCTACGATATGTGAAGGGATTGGGAATCGATCGCGCTTTCAATATTTTGGCAGCCCAAAACTTGGGATTCGAGAGAAGCCCGATCGTCATCGTGGATATAGGGACAGCGATGACCGTAGATTTTTTAGACGAGAAGAAGAGACATAAGGGTGGATGGATTTGTGCAGGTCCTCGGCTTTTATCCGAAGCTCTCTCCGAAAAAACCGCTCAGTTGCCTCGTGTGGATCCAGCTCATCGCATGATGTGCCAAGCGCTTTTGGGATCGAACTCCACGGTAACTTCTCTTCAAAACGGAAGCACCGCCCAAACGATCGGTGTGATCGAACTCGCTTTTGAATTATCGAGGCAAAAATTTGGAAAGAAGCCACGTCTCGTGCTGACGGGTGGGTGGGCGCCGCGCATTAAACTGCGGAAACCGATTTCGGGGCGGCGCGTTCCGCACTTGGCTCTTCGAGGTCTGAAGGATTTCATAGACAATAGAGGCTAATGAACGCGATTCGCTTCGAAGACTTGACTCCGGAACTACAAAAAGTTCTAGACCCTGCAAAAGCTCAGACGCATGTCATGATCGCAAAGGGCGTGGCCCCGCTGCCTCCCCCAATCTTGTTTTCGGCTTGGGTATATCTGCTTAAAAACGCCGAAGCTCAAATCGCTCAATTTGCAGAGCAATCCTTAAAGAATTATCCCGAGAAAATGCTGCTTTCTTTGGCGTCGCAAGAGCTGCCCTCTTGGGTGCTGGACGAGATGGCCAGGCAATTTCGAAAGAATGAAATCCTTTTGGAAGCCATCTTGCTCAATGTGGAGACTCCAAATTCCGTATTCATGGATGTGGCGGTTGATTGCTCAGAGCGGTTGACGATTTTGATCTGTAACAATCAGGAGCGCCTTATCGAAATGCCCGAGATCATTTTGCAGCTTGAAAAAAATTCTCATAACTTGCGCTCCAATACGGATCGGCTTCGTCATTTCTTAGCAATTTCCGGAATTCGAATTCCTGGAGACGCAATGGAAGTTCGGGAAGATAAGCCAGAAGAGGGTCCGGCCGAAGTAAAAACGGCGCCCGATGGAGCCCCCGAGGCTGCGCCCGAAACGCCTGAAGATGCGCTTAAAAACTCCAATCTGACCGACGACCAAAGAGTGAGTCTCCTCACTTATATTCAAAAGCTTTCCATCGGGGGACGTATTAAGTTGGCGATGAAAGGGAATAAAGAGGTCCGTCAGATTTGCATTCGAGATACAAACAAAGTCGTTGCACTTGCCGTTCTTAAATCGCCCCGAATCACAGAGCTCGAAGTTGCTCACTACGCTACGCTTAAAAGTCTATCCGACGATGTCATGCGCGTGATGTCTGTGAATCCGACATGGACAAAAAATTACGCGGTAAAAACAAACCTTTGTTTTCATCCCAAAACTCCATTGCAGCAATCCATGAATTTTATGAAGTTTCTGACCCTGAGAGATTTGGGGCGACTCGTGAAGGACAAAGGGGTTCCGGGCCCTCTTCAAAAAGCTGCCAAAGAACTTTTGGCTCTAAAGAGAAGGTAAGAACGACGCTCAGTCGTCATCTTGATCGTTGTCGTCCGACGATTTGTCGCCTACACAGCGCGGAGCTCTATCGATTACTCGCGATCGAAATTCAGCAATTAGCTTTTCACGACCGATATTTTTGATTTTCGCCCGTGTTTTAGACGTTTCAATTTCTTGGACATCGCATTCGACTTCGAGAGTTCCTTCCACATTAAGAGAATTCATGTCGTACGATTTAAAATGAATGAGATTTGCCGCGTTCTTGGTGGGGTAGCAAATTTTCTTCTTTGTCGGAGGAATGTCGCCATCGATTTCGACGAGAGAGTCTCCTCTGTCGTCACATTCTAAAGACTCATAAATCAGCAAAGCACATTTGCCGTTCTTAAAGTCTTTAGATGCCGGGCTGGGTCTGCCCGTGCAGATAGACATTTTCTTTCCCTTCACGGTATCGAATTTCTTTCGAGCGTATAATGTTAAGGAGGGCGTGGAGTAGTCCGTATATTTGGACATATAGGCACAGGAATTTCGAGGCGTTGTATTCTTATAAGCAATCTTGTCGTAGTTGGAATCGGCAACGCGGCAAAATGGCGTCTCTTGCACATCGACTTCCGCGACCGTGGATTGTTCGAAAGAGCTGTCGTCATTCATCGAGACGGCGCCCAGTCGAAATTCTCTTTTCGACTTGTACAGGGTGGTAAAATTCAATTCTTCCGTTTTACCGAATGGCATTTCGGAGAAGGTGGTGCTGCCCTTGAAATATTCTTCCGTATCGTAATCTTGAGAGTTGCTCGTTGGGGAGCGTCGTTGCGTGCCGCTTGCTTCGTTCGTGGCTTCCCCGCAAGCAGACGTAAAAATTGAAAATGTAAGCAAAAATAATGAAGCGCTAGCGCGTGTTCTTCCCGTCATGGCTCTTATCTCCTGTGTATTTTCAAAGCAAGAATTGGGCCACCTGGGAGGCGGCAGAATCCGCCTATAAGCGTAGAATGCGGTAAGAGCCTGAAGGGGTTGTGGAATGGATGGGTCATCGAGGAACCGTCGATTTGACAGATAAGAATGGGTGCGATAGCGAAAGCGGATGTTTGGGGTGATTCAAGGGTTCTTGAGAAGCAGATTTTTCTTAGCAATTTTCATTTATCTTGGTCTTATTTTTCTAAAACTCGTTCCTTCGAGTTACGCAATAAATCTGGAAGATTTTAAGCGCAACCCAAGTGCGGCTTTAAATGAATTGCGTTTGGTTTTTCATTCGCTAGATGCCAACAACTGTGTCTCGGCGCTTCGCCAGACTTCTCTAGCTCTGCAGGGACTGAGAATTATGGAAGTTTCGGGTAATCGAGAAGAGTGGGTTCCACCGATGCTTAATTTTTTGAAGACCTCTCGATTTCAGATGCGAAAGCATTTGGGTGAGCTTTGGTTGAAGGGCGAACTCAATGATGAAATCATCCGCGAAGTGAGGGTGTACTATCGGGTGAGTTTACTGGCGGAGGATTACTTATATGAATATCAGAGGATGATCGGCGCTATTTCAGATGACTCCGTTCCAGTCATCAATTCCGCCGAAGCGGGTTTCGAATTTAAGTTAGAGGATTTCGAAGGCGGAGATGTCATCGCGTCCCGCGATGTTTCGGAAGTGGGCGCCGCTATTGGCGAAATTCCCATCGAAGGGGAGGATGGCCCGTACTCCCATCTTGCGGTGGTCGTTCGAGGGAGGGATGGAATTCTTTACGTTACAGAGTCTCTCTTGGAAACGGGCGTTCAAAAAATTACTCTTCAGGAATATTTGAAGAGAGGTGGAGCACGCTTCGCCGTTTTTCGGTCGATCAGTTCAGAACTGGCGCGCGCGGCGTCCGAATTGGGGGAGAATTATTTTGAAGAGAAAATTAAAACGGATCCTCAACTGCTTCGGTACAATTTTAGCGGCTGTCTGACTCAGCCAGGATTTTTTTGCTCTCAATGGGTGGCCTTTGTTTATCGTGAGGCGTGGAAGTCATTGGGAGCTCTCGATGGCCGTGATGATTTTGTCTTTCCCTTAAACCCCGTGACATTTGATTCTGGAGAAGGATCTTTAGCCGGTCAGGTGGGAGTCACAGCCGCTCGGTCTTTCGCTCCGAGTGATATCATTGTCCAGCCGGATTTCGTTTTGGTGGGAGAGTGGGCGAATTTGGCAAAGGGCAGAGGGGCGCTTGCCAACGATCTTTCCGCGGCAATGATTTTTCAATGGGCCTCGAAGCATGGCTACAGGTTGCGTCCAAGTCTAGTTCATCAAGCACTGGGTTGGGCGGCCTTTATCTTAAGAGGCGTCCCTGGAATCAAATACGTTCCTTGGCTGGGATCGAAACTGGTGCAGACCGTTCCCGGAGGTATGGATCAAGAGACGATCGAGAATGTTTTGGCCTTGCGTTCGGTTATGCTGGCCTTAATTGAAGTGCTTGATCGCGACATCGAACGGGCTCGACGAGCTCGTTATGTAATTTCAGCAGCGGAACTGATGAATCGTCTCGAAGTTTATCGAAGACGAAATGCAGCTTCGTTTCGGGGAGCGTTTCGATTTCTTCGCCCTCGCCCTGAGTGATAGGCCGTTGTTGATAATAATTATCAACAAATAAATTGATCAACCTTGTGCCCCCAGTTAATGACTTGGCATGAAAAGTTGGGTGGTTTCTTGGTTCTTCTTCATTCTAGTTTTTCTTTCTCAATCTTCAACTGAAGCTCATGGCCATTGCGAAGGGGGTGTCTGCACTCAACTGACGCTAGAGCAAATGTCATCTCACTACGCTCTTCTTTATGGAAATATTTTGGAAGCCATCACCCATGCGGAAGACTCAGGAGCTTTCGCGAGGGTCATGGAAATTGGAGATACAGCTCACCAGCGAAACATCCTTTCGACCGGCATCTTGGAAGTGGCGCTTGAAAAATATAAAACTGACGTCGCTAGTGGAGCGTTGAAGCCTTGGCCTGCACTCAAAGAAAGGCAGCGCAATTGGCTGCAAACAAAAATGCTCGGATTTCTTATGAATGGAGCCGACGCGGCGGAGAAGGCGGCGCGCTATGGAATACTGTTTGGAATCGGCTGGCTCGCATGGGAAACCGCTGAATTTTTCTTTTTTCTTCCGCATGCTCCCGGAGGAGGCCTGCTATGTAATGTGTTTCCGTTCGTGTGGGGAGTGACGGTAGCGCCCATCATGGATCCTTTGTCGATGGCAATGATCAAAACCGAGAACGTTCCCCTGTATAAAAGATTGTGGAGTGGGATTCGTCTGAAATTCCAAAAGAAAAATATTTTAAAAGAAATGGATTTTCTTGAGACAGAAGTCGGAATTTTAGTTCGGCAAAATCAAAAGGTAAATTCTCGCGAAGAACTTCCTTTGCAACCCTCCTTAGAGAGTTCGCTTTGGGTGGAGACGCTACTGAAGATTCGAGCGGAACATGAAGCGCATCACGAGTCTCCCACTGCTCAACAAATTGTGAAGCGTATTACGGAAGCTTTGGAGCAACATCAACCCCCCAACCTTACGGACGTCGTTCAGTTCCATGATCTCTTGCAATTCCCGCTCCAAATCTTGAATCGGGTGGCTGAATTTCAATATATTGGAGACCGTGTTGGATTTTGGGAACTTTCAAAAATCAAGATTCGCTTGGGGCAAGCGGGTAAAGCAATTACCCGATTTACAAATGTATTAGCGATGCTGAGCCGTATGGAAACCATTGAGAATGGTCCTAAGCATGCTTTTGCGGTGAAGGCGATTCTTCAGGCCTATGAAGATGTGTTAGTTGCCATGGATCCTGTGAAAAAAACGGTGGAGCCCTTGATTGCCGTTGCAGGTGTGCCGATTGGCTTTGGTGGAACCGAGAAAGTTCATTCAGCGATTGCAGAACTAAAAAAAAGAGTAAAATCGTTCCGCTCTAAAAAATCGATGTGCTGGGCAGCCGTCTTGAAAATCTGACGGAATCGGACCGAATTTGACGCTCAGCAAAATTAACGCATGAGCTAAGTTCGCATTCTCTCACGCAACTTTGGTTACACTCCTTTTATTCCCTGAATATTCCTCTTACACTTGAGAAGTTCTCTGGTGGAAAGTTTATGGGTGGAAATCTCATTGGATTACTCGTCAGTGTTGCGATCATGGCCGTTCTCGCGGTTTGGACGGTCCTTACGATCTCTGCAGGAAAGAACGCACGCGCCTTAGAGAAGGCGAAGACAGAAATTTTCCAAACGGAATCAAACACGTCATACATTTTGAGTTTTTACTTAAATAAAGCGCAGCGAATTGTGGGGCCTACCGAGGATGAATTCGCGGGCATCGAGCGCTATCCAAATACAATTCCAACCGAAAGTGATCGGTTGGATGGACTTAGTTTGATTGTGAGTGTCGCAAACGCGATCAATATTCCCGCGCAACTGGATGAGACCAGCAAGGGATTTAAACTTCCTAAGCCGGACGATGAAAAAGACAACTTGTCTTATGATTTGTTCAAAGAGCTCTTAGCGAAGGATCGCAGCGATTATCTCTTGCTTGTTACCACGCCGACGGAAACTCACGTCGTCAATCCGACTGGAGCGTCTTTGAGTGAGTCTTCAGACAAGAGTTACATGATTTTTAAGCCCGAAAATCTGGTGGGACCAAAGTTGACTAGCACTCATTTCGTCTCTCAAGCCGCAAGTCTTTCTCTGGCAAACCGAATTACCATTTCCATTGATAATGGGGAGTTCAAAGTGAGTGATGGATTTAAGGCCAGTCGAACCGTGGCGACGGGCGTCGAGTCTAGTTTGTTTCGATACTCCTATGCTTCTTATGGGGATGCTTCGGATAAGAATTTATACAAACCTCCTGCTCCGCTTCGACATCACAAGGAGCCATTTCAAATTTCATTGGGATCTGGATCTTCGAGTCAGGTCAATTGTCCAGGGTCTCCGGATTGCCCTAAATCACACAATCTTTTCAAGGTTACCTGGGACGCCGTCATCCGCTATGACGGTGCAACTTTTAACAAGGGAGATATTGCAGAATCAACGGACGGCGATGAATCCACGACAAAGTTTTTTATAGGCGATGATGGAAAACTCCGTGCCAAGATTCACCGAGAATACTATCCCAATGCATTTCGTGCGGCGGTGGATACGAGTACGGTCATGCAGTCGATAGACGCAGCATGTTTGCCTTCGAATTTGAAACCTCAACGATGCAAAGATCGTTGCGATTATGCTTTTGACTCTCCCAACCGGAATTCCGAAAGCTGGAGAGGTTATAAAAAAGGCTCTCCGTGGTGCGAGTGTGGGACTCGGGATACAGATAACAAATTTGTGGATGATTACGATCGCATGGATCGTTGGAATGTTGGAGATGTGAATTTTCCTCACCATGATTACAACACGGCCAAGGGGAGAGAGCGGTTAGAAGCCTGCTTTGAAGCGTGGGGTTGCACGGAAGGTTTTGCTTATAAGAACTGGTGGATCTTTGATATTGGGGTCTATACGAAATTTAATCATCCAGCGGCTTACATAGCTTGCCATTGCACTCAGCCCCAAGCGCTGGCTTCAAATTCCGAGTCGAATTGGTTTACCCATTCGCTCATTGAGGGGGATGGACTCTACAACTCTCATATCAGTCCCGATCTCCGTGACCCCACACCCCTGATCGAAACCAGCAAAAAGTTTGCCGATGAAAACATTTATTGTTCCGGAGATAGAACTTCCCAAGATTATGCCTGCGGAGCTGCTTTCAATGCATGGGCCAAGTCGCAGAATGTTTCCAATCCTTTAGGAGATGAAAGCTTCAAGGAGCACTGTATGAAGTGTCGTACGGGAAACCGTAATACGCAGGGACAACTCGATAACACTTACCCTTCATGGTGGATGGATTGGGATTCGGTCTGCAATTCGAATATCGATATGGCAGCCAACACGGGCGATCTCACGTGCGGAAATACCATGAAAAATATTAACGGAAAGTACGAATATCGGCGTCGGGACGTTCCGGGATCCGATGAGCGATACGATTCTGCGGGATTGGATATGTATGAAGAGATGTTCTGCCGCTGTTTGAGAGAGAGAAATAATCCTGACATCGCTGCCCATGAGGGATTGGGAGGGTGGAATGGAAAAAAGTGGGCTGAATATTGGATGAACTGGGATCAAAATCAGCTCAAGGCAGACTTTCGCGATTTTCAGGACAACCCCTCGATTCCGAACGATGTTCTAACCGTTGATGGAGAAGTCATCCCTCTTCGTTCCAAGCAAATTATGACATCGTGGAATGGCAATTTTGATATCGGTTCAGCCGCATCGGGAGGTTACAGCTGCACAAACCTCGCCCATGAATATTTTGCAACTCATACGTCATGCGTCCCTGAACCACGCACGGCCATTCCTGGGGGGCACGCTGTTCAAAATCCCCTTTACGAAGAAACTGATTGGGCTCGAGATGCTGGAATCCAAACTCCCGCCGATTTTCGTGCGAAGTTGATCGCCGAAGGGGGAAATCCTGCGACTTATGATTCCGCGCCTCAAATTCGACACTATTGCAAATCCACCTGTTGGTTGGGCGGCGGGCAAGACGCGAAAGTGGAAAAAATCCGAAAGATTGCGCTAGGCACTCCTGCTGGACAGTCGCTTCCCGAATGGTGTGGCGGTCCCAAGAAGGGCGGTGGCAGTGTCACGATCGAGGAAAATCCACAGTACTAAAGATGGGATTAAAAATGATTAGATTCAAAGTGCGTAAGCAAAGGGATCGAATTCGCGGCGGCGCTATGATGCTGGTGTTAATGGCCGTGCTAGTTTCCGCACTCATCATTTACGGCATGATGAAGAATTCTCAATCACTTTTCAAAAGCACCGTGATGAAATCAGAGTACAGCAAAGAGATGGTTATTACCATGAGCGAGGCGGATCGGCATCTGGCCGCTCTGAAAAAAAATGTGACCTGTTGGATTTATCAGGCAACCTGTGCTTCCGGAAAGCCGTTCAAAGATATTTCTGAAGTCATGGATATTAAGTTGGATCGAATCGGAAGCCAGGACAAACTTCCTTCAGACACAGAATTTTTTGTTCGCTGCGTGAGACAGGGAAAGACGGGAAAGTGTGTCGATAAATTTTCTGACAAAAACCATTCAATCACGCCGATCATTTTTGAAGTCGTCACGAACCGCACTGACAATGCGGAAAAGATGCATGTTTCCGTGGTTCGGAGGATTTCGTTTGAACCGCGCACGCTCAATCGCTATTCGCAAGCAGTGCTAGCGCATCCGATGACAAAGCCGGTCACCCTCGGTCCGGCGGTTTATGAGGGAATGTTTGGATTTTGGTACAAGAGTGTCCCTGGCTCGGACCTCAAAAAACAAAGTTTATTTTTACAACCTCTGCCTTCGACACCACTGATCTTTAAAGAACTCGTGATGACCGGCGTAAGCCCAGAAGACTGGATCGTTACGACCGCTGATCAAAAAGGGGTGGCTGACACTCAGCGAGGTGTCGCTTTTAACGCTCAACCCTTAAACCCCGAAAGTATCAGCACCGATCTTAGTAGCGTCAGAGCGGGCGCGGATATTCGTTTGAATGATTTCCAGTATACGAACAATGGAGCTATTCCGCTGAAGCACGAGCTCACCGCCTATGGATCGAATGGAATGGAGGGTTATAAGGTTCTTACGACCTACAATGAAATTACGAATGGCTGGAAAAATAAAAATCCCGATACATCGGTTTGCCCTGATGTCTGGAGTCCATCCATGAATGCGAGCTTAGGATTGCCTTATGACGCGAATGCTTGTCACACGACGGTTGATTTCATTCCAGCTCCCGTGGGTAAACCTAAGTGGACTCTCTATACGCCAGCGCCTATCACGTTTAACCACAGTTCTTCCGCGGTGAAAGGACTGCCCACGATCATGACGGATGGGGATATCACCCTCAAAGGGGGTTTTAAGAAACATTCCTCTTCCGATGCCATTGCATTGGTTACGACGGGTGGCGATATCATCGTGAGTGCCGACGCCGCTTCCACGCCTTATCCTTCAAAAAAATTAAAAGATGTAGGTGCATCGTATGCCTCCGGGCCCAACCCTGTTTTCAACGTAGAGGCCTCTCTCATCGCGCCTCAGGGAAGCTTTGTGGTAGATCATCGAATCCTCACGGAATCGTGCAATGGATG
>ERZ761602.2988-NODE-2988-length-25083-cov-7.554059_pt1 | contig 25083 bp, 25 predicted proteins | sample MGYA00512165_ERZ761602 | MGnify/ENA primary metagenome ERZ761602 (study PRJEB28899, sample SAMN02445085) | bioreactor sludge metagenome | biome: EBPR sludge; isolation source: Thorneside wastewater treatment plant | place: Australia: Brisbane, Thorneside...
AGACCATCATCACCTATTCCGGCCGTCCGGTGGTCGCTCCGCGGCCGCCTTGGGTCGGCGGATTTATGTGGGAGAAAACACCGAGCGGTGCCGATTGGGTCTCGGTCGCCCTACAAAATGACGGAGCCGACCTCTACATCCCGATCAAAGATCATCCATCCGACAAAGCAGATCAAGTCGCGATGCGGATCACCGTGCCCGACCCGCTTGTCGTCGCCGGGCCTGGCAAACTGCAGGAAACGACGAAGAACGACGACGGAACCTCGACCTACTACTGGCTGATGACGAATCCGATCCCGAATTACTCGATCGTATTCAACGCCGCTCCATATCGCATCATAAAAGACTCGATGCCGAGCGTTGCCGGCGGCACCATCCCGATCGAGTTCTACATCTTGCCGGAGAGCTACGACAAAGGAGCGAAACTGATCGCGGAAACGAAAAAGTACGTCGAGTTTTACGAAAAGTATCTCGGGCCGTACCCCTTCCGCTCACAGAAGCTCGGCATTGCCGAGACGCCCCACCTCGGCATGGAGCACTCGACGATGCTTGCCTACGGCAACAAGTTTCAAACCAACGAGCACGGCTTCGATTGGCTCCAGCTCCATGAGCTAGGCCACGAATGGTGGGCAAATCTGGTGACGGCCCGCGACTGGAAAGACTTCTGGATACACGAAGGGTTTCAGTCCTTCATGGACACGCTTTACCTTGAACACCTCGGCAAGAAGGACGCCTATTTCGCCGCGATGAAAGGACGCGCCCGCCGGACGCGGAATATGCAGCCGGTCGCACCCCGCGAGGCGAAATTTGCTTATGAGGTTTATCTCGCCGCACCGGATTTCATCCAGAGCGATGGCGACATTTACGGCAAAGGAGCGGTCGTGCTCCACACGCTTCGCTACCTAATCGGCGACGACGCGTTCTTCCGCTCGCTTCGCAAGATGGCATATCCGACACCCGCGATGGAACGGATGACCGACGGCCGGCAAACGCGGCTCGTTGATACCGAGGACTTTCGCCGGATCGCCGAGGCCGAATCGAAAATGAAGTTGGACTGGTTCTTTGAGGTCTATCTCCGGCAGCCGAAATTGCCGAAGCTCGTCGCTAGATTCGATGTCCACGGCCAAGGTCCTCAAACTATGCTGTTACATTGGGAAACACCTGACAATATGCCCTTTCCGATGCCGGTCGAGGTAATGGTCAATGGAAGGCCGCAACGGGTCGAGATGAAGAATGGCAAGGGCTCGATCACCTACACTGGCGAGGCTCCGACACTCGACCCGAAAGGCTGGGTTCTGCGGGCTGAGTAGCTGCTATTCCTCGCCGCTTTCGCACCACTTTTTCGTCACTCGGTGGCGGTAGTCGAACATCTTCTCGATCCTCGGCAGGATGAAAAGCGGAGCCGCGAGATCGCCGATTATGCTCATCGGCGGTTCGAATTCGATCTCGTCGCGGAGCACGGCTCCGTCCTCGTGCGGCTCGATGATGTGCCGGTGCCGCCATTTGGCGAATGGCCCCGAGATCTGCACATCCTCGAACATCCGCGGCGGGTCGTAGGCCGTGTGCTCGGCGACCCAACGCGACGGTATTAGCCCGAAAATCTTCTGCTCGATGATCGCCCGCGAGCCGATCTCCGCAATATTCGCCTTCTGAACGATCTTCGCGTCCTCCCATGGCGGCACCAGCCGCTCAAAAGCATCGGGCAGTTCGTGAAAGGTAAAAACGCGTTCAGGGATCGCTTTTATTACGGACTCTTTCGTAAATTTCATTGGCCTTTAGTTCGCCTTGGCGGCCGCCGGAGATTCGGAAACACCTTTCTTGAGAAGCTGCCAAAGCTTTTCGATGTGCCTTTCTTCGACGCGGATACTGCCGATCGAAACGCGAAGAGCAAGTTTGCCGCCGAGCTTTGTGTGCGAGATGTAGGCCTCGCCCGATGCGTTGATGTCGTTCATCAATTGTTCGTTGAAGGCGTCGAGGTCCTCAACTCCAGCCGGACAGGCCCGGAAACAAACCAATGCAAAGTTAACCGGGGCGAGAAGTTCGAAGCCTTCGCTTTCATCTATCCACGAAGCAAAAAGCTCGGCAAGCCGGCAGTGTTCGCGGATGCGGGCCTCTATCCCGCGGCGGCCGAAGTATCGCAGCACGAACCAGAGTTTCAACGAGCGGAACCGGCGGCCGAGCTGGATGCCGTAGTCCATTCCGTTCTTAACCGTCGTCTGCTCGCTGGTTCTCAGATATTCGGGCACGAGCGAGAACGCAGCCTTGAGCGACTCTATATCGCGGCAATAAAATGCCGAGAGGTCAAAGGGCGTAAAGAGCCATTTGTGCGGGTTCAGCACGATCGAATCCGCTCGCTCCCAACCTGCAAAGAAGTGCCGCTTTTCCTCAAGCACAGCGGCCGGCCCTGCATATGCCGCATCAACGTGCATCCAAAACCCGAACTCCTGTGCGATGTCAGCTATCTCGCCGACCGGATCAACGCTGGTTGACGACGTCGTCCCGATGGTCGGGATAACGCAGATCGGGCGGTGGCCCGCCGCGATGTCTTCCGCGATCGCCCGCCGAAGCTCATCTGCCCGCATCTCGAACCGCTCATTGCACGCGATCTTTCTCATGCTTCGCGTTCCGAGCCCGAGCGTGATGCACGCCTTATCGATCGAAGAATGGACGTGCTCGCTCGCATAAATACAGAGCAGCGGCAGGTCAGGGCGGCCGCTCATCCCGAGTTCGCGGATGTTAAGCCCGGCCCGCTCGCGTGCGGCAGCGATCGCGTGCATTGTCGAGACCGATGCCGTGTCGTAAATGATGCCCTCAAACGCCTCCGGCAGGCCGAGCATTTGCCGGAGCCAGCTGAGAGTTGCGTCTTCGAGTTCGGTCGAGGCAGGTGCCGTCCGCCAGAGCATCGACTTCATATCGAATGCGGCCGAAAGCGCTTCGCCGAGAATGCCCGGCCCCGAGGTCGAGGTCGAAAAGAGCCCGTGGAAGTTAGGATGGTTCCAGTTGGTAACGCCGGGTAGTATTAACCGCTCGACATCGGCAAGTATCGCATCGAAGCTCTCGCCGCTTTCGGGGGCGGCTGAGGGAAGCTGCTCCATCAGCTTGCCCGGTTCGGTCCGGGCAAGAACGGGCAGGCTTTCGAGCTGGTCGAAATAACTGTTGATGAACTCCAAAACATTTCCGCCCGCCGCGAGGAATTCATCCGGCGGCATATCGCCAAGTAATTTGTTCTTGCTCTCGCTCATGAAACGTCGTTGTATCGGTCCGTGATCTTCCTCACAGAACTTCGATGTTAAATCGTCGCTTGTAAATCAGAAAAGCCGATTATACAATGCAACGAACTAAACCTGACCCCGGAATGCGGCGTATCAACCCGCAGCGACTTAAATCGAAAATCTAAATCTGTAGATCCTTGAGGTGAAAATGGTTCACAAAGTCTCGAAATTTGCACTCTACCTTTTTGCTGTTGTTGTATTTCCTATCATTGGCTCTGCCCAAGACGCAGAACCTAGGCGTTGCTGGGATGTTGCCCCGCCTGCTAACCAACAAGCTATGGGCATTGATGAAAGGATCGATCAGGCCTTTCGTCCGGTAGCCAATTGCTGGGAAGCAACCGTTTTTTACGAGGCTCCTTTACCTTCACCCTTTAATCTTCCAATCGTTTTGTACCTCCTGATCGGCGGTGCGGTGTTTTTCACCTTAACTTTCGGCTTTGTGAACATTCGCCGGTTTCCGCTGGCCCTTAGTGTCGTCCGCGGCAAGTATGACGACATTGAAATGGCCGATGACCCTGACCACAAAGAGCCACACATCGAGAAATCAGAGATTCTGACCGTTGACGGAGACATCCCGGATACGATCAAAGATGAAGGCCACCATGGAGAGGTCAACCACTTTCAGGCTTTGGCTACAGCAGTTTCCGGTACCGTCGGACTAGGCAACATCGCCGGTGTTGCCATCGCAGTCGGCATCGGCGGCCCCGGTGCGACATTTTGGATGATCATCGCCGGCCTGCTCGGAATGTCGTCTAAATTCGTCGAATGTACGCTCGGCGTCAAGTATCGTGACATCGATAAAGACGGCGTTGTCCATGGCGGCCCGATGTATTACCTCTCACGCGGGCTTTCAGAAAAAGGCCTCGGCGGACTTGGCAAGGTGCTTGCGATCATCTTCGCCATTTTCTGCGTCGGGGGTTCTTTCGGCGGCGGGAATGCATTCCAGGCGAACCAGGCGACCTCGCAGATAACAACGATGCTCGGGCTTGACGGCGGTGCGACGCGTACGATCATCGGTATCATCATGGCGATCCTTGTTGCGATAGTCATCATCGGAGGCATCAAGCGCATCGCCAAGGTGACGGATAAGCTAGTGCCAATGATGGCAATCATCTACATCCTTGCCTCGTTGGTCATTATCCTTGCTCACTTTACTGAGATCCCGGCCGCGGTAGGTATGATCATCTCGGGTGCCTTTACGCCGGAGGCAGGCGTTGGCGGCGTTGCGGGTGTTATCATTCAGGGCTTCCGGCGCGCTGCATTTTCCAACGAGGCCGGAGCGGGTTCTGCGGCAATTGCCCACTCGGCTGTTAGGACAAAGTATCCGGCAAGCGAGGGCCTGGTCGCACTTCTCGAACCGTTCATTGATACGGTCGTCATCTGTACCATGACCGCTATCGTCATTGTTCTCTTCAATATGCAAGGAGATTTCTTCCAGTACGGCGGGGTCGGCGGCAACGTAATGATCGACGGACAGGCCGTTAACGGCGTCGACCTGACGGCACGTGCCTACAACGACGTACTGCCCGGCTTTAACGCTGTCCTGACGGTTGCCATCGTCCTTTTCGCTTTCTCGACGATGATCTCGTGGTCATACTACGGGCTGCAATCGTGGAAGTACCTCTTCGGGCGCTCGGCCGCTTCCGACCTATCATTCAAGGTGCTGTTCTGCATCTTTGTCGTCATTGGTGCGGCGGCTTCGCTTGGTTCGGTCCTCGCGTTCTCGGATGCGATGATCCTGGCGATGGTCTTCCCGAACATGATCGGCCTTCTTCTTCTCTTCCCGCGTGTGCGTGAGGAGCTGAACCGATACTTGAAGGCAATCGGAAAAGCGTCCTAAGCCACGCACAGCAATCAATGAACAAAGGCCATCTCAAACAATTTGAGGTGGCCTTTGTTGCAAAGCCATAATGGAAGACAACGGGAGCATAAAGCGACGAACACTTTGGCGGTGGCTTGTCACGATCGCGTCCGGGGTTGCCGTCTTTGCCTTTCCGGCCCCGGCCGGGATCACTCCCGAGGCCCGGAGGCTTTTCGCGGTCTTTATCGCGACCATTGTCGGCTCGATCGTCCAGCCGCTAACCGGAAGCGCGATGGTCTTGCTCGGTGTCGTTGCGACCGTTCTTTTCGGAGCTCTTAGGCCGACAGATGCTCTTAAAGGATATGCCGAGCCGGTTGTCTGGCTCGTGCTTACGGCCTTTTTTCTTTCGGTCGGGATGATCAAGACCGGCCTCGGTCGCCGCATCGCACTGCAATTCATACGGCTTATTGGCCGCCGCACCGTCGGGATCAGCTACGCCCTGATCAGCACCGACTTCGTTCTCGCCTCGATGATCCCATCGAACGCCGCCCGCAATGGCGGTGTCATCTTGCCCATCGCCCGCAGCATCTGCGAGACCTATGACTCGCGTCCCGATGACGGCACCGCCGGCCGGCTCGGCACTTACCTGATGTCGCTTTTGTATCAGGCAGACGTCATCATCTGCGCCACGTTCATCACCGGCCAGGCATCGAACATCATCATCGCCGATCTCATTGCCAAGAACACAGAGCTTCAGATCGGCTATCTCGGCTGGTTCGCTGCGGCCATCGTCCCATCGGTCCTTTCGCTCATTGCCGTGCCTTATCTCGTCTCGCGAATGTCGCCGCCGGAAATAAAAGAAACGCCCGAGGCCGAACGGTTCGCCTCCGAAGAACTTGAAAAGCTCGGGAAGGTAAAGCGCCCCGAATGGCTGATGCTTGCCGTGCTCGTCGGCGTGGTCGTAATGTGGACGACCAAAGATCATCTTCACAGTATTGACACCGCTATTGTCGCGATGGCCGGCATCTGCGGGCTGCTGATCGGCAAGGTCGTTGACTGGAAGGACCTGATGGGCGAGCACAATGCCTGGTCGGTCTTTATCTGGTACGGCGGCCTTGTGAACATGGCCGCACAGCTTAGCAACACGGGCCTGACCAAGGTCTTTGCCGAATCGATGGGCGGCTATACAAGTGCGATGGGTTGGGTTGCGGCGCTCGCCTTGCTCGCCCTGGTTTATTTCTACACACATTATCTCTTTGCGTCGATAACGGCACACGTCCTCGCTATGTTCGTCCCGTTCGTCGCGGTGACGCTTACGGCCGGGGCACCCGCCGGCCTCGCCGTTCTCCTGCTTGCGTATTTCTCTAACCTGAACGCCGGGCTTACCCACTACGGTACGACACCGGCCCCGATCTACTTCGGCACCGGATACGTCTCGCTGCAAACCTGGTGGAAGATCGGCCTCGCCGCCTCGGTCGTGAATATCGTCATCTGGGGAAGTGTGGGCGTCGCATGGTGGAAGCTACTCGGTTGGTGGTAAAGAAAAAAGGCCGGGAGAACGTCCCGGCCCCAATTCGTTCAACTAAGCTTTCGGCTAGTTGGTCGGAAAGTTTAGCGGCATCTGCGGTGCGGCCGGCGTTGCCGAATCAGCGGCATCGACCTTGGCGACCGCGTCCTCGTAGATGCGAATCCGCCCGGCCTCATCCATCTTCCGGCGGGTCGCGGCTAGATACTCGGAGAAAAGCTCCGCACGCTTGCGTGAAAGCATCTGCTCGGTCAGCGTATCACGCTGCTTTGCAAATTCTTCCATGTTCGCCTCTTCGCGGCTCTTTACACCGACGATGTAGTAGTTCTCTCCGATCTTGATCGGCTCTTTCGTCACCTCGCCAGCCTTCAGGCCATAGATCGCGTCCTCAAGCTGCTCGCTGGTCGAAGCAGCCGGCCCATCGCCAAGCGGCGAACCGAGAATGAAGCTCTTGCTCTCCTGAGCCGTCAGCTTCTGGGCCGAAGCTGCGGCCGCGAGAGCGTCAGCCGATGCCGCACCGCCCGCGACCTGCTTGGCAATGTTCTCGATCTGCTCGCGGGCCTTTTCGAGCTTTACCACATCGACCAGCTTGCTGCGGACCTCCTCAAACTCCGCATCACGCGGTTCTTTTCGCTCAACGAGAAGCGGGATAGCAAAGCCCTCCGGGACCGGGATCTCGTCGCCGACGTCATTGGCGTTCGCGAGTCCGGCAATGCCTTCTTCGAACTGCGGTGAAACACCGATCTTGTCAACGTTGTCGCCCGGAACGATGAACGGCGTCTCGCGGACCATGTCCGCAGCCGTCATATTCGCCTGTGTCGCAAAGTCCTGTGCGGTCTTTTGCACGTCCTTATTCTGCTTCAATGATTCCGAGACCTTTTTGGCAAGCTCGGCCGCGGCGGCGTAGGCCCGACGGTTGCGAAGGCTCACCTCAAGCTCTTTGCGGGCATCTTCGAACGATTTCGGCACCGCCTCGCCACGCCAAAGGATGAAGTAGCGTCCCTGATAGCTGATCGGCTCGCTGACCTGTCCCGGCTGCATCTTCAGAAGCTGCTGATACGGGTCAGACGGGTTGTTCAGGTTCTCGCGGACCGGCCCCAGCAGTTCCCCGCCCTTTACCGAGCTAACTGGATTTTCCGACTGTCCCTTTGCCAGATCGGCAAACGCCTGTTCGGTAACCGGTGTACCGCCCTGCCGGAGCTGCTGAACCAGGCCGGTCGCTTTTTCATAGACCTGACCGTCAAATTCGGGCTTGGCCACGCGGAGAACGATCTCGCGGCCCTTTACGCCGGCGATACGCTTGTCCTCGGGCAGCTTGTCGTATTCGGCCCGCAGGTCGGCATCGGTGATCGGGAGCTTCTCGCCGATCTTCGCCGTGTTGAGAAACACGTATCGGATCTTCTTCTGCGGCTGGCTTATGAAATAGCTCTGCTTGTTCTTTTCAAAGTATTGGCGAAGGTCGTCGTCCGACGGCGTGATGCTCTTCGCAAGGTCGGCCGGGCTGACCACGAGATACGATACATCAAACTTCGTGTTCCGCCGCTGGTAGTCCTTGAGCACTTCTTCTTCGGAAACCGTCACGCCGGACGTAACGAACGCACGAAGTTTCTCTGCACTCAGTTCATCGCGGATGCTCTCTTCAAGAGCACGGACGCTGCCGAACTGACGCACGGCGTTCTGCTCGTAGAGATCCTTGTCGAACGGCTTGCCGTCCTCGGGCTTGAAGAGCTTGCGGATCTCCGCGGCGACCTCGGCGTCCGTAGCCGTCAGCCCGAGCCGGGCTGCCTCAACGCGGGTCACACGGCTGCTGATCAGGCTTTCAAGCAGCGTCTTCGCCGGGAAAGGACGGCCCTGGCTGAACCGGGCGTAATTCTCCTTCTGCCGGGCAAGTTCGCCGACGGTGATGTACTCGCCGCTGACCGTTGCCGCTGTTTCAGTGCTGGTGGTCAGGTTGGCGGCAAGGTCACCACGGGTAGGTGCATAAAAGAGCACAAGGCTCAGCACCATAACGATCGCAAAAACAAGAAGGACGATATTGCGCGTCTTCTCAAGCTTAGAAATGAACTTCAACATCTGCTTTTACCTTTATGGAACGCACGAAGCGTGAAATAGGGACAATCTCAAATCGTAGCAGAAATGCTGGACCGATTCCAATAAAAGCCCCGAATTTCCGGGATTGTCCCGGTTCGGACAAAACACCCGATTGCTTTTTCCCCCGGGTTTCATAAATACTTGAAATATTCGGCACCGCCGCACGGCTGCAAACCATATGAACGCCCCTACCGCTATTCGAACCGTAGGCATCGTCGTCAAACCAAATCATGACGAGGCCTGGGCGACCGCCTGCGAGCTCGTCGAATGGCTGAAGGAGCGAGATATAGCAATTGCCGGCGAGCCCTTCTGTCTGGCGGAGGCACTTGGCAGCGAATCGCCCGCGCCGCCCACGTCGCTTGAAACCGCCGACCTGATGGTCGTCCTCGGCGGCGACGGCACGATGATCTCGACCGCACGGTTGATCGGCGATGCCGAACCGCTGGTGCTCGGCATCAACTACGGAAGCCTAGGTTATTTGACGGATTTTCGCATCGAAGAGATGCACATCGCCCTCGAAGCGATCTTCGAGGGCAATTATGAGATCGACCGCCGCGTGATGCTCCGGGCCGAACATTGCCGCGGCGAGGAGAAGCTCGCCGAGGGCCGAGTCCTCAACGATGTGGTCATCAACAAGGCCGCCCTTGCCCGAATAATCGAGATAGAGGTCCGGCTCAACGGACTTTACGTCAATTCGTTCCGTGCGGATGGGTTGATCGTCTCGACCCCGACTGGCTCAACCGCCTATAACCTCTCCGCCGGCGGTCCCATCGTTTTTCCTTCGATGAATGCGGTCGTCCTGACGCCGATCTGCCCGTTCACACTCACTAATCGCCCGATCGTGATGCCGGACGATGCCGAGATCGAACTCGTCCTGCAGAATGAGAACGAAGGCGTCGTGCTTACGCTCGACGGCCAGATCGGCCACGCGATGCACTCGCACGACCGCGTTCGGATCCGCAAGAGCAGGACGACCTTTAACCTCGTCCAACCGCCCAACCGCAATTACTTCGACGTTCTGAGAAATAAGCTGAAATGGGGCCGTTGATCATGGCCGTTCGGCCTTTCCGGCTCGGGGTTTGCGCGCCACCGGCCCTGTTCTTTCGAAGAGATACTTCTTCAGGTCACACTTTCCCTTCTCATCGAAAACAACGCCCTCCTGCTCGAGCATCTGTTGCTGAAGATTGATCGGGATGGTCAGCCGGCCGGTCGAGCATTTGCCCTGCGAATTGATCACCCGCTGCCAGGGCACATTTTCCGCATCTGCCGCGTGCATCGCATAGCCGACCGTCCGCGGCGTATAGCCCTCGCCGAGCATCGCCGCGATCTGCCCATAAGTCATCACCCGCCCACGCGGTATCCGCCGGACGATGCGGTAAACCCGCTCGCGATACCCGCGCTCATCACCAACTGCTTTTCCCTTACTACTTTTCACCTATTCCTTATTCCGAAACAGAAACGAGATCAGCCTCGGCAAACCGGCACGGTCGCTGCCGTCGAACCACTCCGAAATATCTTCGATCGCGAAGCCCGCAGCAACCGCAGCCTTTGTGTAGTCGGTCACATGATGCCGATAACATTCGAGGACCTTTTCACCGCCTTCGGAGTCAAACCTCGCCTTGCTCCCGGCATATTGCTTGAAAGGATGCAGCTCGCAAACATAGAAAAGCCCGCCCGGCTTCAGTGCTTCTGCAGCTTCGTTAAAAACATGGCCGAGGTCGCCGACATGCTCAAGGATCAGGCTGCACGTGACAAGGTCAAAACCCGTTCCAAACTGCCATGATTGCCGAACATCGCCAATTAGAAATTCAACGTTAGCGGCCGTGACCTTCGCCCTCGCGACCGCCTGCATCTCCCGCGAAAGGTCGGCCGAAACGAGTCGTTCGCATCGCTCCGCGACCCAACTAGTATTCTTGCCCGTTCCGCCGCCGAGTTCGAGGACAGCTCCGTGGGCACGATCTTGAAGCATCACTTCGCATGCCACTTTTTCAAGGTCGCGAGTCGGATTCGCCACCTCGTCATACGTCGCTGCCCATTGGTTGTAGCCTGCTTCAACACTCATCGCTTGATCAACACGGTCCTTGCCGGGGCTCCGTCGCCGGTTCCGCCGATGTATTTAAGGGGCAGGCAGGCGATGTCATAATCGCCCGGTTCGATGCCGCGGAGGTCAAGCCCCTCGAGGATAACGATCTCTTTCTTGAGCAGCGTGATATGCACCGGATGCCCGTCCGAACCAAAGGCCTCGATAGAAAGGTAATCGATCCCCACAAGCTTTATGCCGGCATCCGCGAGCAATTTCGCCGCCTCGAGGCCTAGAGCTGTAAAATCCGTCCGGAAGCCTTCGTCCGGTTTGTCCCAAAAGGCAGAGTTGCGGGTTTTGAATATCACCCGCTCAACGCCGGCGAGAGACCCGAGATGCTCGGGTCCTATCAGCATAACTCCTTCTGGCAACTCGATCACCCGGCACGGCCCGAACATCTTCTCAAGCTCGAGTTCATCGCCCCTTCGAGTGCCCTCAATAAAATGGTTCGGGGCGTCAACGTGCGTCGCCGTATGTGCGCCAAAGCAAAGGTGCGAGACGTTTGCGGCGGCGCCGTCGGCAAGTTTCAGCACCGCCTCGATCTGAACTCGCGGGTCGCCTTCGTAGATCGGTGCGTCCTCGCTGATCGGGACGGTTACGTCGAAGATCTTCATTCGTTCATTTTAACCCAAGTTCCCTTGCGGCCCGCTTTGCGCAAACACGAGTTTGCGGGAAACTATCGTTATGGAGATCAAACGGATCGAAAAGGGCGGCCGCGGCGCTTTCATCATCAAGGGCGAGGACGGCAAGCGGCTCGCCGAGATGACCTACGTTACCGCCGGCGAAACGGGCTTCATCATCGACCACACCGAGGTCGATGAAAGCCTTCGCGGTCAAAAGGTCGGCGATAAGCTACTCGCCGAAGCCGTGAATTATGCTCGCGAAAAAGGGCTGAAGATCTTTGCCACCTGCCCGTTCGCTCTGCGTAAGCTTACCGGCAACGCTGAATACTCTGACGTTTTCGGCGGATAGGGATCGTCGCTCCGCGTTTGACATGAACACGCCTCGCATTTCCGCCTCAAGCTATTCGAACACCGCACCGCTCGTGTGGTCGTTTCTCTATGGCCGCGGCCGTGGGAGTGTCGAGCTTATCCTCGATAACGCACCGGCCCGCTCGGCCGAGCTGCTCACGCAGGGCCGAGTTGACGCGGCGCTCGTTCCTGTCATCGCTTCGCAGTTCATCGATGATGTGCGGGTAGTACCCGGCGTATGTGTCGGTGCGAAAGAGAGCGTCCGCAGCGTTTGCATTGTTACGAATGGGCAGGCGCTTGATGAGGTCCGCAGTATCTCGCTCGATGTCTCGTCGCGGACAAGCGTCGCCCTGACCAAGATCATCTTCCGCGAGTTCCTCGGCCGCGAACCCGAATGGAGCGATGCCCTTCCCGATATCAACGGGATGCTCGCCGCGTCAGACGCCGCACTGCTGATCGGCGATCCTGCGCTCGCCATCTCTTCAGGCGTTGCAGGAGGCGGGCAGAACCATCGTGTCTTCGACCTCGTCGAGTTGTGGAGAGAGTACACCGGACTCGGTTTTGTTTTTGCGATGTGGATGACGCTACACGAGCGACTCTCTATCGACCTCGCCGCCGCCCGCGACGAAGGCCTTGCTCATCTCGACGAGATCGCCGCAAACTACTCAGGCGACATCGGGCTCACAACCGAAGCAATGAAGGATTACTTAAGCGATAGTATTTCTTATTCGGTGAGTGAAAAAATGGAGGAGGGCCTGAGGCTTTATCTGGACTTGGCACAAAAACACTGCCTGACGAATGAACGCAGACCGCTGAGATTTATTGAAACCTCTTAGAAAATTCCCGAGTAAAAGATAAGTACCCACGCCGAAACCGCCACAAAGACCATAAGTCCGAGGTCTGTCGTCCCGATCTGTTGTTCTCTCTGTTCCATAGCCTTTCTGCTTCCTTACTATCTAAAACATCTATCTGATATCTATCGCGTAATTTTCTGGCGTTTAGTATCACGGCTCACTAAAAAAGGCTTTCGCCGAGCCTACTCCTTTAGATTTAAAGACGCAGAACGAACCGAAGATTGCAGAAAATATTTAGACGAGCGGGCGTTTGAGTTCCTTTGAGAGTTCGAGCCGGTTGAGCTTTCCGCCGTTCTTTTTGAGGTGCTCCATAAAAATGAGTGCGGCCTCGATTCGGCGGTCAACGTCCTTTATCTTGCCGATGAAATATAGCATCGAGCGTTTCCCGCCGGGGGTAAGTGCGTCGAAATAGCGGCGGCCGTCGGGATCCTGATTCATTACTTCTTCAAGCTCTTCCGGCATCGGCGCGCCAAATTCGCTCTTGTCCTGCGTAAGTTCCACCGAAACGCTATCGCCTGCCGAGATATCGAACCGGGCACGCTTTTCCTTGCTGACCATAATGTAGAACGACCCGCCCGAAGGCATAAGCGCACATTGAAAGCCCTCGTGGCCGTTGATCGAGCAAATGACCCGCCGCGAGCCGCCTTCTTTCGGGAATCGCTCCGCCGTCTTGCCATCTACAACGATGAAGTGCCAGCCCGAACCCGGCGGATCAGAAGTGAGCACGGCCTTGAATTTGGTTTTTGCAGGTGCCTTCGGCATCGGAGTTAAAGTTCGCAGTTTGCTACAATATGGTTTCGGGTCGGGCTTTGCTTTCCGCGATGGCGACATTCTCGCCGAAACCGCCTTGAACTGCAAAGCGAACTCTTTTGTGGGGACTGAAATGAGCATCCAGCCTATTCTTGACAAGGCACTTGCGGGCGAGCGGCTTACGGCCGAGGACTGCACCGCGCTTCTTGAATCGTATGACATTGCCCGCATCGGTGCGGCCGCGGACGAGATCCGCCGACGGAAAAACCCCGGCGATGTTGTCACCTACATCATCGACCGCAATATCAATTACACGAACGTCTGCAATGTCGTCTGTACCTTCTGCGCGTTCTATCGCCGACCGGGCAAGCCGGATACTTACGTGCATTCGATCGAGGAGATCTGCAGCCGGATCGACGAGACCATTGCGCTTGGCGGCACCGGCGTTTTGATGCAGGGCGGACTGCACCCGGACTTCAACATCGAATGGTACGAGGACCTTCTCTCAACGCTCCACGCCAAGTATCCGGACTTTCAGCTCCACTGCTTCTCACCGCCGGAGATACACAACATCTCGCTCATCTCAAAGCTCGATTACGAGACGATCCTTCGCCGGCTGAAAGCGGCGGGCCTGAACTCAATGCCCGGCGGCGGCGGCGAGATACTCGACGACGAGGTCCGAAAACGCGTCTCGACCAAGTGCACGACCCAGGAATGGCTAGACGTAATGCGTGCCGTCCACAAGGTCGGCTTGATCTCGACCGCGACGATGATGTTCGGAATCGGCGACCGCATCGAGCACCGCGTCCGCCACCTTGAACGCATCCGACAGGTTCAGGACGAGGCCCTTGCAAATAAAGCGATCGACCCGAACTACGGCGAATTCACGGCGTTCATTCCGTGGACGTTCCAACGCGAAAACACCGCCTTGGGCCGCAAGATCACCGAGGAACCGACCGGCATCGACTACCTGAAAATGCTTTCGGTCTCGCGGCTTTTCCTCGACAACATCCAGCACATTCAGTCCTCGTGGCTGACGCAGGGCATCCGTCTCGGACAAACGGCACTTCGCTTCGGTGCCGACGATATGGGCTCGATAATGATCGAAGAGAACGTCGTCTCCGCCGCCGGTGCCCATAACGAAGCCAACGAACGCGACCTCCGCTACCAGATCCGCGAAGCCGGCTTCCGCCCGCAGCAACGCGACATCCTCTACAACTACATCAACCGCGAGATCACCGCCGAGCTCGACCAAAGCGACTCGCTTAAGCTCAAGCAGCTTACCGTCGCATTTGCGGATTAGGTAACACTAAATCGGTTCAGGTCGTATGGGAGGTATATTTAGATCACCGTGGCTAGGGACGAAACGGGGTTATCTTGCCGACTGGATAACGCAGAAATGGGTTGAGGTAACTGGTCGATTCATTGATCTCGGTGAAGAAACTTGGATATCCGGACCTATCGGCAAAACATCCGGGATAGGAAGTGATTATTTCCACGAACTCGCCAGAACTGAGGGGTTGGAATTGGAATCTTCACGGCCATCGGCTGGCTTAGTGCAGGGCCTTTCCAGCTTGTTCAGCAACGAAAATGCTTCGGTTCAAGCCGGTGTGGTCAGCTTTTACGAAAAGACGAGTGACTTTGAGATCGACGTATGGTCTGAATGGGCGAGTGCGTTCAAGCCCTTTGGACATTTGCTGGCATTAGTTTTTAGCCGGCGTCTCCAGCAGTTGAATGTCCCACTCTCTCCCTTGGATACCAGACTCGGAATGACGAGCGAGATCCTGCAGCTCGTCGATCCGGAAAGTAAAGTGATCAGATACACTGCCTGGTTAAGGCATCTTCCAGGAACCGGGAACGTACTTTATGCAGGAACCTACTCGCTGTGCAATGTTCCTGGCTTAAATCGGAAATGCGTTAAGGTCGTTTTCCCGCTCCCAAATGGAAACGCGATCGTGTTCATGGAACCGACGATAAATGATGACGGGTCGTTACTGCTCAGGTCATCCGGAAACAGATTTGGTGAGGCCGGATTCTATTTTGTGGTGCACAGCGGTCTCGGCCGGGCACGTGCCCGATATATTCGCTCTTTTCAGGAGACGATCCATGTTTTCGAGAGTGATGATTCGGAGGTCAGGGCGGATCATGTTCTGCGGTTTTTCGGATTTTCATTTCTTCGCCTCCACTACCGGATGCGACCGAGACAATAACATTTACTTATACTTGATAACTTGTCAAGAACATTTGATATTCCGAGTTTATGGAAAGTCTCGCTGTAGGAGAATTGAAGGCAAATTTCTCGAAGGTTCTTGAGAAAGTTCAGAAGGGCGGGACGATCGAAATAGTCTTTGGAAAAAAAAGACCCGTCGCCCGGATCGTACCGATCGATGAGGCGAAAGCGACTAAGAAGGGCAAACTTGGCCTTCTTGAAGGCAAAATGAAGTTCGTATTTTCCGTCGACTTTAAGATGACCGACAAAGAGTTTGTTGCCCTCAAGAATTGGCTATGCGATTTCTCCTCGATACCCACGCATTGATCTGGGCTCTTTCAGACCGCTAACGGCTTCCTGCGAACGTACTTTCCGCTATAGAAACTACAGAAAACGAAGTTTTCGTAAGTGCAGTAACGTTCTGGGAGATCACGATCAAGATTCGAATTGGGAAGCTCAGCCCTATCGGACATGCTGATCGCGATCTGCTCGCAATTGCCGAGGCGGCGAGCTTTCAGCCTATCCCTCTGGAACCGCAAGAAGCATCAACATCGTTCAGGCTAGCCTAAGATTCCCACCTCGACCCATTCGACCGAATGCTGATCTGGCAGGCGATCTCGCGGCGCTGGATTTTGGTCAGCACGGACCTTAGTTTCAGCAGATTCGAACGGCATGGATTGAGGCTTTTCTGGGAATAGTGTCTGTCTTCAGTCGTGACCGAACCGAACAAACTTTGTGGTAATTTAAGAATTACGGATTCTCCACGTTGTTTGCACCCGGCGGGGGCGATGGCTCACATTGGATGGCGGCCGATCCGGACGGAATGATGGTATTTGCCCGCGTTCTATAGCATCTTGAGGTAATGAATTCCCGGTTTCGCAGAACTTGGCGCCTCTGAGTTATTTACCCACCGGACTATACTGATTACACATTATGGTTGTTTTTCGATAGGCCAAATCGATACGGCCGCCGCCGGCAAGTCGCTGAACATAAGATTGCAAAATATAACAATGGAGTGCATCTCTTTCCAGAATAAAGAGGCCGTCAAATAATTGCTCCGCCATGTCTCGCGAAACATCGCAATGAAATAATGCTCGCCATTTCAGAAATTAAAGGCCGCCCTCTACCGCTGCCCGCATCATCTACGAAATCAACGTGGCTTTGGCTTTAGGCAAAGCCCGGCTTTGGAAAACTTGGAATGATCCAAAGCGACTATTACACATTTCCTGTATCTCGCTACCAGATCAATAAAATAGAGATAACCAAGATCTTTTTCTTAGATAAATCTGCCGGGAAACGATTGACCCGCGATTTCGGATACTGATACTATTTAAAAGTCGTTTCTCCCTCTCCTTTCTCCACAGCCATCCCCACTAAAAACCCGCAACGTCAGATGCACCCGAACCTTGTTTCGGAGGTTTTTTTACGCTGTCAGTCCGCGCGGAAAAAATACTGCTTGTGTCCTACCTTTTTTAATACTATGAAAGTACTAAATGTCATACTTCTTTCCTTCTTCGTATCCACCGCGGCAGCCCAGGTCGTCCAAGATTTTCAGGATGCTTCGGTGCCTCTACGGACGAATGACTGCTACGCCTCAGCGTCATTTGCCGCTACTACCGATAACGCCATCACCAACATCTCCGCTCGCAGTTCCCAGCTCAGCAATCCGGCGAACCCGGCAATCTATCAACTCCCGTTCATTGCTGTGAGCACGTCTTCGGTGCTTTCTTTTGACCATCGTCTAAGCGCCGCAAATGGAATGCGGAACCTTCGTGTTGAGCTTTATAGCGCTGCCGATAACACTGCGAATTCGCTCAACAACCCGACGGAGATCTTTAACTTCACTTATTCGAACGCCGCGGTCCAAAATTCGAGCGTAAACCTAAACGTCAACGGCGTTTTCCGTATCCGTTTTGTCGCCACCGGCAGCGGTGGAAATGCTCGTGTGGTCCTCGATAATATTCAGGTAACGAACGCATCGCGCTCGACCATCGGGTCAAATCAGGTCTTAGCTTCTAGCCAGTGTAATGCCGTGATCCCAAACTCGACACCGCCGACCGCAAACGATGACCTTCTTTTTGCTTCGGGAATGGCCCCCGTCTCGGTTGACCTGTTAACGAATGACCTCGCGGGCAGTTCTCCGCTCAACACCAACCGGGTCGATCTTGCGATCACTACTTCGGCAGAGGAATCGACGCTGACACTGCCGGAAGGCGATTTTGTTGTTACCGGTGGTGTCCTGACATTTACGCCCGGCCCCGGCTTTACAACTTCATTTACTATCACCTACACCGTTAAGGATGCTTTAGGAGCAACTTCTAATAGTGGCACAGTAACAATAACAACGCTTGGGCCGAGTTCTTCGGCGGTAAGTGTAGTCGGCCGGGTCGTATTTGATGATATGCGATCGGCGGGCATGACAAGCGTTGAGCTGATCGATATCAAGACCGGCGAATCACGGATCGCTATGACCAATCCTTTTGGCTATTTCCGATTTGAAGACGTGCCGATCAGGACGCACCTGTTGACCGCACGGCGAAAGGGGGTCGAGCCGCAATCACTGCTTGTCGATGTGGCCGAGGAGATCAGCGATATAGTTTTAGTGTTGACACGATAGTCGTTGTGGGTAATCATTCCAGAGGCCGGGCGGCACGCAACGTGGCCGTCCGGCTTTCTGTTTATGAAAGCAATTATCTTTTTTTTGGTCGCGGCAATAATGTTCGGTGCTTTGGCCGTGGCCACTCCGGCGCAGAGCAAACTAATAATTCTCGTTCGCCATGCGGAGAAAGATATTTCGGAGAATGCCGATCCGAACGACCCGCCTCTTAATGCTGCCGGGCAAGAGCGGGCTCAGAGATTTGCCCAGAAGATCGGCAAATACCGCCCCGGAGCGTTCTACTCGACGGATTTCAAGCGGACCCGCGACACGGTCACACCACTCGCCACAAAACGCGGAAAGCAGGTACAGCTTTACGACCCGCGAAAGCCGAGTGAACTGATCGAAAGGGTCCTGGCAGATGAGACCAAGCGGGTCGTCATTGCCGGCCATTCGAACACGATCCCTGGCCTTGCGAATGCGATAACAAAGAAAACCGTCTTCCGTAACCTCGACGAGAGCGAATATACTGTCATTTGGCTGATCCGCCTTAAAGAAGGAAAGGTCACAAAGGTCGAGCTGCTCGATTACTAAGGCTTGGTCGAGCCTCTTCGCGTTCGAAATGAGGAAACACCATGAAGATACTGATCACCGCACTTTTTGCCGTCTCTCTTGCCGCCGCAACCTCCGCGCAAACCCCGCAGCCGAACGAGACTTTTTGGAAGAACCTCGAAAAGCTTTGTGGAAAGGCATTTGCCGGAACCGTTGTCGCCGATACGACCGGCGACGTGCGGTTCAAGGATAAATCGATGGTGATGCACGTCCGCTCCTGCCAAAAGGACGTGATCCGCATTCCTTTCGTCGTCGGCGACGATCTTTCGCGGACGTGGGTGCTGACGAAAAAGAAGGGCCGCATCCTGCTCAAGCACGACCACCGGCACAAGGACGGAAAGCCGGACGAAGTAACGATGTATGGCGGCTGGACGACAAATGTCGGGATGCCGACTCGGCAGATGTTTCCGGCCGACGAAGAGACCGTTAAGGTAATAGCAGCCGCGGCGACGAACGTCTGGTGGATCGACCTAGTCCCCGGCGAATCTTACACTTACAACCTTCGCCGGATGGGTTCGGACCGGCTTTTCAGCGTCAAATTTGACCTGACGAAGCCTATCGCACCTCCGCCAGCTCCCTGGGGATGGAAAGATTAGTTGGACGGAGCAGTTTCTGCGATGAGTAACGACAAAGAGAGGGAAACTGAACTTCTCAGTGTTGCCGAGGATTGGGCACTGGCGATGGTCGCGAACGACGCAGACCTGATCGGCAGCTTTATGGCCGATGACTGGGTGATCGTTTCCGAACGCGGCGTTACGACGAAGGCGGAGTTCCTGCCGTTCGTCCGCTCGGGACAATTGACGCATTCCGTTTTCGAGCTTGCAAGCGAGCCTCGAGTGCGATTCTACGGCGATACCGCGGTGCTGACCGCGAGGGTCGTCAACACCGCCGAATTCGCCGGCTCGGCCCACAAGCAGGACGAATGGACAACCGATGTTTTTGTCCGCACCGATGGCCGCTGGCTCTGTGTCTTAAGTCACATTACGAACTCGCAAGCAACAAAACAATAACGAAAAGGCCGTTCAGAATGCGCTTTTATAAAAGTCCTTCGCTTCTGCACCTATGTGATCTGAAGTTAAAAAGCGGCTTCTCCTGAAATGTAACCATTATCCAGAGAACGAAGCACGGACAAGTCGCTTATCAAACGGCCTTTACAAATTAGAAGCGGCCTATTCCTCCGCGGCCGGCTTTGTTTCAAGCGGCTTTATCGCCTCGATCTGGAGCCAGACCTTTACCTCGTCCGAAAGCACAGGCGTATTCGTTCCAGGCAGATTTCCGCCGTAGTTCACGTTAAAATCCCGCCGGTTGATCGTGGTCTCGGCAACCGCTCCCATCCTCGGGCCGTTGCGCTGATTGCCCGGAAGAAAGCCGGTCACCTTTACGGGGAAAGTGATGGTCTTGGTCACATCCTTCATCGTCAGGCTGCCGGTCACCTTCAGCGAATCACCGCTTTTCTCGACCTTCGTGCTCTTAAATGTCATCTCCGGATACGTCTCGACCTCGAAGAAATCCTTTGTCCGCAGATGGTTGTCGCGAGCATCAACACCGGTGTCAACGCTCGTCATTTTAGCGGTGAACGCTACTGACGACTTTGTCACGTCCTCGGCGTTATAGCTGACCTCGCCGGTGAAGTCGCGGAAATACCCGGGAACCTCGACCAAGCCCATGTGTTTTACGCGAAAGCCGATAGCCGAATGCGCCCGGTCAAAGGCGTACTTGCCGGTCTCGCCCGCGGCGGTCGCTCCGGCCTCGGCCGAAAAACGCTCCTCGATGTTCGGCTTGACCGCCTCGGCACCCGAGAATGTGAATGCTGCCAATCCTAATGCTCCTGCAAATGCAAATACGAATAGTCTTTTCATTTTTCCTCCGAATCTAAATATCTGTGATCACTAGTTTATCTCCAACCGCAAAAAGAACTTTGCCCGACGGACGCTCTCGGTCGACCGCTTTCGGACAAAAACGAGATAATCGCCCGTCGCGCGAGCCGTGAAGCTGTATTCCGAGTAGCTGTCATAATCGGTCTCGACCTCGAAACCGTCGCCCGCAATACGGAAATCGAACAAATTGCCTTTCGGTTGGGATGTAACTTTCAGTTTTACGGTTTGCCCGGCTTTTGCGCCGAACACGAAGTCCATTTCCTGATCGTTAGAAAGCGTCCCGGTCACCGTCGCGGATGTTTTTCCGCGCTCGAAGCTGATCCGCTTCGGCTCAGCCTTCTGTCCGAAAACGCCTAAACCGGCAAGAAGCAATACTGATATCGAAAGTGCAAGCTTCTTCATAACGTCAACCGAGTGCCGCACCGTACATCTGCCGGTAATACTCGCGATATTCACCGTTGCGGATGTGTTCGACCCAGGCTTGATTCTCGCGATACCAATCGATCGTGGCCGCTAGGCCTTTCTCCCACGTGACCCGCGGCCGCCAGCCAAGTTCGGTTTCCGCTTTTGCGGGGTCGATGGCGTAGCGGCGGTCGTGCCCGAGCCGGTCATCGACGTACCGGATAAGACTCTCCGGTTTGCCGAGTGCGGCGAGAATAGCCCTAACCACTTCGAGATTTCGGCGTTCGTTTCGAGCACCGATGTTGTACGCCGCGCCCGATCTGCCCTTTTCATAAGCGAGCCAAATTGCCCGGCAATGGTCATCGACGAATATCCAGTCCCGCACGTTCTGTCCGTCGCCATAGACCGGCAGCGGCTCGTCGTTCATCGCGTTGGCGATCATCAGCGGAATGAGTTTCTCGGGAAACTGCCGAGGGCCGTAATTATTGCCGCAGCGGGTAATGACCGCATCAACGCCGAACGTTTCTCTAGCGGCCCGAACAACAAATTCAGCCGCCGCCTTCGAGGCAGCATAGGGCGAGTTCGGCTCAAGCGGCGAGGATTCGGTAAAGAAGGCCGAATCATCCTCGGGCAGCGATCCCATCACCTCGTCGGTCGAGACCTGCACGAACCGCCGGACGCCTTTCGCCCTTGCCGCATCGAGCAAAACCTGCGTTCCGATGATGTTCGTCCGCAGAAATTCGTCGGCCGAATGAATACTTCTGTCAACGTGTGACTCGGCGGCGAAGTTGAATACCGCGTCGCAGCCCTCGGGCATCGCCTCAAGAACGGCCGCTCGGTCGCAAATATCGCCCTTGATAAAACTGTGTCTAGCGGGGTCGAGCCCGGCGAGATTCTCGAGGTTGCCGGCGTAGGTCAGTGCGTCAAAGTCAACTATCTCTACGTCCGGCTGCTCCTCCAGCACCTGCCGGACGAAAGCCGAGCCGATAAATCCGGCACCGCCGGTAACGAAGATCTTTTTCATAACAACTAGAACCGGTCGCCGCCCTTTTTCTGCACCTGTTCGAGCAAGATGTCGGCATACTTTCGCGGGCGGTCGATGTTTGCGAAGACGATGCGGTCGCCGTCGGTCCCGGCATTGTCCACAATGATATCGCCGAGCCCGAGCAGCCGCTGTGTGACCGTGCTTTTTACCGTTACGTCCTGAACACGGGCAAGCGGGATGCTGGTCGTTGTTCGCGAAATAAGGCCGCTGTCGATCTCGAGCTTGTCAGCGGTTAGAGTATAACGCGAAAGCTTCTGCCGGGCGTGGAAATAGACCGGTATCAGAAGCAGCAGCAGTCCGATGACAACAAAGATGATCGGTGAGACCGCCGGCAACAGCAGCGACAGGAACGCCACGATCAGGAAGGCCGCCGCAGCCGTGAGCACGTAACCGGCCCAGACGAACTTCAGCGTCGGGTTGACCGAGAAAAGAGGTGCCGCGGAACCGCGTTCGAGCGGCTTCTCGTCCCGCTTGACCACGCGCGTTTCCTCCTCGACCTCGATGGCAGTACCGCATCTCTTGCAGAAGACCGAATCGTCAGCGTTTTCGGTGCCGCATTTTGGGCAGAACATAACGAGAGTTTAAGGCGAACACGCCGCCGCCTGCAATCGCCACGCGCAAAAAAGGCCGCCCGAAGGCGGCGAGTAATTAAACCAAAAAAAGGAGGATTTTCTACTGGGTGACCAACATCATTCTTCCATCAGGCAAACGGACCGTGATCGGCGAGGGCTCATAGATCGAGAGCGGACGCGGGTCCTTTTGCTCGACTCCATCGGCCTTCGCGACCATCTGCTTCGGCGCAGCGGCCGAATAGCTCGGATTTGAGATCGTATTATATCGCCCGACTATCCGCCGGACGTATTCCTGGGTTTCGCGGTAGGGCGGCACGCGCCTTCCGAATTTGAGCACTGCGCCTTCGCCTGCGTTGTAGCCGGCCAGGGCAAGCACGACATCCTGGTCAAAAAAGTCGAGCAGCCAACGCATATAGCGGACGCCGGCCTCGATGTTCTGCTTCGGGTCGTAGATGCTCGTGACGCCAAAGCGGCGTGCCGTCGCCGGCATCAACTGCATCAGCCCGCTTGCACCCTTGTGCGACGTCGCACGGATCTTGAACGCTGACTCCTGGTGCATCTGTGCATAGATCAGCATCGGGTCGATGCGATATTTCAGGCTGGCCTGGACGATATAGGAATCGTGAAGCGCGTTGCCGGTCGTGAATCCTTTCAGGTTAGAGTTCGACCCCATCCGCAGCCGCAGTGCATTTGCCGATTCGCGGGCTGCAAGGCCATCGGAGGGCGATGCGGTATTTCGGGCACGGGTCGATGCCGTCGGGGTCACGGGAACCGTTACCCAACGGCCGTTGCGGCGAACGCGTTTTGTTTTCGGTGCCTCAGCAACGGGTTTTGGCTCTTCCGGACGGTAAATTGTGACGCCTTTCGACGTATCCCAATTATCAAAAGTGCGGGTCTGCGCGGCGGCAGCTATGGGGAGAGTAAGGACAAAGATGGCGAGGAGTAATGGGGTTTTCATCGATCTTGGTAGCTATAATCAATGGGCGGAGTGCCCGGAACTATGAGTGCCTAATTGCGGCCGGCCGTGAACGGCGGCTTGCATTTATATCGAGAAAGGGTGAATCGAATCGATGGGAGCTAAACAAAGTTTAACTCCCTTGAACATAATAGCATTTTGCCCCGCGATTGGGAAGACCTTATTTCGCCCTCCGGTTTTAGTGCGGGGCGGTTTAGGTTATCTTAATCGCGTATGCTTTATCTCTCGCAGGTGCTTGGCGAACCGATTACGGACGCGCGCGGTGAGCAGATCGCTCAGATATGGGACGTACTCGTCCGATATGGGAGCGAGGATCACCCGCCGGTCATCGGCGTTGTCGCCAAGCTCCGGCGAAGGCTCTTTTTTATCCCGCAAAGAAATATCAAGGAGTTCGGCTCGTTCGGCGTCCGGATGAGCTCTGTGAAGCTGAACCTCACACCATTTGAACGCCGCGAGGGCGAGGTAATGCTCGGCAAGGACGTGCTCGACAATCAGCTCATCGATGTTGACGGCAAGCGCGTCGTCCGCGTCAATGACGTTCAGCTCATCGGCCAGGGTAGCGACTGGCGGGTGACCGGTGCAGACATCAGCTTTCAGGGGTTTTTCCGCCGGTTGATGCCTAAGGGCTTTTTCGGCTCAGAACGCGTGGTCGAGGTCATCGACTGGGCCGACGTCGGTTATCTCGCGACCGATACGGCGACCGCAACCGTCCAGCTCAAATCTTCAAAGAGCAAGCTCTCGCGGCTTCATCCGGTCGAGATCGCCCAGCTTGCAGAATCGCTTTCGCCGATCCACCGGACCGAGGTCGTCGAAAGCCTTGACGACGAGATCGCGGCCGATACTCTGGAAGAGATGTCGACCGAGGCACAGGCCAGGATCCTTGAGGTGATCGAAAAGGAGCGGGCCGCCGACATCCTTGAGGAAATGTCGCCCGATGACGCGGTTGATGTGCTCGGCGAGATGGACGAAGACAAGGCACAAGAACTCTTCGAACTGATGGAGGACGACGAAAAGGCAGACGTCGCCGAGCTGATGCGTTTTGCTCACGACACTGCCGGCGGACTGATGACCACAGAATTCGTCACCTTTCCCAAGGATATGACCGTTGCGGAGACCATCGCCGGACTCCGTGAAATGGCCGAGACGCCGAACATGATCTATTACCTTTATGTTGTCGAGGAAAAGGAATCATGGAAATTAAAGGGCATCATCAGCCTGCGGAGCCTGATCCTTGCAGACCCCGAGGCAAAGCTCGAGGACATCATGCGGAGCGATTTTCGCTTCGCCCATCCATCGGAAAGTGCGGAAGAGGTCGCCCAGACCATTTCGGAATACAACCTTCTGGCGCTCCCGGTGATCGACGACGAAGGCGACCTGGCCGGCATCGTTACCGTTGACGACGCTATGGAGATCCTACTTCCCCGCAGCGTCCAGCGACGCGTGCCGCGGA
>ERZ761602.2989-NODE-2989-length-25079-cov-15.927550_pt1 | contig 25079 bp, 19 predicted proteins | sample MGYA00512165_ERZ761602 | MGnify/ENA primary metagenome ERZ761602 (study PRJEB28899, sample SAMN02445085) | bioreactor sludge metagenome | biome: EBPR sludge; isolation source: Thorneside wastewater treatment plant | place: Australia: Brisbane, Thorneside...
GACGGAGACGGAGACGGAGACGGAGACGGAGACGGAGACGGAGACGGAGACGGAGGCGCAGACGGAGACGGAGACGCAGACGGAGACGGAGACGCAGGCGGAGACGGAGACGCAGGCGGAGACGGAGACGGAGGCGGAGACGGAGAGCGAGAGTGAGAGCGAGGGCGAGGAGGGGGAGGCGGAGGAGGATGCGGAGTCGGCCACGCGGCCGCAGGCGGCGCAGCTCGACGAGGACGCGTTCACCTCGCTGATCGAGGCGCTCCTGTTCGCGACCGACAAGCCGCTCACGATCGCCCGGCTCCGCCAGCTCACGCGGGTGTCCGATACCGGGCGGATCCAGGTCGCGCTCGAGCGGCTCATCCGCGAGCACGCCGAGCGTGGTGTCGTGCTGTCCAACATCTCGGGTGGGTACTCGTTCCGCACCCACTCGCGCTTCTCGCCGTGGGTGCAGCAGCTCATCCAGGGTCGGCCGGTGCGCCTGTCGCGCGCGCAGCTCGAGACCCTCGCGCTGGTCGCGTACCGGCAGCCGATCACGCGCCCGGAGATCGATCAGATCCGCGGCGTCGACTCGGGCGCCACGCTCAAGCTCCTGCTCGACCGCAGCCTCATCCGCATCCTCGGCAAACGCGAGGAGGTCGGCCGGCCGCTCCTGTACGGCACGACCCGCGAGTTCCTCGACTTCTTCAGCCTCAACGACCTGCGCGAGCTGCCGACCTTGCGCGAGTACAGCGAGCTGACGGAGGAGAGCCGCAGCGTGGTCGAGAAGATGGGCATGGAGGTGCCGCCGGTGGCGCCGGCCGAGCCGGAGGGCGGCGAGGGCGGCGAGGGCGCCGTCGACGAGCATGCGGGTGAGGTGCCAGCCGAGGCGCTCGCGCCCGAGATGCCGGCCGACGTCATCGCGCCCGAGGGGGTGGAGACCTCGGAGGCGGTGGAGCCCTCGGATGACGAGCGGCGCGCGCAGGACTCGCTGGCGGAGGCCGTCCTCGGTAGCCCGGATCCCGACAGCTTCGAGGACGCGAGCAACGACGGGTCCGGGTCATGAGCCTGGTCCGGCTGCAGCGGTACCTGGCGCAGGCGGGCGTGGCCGCGCGGCGCAAGGCCGAGGAGCTGATCGTCGCCGGGCGCGTCACCGTCGACGGCAAGGTCGTCACGCAGCTCGGCACCAAGATCGACCCCGAGCGCGCGAGCGTGCAGGTCGACGGCGAGGCCGTCGTCGCGCAGGATCACTTCTATATCGTCTTCAACAAGCCCAAGGGCTGCATCACCGCGGTCACCGACGACCGCGGTCGGCTGACGGTGATGGATTACCTGCCGAACCTGCCGGTGAACGTCGCGCCGGTCGGCCGTCTCGACTACTACAGCGAGGGCGTCCTGCTGCTCACCAACGACGGCGAGCTGGCGGCACGGCTGCTCGGTCCACGCCACCACGTCGCCAAGACGTACCACGTGAAGATCCGGGGCGAGCTCGGACCGCGCGACCTCGAGCGCCTGCGCACCGGCGTGACGCTCGAGGACGGCACGGTCACGCAGCCGGCCGAGATCGACGTGCTGCGCGGCGCCGGCAGCAAGCACGACTGGCTCGTCGTCACGCTCTACGAGGGCAAGTCGCGCCAGATCCACCGGATGCTCGAGGCGCTCGGCCACCAGGTGCAGAAGCTCCAGCGGGTCGCGTTCGCCGGGCTCACGTTCCACGGCCTGCGCGTCGGCGACGCCCGCGAGCTGACCCAGGACGAGGTCAACAAGCTGCGGCAGGAGGTCGGGCTCGACCGGCGCTCGGTGTCGCGCGGTGTCTGGAAGGCGAAGCGCGAGGACACGGACCGGGCGCGGCGCGAGCACGAGCAGGCGCGGGCGGAGCGCGAGGCGCAGGGCGCGATGATGACGTCGCCGGTGCGGGCGCCGGGCGGGCCGGGCGGGTCGGGCGGGCCAGGAGGGCCGGGAGGGCGCGACGAGAGCGAGGAGATGGACGAGCGCGACTTCGAGCGGCAGCTCGATGCGGCGAGGGGAGCGCGCAGGGGTGACCGGAGGCCGGAGGCGGGGAGGGGAGAGTGGAGGGGTGACGGGCGACGTGATGGGAGGAGTGATGGGCGAGGTGATGGGCGAGGTGATGGGAGAAGGGAGAGCGCGCGCGGAGAGCGGAGAGGTGAGGCGAGAGGAGAGGCGAGAGGAGAGGCGAGAGGAGAGGCGAGAGGAGAGCGCAGAGGAGAGGCGAGAGGAGAGCGCAGAGGAGAGCGCAGAGGAGCGCCGGCGCGGGGAGACCGCAGGCCCGGATCGGGCACGGGCACGGGCACGGGCACGGGAAGACCAGGGCCGCGCGCGGGTGCGCGCAAGGGACCGGGCGGAGGACCGCGCAAGGGGCCGGGCCCGAGCAAGGGACCGCGCAAGGGACCGGGCGGAGGACCGCGCAAGGGGCCGGGACCGAGCAAGGGACCGAGCAAGGGACCGGGCGGGGGGAACGCGCGGCGCGGTCGTGGTAGCGTGCGGCGCTGATGGAGCTGCGCGCGCTCACGGTCCTCGACTCGCTACAGCCTCAGCTCACCGCGTTCATCCAGACGGTGTGTGCCGGCTTCATGCCGCTCGAGTACGAGGCGGCGGTCTTCATCGAGATCGCGCCGGGCATCGCGATCAACCAGCTCACCGACGCGGCGCTCAAGACCACGCGCTGCCGGCCCGGGATGCAGATCGTCGAGCGCGCGTTCGGCATGCTCGAGCTCCACGATCGCGACAAGGGACAGGTCGAGGCGGCGGTCGACGCCATCGTGTCGCGCATGGACGCGCGCCGCGAGGATCGCCTGAAGCCGCGCATCATCTCGTCGCAGATCATCACCGGCATCGACGGTCACCAGAGCCAGCTCATCAACCGCATGCGGCACGGCGACGTCATCCTCGCCGGTCAGACGCTCTACATCCTCGAGGTCCACCCGGCCGCGTACGCCGCGCTGGCCGCCAACGAGGCGGAGAAGGCGTCGCCGATCAAGCTGCTCGAGATGATCTCGTTCGGCGCGTTCGGCCGCCTCTGGCTGGGCGGCGGCGAGGAAGAGATCCGCGAGGCCGCCAAGGCCGCCGAGGCCGCCTTGCGCGACGTGACGGGCCGCGAGAACAGCGGCAAGTAGCCGCCACGTGGCCAGATCTCCGGGCGCACCGGCGAGGGCGGCGGGGTCCCGTCGAGCGCCGAGCAGCCGTGCGCCGGCGCGATCATGAACTGACTCGCCCTGGCGGCCGGCGACGTGCGATGTTCCCGCCATGGGAGACCCGCGCCGGCGATTGGCCGTTTCGATCGCACTTCTGGCCTCGTTCATCACCGTCGCCGCCGCGTGCGGCAGTGACCCGGAGCCGCCGTTCGACGTACGCGAGAGCGTCGAGCAGCTCCACATCACGCACGCGCCGCCCGGCACCGAGCTCGCCGTCCTGGACGGCTCGGGCGCGCAGGTCGCGACCGGCACGACCGACGAGCTCGGCAGCCTGGTCTTCCGCGGGCTCGCGCCCGGCGACGGCTACCGGGTGGAGACCACCACCGCGACGCCGGCGCTCTCGACCGGGCCCTTCACCGTGATGTCGGTTGCGTCGAGCCTGCCACCGCAGCGCTTCTACGACGACCAGACGCTCGTCGCCGGCTACCAGTACATCACCACCCGCGATGGCACGACGCTGTCGGCCTACGTCACCTTCCCCAAGGGCGATCCGCCGTACCCCACGGTGGTGAGCTACTCCGGCTACGAGCCGTCCAAGCCCGGCGAGATGATCGGCGACGGCTCGCTCTCCGGCCTCTGCGACGGGCTCCCCGTGGTGTGCGACGCGCCCAACGATCCGTCGTCGCTCATCTCGGCCTTCTTCGGCTACGCCACGGTCAGCGTCAACGTGCGCGGCACCGGCTGCTCGGGCGGCGCGTTCGACTACTTCGAGACGCTCCAGCTCCTCGACGGCTACGACGTGATCGAGACCGTCGCGGCCCAGGACTGGGTGATGAACGGCAAGGTCGGCATGGTCGGCCTCTCGTATCCGGGCATCAGCCAGCTCTTCGTCGCGTCGACGCGTCCGCCGCATCTCGCGGCGATCACGCCGCTGTCGGTCATCGGCTCCGCGCACACCACGATGCTGCCCGGCGGCATCCTGAACGATGGCTTCGCCACCGCGTGGATCACCAACGTCATCGCGAAGGCGCGGCCCTACGGCCAGGGCTGGGAGCGAGGGCGCGTCGACGGCGGTGACACGCAGTGCGAGGAGAACCAGCTGCTCCACGGCCAGTACGTCGACAACGTCGAGCAGGCGCGCGCCGTCCGCTTCTACGTCCCCGAGGAGCACGACCGCTACAACCTGGCGACGATCGTCGACGACATCGAGGTCCCCGTGTTCCTCGCGAGCGCGTGGCAGGACGAGCAGACCGGGCCCTTCTTCTTCACCCTGCTCGACAAGCTCACCTCGTCACCGGCGGTGCGCATGACCGTCTACAACGGCGTCCACGTCGACGCGTTCCAGCCCGACGTGCTCGAGGAGTGGTTCACGTTCCTCGAGCTCTTCGTCGCCGAGCGCGTGCCGGTCGACATCCCGCTGGCGCGCGCCATCGCGCCGATGCTCTACGAGGAGATCTACGGCGTGAACGACATGGTCGTCGATCCCAGCCGGTTCCTCTCCTACGCGACCCACGCCGACGCCGTCGCCGCGTGGAAGGCCGAGCCGCCGCTGCGCGCGCTGTTCGAGCTCGGCGCGGGTGGGCCGACGATCGGCGAGCCGGTCGCGACCTTCGAGCGCTCGTTCGCGCGCTGGCCGGCGCCAGAGGTCGCGCCGCTGCGGCTCCACGCGCAGCTCGACGGCTCGCTCGGCCCGACGGCGCCGACCGGGCAGGCCGAGCCGTACACGTTCCGCCTCGATCCCGAGGCCGGCGGACGGAGCATCCTCGCGCCCGGCGGCGACGTCTGGGACCTCCTGCCGGACTACGTCTGGGGGCAGCCCGCCGCCGAGAGCGCCGTCGTCTTCGAGAGCGCCGCGTTCACCGCCGACACGATGATGTTCGGGACCGCGAGCGTCGACCTGTGGCTGCGCTCGCCCGTTGACGACGCCGACCTGGAGGTCAACCTCACCGAGATCCGGCCCGACGGCCAGGAGATGTACGTGCAGTCGGGCTGGCTGCGCGCCAGCCTGCGCGCGAGCGGACCGGACGCGACCGAGCTCGATCCGGCGCCGGCGTACACCGAGGCGCTCGCCGCGCCGCTGGTGCCCGGTCAGTGGACCCAGGTGCGGGTCGGCACCGCCGGCTTACAGCACGTGTTCCGCGCCGGCTCCCGGCTCCGGGTCAGCATCGACACGCCGGGCGGGAGCCGGGCGTCGTGGCTCTTCGCCAACAAGACGTTCCCCGGCGATGTCGTCTACGAGATCGGTCACGACGCCGAGCACCCGTCGAGCGTCGTCCTGCCCGTCATCCCCGGCGCGACGGTGCCGGTGGGGCTGCCCCCGTGCCCGTCGCTGCGCGGCCAGCAGTGCCGCACCTACGCGCCGTACACCAACCGCGTCCCGCCGTCGTAGCAGGCGATCAGGACGGGCGGTACTCGCGCTCCACGACGACGGCGTTGACCAGGCGGACGATCGTGGCGCGTCCCGCGCGCGCCCACGAGGTGATCGAGCGGACGGGCTGATAGGTGGAGTCGCTGGTGACCTGCGGGGGCTGCAGGGGGAGGAGGACTGCGCGGGACATGCCGCTCCGTACTTCAACCGGCGTGCCCACGCGCAAGTCGCCGGGTTCGCGTGCCAGCCGCGGCCATCACCGTGATCCGCGCGTCAGATTTCTGTGGCAACCGCGGCCCAGGTGTCTTTCTCGCGCCTCGCGACGACGCCCGATAACCGACCTCATCGATCGGTCAGGCGACCCTGCGAGCCAACCGATCCCGCGTATAGTGCGTCCAATGCCGACGACCGTACCGCCGGAGCTGACCGCGCCGTTCGCGCCGGGTGGCGAGGCCTCCATCGACGCGACCATCGCTCAGCGCCTGATCTCGATCGCGCTCGAGTCCGGCGGCGACGCCGCCGATCTCTACTTCGAGTTCCGCGTGACCGCGGACTACGCGCTCCAGGAGGAGCAGGTGAAGACCGTGGGCCGCGGCGTCACGCTCGGCCTCGGCGTGCGCGTCACCAAGGGCGACGCCACCGGCTACGCGTACACCGAGGATCTCGCCTGGGAGAAGATGGCGCACGCCGCGCGCATCGCCGGCCAGATCGCGTCGGGCGGCGGCGCCGCGCAGCCGGTCGCCGCGCATCCCGTCGCGCTCCCCGACTTCTACCCGGTCGCGCGGCCGTCCTTGCTCGCGGCGCCGACCGACAAGCTCGAGCTCCTGCGCGCCGCCGATCGCGCCGCGCGCGCGTACGACCCGCGCATCGTCAAGGTCGAGGCGTCGTTCGTCGAGCAGATCAAGGAGATCCTGGTCTTCACCTCCGACGGCAAGATGGCGCGCGACGTCCTGCCGCTCATGCGCTTCGGCGTCTCCGCCGTGGCCGAGCAGGGCGGCAAGCGGCAGTCGGGCAGCTCGGGTGGCGGCGGTCGCTACGGCCTCGACTACTTCGCCCAGGCCGAGAAGGACGCCGCGGCCCACGGCCGCGAGGCCGCGCGGGTGGCGCTGGCCATGCTCGACGCGCGCGAGGCGCCGGCCGGTGAGATGACCGTCGTGCTCGGCCCGGGGGACTCCGGCATCCTGCTCCACGAGGCGGTCGGTCACGGCCTCGAGGCCGACTTCAACCGCAAGGAGACGTCGAACTACTCCGGGCAGATCGGCAAGCCGGTCGCGTCGCCCCTGTGCACCGTCGTCGACGACGGCACGATCGGCAGCTCGCGCGGCTCGATCAACGTCGACGACGAGGGCAACCCCGGCCGGCGCAACGTGCTCATCGAGAACGGCATCCTCGTCGGCTACATGCACGACCGGCTCTCGGCCAAGCACTACGGCATCTCGCCGTCGGGCAACGGCCGGCGCGAGTCGTTCCGCTCGATGCCGTTACCGCGCATGACCAACACGCTGCTCCTCGCCGGGCCGCACTCGCACGACGAGATCGTCGGCTCGGTGAAGCGCGGCGTCTACGCCAAGCGCTTCAGCGGCGGCCAGGTGAACATCTCGAACGGCGACTTCGTCTTCAGCCTGACCGAGAGCTACCTCATCGAGGACGGCAAGCTGACCGCGCCGCTCAAGGGCGTGAACCTCATCGGCAACGGGCCCGAGGTCCTGCGCAAGGTCGACATGCTCGGCAACGACTACCAGCTCTCGGACGGCATCTGGACGTGCGGCAAGGACGGCCAGTCGGTGCCGGTCGGCGTCGGCACGCCGTCGGTCCGCATCGCCAGCATCACCGTGGGAGGGACGCAAGCGTGAGCGCCAGCGTGTCGGATTCCATCGTCGCCGAGCTCGTCGACGTCGCGAAGAACGTGGTCCGCATGTGCGAGCGCGCCGGCGCCGACGCGGCCGAGGTCCTCGTCCGCGACGGCAGCGAGCTGACCGTCAAGATCCGCATGGGTCAGCCCGAGCTGGTGCAGGAGGCGGGCAGCCGCGCCGTCGGCCTGCGTGTGTTCAAGGATGGCCGCCGGGCGGTGACGTACACCTCCGATCTGCGCAGCCGCTCGCTCGAGAGCTTCGTCGCCGAGAGCGTGGCGCTGGCGGCGCTGGCCGAGCCCGACGAGCACGGCCGGCTGCCCGACCCCGACGAGCTGGCGCGCGAGCTCCCCGAGCTCGACCTCTACGACGACGCGGTCGCGCGCGTGGACGCGGCCTGGGCGATGAAGCAGTGCATCGCCGGCGAGAAGGCGGCGCTCGGCTTCGACAAGCGCGTCACCAACTCCGAGGGCGCGACCTGGTCGCGGACGGTGGGCGCCACGGCGTTCGCGACGTCGGGCGGGTTCGCCGGCGGGTACCGCGGCAGCTACGCCTCGTTCTACGTCGAGCCCCTGTGCGACGATCCGACCGACCCGGCCAACCCCAAGAAGCGCAACGGCTACTGGTGGACGGCGGATCGCTTCCTCGAGCGCCTCGACGATCCCGAGGCCATCGGCACGGAGGCGGCGCGGCGCACGGTGGCGACGCTCGGCTCGAAGAAGATCGCGACCCAGGAGTGCCCGGTCGTGTTCGACCCGGAGGTCGGCCGCTCGATCGTCGGCACCGTGTTCTCGGTGGCCAACGGCTCGGCCTTCTGGCGGAAGTCGACCTACATGCTCGACCGCGAGGGCACCGAGGTCGCGTCGAAGCTGGTCACGATCGTCGACGATCCGCTGATCCCGCGGGCGCCCGGCTCGCGGCCGTTCGACGGCGACGGCCTGCCGACGCGCAAGAACATGCTCGTGAAGGATGGCGTGCTCCAGACCGTGCTGTGCGACGTCTACAGCGCGCGCAAGCTGGGCCGCAAGTCGACGGGCTCGGCCGGGCGCGGCGTCGGTGGTAATCCGGGCCCGACGACCTCGAACCTGATCCTGTCGGCGGGCACGGGCACGCGCGCCGAGCTCCTGAAGGACACCGGTCGCGGCCTCTACGTCACGTCGATGATGGGCTTCGGCTTCAACCCGGTGACCGGCGACTTCTCGCGCGGCGCGCAGGGCTTCTGGATCGAGGACGGCGAGCTGACCTTCCCGGTCAGCGAGATCACCGTGTCGTGCAACTTCGACGAGCTGCTCAAGCGGATCGATCGCATCGCCGGTGATCTCGACATGCGCAGCTCGACCGCGTGCGCGACGTTCCGCGTCTCGCACATGACGGTCGCCGGTACGTCGGGCTGACGACCGGGCGCCGCCGTCAGCGGAACGGGTCCTTGAGCTCGCCCGCCGGCGGTGCGCCGGGTTCGACCTCGATGCCGCCGGACAGGCAGCGCTGGCGCACGAGGTTCTTGGCTGCCGGCGAGATGCGCGGGAACACCGCGCGCGCCTTCTTCGCGTTGCCGAGGTTGCAGGCGCCGAGCGCGACGATCATCGCGGCGCGCTCCACGATCCCGCGCGGGACCCCGGACATCTTCATGACGGTCTCGGCCTGACGGATCGCGCGCCCCCACTCCGACGTCTTGGCGGCCGCCTCCGCGTCGGCGAGGAGCTGGTCCGCGGTCATGGCCGGCGCCGGGTCGTCGTCGCGCACGCGCTTCTGGCGTACGGGCGCCGGCGCGTCGTCGAACTCGTCGGCCTCCTCCTCGCTGGGCGCGAACACGAACGGGTAGGTGATCTCGACGCGCCCGCCGTCCTTGTCGCCGAGCGGTGGCAGCACGAGGGACTCGAGCGTCGCGCCGAGGCACTGGCGAAAGTCGCCCAGGTCGGTCTGCAGCGCGGCCGGGTCGGTGTCCGCGGCGGCGCCCTTCATCGAGACCTCGGAGTCGTCCTCCATCGTGACGATCGTGCCGAGGTCGGGCTCGGCGTCGACGACGAGCCGGGCGATCACCTTGCCGCCCAAACGCGGGTGCTTGTCGAGCATCAGCGTGTAGCAGTCGACGAGCAGCGGGACGACCTCGCGCACGCTGGTCCGGATCTCCTCCTTGGAGAGCTGGCCGGGGGTCAGGTCGACCTGGCCGCCGCCGGGCGCCGGGGGGCCGCCGGGCGCCGGGCCGCCGCCGGTCCCCGTCGCCGCGCGCGTGGCGCGCACGGAGGCGATGGCGGCGGCGAGCGCATCGCGCTGCGTCCGGTCCTTGGTCGCCTTGGCGACCGGCGCGAACGGCGCGCGCGTGGCGCCGGTGGGCGCGATGGCGACCTGGGCGCCGGCCTCGACCACCCGCGGCGACGCCGCCGGCTCGCGCACCTCCGCCTTGCCCTCGTACACGGCGATGACCACCGCCGCGGCGAGCCCGGCCCCGGCGACACCCGCGATCGCGACCTTCGACTTCGATGACATCGGAACCTCCACGTCGAGCGTTGCCCCCGCCGTGTGGACCTCGGCGAGCGGCGTGATGATGACGAGGCCGGACGGCCCCGCGTGCTGATACGTGACCTCGCCGGCGGCCTGCGTGACGGTGAGCCCTGCGGCCGTGCGCTCCCACGCGACGTCGGCGCCGGCGCCGAGGAGCGCGACCGAGCCACCGCCGAGCACGACCTTCGACGGCGCCTCCGCGACCACCTGGCCGCTCGTCGGCGCGCCGCCCCGCGGGCGCGGCCACACCGCCCACGCGATCGCCGCCGCGGCGGCGGCGCCGGCGAGCCCGAGCGCGATCCCGCGCCACCGCCTTCCGCTCATCCTGAGCGAGGCCGAGCGCGAGCGAGGCCGAGTCGAAGGACCCTCTTCGCCGGCGCCACCGCTCGCCTTCACCGCCTCCATCACGCGGTTCGCGATCCCGCGCGGCGGCGTCGGCGCTGCCCACGCCGACAGATCGATCGGCTCGTCGTCGCGCTTCCGCTCGCTCATGACTGCACTCCTCGGTCGAGCTGCGCCCGCACCGCGGCGCGGGCGCGCGACAGCCGGGACTTCACCGTGCCGACCTCGATCTCGAGCGCGTGCGCGATCTCGTCGTGCGACAGCTCGTAGACGTCGCTCAGGACGAGCACCGCACGCGCCGGGGCGGGCAGGGCGCCCACCGCGGCAGCGAGCGCCTCGCCGAGCTGCCGCCGCGCGACCTCGCGCGCGGGCGTGCCGCCCGCCGGGACCGACGCGATGAGCTCGTCGAGCGCGGCGTCGATGTCGATCGCCCGCGCCGCCGCCTTGCCGGCGCGCAGCTCGTTGAGCGCGAGGCGCGACGCGATGGTGAAGATCCACGTCGACAGCCGCGCCGGCCCCGCCGGGTCGAACCCGTGCAGCGCGCGATAGACGCGCAGGAACGTCTCCTGCGTCAGGTCCTCGGCCCGCGCCGCGAGCCCCGCCGGCGCGATCAGCCGCCAGACCAGCTCCCACACCGGCCGCTCGTAGCGCTCGACCAGCAGGCGGAACGCCGCGTGGTCGCCGCGCTGCGCGCGGTGCAACGTGAGGTCGTCCAGCTCGCGCGGGGCGGAGGCGGCTCGGGCAACCATCACGTCTCAGTTACACCCGCCGCGCCGCGAAAGGTTCCATCCCCGCTCGATCGCCAACGCTGTTGTCAGGCAAGGCGTGGCAACGGCGCGGAATTCTTCGAGGCGGCCGTGGGCGCCGCGCTTGCAGGACGGAGCCCCGTGCCCCGCCGTCTGCTCCTCCTGCTCGTCGTACTTTCCGCCTGCCACGAAGCTCCCCCGTTCTCCGGCGAGACCTGCGGCCGCGAGGTGGGTCGCGTCGCGCCCGTCTGGCAGCGGCCGGCGTTCGACGTCCTCGTGGTGCTGGACCGCTCGCCGTCGATGGCGGAGCACACGTCCGGCGTCGCCGCGTTCGCGCGCACGACCGCGACCGTGCTCGAGACGCTCGCGGGCGGCGTGCCCGATCTCCACCTCGCCGTCGTCACCTCGGACCTCGACGCCGGCGACGCCGGCGCGTTCCAGGGCGGCGCGCGCTGCGGCCTCGACGGCGCGTTCCTGCGGGCGCGCGAGCTCACGGCCGGCGGCGTCGGCGGCAACTTCCCCGACGGGCTCGACGACGCGCTGGCGTGCCTCTACGACGTTCCGCTGTCGACCTCGCCGGTGAGCCAGCCGCTCGGCGCCGCGGTGCGCGCCCTCGACGGCAGCCGGCCGGGGAACGCGGGCTTCCGCCGAGACGACGCCGTGCTCCTCGTCGTCGTCGTCACCGCCTCCGACGACGCCACCGCCGCCCCGGCCGGCGGCCTCGCCGACGTGGCCGCGCTGGTCGCGCAGCTCGAGACCCACGTCGTCGACCGGCGTTTGCTCGTCGTGGCGAGCATCGCCCCGTCGCAGGCGCCGCGGCTGGCCAGCATCGACCTGCCCGAGCGCACCTCGATGACCGACGTCGACGCCGCCGACTGGAGCGACGCGCTCACCTGGCTCGCGGAGCTCCCGCGCATCCCGCTCCTCGGCTACTGCGTCGGCGCGGAGCTCGACCTCGATCGCGAGACACCCGGCTTCCAGGTCAACTGCGCCAACCGCGTGGTCGACGCCGCCGGCGCGACCGTCGCGCCGCTGCCCTGGTGCGATGCGCCCGACGTCGACCTCGCGCGGCCCTGCCTCCATCCCTTCACCCCCGACGAGGCCGCGTGCCCCGGTGGCGGCGCCAGCTTCACCGTCTCGCTCGGCGACGAGCGCTTGCCGATACCGCTCTACGTCGAGCTCCGCTGCGAGGTGGCATGCGACTGATCGCCCTCGCGCTCCTCGCGCTCCCCGCGGTGCTGGCGGGCTGCGACGACGAGACGGGCGCCACCGGCGACTTCGTGTGCGGCCGCGAGGAGCGCCGGACGTTCCCGATCTACCAGCCAGACGCGATCGATCTTCTGTTCGTGCTCGATCGGACGCCGTCGATGGCGGACGAGCACGCGACGCTCCTCTCCAGCGCGCCGGCGTTCGCGAACGTGCTCCAGCAGCTCGAGGGCGGCCTGCCGGACCTGCATGCGGCGGTCGTGACCACCGACCTCGGCGGGCAGGGCGTCGCCGGCTGCGGCGCCGGCGACGGCGCGCGCTTCCAGGGCGGCGAGCGATGCGGCCTCGACGGCACGTACCTGCGCGCTCGCCGCGGCGACACCGGCGTTGCCGACGCCTTCACGTGTCTCCTCGATCTGCCGCTCTCGACGTGCCCGCTGAACCAGCCGATCGCGGCGGTGGTGCATGCGCTCGACGCCAGCGGCGCGTGGAATTACGGCTTCCGCCGGGAGGACGCGTTTCTCCTGGTCGTCTTCATCACCGACGGCGACGACTGCTCGCTCGTGGATCCCGGCGCGCTCGAGGGCCTCACGATGGAGGCCGCCGTCGACATTCGCTGCGCCGCGCTTGCCGAGCCGCCGCTCGCCAGCATCGCGGACTCGATCGACTGGATCCGTCCGCGTGACCCCAAGATGCTCATCGGCGCGGTCATCGGCGGCACACCGCCGCGGCTCGCGCAGCTGGAGGCAGCGTTGCCCGAGCGTTACACGTACACCGATATCGCCGGTCCGCACTGGAGCGATGCGCTCGCCCAGCTTGCGGGCTGGGGTCCCCCCAGAGGCAACCAGTGCCTCGAGGAGGACATCGACCCGGTGCCGGCCCTCTGAACGATCAGGCGAGAGGGCATGGGGTCGGTCCCACCGTCGTTACCCATAGGACGATGGACTATGGGTAATCGTTCGCGGGGAGACCCATGGCCCCTGGGGCGTCCCGGCCCTGGAGATTCGCGCGGGCTGACGGCGTCTCAGGCGGGGAGCAGGTTCGCCAGGCGCGTGAGGACGCCGGCGTGGATGCGGCCGTTGGAGGCGACCAGGCCGCGCGGCCGGCGCAGATCCTCCTCGTCGTAGCGGATGGCGCCGCCCGTGGTGTCCGTGAGCATGCCGCCGGCCGCGATGAGGATCGCCTCGGGCGCGCACGTGTCCCACGCCTTGCACTTGGGCCACGGGTTCACGTAGAGGTCGCGCTCGCCGGCGGCGATGAGGCCGAGCTTGAGGCCGATCGAGCCGATCGCGAGCTCGTCCTTGATCTGCAGGGCCGACTTCACGCGATCGAGCGCCGGCCCGCGGTGCGAGCGCGAGGCGACCATGCGGATCGCGCCCTCGTCAGCGACATCGGAGACGTGGAGCCGGCGCGGCGCGGCGCCGCCCTCGATCATCCACGCGCCGCCTTCGCCCGTCGTCCAGTACAGGCGGTCGCGCGTCGGCTGGTAGACGACGCCCATCTTCGGGCGCGCGCCGATGCACAGGCCGATCATCACCGAGAAGCCGTCCTCGCCGCGGATGAAATCCTTGGTGCCGTCGATCGGGTCGACGTACCAGACGCGCTCGGCCGTCAGCCGCGCCCGGTCGTGGGCCGCCGACTCCTCGCTCACGATGACGTCATCGGGAAAGGTCGCGCGCAGCCCCGAGACGATCAGCTCGTTGGCGGCGCGGTCGGCCACGGTCACCGGCTCGTCGCCGGGCTTGTGCTCGACGCCCAGCTCCTCGAGCCCCTTGTCGCGCAGCGCCGTCACCAGCGCGCCCGCCGCCCTCGCCAGCTCGCTCGCGCGCTCGGTCTCCCGGTTGGTGATGCCCATCTAGGGATTCATACCGCCATTCGGCCAGAGGAGCTGCTTGGTCTCCTCCAATGTCGTGACCGAGCGCCCCGATAGCCTGGTCAGCCTCACCGCCGCGTCGACCAGCTCGCCGTTCGACTTCGCCATCTCGCCGTCGGGCAGGTAGAAGTTGTCCTCGAGGCCGACCCGCACGTCGCCGCCCAGACAAAGGGCCGCCATCGCCAGCTGCCACTGCTCGCGGCTGATGCCGATCACCTTCCAGCGCGATCCCGCCGGCACGTTCTCCGCCTGGAACGCGAGGTGCCGCGCCGACGCCTTGATCCCGCCGAGCACGCCCATGATGAACGAGAAGTGGTACGGCTTCTCGAGCAGGCCGAGCGACTCGAGCACCGTGTGTGACTCGAGATGCCCGGTGTCGAAGCACTCCATCTCGGGCTTGGCGCCGTGCTCCTTCATCGCCCGCGCGAACGCGATGATGTCCTCGAACGCGTTCTGGAAGACGAACTTGAAGGCAAAGTCCTTCTTGGCGTCGCTCCACTTGGCGTAGTTCATCGAGCCCATGTTGAGCGCCGCGATCTGCGGGCGCAGGGCCAGGTGCGAGACGCGGTCGGTCATGGGCCCGGCGCCGCCGGTCGACCAGTTGATGAGCACCGGGCAGCGCGCGCGGATCTCCTCCTGGATGCGCGCGAACGTCTCCTTCTTCCACGTCGGCGCGCCCTCGTCGGTGCGGGCGTGGATGTGCACGATCGTCGCGCCGGCGTCGTACGCGCGCTTGGCCTCGTCGGCGATCTCGGCCGGCGTGTACGGGATCGCCGGGCAGTGCTTCTTCGTGGTCACCGCGCCGGTCAGGGCGCAGGAGAGGATCACCTTGTCGGAGCTCGTCGCGCTGCTCATGGCGGCACCGTCGCGCTCCGGCGCCGTGGTGTCAACCGGGCCTTCCTTTCACCGGCCATCTCGCCGTGCCAAGCTTCAGGGCATGGTCCGGGTCGCGCGCGGGCTCGCGCTGGTGTCGCTCATCGCCTCGGTCGAAGCCTGCGGCCCCGGTGACGATCGCGCGCGCCCGGTCGCGCCGTCGGCGCGCGCGCCGGAGCTGGCGGCGGTGACGCCCGGCTGCGACGACCGCACGCTGGCGGCGTTCGATCCCGGGTTGCCGGGCCTCGAGCGTGTCGCCATCGCGCAGCGGCGTGAGCCCGATCCGCCGCTCGTGCGCGAGCACGTGCGCCCGTGCGAGCCGGCGGAGGATGACGCCGCCTGCATGGCGCGCGCGCAGCGCGACGTGCTCGCCGCCGATCCCGACGCCACCCTCGGTCACGTCGCCATCAGCGGCGAGGCCGACGGCTGGGCCGCGCAGCTCGAGGTCGACGGCCAGCGGATCGACCTCCGCGTCCCGAACGAGGCGGACATCATCATCGAGGCGCGCCGCCTGCAGTCGCTCGGCCACCGCGTCGTGCCGCTCGAGGGCCGCCGCGTCTATCGCAGCGAGGACCGCCGCGCCGTCGTGCAGTACGAGGTCGCCTTGCCGGCGGCGCCCGCGCGCGTGTCGTGGGAGGCCACGTTGCGCTGGCCGCTGCCGCCCGATGTCCCGGCGGCGATCGAGCAGATCCAGCGCGAGGTCGAGCGCGCGCAGCTCGTCGTCGTCCGCTACGAGGTCGGCCTCGACGGCATCAGCGCCGCCGTCGCCTGCCCGTGACCGTCACCAGCGTGGCGAGCGCGAGCAGGATCCCGCCGAGCGCGCCGCCGGCGCCGCCGCCGCTCGACGCGCAGCCGCAGCCGCCGGGCTGACCACCGGGGACCTCCTCGTCGGTCGGCGGCTCCACCGGCTCCTCGGGCACGCAATCACCGCCGACGCACACCTCGCCGGGGTCGCACAGGAGCGGGGCCGCGCCGCCACGCAGGATGACGCCCTCGACCTCGTCGGTCTCGCCGTCGCAGTCGTTGTCGAGGCCGTCGCACATCTCGGGGGTCGGGCTCACCGAGCCCTCGCAGTCGCCCCACTGGCCCTCCGCGCTGCACGTCTGCGTGCCGGGCTGGCAGGCGCCGACGTCGCTGGTCTCGCCGCACGGCCGCGTCTGGCCGGGGGTGCACTCGCAGCCCGGATCGATCGCGCCGTCGCAGTTGTCGTCGAGGCCGTTGCACACCTCGGTCTCGACCGCGGGTGCGTCGCAGCCGCCCCACGTGCCGTTGGTGCAGGTCTCGCTGCCGGCGCCGCACGCCGTCGCGCACGCGCGGACGAGGCCCTCGTCGACGAGGCCGTCGCAGTCGTTGTCCTCGCCGTCGCAGGTCTCGACCGAGATGTTGTCGGCGATCTGTTCGAGCGCGGCGACGAGCGCCGCGGCGTTGTCGGCCTGGTAGTAGCACTGGTTGGGATCCGACGGCTGGCTGTTGGCCGGGTTGCACCCGGGGAGCGCCGTGCCGGCCTGGACTGCCATCAGGTTCATCGCCGAGGCGTCGGTGGCGCCGCCGAAGCCGACGATGTACGTCGTCACGCCGGCCGCGTTCAGCGACGTGACCGCGTCGACGCCGTCGTAGCGCGTGCCCGGGTCGTACGGCGAGCACCACTGCCAGCCGTCGGTGATGAGCACCGCGTACTTCGGCGCGTCGGCGCCCACGAGCGTGGGCTCGCCGGCCGCGACCTCGAGCGTCTGCGCCATCGGCGTGAAGTTGCCCGAGTCGGGCGGCGGCGCGGCGAGCGCGCCCAGGATCGCCGCCCGCGAGTTGAGCGCCGGCGCGACGTCGAGCCCGCCCGGTCCACAGCGGTCCGGCCTGGGGAACGTCATGAGCCCGACCTCGGCCTGGCTCTGGATCCCGGTGAGCACCTGGCCCAGCGCGTTCTTCGCGATGTTCCACTTGGTCACCCCGCCGATGGTCCCGGTCTGCATCGAGCTCGACTTGTCGAGCACGACCATCACGCGGGGCGGGCGGCAGTTGGCCTGCGCGTCCGCGTCGGGCGGATCGGAGACCAGGCAGGCGATGACGCAACCGATGTGGACGAAGGGTAGGACGCGCACGCGTCCCCCTTCAGCAACCATGGTGCCACCCGGGGCGCCCCGGATCTCGGGCACTTGAACGCGCCTCTCGAGGCGCCGGCAACGTGGGTGGCCGGGTCGCATGGCCCCGCAACCACCCGTATGCAGTGGCAATCAGAGGAGCCGGAGGACGTCTCGCAGGTCGCTGGTGACGATCCCGCGCGCGTGGCCGGAGACGAACGCGGCCTCGTACGGCGGCGTGTGCGGCGACTGGACGAGGACCACGCGTGCGCCGAGCGCCAGGGGCAGGGCGAGGTCGAGCTCGAAGATGTCGCCGACGACGACGAGGTCCTCCCACGTGGCGCCGACCTCGTCGAGCACGGCCTTCAGCCGGTCGTGGTAGCGGCGCCGGCGCAGGAGCACGTTGCGCGACGCGAGCCCGGGCACGACGAGCTCGGCGGGCACGTCTTCCCACGCCTCGTCGATCTCGAACTTCTGGGCGTCGCCCCGCACGCGCGCCGCCAGCCACGCGCAGCCACCACCGTGCCGCTCGTCGAGCGTGTGGATCTTCTCCGCCACCGACTGCGTGTGCGAGTTGGTGACCACGTACGTGTCGGTGCCGGCGAGCCCGGCGATGACCTCGGCGGCGCCGGCGCGGAACACGGGCCGCCCCTTGGTGCGGGCGTAGTTGTGCTTGTAGAGGACGCCGCCGGTCAGGCGCCCGCGATCGACGTGGTTGGCGAACGCGTCGAAGCGGTCGAAGAGGCGGTCGGCGATCGGCACCATGCGCAGGTACGGATCGACGGAGGCGGGCGCGACGGCCTTGCCCTTCCACCGGAACGGATGACGCTCCGGGGCGGTGGCCAGCTCGGCGCGGACCTCGTCGACGATCGCCGCCACCTTGGCCTTCAAGGCCGGCGTGTCGGCGCCGACGAGCGCCTCGAGATCCTCGAGGTAGCCGGTGACGAAGGGCGCGCCCTCGGCCTCGGCGTCGGTCATCGTGCCGTCGAAGTCGAGGCAGAACACGGGCTTCCTGGGAGAAGTCACTTGGACCTCTGATCGTACACGCCATCCCAGCTGGCGCCGGGCGGCGACGCCGCGAGATCGCGCACGCGATCGAGGAACACCAGGGTCGGGCCGTCGCTGGGATGGCGCCCGGCGAGCGCGCGCAGCTCGGCCTCGGCGCCCGCGAAGTCGCGCGCGCGGTAGAGGTCCAGCATCCGCTGCCACGCGAGCAGGTCCTCGGTCGACAGCGCCGTCTGCCCCGGCTTGCCGACGAGCTGGAAGATGCGCGCGGCGCGGTCCTTGCCCACGACGCGCACGCGGTCGAGCTCGCGGAACACGAAGCCCGAGCCGGCGGCCTGGCGCGTCGAGTCGCCGACCAGGATGTCGACGCCGTACTCCTTGGTGAGGCCCTCGAGCCGCGCGCCGAGGTTGACGGCGTCGCCGAGCACGGTGAAGTCGAGCCGCTTCTCGCTGCCCATGTTGCCGACCGACATCGCGCCGGTGTTGATGCCGACGCCGATCTGCACCTGGGGCAGGCCCTCGCCGCGCCAGCGCTGGTTGAGCGGGCGGAGCGCCTCGAGCATCGCGAGCGCGGTCGAGCACGCGCGCGCCGCGTGGTCGGGGACGTCGAGCGGCGCGTTCCACCAGGCCATCACCGCGTCGCCGATGTACTTGTCGAGCGTGCCGTCGTTGTCGAGCACGAGCTCGGACATCGGCGTCAGGTACTGGTTCATGAACTCGGCGAGGCGCTCGGGGGGCAGGCTCTCGGCGAGCCGCGAGAAGCCGCGGATGTCGCTGAACAGGACCGTGAGCTCCTTGCGCTTGCCGCCGAGCTCCGCGGCCTCGGGGTTGGTGACGATCCGCTCGACCAGCGTGCGCGACACGTACCGCGCGAACGCCGAGCGCAGGCGCGCCTTCTCGCGGCCCTCGGTGGCGGCGGCGACGGCGGCGGCGACCGCGGTGATCGCCGCGACCGTGAAGACCGGCGCCACCATCTCGATCACGACGCCGCGCCGCTCGAACGCGAGCTGGACGAGCAGCACCCAGACGAGGAGGATGGCGACCGCGCCGGCGATCGGCAGCCAGGCCCGACGGCGCACGGCCTGGAGCTGGAGCATGATCGCGGCGAGCGCGACGAGCACGACCGCGGCGATGTCGGCGAACCCGCTCGAGTCGCGCAGGACGCCGTCGTAGAGCAGGTTGTGGGCGAGCGTCGCGTGCAGCTCGACGCCGTCGGCGAGCGGGTCGAAGGGCGTCGGCACCTTGTCGTAGGCGGCGTGGGTGAAGCCGACGAGGAGGAGCTTGTGCTCGAGCTCGCCGGGCGGGATGCGGCCGGCGAGGACGTCGGCGGCGGAGACCCGCGGGAACGGCGTGCCCAGGTAGTTGATGCGCACCGCCGCGCGCGACGACGGGATCGTGCGCGGGCCGAGCGACACGGCGCCGGTGGGTGCGAAGAAGCGCGTCGACTGATCGGTGGCGACCGCGGCGAGCGTGAGCCCGAGCGACTGCACGTAGTGGCCGCCCAGCTCGACGACGAGCGGGATCCGGCGGGCGACGCCGTCGGGGTCGCGGTAGTGGTTGACCGCGCCGGCGCCGGCCGCGCCGCGCGCGATCGCCGGCAGCGTGGCGGAGACGTGGAACGCCGACGGGGCCGTGGGCGCGCCGCCGACCGCCTCGCCGACCTCGCCCTTCTCGAGCCCGGCGGGGAAGTGCGGCGGCGTCGCAGGGACATCTTCCGCGCGCTCGATCATGCGGAAGGCGGCGCCCAGGTAGACGACCTTCGCCTCCGCCACGGCGGCGGCGAGCACCTCGTCGCCGCGCAGCTCCTCGACGACCTGGTCGAGCACGCCCCGGGCCTGGGCGAGGGCGGGCGAGGGGGCGGGATCGGCAGCGGCGGCGACGGCGGCGGCGCGCACGTCGGCCGCGAGCTGGCCGGGCAGGATGATCTCCGGGCTCGAGAAGAAGAGGTCGAGGGCGATCGCGCGCGGGCGCTGGGCGCCGAGCGCGCGCAGGAGCTGGGCCCAGCCGCGCCGGGTCTGGAACACCTCCGGGGCCTCGCGCCGCGTCTTGTCGTCGAGCCCGACGATGACGATGCGGTTGTCGCGCACCGGGCGCGGGCCCCTCATGCGGAATCTGAGGTCGATGCTGCGCCGCTCCAGATCGTCCAGCCCCGGGAGATCGATCACACGCGCGTGCCCCGAGTAGGCGAGAACACAGAGCACGGCGGCGGCGATCGCTGCGAAGAGCGGCCAGTTCCGTGCGGTGGGGCGGCCGGCCATCGGGCCCGGGCACGGTACCAAGGGTTGAGCCGGTATGGCCAGAGAGCGTAGGCTCGGCTCAACACAACGCTCCGAGGGGGAGCCCATGGCATCGACTATCCAGAACCTCGCGCTCTGTCTGTTCGGCGCTGCGCTCGTGGTCGCATGCGGCGACAACCTCACGCCACGGCAGGAGGTGGACGCACCACCGACGCCACCTGCCGTGTGCCCGAACGGCATGGTCGAGGCCGGCGAGGACTGCGACGACGGCGACATGATCGCCGACGTCACGTGCGACGAGAGCTGTCGCTTCACGTGCGGCAACGGTCGCGTCGACGACACGCTCGGCGAGCTGTGCGACACGGGCATCGCGAGCGGGCAGGGCGCATGCCCGTCCACGTGCGACGACGGCATGGCGTGCACGCAGGACTCGCTCGAGAGCTCGCTGTGCACGGCGCAGTGCCTGAACGTCCCGATCACGGCGGCGGCCGACGGCGACGGTTGCTGCCCGACCGGCGCCAACGCCAACACCGACGACGACTGCACGGCCATGTGCGGCAACGGCGTCCTCGAGCCCGGCGAGGTCTGCGACACGGCGATCGCGACCGGCGTCGGCGCGTGCCCGACGTCGTGCGACGACATGATGTCGTGCACCGCCGACACGCTCATGAACGGTGGCTCGTGCCAGGCGGCGTGCTCGAACGTCGACATCACGCAGCCGATGAACAACGACGGCTGCTGCCCGCCGGGGGCGACGACCGCGAACGACAACGACTGCGCGCCCGGATGCGGCAACGGCGTGGTCGACAGCGGCGAGACCTGCGACACGGCGATCACCATGGGCGCCGGGCGCTGCCCGACCACGTGCACCGACGGCATGGCCTGCACGCAGGACGTGCTGGCCAACGGCGGCACGTGCACGGCGGTCTGCACCTTCCCGCCGATCACGATGCCGATGAGCGGCGACGGCTGCTGTCCGACGGGCGCCAACAACAACAACGACAGCGACTGCGCGCCGGTGTGCCGCAACGGCGTGGTGGAGCAGGGCGAGCAGTGCGACGACGGCAACAACGTCGACACCGACGCCTGCAACAACAACTGCCGGTTCAACATCACCGCCTTCCGCCTGACCGATCTCGATCTGCGCGAGCCCCACGTCTATGTGAGCTTCATCGGCTGCCGCGACGTGACCGACACGACGCTCGTCGGCTTCTCGGTCAACAACGAGCTCCAGACCAACATCCAGACCGACGGTGACAACGACGGGCTGCTCGATCTCTCGATCGTGGCCGTCTTCCGCCAGTTCACGCAGGCCGCGGGCGTGACCCAGGCGATGGAGCTGCACTTCCCGGATTGCACGGCGCCGATGAACTCGACCGTGTGCACGGCGACCAACTCGCAGACCGTGATGGCGATGGCGACCAACATGAGCACCGGCACGTGCCTGTCGCCGCTGCCGGGGACGCTCTACGCGCCGTACACCCCCGAGGTCGCGTCGCCGAGCGCGCCGTGCTTCGTGACCAACGCCGTGACCGTGAACATCGACCTGGGTGGCATCCCCATCACGTTGCGCGACGCGCGCATCGCGGCGACGTACGTAGGCAACCCGGCGACGACGCTGTCGAACGGCCTGCTCATGGGCTTCATCAGCGAGGCCGACGCCAACGCCACGATCATCCCGCAGAGCTTCCCGCTCGTCGGCGGCAAGCCGCTGTCCGAGCTCCTGCCGGGTGGGGATCCGCCGGGCCCGAACAACGCGAACTGCGCGGGGCACAGCGACAAGGACGTGAACAACGGCGTGATGGGCTGGTGGTTCTATCTGAACTTCCCGGCGACGCGCCGCCCGTTCAGCGGCTGAGCCGCGCCCGGCCGGCGCGCTCGTTGCTTTCGGCAACGTCGCGCCGCGGCGCGCAACGTGTCGGTTCGCGGGTGTACGCCGCGCACGAGCCTTGCTCAGCCTGCACCCGTGCGGCGGCTGCTGGTTTGCCTGTTCGCGCTGACCGGGTGTCCGGCGGCTCAGGATCCGCCTGGCACCGACCCCGACGCCGCGGACGTCGCGCCGTTCGCGCCGCCGCGTGGCGCCACCTGGGACCCGGCCGGCGCTGCGCTCCACTTCCGCCTCGCCGCGCCGCGCGCCGAGCGCGTCGAGGTCTGGCTCTACCCGGCGGCGGTCGCGGCGCCGCACGCCGCGCGCCTCGTCGCCGCCCGCGGCCTCCACGGCGACTGGGTCACCCGCGTCACCGCGGCCGACCTCGCTGCCGCCGGCGTCACCCCCGACGGCCCCGTCCACTACGGCTACCGCGTGTGGGGCCCGAGCTGGACCTACGACCCGTCGTGGACCCCGGGCAGCGACGCCGGCTTCGTCGCCCGCGTCACCGACGACGGCGACCGCATGAACCCCAACAAGCTGCTCCTCGATCCGTACGCGCGCGAGGTCAGCCACGACCCGGTCTCGCCGCTGCCCGGCGCCTCCCTCGACTCGTCGCCGTATCGCACCGATGACGCCAACCGCGCCGTCGACAACGCGCTCGTCGCGCCCAAGGCGATCGTCCTGCCGCGGGCGCTCACCGCCACCTTCACCCCGGCCGACCTCGGCGCGCGCCCCGAGCGCCCGCTCGCCGACGACGTCGTCTACGAGGTCCACCTGCGCGGCCTCACCGCCGCCGACCCGACGCTCTCCTGCGCGGGCACCTACGCCGGCGCCGCGGCGCGCGCCGCCGACCTCGCCGCGCTCGGCGTCACCGCCGTCGAGCTCCTGCCGGTGCACGAGACCCAGAACGACGCCAACGACGTCGACCCGACGAGCGCCGGGGGCGACAACTACTGGGGCTACTCGACGCTGGCCTTCTTCGCGCCCGACCGTCGCTACGCGTGCGACCGTTCGCCCGGCGGCCCGACGCGCGAGTGGCGCCAGATGGTGCGCGCGTTCCACGACGCCGGCCTCAAGGTCTTCATCGACGTCGTCTACAACCACACCGCCGAGGGCGGCGGCGGCAACCTGCTGTCGCTGCGCGGCATCGACAACGCGACCTACTACGAGCTGAACGCGGCCGGCACCGGCTTCGTCGACAACACCGGCGTCGGCGCCAACACCAACGTGATGCGCGCCGAGGTGCGCGACCTCGTCCTCGACTCGCTGACGTACTGGGCGCGCGACCTCGGCGTCGACGGCTTCCGCTTCGACCTGGCGTCCGTCCTGGCCAACGGCTGCGAGCGCGGCTGCTTCCGCTGGGCCCCCGACGAGCCCGGCAACATCCTCGTGCGCGCCGCGACCGAGCTGCCGGCGCGACCGGCGGGCGGCGGGGCCGGCGTCGACCTCATCGCCGAGCCGTGGGGCATCGGCGCCGGCACGTATCGCGTCGGCGCGTTCCCGGCGGGCTGGTCGGAGTGGAACGATCAATTCCGCGATCTCGTGCGCAAGGACGTGAACCTCCTCGGCGTCGAGCAGGTGACGCTCGGCGGCCTGGCCGATCGCATCGCGGGCTCCCCCGGCATCTTCCGCGCCGGCGGCCGTGGTCCGGCTGCCTCGATCAACTACCTCGTGTCGCACGACGGCTTCACCCTCAACGACCTCACGGCGTGCGTCACCAAGTCGAACGGCCAGCCGTGGCCGTATGGCCCGTCGAACGGCGGCACCGACGCGAACTTCGGCTGGGACTACGGCGGCGATCGCGCGCGCCAGCGTCAGGCGGCGCGCACCGGCCTGGCGCTCACCGTGCTCGCGACCGGCGTGCCGATGATCGTGGGCGGCGACGAGGTGCTGCGCAGCCAGCGCTGCAACAACAACCCGTACAACCTCGACTCGATCGCGACGTGGCACGACCCGAGCGCCTCGTCACGGGAGTCCGCCTTCCTGACGTTCACGTCGCGCCTCCTGGCATTCCGCGCCGCGCACCCGGTGCTCCGTCGTCGCGACTGGCACGACGCGGCGTCGCTCACGTGGCTCGGCACCGACGGACTTCCGCTGCCGCCGCAATACTTCAACGATCCAGGCGCGCACTTCCTCGCCTGGCGAATGTCACGTGCGTCGACGCCCGACGAGCCAGCTCGCTCGATCCTCGTCGCGTACAACGGCTCGCCCGCGAGCGTCGCCTTCACGCTGCCGCCGCCCGCGACGAACGTGGCGTGGTACCGCGCCGCCGACACCGCGGCGTGGCTCGAGCCGCAGTCGAACTTCGCGATTCCGGGCGCGGAGTACCGCATGAACGGCACCCGCTACGATCTCGCCGCCCGCTCGCTGACCATCTTCATCGAGCAGTAGACTGCGCGTCGCAGATCGCAACGAAGCCTCGTCACCCGCGTGCGTCATTCCACCGCGTTCCATGTGGCCCCCTCATTGCAGCCAATGCGGGCATGGGTGCTGTGGCAAAGGACGTGGAAGGGACCTCCGAGACAGTCCACTCGCGCGCGAGGTCTCGCCGCCGCCGCCGCCGTCGCACCGATCGCGGCTGGCGCATCCCGTACCAGGCGCCCGAGCAGATCGACCTCGACGAGGTCGAGCCCGTGTCCGCGGAGGAGGACACCGACTTCACGGACGAGGAGCTCACGATCCCCGACCCGCTCCCGGACATCCTGCCGTCCTGGGCCCCGCTCGACGTCGGCCAGTGCCTCATCGACGAGTGGGAAGCCTCCGCCGAAGCCCGCGCCTCCCGCCCGTCCCTGGTCGCCACCGTCCTCCGCTCCGCCTCCGACGACACCGCCATCACGTCCATCGAAAAGCCAGCAATCCGCTCCGCCTCTTGACGCGGGGCCGGCCCCATGGCACATAACGCTCCGCCGGGTAACCGGCTGACAACTGATGCGGGGTGGAGCAGCCTGGTAGCTCGTCGGGCTCATAACCCGAAGGTCGCAGGTTCAAATCCTGCCCCCGCTAC
>ERZ761602.2990-NODE-2990-length-25072-cov-24.266419_pt1 | contig 25072 bp, 27 predicted proteins | sample MGYA00512165_ERZ761602 | MGnify/ENA primary metagenome ERZ761602 (study PRJEB28899, sample SAMN02445085) | bioreactor sludge metagenome | biome: EBPR sludge; isolation source: Thorneside wastewater treatment plant | place: Australia: Brisbane, Thorneside...
CCGGTCGTCAAACCACGCGGGATCGACGACGTGCCGATCGTCTCGCTGACCTTCTGGACTGCCGACCCGGCACGTTCGGCTTTCGACCTCCAGCAGGTGGCACGCGCCGCAGAGGTCGATTTCAAGCGGATCAAGGGTACTCGCGACGTGTCGACGCTAGGTGGTCCCGACCACGTCTTGCGGGTGTCGATGGACAGCGAGCGGATGAACGCCTTTGCCGTTACCCCACAGGATCTGGCTGCCGCGCTGCGTCTCGGGAACACTCGGCAGTCCTCCGGGAGCCTGGTTGCCGACAACCGCGAAGTGCTGGTCGAGACCGGCACCTATCTCGAATCGGCGGCCGACGTCCGGCAACTGGTCGTCGCCGTGCGCGGCAAGGCCGGTGAGCGCAAGCCGGTGTTTGTCGGCGACGTCGCGACTGTCGAGGAAGGTCCCGACCAACCCCACCAGTACGTCTGGTTCGGTAACCGCGACGGCGAGTTTCCGGCGGTGACGGTGCAGGTGTCAAAGAAGCCGGGAGTCAATGCCGCCGACGTCGCCAGCGCGGTGATCGCCCGCGCCGAGTCGCTCAAGGGGACGCTGATCCCCGAGGGTATTGAAGTCACGACCACCCGCAATTATGGCCAGACAGCGACCGACAAGGCGCAGAAGCTGATCGGCAAGCTGGCCTTCGTGACCGCTTTCGTGATTCTGCTGGTGTTCTTTGCGCTGGGCCGGCGCGAGGCGCTGATCGTCGGCGTCGCGGTCAGCCTGACCCTCGCCGCAACGCTGTTTGCCTCGTGGGCCTGGGGCTTCACGCTCAATCGCGTCTCGCTGTTCGCGCTGATCTTCTCGATCGGCATTCTGGTTGACGACGCCATTGTCGTCGTCGAGAACATCCACCGCTGGCAGGCGCTGCAGCCCGACAAGCCGCTGCTCGAAATCATCCCGCTGGCGGTCGACGAAGTCGGCGGCCCGACGATCCTGGCGACCTTCACGGTGATCGCCGCGCTGCTGCCGATGGCTTTCGTCAGTGGCTTGATGGGGCCGTACATGAGTCCGATTCCGATCAACTCGTCGCTCGGGATGTTCATTTCGCTGGCTGTCGCGTTTGTCGTCACGCCCTGGCTGGCGGCACGGCTGCTGGCCACGACGCCGCACGCGGCGGTGGCCGGCGATGGCCCGGACGGCGCGCCGCACAGTGCCACCAGCACGCGCAGTCAGATCCTGCTGGATCGCCTGTTCCGCCGTCTGCTGACACCGTTTCTCGATCCGCGGCGAGGCGCGGCAGCGCGCCGCTGGTTGCTGCTGGCGATCATCTTGCTGATCGCCGGATCGCTGGCGCTGGCGGCGCTGCAACTGGTGGTCCTGAAGATGCTGCCGTTCGACAACAAAAGCGAATTCCAGGTGGTTCTCGACATGCCGGTCGGGACGCCGGTCGAGGAAACGGCACGCGTGCTGCGGGCGCTGGGCGCCGAAGTCGCCAGGGTGCCCGAGGTGAGCGACTACCAGGCCTACGCCGGTACCGCCAGCCCGATCAATTTCAACGGCCTGGTTCGTCAGTATTACCTGCGCGCGGCGCCGGAGCTGGGTGACCTGCAGGTCAACCTGGTCGACCACCAGCAGCGTTCACGCCAGAGTCACGAGATCGCGGTGTCGATCCGCGATGCGGTCGAAGCAATCGGCAGGCGTGCCGGTGGCAACGCCAAGGTGGTCGAAGTGCCGCCCGGGCCGCCGGTCCTGTCGCCGATCGTCGCCGAAGTCTATGGCCCGGATTACCGCGGTCAGAGCGCAGTCGCCAAGGAAGTGCGCAAAATCCTGGAGGCAACGCCCAATCTGGTGGCGATCGACGATTCGGTCAATGCCGGTGGCCAGCGGACCGTGCTGCGCGTCCGGCAAAACCAGGCGGCGATGCTCGACGTCAGGCAGAGCGATGTGGTTGACGTGCTGCGCATGGCGCTGGCCGGCGACGATGTCACGCCGGTGCATAACACCGGTTCGAAGTACGAGATTCCCGTCCGCCTGACGCTGCCGGCCGAGCAGCAGGGTTCGCTCGACGCGCTGCTCAAGCTGCGCGTCCGCTCGCAAGAGGGGCGGCTGGTGGCCGTTTCCGAGCTGGTCGAAGTGCGTCAACTGGCGCGCGAACAAGTGGTCTACCACAAGGATCTGCTGCCGGTGGTCTACGTCGTTGCCGACATGGGCGGCAGGCTCGATTCGCCGCTCTACGGCATGTTCGCCGCGCGCAGCGAGATCGCCGGTCGGGCGCTGGAGGGGGTCGATCACGCCGCCGGGACGCTCGGTGAGTGGTTCATCACGCAGCCGGCCGCGCCGGACGCCGGATACAGCATCAAGTGGGATGGCGAGTGGCAGGTGACCTACGAGACCTTCCGCGACATGGGCATTGCCTACGGCGTCGGGCTGATCCTGATCTACCTGCTGGTCGTCGCGCACTTCAAGAGCTACCTGGTGCCGCTGATCATCATGGCGCCGATTCCGCTGACGGTGATCGGTGTGATGCCCGGGCACGCGCTGCTGCACAGCCAATACACCGCGACTTCGATGATCGGGATGATCGCGCTGGCCGGGATCATCGTTCGCAATTCGATCCTGCTGGTCGATTTCATCGCGCAGCAGGTCGACCAGGGAATCGACTTTCGCGAAGCGATCATCCAGTCGGCGGCTGTACGCGCCAAGCCGATCGCGCTGACCGCGCTGGCGGCGATGCTCGGCGCGCTGTTCATCCTCGACGACCCGATCTTCAACGGGCTGGCGATCAGCCTGATTTTCGGCATACTCGTTTCCACCCTGCTAACGCTGGTGGTAATCCCGGTGCTTTACTACGCAGCCTTCCGAAAGGAGTACCAGACATGACTACCGATCGCGCCGTGCGCATCATGGCCGGCAGCTTCATCCTCGTCTCGCTCGCCCTGGGCGTCGAAGCCAGTCCGCTGTTCGTCTCGAAACACTTCCTGTGGCTCACCGTCTTCGTTGGCGCCAACCTGCTGCAGAGCGGTTTCACCCGCTTTTGCCCGGCCGAGAGCATCATGGTCAAACTCGGCATGCGGCGGCTCGATGATCCGTCGTGCCAGCGCCCGGATTTGGGTCACGGCTGAGCCGGGGAGTCGCGGCCCAAGCTCTGACTGCGAGTGGGCCGTCAGCGGCGTTCACGACTATTGCTCACGGCAGACGTAGCATGTCGCCGGCAATGCTATGGAGCACACCACATGTCCGCTTTGTTGAACGGGTTGGAGCGAAAAGCTTGCGCGCTGTCCCCGGAAGAGCGTGCTCATTTGGCCGAAGTTCTTCTCGAGGCCCTGCCTGATCCGTCGTCGTTCGAGCTTGAACGCGAGTGAATGCGATGGCGCCACGCCGGCCAGCGCCGCACCTGGTAGTCAGCCATGCTGCTGGCACGCTCTGGATTGACCATGGAATTCACAATTCCATGAATGGATTGAAGAATCTTGACAGCATAGATCTTGTTACATGACCCAGTCCGATGATGTGAAACGAATCCGGCAAGGTAGAACTAAGTAACCAGCTTGAGGCCCAGGATGCCGGCGACGATCAGCCCGATGCAGAAGAAGCGCGCCAGCCTGGCGGGCTCCTTGAACACCACGATGCCGAGCGCGAAGGTGCCGACCGCGCCGATGCCGGTCCACGCGGCATACGCGGTGCCCATCGGAATGCTCAGCTGCGCGTACAGCAACAGTGCGCCGCTGGCGACCATGCAGACGATGGCGAAGCCGATCCAGCCCCAATGCATGCCGCGCTCGGTCTGCCCGAGCTTGACGCCGACCGGCCATCCCCACTCGAAGACGCCGGCGACGAGGAGTGCTACCCAGTCCATTGTTCGTGGCGCCTATTTTGAAGCGATCTTGAGGCCGACGATGCCGGCGACGATCAGGCCCACGAAAACAAAGCGCTCGATGCTCGCCGCCTCGCCAAAGATGGCGATGCCCAGCAGGAAGGTGCCGACCGCGCCGATGCCGGTCCATACTGCGTAGGCGGTGCCCATGGCGATCCGACGTTGGGCGATCAGTAACAGCGTGCCGCTCGCCGCCATGCTCGCGGCGGCAAAGGCCAGCCAGCCCCAGAGCGCCCCGGTGTCCGACCAGCCGAGTTTGAGGCCGACCGGCCAGCCCCATTCCAAGACACCGGCGATGACCAGCGCTATCCACTCCATGATCATCAGCCTCCGGCGTCGTTTGCCGACGACTCGGCCGCGCTGTCGAGTGTTCCCGGATAAAGGCGCTCGAGGATCGTCCGGGCGATTTCGTCAATTACCGCCCGAGCACGCGTGGCGATGACGATCGGGTCCTGGCCGGGATCGCGCACCGACCAGCTCGCGATTAGCGCGTCGCTGGCCTCGGCCACTGCCGCGCTGACCAGAGGCGGCCAGAATGGGGGATACTCGGTCTCGCGCCATTCGCCGCGCCCACGCCCGTAATGCGCCACCGCCAGGTAGCGCAGCAGCGAGCTGACCACGAGTTCGACGAGAAAGGTGTCGTCCCAGCGCAAGGTGGTGCCGCGGCGGCCGCGCGCGATGTTGACGCCGCGCGCGATACCGGCCCCACCCAGCGCGCCCAGGACCGCGCCGGTAAGCATGCCGGCGCCGAGGGTGAGTCCGGCGTGCGCGATGTCGACACCAATTCCGGTCAGCGCACCGGACAGCGCGCCGCCCATCAGCGCCGCTTTCTTCTCGTTGACCGGCGCTTCGAGGGTCACCGTGCGCGCCATCCGTCGCAGCAGATCTTCGCTGGCCTGGCCAGCGAGTTGGTGAATACCGATCAGACGATCAAGCGCCGCCCTGAGGTCGGCATCAACACGCCCGCCAAGTGCCCGCAAAGCGCTCGCCTTGTCGTCGTCGCCGTCCTTGTGGCCCACCCCCATCGCCCGGCCAAGATCGCGCAAAGCGCCCTTGATCCGCGTTTCGGGCAGTGTTTCGATGTCCAGCGAGGCGCGCGCCACGGTCTCGGCGAGGACGCCCATCGAGGCGTCGAATTGCGCCTCGCGGCGCTGCTGCCAGGCGTCGATCAGGCGCGAACAGGCGGCCTCGCGTGTGGCTGGCAGTGCCTTTCGGACTTCGCGCAGGAGGGTGATCTCCTGCACCCAGCAGCGTGCGAAAGCGTCCAGTGGCAGCACCGCGCGAACGACGTGGTAGCCGCCCATCAGCTGTCGCCAGCGATCGAGCTCGGCGGCCTCTTCGTCGCCAGGCCGGCAACGGCCAGTCTGGTTCAGGAGAACGATCACCGGTTTGCCGATCCACTCCAGGACGGCCAACTCGGGTTCGAGGTAGCCGGCGTCGGCCGGCTCCTCGGAGGCGTTGACCAGATACAGCACGGCGTCCGCCTGGTCGCGGACATTGGCTACCGCCTGCTGCGAAAACCAGAACGAACGATCGCGAAAGCGATCCCATACCTGTCCGAGGAACCAGCCAATCGGGTTGCCCTGCTGACGCAGACGTTTGGCAAGCCGCGCGCTGTCGCCAAATCCCGGCGTGTCCCAGAGTAGCAGCTCGTCGCCGGCGGGTGTGCTGATCAGCGAATGGGCGGTGTTGTCGATGGTGACGTGCGGCGCGTCACGGATTTCACCGATGTCGCGCCCGAGCAAGGTGCGCGCGAGCGTCGTCTTGCCGGCATTGGTGTGCGAAATCAGCGACAGGGAGATCAGACCGTCGTTCATCACGAGCCCTCCAGGCGGCGCTCGATCTCGCCTTGTGCCGAGGCCAGATCGGGCTGCGCCAGATCAACGAATACCGGTGCCATGCAGCGGTCGGCCTTGCCAGTGCTTTCGGCGAAGGGGGTGGCGGCAGCGAGTTCGGCCCGCCATGCCGAACGGCGCTCGTCGAGGCGCTTGCTGTCAGCGTCGAAGCGGGCGTGCCACGGGCTTTCGTCGACCAGCACCAGCAGCGGCGCGCTGCCGCCGGCAGAGCGCAAGGCACTGATGAAAGCGCCCTGCGTTTCACGTTCGGGGGTCGCTGCCAGGCTGAACAGCGCGACCGTCGGACCGCTGCCGTCGGGCCGCGACGCAGGCGGCAACGAATCCTCCTGGCCATAGCGCACCGGTGTCGCACAGATCATCGTCGCGTGGCTCCCGAAAACCCGGTTGGCCAGGAGCTGGAGCCCGGCCATCGCGGCCGGCAGGGGGCGGTAACTATAGGGAACTACCTTCAGATGAACCGGGCCGGCGTGGTAGCCGTGCAGCAGTCGCTGGTAATACGGGTCGTCGAAGCGGGTAATCAGTTGCCTGGACCGGCGTCGCTCGACCAAGGCGCTAAGCAGCCCAAGAAGAACTCGCGGCACGACGACCACGACGACGATGGTTGCCGCCAGCAGGTGCAGCCAGGGCGCCGCATTCGCGGTCGCCGGCGCGGCCCCGGAACGAATCGCGGCCAGGGCGTCGACGTCGGGCAAGGCCCCGCCGGTAAGCCACAAGCCAGGCGCCAGCATCACCGTCAGGATGCGGTGCGCGGCCTCGGCGCCGACGAAGGTGCTTTCCCAGGCCGCGCGGTATTCGAAGGCGAACCCTCGCAAGTAGAGTCCGGCGATGATCCCGACGGCGAACAGCGCCGCGGAGAAATGGAGGATGCGTTCGGCGCGAGCGGCATGCAGCGGCGCCGCGGTTGTGCTCCAGTCGCCGATCAGGCGGGCCAGCACCGCTGCCGGGATGTGCGCCCCGCGCTGGCGCAGCGATCGTTCCGGAGCCAGTAAGCCACCGCCGAGAAGGCGGCGCAGGGGCCCCGGCTGGCGGCTCGGAGTGCTCCTGCGCCAACGCCAGCCGACGACGATCAGCAGGTAGACCGCCAAGTTCCAGGTCAGCAGTCCGATTACCGGTGGCGCCAGGAGATTGACCTCTCGCCCGGAGCCGATACGGTCGCTGGCGACGCCTGCAAAAAACGCCACGGTCATTACGAGTGCCCCGATCCACGGCCGCCACACGAGGCCGTCGACGACCTGGGCGAAGCCGGCGTCGCGGGCCCGCAGACGCTCCAGCGCGAGATCTGCGCGGCGGGCGACGAAGACGGCGGCGCTTGCCGCCTCGCCGACGACTTCCGCCGCAGCCTGGCTGGCCCACGAGCGATCGCTGTCGGTCCAGGTCTGACGGTCCGCGTCGACGGTCTCAAGCGCCCGTAGAGCCGTGGTCAGCAGGGCGTCGCGTTCATTCATCGTCCGGGGCACAAAGGTTGGGGATGGTGGGCACCGGCCAGAGTGTCTCTGGCCCGCTCGGCCCTGTCAACCGCAGTCAATCGCCGCACTCGGGCCCGGGATTGCGACCAGACGCGAGCCGGGCGCATCTGCCGAAAGGCCAGCACCACCGGCGCCGCGAGCCGCCCGCGCGCACCTCGCAAGTCGCGCGGAACAGCGAAATCGCTGGCCTTTCAGCTGCTTGTGATGCTACCTTGCGGATCTCGTCAAGTACTTGAGGCTAGAGCGTGACGCGGTATCACCCGATCATCATCACTGTCCTGGGCACCATGCTGTCCGCCTGCCTGACCACGGCACCGCAGCCGGCGGCACCGGTTCGTCAGCCGGCGGTCCGCAGCGAGGGGCAGCAACTGAAGTTCCAGCTGGCCAGCGGGGTCTATCGTTGCGAGGCCGGACGCCGGGTCCAGGTCCAGCGCGATGCGATCAACAGCAATCTGATCGAGCTCGGCTGGCAGGGCCAACGCCGCACACTGCTGCGCTACGACTCGACCTCCGGCCTGCCGCGTTACGAAGACCGGCAGAATGGCCTGCTGTGGATAGACCTGCCCTGGAAGAGCGTGTTGATGGATGCCAGGACCGGGCAGCCGCTGGCCAACGAGTGCAAGCTGGGTTAGGTCGCCAGCGGGCTCGCCATCGGCGGTGACGGATGGCTGTTCCGGTCGGCTGCCACCAGCCCGGTAAGGGCCTCTACCAGGGAGCGCTGCCAAACGCCTTGGCAAAGTGCTTGGCGATCTCGTTGCGAGTCGGGCGATGGTTCTGGCCGCCGCGATGGGCGATCTTGATCGCTCCCATTACCGCCGCCAGCCGGCCGGTCTGCTGCCAATCCCAGCCGGCAGCGATGCCGTACAGGAGGCCCGAGCGGTAGGCGTCGCCGCATCCTGTGGGATCGATAACAGCGTAGGGTTTGACGCAGGGAATCTCGTGCCACCGACCGCCGGCGTGAATGCGTGAACCCTCGCCGCCGAGGGTGACGACCAGCGCTTCGACTTCTCCAGCCAGTTGTTCGAGTGATCGACCCGTCCGGTCGCACAGCAGCTTCGCTTCGTAGTCGTTGAAGCAGGCGTAACTGGCCAGCTCCATGAACTGCATCAGGTCGTCGCCCGAGAACATCGGCAAACCCTGGCCGGGGTCGAAAACGAAGGGAATGCCCGCTGTCGCCAGGTCCCGGGCGTGCTGCAGCATGCCGTCGCGCCCGTCAGGGGCAACGATCCCGAGCGTCGCGCCCGGCGCATCGCTCACCCGGTTGAGGTGCGAATAGGTCATCGCGCCGGGGTGAAACGCGGTGATCTGATTGTCGTCGAGGTCGGTAGTGATGAAGGCCTGCGCCGTAAAGCTGTCGGCGATCCGCCGCACGTGCGCCCGCGATAGTCCGAGGTCGTCGAGCCGCAGCAGGTAGCGGTCGGCGTCGTCGCCGACGGTGGCCATGATCAGCGGGTCACCGCCGAGCAGCTTGAGGTTATAGGCAATATTGCCGGCGCAACCGCCAAACTCCCGCCGCATCTCGGGAACCAGGAAAGCAACGTTGAGGATGTGAATCTGTTCGGGCAGGATATGGTTCTTGAAGCGATCATGAAAGACCATGATGTTGTCGAAGGCGATCGAGCCGCAAATGAGTGTGGACATGGATTTTTTGGCAATCTGAACGAGGTGTTGAGGGGATGGAATCTGCCGCCGTGGCTGATCGGTTCCGATGCTCGCCCCCAAGGTGGCGATTACGGATAGAAGACGTACAGCCGGTAGCCCGCCGCGTTGACCGTCTTGGCGTCAAGCGACAGGCGAACCTCGACGTCGCCATTGGCGCGGAACGACTTGTCGGCCAGCGCGCTCGCCGGGAGATACTCTTCCGGCATGAAGACGCGCCGGGCAACGGCCTTGTCGTCGGTATCGGTAAGCGTCAGTTCGATCGCCGGGTAGGCTTGCGCATAGCTGGCGCGGTTGCGTAGTGTTGCCTGCAGGGCCAGCAGCTTGCTGCGCCCCGGTTCGCTCTGCAGTTCGGAGGTCTCGATGCTCACCAGGTCGGCGTGACGCGGCAGCGGGATGTCCGTACCGAACGCTTCGCTCAGCATGGTCAGTGCCGGTCGCAGGGTCGGCGCGATCAGGACGATGGTGCCGCGAAAGTGAAAGGCCAGCTGGCCGACCAGCAGCAGCACCAGCAGCACGATGGCGATCAGGAACGGCCTCCTCGGCCACCTGACGTAGCTGGCGAAGTCCCTGGTCTTGCGCGGCGCGACCGTGCCGTCGGCGTCGCCGTTTCCCGCGGCGCCAGCGGCCTCGTCAGGTGTGGCGGCCGACCAGTCGGCCTGCGCGACAGGCTGTGGCGCCACCACTGAGTCGGGCAGCGAGTCGGCGGTCATGCGGGCGGGGGTGGTGTCGGCAGGGGCTTGCTCGGCAGGGCTTTCATCAGCGGCCGCGATCTCGGCGCCGGTGCCCATCTCCTGCCTGCGCAACAGAACCGCTACCGTGGGCGTCACCGGCGTTGCGGACGGCACGGCAGCCTGCTCGCGCGTCAGCGACTCGGCCGGAAGCGGCGCGCCGATGATCGGCTCGCTGTCGTCGAGCAGACTTTCGAGGGCGCTGAATACCTTGCGGCATTGCCCGCAGCGCACTTTGCCGGCGCGCGCCTTGAGTTGCTCGGAGGTGACGCGAAAGACGGTCTGGCAGCCAGGGCAGCACGTTTTCATCAGCTATTCCTTTACGCCAGCGAGGCAAACCCAGCCGTCGCGCGTATCCGCAACCCGCAGCGGCAGGAAGGAGGCGTAGGCGGCGATCAGTTCATCGGCCTGCTCGCACAGAATCCCTGACAGCGCCAGGCTTCCGCCCGGGCGCACATGGGCACAGATCGCCGGCGCCAGTACCTTGAGCGGATTGGCCAGGATGTTGGCGACGACGATGTCGAACTGTCCTGCCAGAGCGCGTTCCGCATTCTGGAAACGTGCCCCGACTTGATTGCGCTCGGCGTTGCTGATCGAAGCGCTCACCGCCTGCGGGTCGATATCGACGCCGAGCACCTCGGTCGCGCCGAGCCGGGCCGCGGCGATGGCCAGAATCCCGGAACCGCAACCGTAGTCGAGAACCGACTGCCCGGGGGCGACGCAGCGCTCCAGCCATTCCAGGCACAGGCGAGTCGTCGGATGCGAGCCGGTGCCAAAAGCCATTCCCGGGTCGAGCACCAGGACGATCGCCCCGGGGTCGGGAGCCTGGTGCCACGAGGGAACAATCCACAGCCGTTCGGAGACGCGAATCGGCTCGAACTGGGCCTGCGTCACCCGAACCCAGTCCTGATCGGCAATCTCTTCCCGGGTGTAGTCGGGCACCTCGTCGAGCCCGGCGGTCGCCGCGCAGACGCCGACCAGGCGCGACGCATCGGTGTCCAGCGTGACCAGCGCGACGACGCGCGAGCGCTCCCAGCCTGGCCGTGCGATTGATCCGGGCTCGCCGAACTGCGGGGTTTCACCGGGCGTCCCGGCGTCGGCGTCCTCGATGCTGGCAGCCATCGCGCCTTCGGCCAGCAGCGCGTCGGCCAGTGCTTCAGCGTGCGCGCCGTCGGTCTGAATACTGAGTGATAGCCAGGGCATGATGATTGGCGCCGGTCAGCTGCCCTTCTGGACCTCGTTCTTGGCAGCCAGCCGCTGTTCGAGATAGTGAATGCTGGTACCGCCTTCCATGAAACGGGCGTCGTGCATCAGTTCCTGATGGAGGGCGATATTGGTCTTGATGCCTTCGATGCTCATCTCCGACAGTGCCGTGCGCATCCGACGGATGGCCTGGTCGCGACTGTCACCGTAGGAAATCACCTTGGCGACCATCGAGTCATAGTGCGACGGAACCGTATAACCCTGATAGATGTGCGAGTCGACACGGATGCCCGGGCCACCGGGCGGATGATAGAAGGTGATCTTGCCCGGCGACGGCACGAAGGTGAACGGGTCCTCGGCATTGATTCGGCATTCGATGGCGTGACCGCGGAAGTCGAGATCGCGCTGCTTGAAGCGAAGTCGTTCGCCGTTAGCGATGCGAATCTGCTCGGCGACAAGATCAACGCCACTGATCAGTTCGGTGACCGGATGCTCGACCTGGATGCGGGTGTTCATCTCGATGAAATAGAATTCGCCGTTCTCATAGAGGAATTCGAAGGTTCCCGCGCCGCGATAGTTGATCCGTCGGCACGCTTCGGCGCAACGTTCGCCGATCCGCACGATGTAGCGCGGCGGGATGCCCGGGGCTGGCGCCTCCTCAATGATCTTCTGGTGACGGCGCTGCATCGAACAATCGCGCTCGCCAAGATAGACCGCATTCCGGAAGCTGTCGGCAAGCACCTGGATTTCGACGTGCCGCGGGTTTTCCAGGTACTTCTCCAGGTAGACGTTCGGATTGCCGAAAAAAGTCTGCGCCTCCGCTCGGGTCATGGTCACCGCATTGGCCAGTGCCGCTTCGGTATGGACCACCCGCATCCCGCGACCGCCGCCGCCGCCGGCAGCCTTGATGATCACCGGGTAACCGACCTCGCGGGCAAGGCGCAGGATTTCCCTGGGATCCTCCGGCAGCGTGCCCTCGGAGCCGGGAACGCAGGGAACTCCGGCCGCGCGCATGGCGATCTTGGCCGATACCTTGTCGCCCATCAGGCGGATGGTTTCCGGGCGCGGACCAATGAAAACAAAGCCGGACGATTCCACTCGCTCGGCAAAATCGGCGTTCTCGGAAAGAAAACCATAGCCCGGGTGAATCGCTTCCGCATCGGTGACTTCGGCCGCCGAGATGATCGCCGGGACGTTGAGGTAGCTCAGCGCGGAAGGCGGCGGACCGATGCACACCGATTCGTCGGCCAGCCTGACGTACTTGGCTTCGCGGTCCGCCTCCGAGTGCACGACCACGGTCTTGATGCCGAGCTCGCGGCATGCACGCTGGATGCGAAGGGCAATCTCTCCGCGATTGGCAATCAGGACTTTCCCGAACATGAGCGAAGCTTCTCCCTAGCCGATGATCAACAGCGGTTCACCGTATTCGACCGGTTCGCCGTTCTCTACCAGAATGGCCAATACCGTTCCCGCCCGTTCGGCGTCGATCTCGTTGAGCAGTTTCATCGCTTCAATGATGCACAGCGTTTCGCCCGCCTTGACCACGCTGCCGACCTCGACGAAGGGCGCGGCGCTGGGGCTCGACGCCCGGTAAAAGGTACCGACCATCGGCGCCTTGACAACGTCGCCTTCGGGAACATCCGGCTCCGCGGGCAGTGACGCGGTCGCTGGACCCGGGCCGGCAGCGGTCATCGGCGCCGGGCCGGCCAGTGACATCGCATAGGCGTGGTGAGCCATTGCCCCGCCATTCTTGACGATGCGGACCTTCTCCTCGGCATCGTTGATCTCGAGTTCGGTGATGCTCGACTCTTCGACGAGATCAATCAGTTTCTTGAGCTTGCGCAAATCCATGAACTCTCTCCGGATGAATATTCGTGTGGGCGGCAATTGTTGTGATGGGCGCCACGCGACCGCAGCCGCCGGCCGAAGCTCTCACTCTGCAGAAATCCTGCTGAGCAGGTATTCGAGCGCCAGCAGGTAACCCTCGCTGCCAAGGCCGGTAATGACGCCAATCGCCAGGTCGGAAAAATACGAGCGGTGGCGGAAAGATTCACGCGCGTGCACGTTGGAGAGGTGCACTTCGATGAAGGGGATGGCGGTCCCGGCAACGGCGTCGCGAAGGGCGACGCTGGTATGGGTGTACGCCGCCGGATTGATGATCATGTAGGCGACGCCCTGCTCGCCAGCGGCGTGCACGCGCTCGATCAGCGCTCCCTCGTGATTGCTCTGAAATGCCTCCAGGTCGACGCCGGCGCCTTCGGCGCGGTGAGCCAGAGCCATGTTGATCTCGGCGAGAGTGGTCGAACCGTAGTACTTGGGTTCGCGGGTGCCGAGAAGATTGAGATTGGGTCCGTGCAGAACGAGCAGGCGGGGAAGCGCCGATGCCTTGTCAGTTTCCGCCGTAGTGTTCTTTTGCTTCTTCATGGGCGCAAGTTTGCCGCAAATAGCGGCATATTGTCCAGCAACAAGTCTTCAGCGAGACGTCGTTATCCGAAGAAAACGGTCCAGCTCGACCTCCGACAACGGTCCCATGCGCACCAGTCGCACGTCCCTCTCTGGGCCGATCACGACGGTGTAGGGAAGACCGAGGCTCGCGTTGCCGAACTGCTGCGCCAGTTCGACGCCTTGCACGCCGCCGATCAGCAGCGGGTAACTGACCGCCTGGTGCTCCGAAAAGGCCCCGACGCGTTCCAAGGAGTCCAGCGCGATACCGACAAATTGCACCCCTTTCGCTGCATAGGAGGCCTGCAAACGAGAAAATGACGGAATTTCTTCCAGGCACGGCGGACACCAGGTGGCCCAGAAATTGACCACCAGTGTTTTTCCCTGCCACTGGGAGAACGCCTGCCGCTGCCCGCGCGCATCGTCCAGCGCGCTGGCGAAGAACAGCTCCACCGCGGTTGTCGCAGACGCCGGCGTCGTCTGCTGAATCGCACCCAAACGCTGCGATAGACCGTAGAAGCCCGCAAGAATCGCGACGATCGTGGCAAACAGCCCGATCAGGACGGTGCTTCGCCGGCTCATCGCTCAGCCCGGGAGTTCGCACCCAGGAGCTTGATGACCACTTCGAGGCGCGCGTGCTCGCGCAGGCGGCCATCGCGTGTCCGAAAGCTGACGCGCTCGTCATCGCGCGGATAGACCACCAGGTTGGCGACTGCGTCGTCGGTGGAAATGGTCAGGACCGCCTCCGCGCGGTCGGTGCGCGGCTGGCTGTGGCGATAGGCGATGCGCTGGTTGAGCAGGAAGATTTCAACGTCCTTGGCGCTGTCGGTGAATAGCTGAATGTCGATCTCCGCGTAGCGGCCGGCGGTACCGTCGAGCACCGACCCGCTCAGATAGGGATTGAAGCGCTGCATGGTGGCCATCAAGCGGGCGGCGACACGCAGCAGGTGCAGGTTTCTCGCCCGCTGTTCCTGGTCCTGAAAGAGGCGTTGGTAGGCCCGCAGCTCGGCTTCGACTTCCCGGTCGTCAGGCATCGGCGAACTGTCCGGAAAACCGAGGCTGCGCGCCGCCTTGCGCTTGGCCAGTGCGGGTGCGCTGATGCCGTCTTCGGCCATCAGCCGTGCCGCGACGCTGGCGATCAGGCCGCGCTGGGGGGCCTTGCGCTGGCGATCGTGTCGGCTGCTCATGGATGGTTTCACAACGGTAGGCAAGGGGAAGCAGCACGCGGGGAGGCGTACAATCGCGCCTTCCTCGGGCCAATTCTAACTTGGATCGCTGACATGCATATTCATATCCTCGGCATCTGTGGCACCTTCATGGGTGGCGTTGCGCAGCTTGCCCGGGCGGCAGGGCACCGGGTGACCGGCTGCGACAGCAGCGTCTACCCACCGATGAGCGCGCAACTCGAAGCGGCGCAGATCGAACTGACCGAAGGCTACGACGCGGCTCAGACGTCTTTTGAACCCGATTGCTACCTGGTTGGCAACGCCATTTCGCGCGGCAATCCGCTGCTCGAGGAAATCCTCGACCGCGGCCTGCCTTACCTCTCGGGGCCGCAGTGGCTGGCCGAGTACGTCCTGCAGGGACGTTGGGTGCTGGCCGTTGCCGGAACGCATGGCAAGACGACGACTGCCGCCATGCTGGCCTGGATTCTGGAGTACGCAGGTCTCGGCCCAGGCTTCCTGATTGGTGGCGTGCCGCTGAACTTCGGAGTCTCGGCGCGGCTGTCCGGAAACGATGTCCACTCGCCGTTCTTCGTGATTGAGGCCGACGAGTACGACAGCGCTTTCTGCGACAAGCGCTCGAAGTTCGTGCACTACCATCCGCGAACCGCAGTCCTGAACAACCTGGAATTCGATCATGCGGATATCTTCGCCGATCTGGCGGCGATCGAGACGCAATTCCAGCATCTGGTGCGTACCTTGCCGCGCAATGGACTGATTGTCTCGAATGCCGCGGAAGCCAGTCTGGAGCGGGTCCTGGCTCGCGGCTGCTGGACGCACGTGGAGCGCTTCAACGGTCCGCGAGGCTGGTGCATCGACGGCGATGACGTCGATGGTTCGCTGGAGTTGCGGCAAGGGGCGCAGGTGCTCGGCAAGACGCGCTGGCAGCTGACCGGCGACCACAATCGTCACAACGCGTTGGCCGCGCTGCTCGCCGCCAGGCACGTCGGCGTCTCTTTCGCCCAGGGGCTGGCGGCCCTGGCCGGTTTCGAGAGTGTCAGGCGCCGTCTGGAACTGCGCGGGAGCGTCCGCGGCGTCGATGTCTACGACGATTTTGCGCACCATCCGACGGCCATTGCGACGACTCTTGCCGGCTTGCGGCGCAAGGTCGGAGGAGCGCGCATCCTGGCGGTCCTCGAGCCACGTTCGAACACCATGAAGCTGGGGGTCATGAAGGCCTCGCTGCCAGCAAGTGTCGCCGCCGCCGACCTGGTCTTCTGCTACGCGGGGGGGCTCGGCTGGAACGTCGCCGAGGCACTCGCGCCACTCGGCGACATGGCCGTCGTCGAAGACGATCTTGACGCGCTGGTGACGCAGATTGCTGGCCGCAGTCGCCCCGGCGATCAAATTCTGGTGATGAGCAACGGCGGCTTTGGCGGCATCCACGAGAAACTGCTGGCGGCGCTCGCGGCTTGAGCGATCAGCGCAGGAAGTGGTCCGCCAGCAGCGCGGCGAAAAGCAGCGTCAGGTAGATGATCGAATAGCGAAAGGTCAATCTGGCCAGCTTGTCGCTGTAATCGCGCCACAGGGTGACGCTGTAGACCAGGAAGATCGCGTCGAGAATCAGCGCCGCCGCCAGATACCACGGACCGCTCATGCCGAGGGTGTAGGGCAGGATGGTCGCGCTGCTCAGCATTACCACGTAGAGCAGGCTGTGCAGGCAGGTCAGGCGGATGCCGTGGGTCACCGGCAGCATCGGCAAGCCGGATTTGGCATAGTCGGCGCATCGGTAACAGGCCAGGGCCCAGAAATGCGGCGGCGTCCAGATGAAAATGATCAGGAACAGGACCAGCGCTTCGGCACCCACCTGGCCGGTAATCGCCGCCCAGCCGAGCAGTGGTGGCATGGCACCTGAAGCGCCACCGATGACGATGTTCATCGGTGTCGCCGGCTTCAGCACGACGGTGTAGATCACCGCGTATCCGAGAAAGGTGGCCAGCGTCAGCCACATCGTCAGCGGATTGACAAAAGCGTAGAGAATCCACAGTCCGAGGCCGCCGATCAGCGTGGCCAGAGTCAGCGTTTCGGTCGCCGAGACTTCGCCGCGGGCCGTCGGGCGGGCGCGCGTACGCGCCATCAGCGCATCAACATGTTGCTCGATCAGGCAATTGATCGCCGCCGCGGCGCCCGCGACCAGCGCTATACCGACCGACGCCGCAACAAAAACCCCGAACGGAGGAAATGCGGGAGCCGCCAGAAACATCCCGATCATGGCGGTAAACACGATCAGGCTGTTGACCCGCGGTTTGCACAATTCGAAGAAAGCCCCCAGGCGCTGCCCCAGCGAACGTCGGGGACTGGTACTCAATACTGCCATATGCTTTCCTGTTCTATCCTGCCCACGAATACCGCAGCACGCGGTCGAGCCCTTTGCATCGTCTCCGCACCGCCTGCTCGATCACCTTTGCCCAGCCAATCCATCGTCCGGCAGCGACGCCATCGCTCAACTCGTGAAGTGGAGCCTGATCAGAACGTAGTCGACGAACAGCAGAATGGCGAACGGTACCATTACCCACAACCATTGAACTGCGCCGCTCGGCCCGGCGACCTTCTCCGGCTGATCGCTGCCCCCTTTGCCGTGTCTGGCCATGGTGTACACCATGATGCCAAAAAGCGCCACGAACAACACCGCCAGGATGGCCAGGAAATAGCCGTGCACAGCCAGCGACTCGCGGCTGATACCGGCGACCTGCGTCGCGAAGCTGGCGCTGTAATCAGCGCCTGCTCGCGAAGGAAGCGCCGCCGCAAGCAGTGCTGGCGAGCAGCCCGGCAGCCGCAGCAGACGATAAAGCCTGTTCAATCGCATCCCCTAGCTAGCGCGGGTGGTCGGGCCAGACCGCATCCAGATTGTTCTTCAGCTCGGTGGCGAGCGCCATTTTCTGTTCCTCGGTCAGCAAGCGGCCGACTTCGACCTGCTTGCCATGCGAGCCGATCAGCAAGCGGTGGTTGTACTGTCCCGCCGGCTTGAAACAATGCAAACGTGCCCAGTACGGATGAAACTCATGGCGCTCGACCAGTTGGCCCCGTCGGCTCTCGATGATCAGCCGCCCGGACTCAAGAGTGATCTTCTCGAAATCTCTGGCGACCGCTTCGACATGTCGCAACGCGTACCATAGCAACGCCAGCTCCAGGCCTGTGAAAGGAACTACCGGCCAGGCGCCGAAATAAGAGAAGGCCAGGGCGATGCTGCTGGAAACGGCGACCGTAACGGCAAACACCCAGTTGCGTGCGGATACCGAAAGCGAGTTGTTCGGGCGGGCCACCCACGTTCGCACGGTCAGTGTCTGTGCAGCAACCAGGCTCATCAACCCCCCTCCCGGATGGCCAGACTCAGGCGCGGCCTGGCTGGAGTTGACCCAAATCAAGGTATCGACCGCGAAATTCTAGCACGGGGCCAGACGCCGTTGCCAACAACCCGGCCCAACAGCATGATTGCATTCGTCTTGGCTGGTGATCGCGACGCGGCCCAGCAAGGCGGGCGGCTGCAGCACTGAAGAAATTGCTGTCTCCTGCAGCCGGATCGGTGCTTGCCAACCGGTGGTGCTACGCACCATCGCCACCGGCACGGGTGTCGTGCGCGCACGGTCCTCGGTGTGCGCATCGTGGTGGCCATCGACTGCCGGCGGGACCGCGACCTGAGCTTGGCCCAGGGCATGCTTGTGGTGCCGCTTCCGGAAGATTTTTGGCCGCGACATTGATCCAGATCAATTGGATTGTGTTAACCTTCGCCGCTGGTGAAAAACTGGAACGGGGTTCGACAGGATCCTGATTGGCACGTTTTAGACAACGTCAGGTGCTTGCGCCGCCGCTGTGCCGCGCGCCGCGTAACCTGATGGTGAGAGGGAGAAGATGGCACGATACTCAAACAATAATCGCGATACCAATCGTTTGCGACCGGCGTTCGCCGGACGGCTGTGCGCGGGATTGCTCGCGGTACTCAGTGGCGCCGCCAACGCGGCCTGGGAACTCAACCTGCAGGAGCCGGTGACCGCCGTGGCCAAGCGTGTCTACGAGCTGCACAGTCTCCTGTTATGGGTAATCGTGGTCATTTTCGTCGGCGTCTTTGCGGTCGTCGCTTATTCGCTGGTCTTTCATCGCAAGTCCCAGGGCCACAAGGCGGCCACTTTCCACGACAACACGACGGTGGAGATCGCATGGACCGTCGTGCCGACGCTGATCCTGATCGCGATCGCCTTCCCGGCCACGTCAGCGCTGGTGGATATGCGCGACACCTCGCAGCCGGATCTCACGGTCAAGGTTACCGGGTACCAGTGGAAGTGGGGTTACGAGTACCTTACCGGCGACGCCGCCGGGGTCAAGTACATGAGCGTGCTGGCGACGCCGCGCGACCAGATCGAAAACAAGGCCCCCAAGGGTGAGCACTATTTGCTGGAGGTCGATCGGCCGCTGGTGGTGCCGGTCGGCAAGAAGGTGCGCATCCTGACCACCGCCAACGATGTGATTCACAACTGGTCGGTACCGGCCTTCGCCGTCAAGACCGACGCGGTCCCCGGGTTCTTGCGCGACACCTGGTTTCGCGCCGAGAAGGAGGGTACATACCGCGGTCAGTGTTCGGAGCTCTGCGGCAAGGACCACGGATTCATGCCGGTGGTGGTCGAAGTCGTCTCCGAGGAAAAGTACGCGGCCTGGGTTGCCGAGCAGAAGACGCAACTGGCGGCGGTGGCGGAGGACCCGAACAAGGTCTGGGCGCTTGACGAGTTGCTTGCCCATGGTGAGAAGGTCTACACCGCCAACTGCGCGGCGTGCCACCAGGCGAACGGCGAGGGTCTGCCACCGGTGTTCCCCGCTCTCGACGGCTCCAAGATCGTCATGGGTCCGAAGCAGGCTCACCTGGAGATGGTCATCAACGGCAAGCCGGGTACCGCAATGGCGGCCTTCGCTGCGCAGTTGAGTGACACCGATATCGCGGCCGTTGTCGCCTACGAGCGCAACGCATGGACCAATAAACTCGGCGAAATCATTCAGCCCGCCGAAGTCAAGGCGCTTCGCGGCAAGTAATCGCGCCACAGGCCACCAGGAGATTCCGAGTATGCAAGCCACGTCACACGCCGGTTATGCCGGCCATCACGATCACGACAGCCACGGGCACCCAACCGGTTGGAAGCGCTGGGTAACGACGACCAACCACAAGGACATTGGTACGATGTACCTGTGGTTCAGCTTCGCGATGTTCCTTGTCGGCGGGGCGATGTCGTTGATCCTCCGCGCCGAGCTGTTCACCCCGGGACTGCAGTACGTGTCGCCCGAGTTCTACAACCAGATGCTGACCCTGCACGCTCTGATCATGGTCTTCGGGGCGATCATGCCGGCCTTCGTCGGTTTCGCCAACTGGATGATCCCGATGATGATCGGGGCTTCCGACATGGCCTTCGCACGGATGAACAACTGGAGCTTCTGGTTGTTGCCGCCGGCTGCCATCCTGCTGTCCGCTTCGATCTTCGTGCCCGGAGGCGCCGCCGGAACCGGCTGGACGCTTTACCCGCCGCTATCGATCCAGATGGGCATGGGGATGGACATGGCGATCTTCGCGGTGCACATCCTCGGCATGTCGTCGATCATGGGCTCGATCAACATCGTCACCACCATTCTCAACATGCGCACGCCCGGCATGACGCTGATGAAGATGCCGTTGTTTTGCTGGACGTGGCTGGTCACGGGCTTTTTGCTGATTGCTTCGATGCCGATCCTGGCCGGCGCGGTGACCATGCTGCTGACCGACCGCCATTTCGGTACCAGCTTCTTCAGTGCGGCCGGTGGCGGTGATCCGGTTCTCTTTCAGCACATATTCTGGTTTTTTGGCCATCCGGAGGTCTACATCATCGCCTTGCCGGCGTTTGGCGTCGTTTCGCACGTAATTCCAGCGTTTTCGCGCAAGCCGTTGTTCGGCTATGTTTCGATGGTCTATGCCATTGCCGCGATCGGCCTGATCTCCTTCTTCGTCTGGGCACACCACATGTACGTGACCGGCATCCCGCTCACCGGTCAGCTTTATTTCATGTACGCCACGATGCTGATCGCTATCCCGACCGGGGTGAAGGTCTTCAACTGGGTTACCACCATGTGGCGCGGTTCCCTGACCTTCGAGACACCGATGCTCTTTGCGCTTGGCTTCCTGGTGTTGTTTACGATTGGCGGACTGACCGGCCTGGTGCTGGCGATGACCGCAGTGGATATCCAGCTGCAGGACACCTATTACGTCGTCGCGCACTTCCACTACGTGATGGTTGCCGGGGCGCTCTTCTCCGCCTACGCCGGCCTCTACTTCTGGCTGCCGAAGTGGACCGGTCACATGTATAACGAAGGTCTTGGCAAACTCCACTTCTGGTCGTCGATGATCTTCTTCAATATCGCCTTCTTCCCGCAGCACTTCCTGGGTCTTGCAGGCATGCCGCGGCGGATCCCGGACTACGCGCAACAGTTCGCGGACTTCAACGTGATTTCCGGAATCGGCGCCTTTGGCTTCGGCTTCAGCCAGTTGCTGGTATTGGTAGTCGTCTTCCAGGCGATGAAGGGTGGTGCCAAGGCGTCGAGCCGGCCTTGGGACGGTGCGCACGGGCTGGAGTGGACGCTGCCATCGCCAGCGCCTTACCATACCTTTGAAGATCCGCCGGTGTTCAATCAGGCCGAGGCGCACGGATGACTCGTGACCCATCGCGCGAGCAGGGCAACCGGCGCATCGCGATCGGCCTTGCCCTGTTCGCGGCAGCCGTCTTTCTCAGCTTCGTCATCCGGCAGTGGCTGAGCACTACGTGACTCCAGCGATCGGCCCGCTCGCACCGGTGAGCGCGCGGCCGCGGCCGCGTAGCAATCGGCGCATCGTTGCGGCCTTGCTGACGGTCATCGTCGGCAGTTTGCTCTTCGTATCCGTGCAGCCGCGCCTGTACCAGGCGTTTTGCGAGTGGACGGGTCTTTATGACATAGATCGTGCCGAACGGGTTGCTGCATCATCGATCCCGCCCCGCCCGGTAACGCTTGAGTTTGATGCCAACAGTCATGACGGCGGCTTGGTCTTCCGTCCGGAAACGAGCAGCATGGTGGCCAGAACGGGCGAGATCGTGCACGTGGTGTACCGCGTCGAGAATACGCTCAACCGCACCGTGATCGGCCAGGCGATTCCGAGCTACGGGCCGCAGTATGCGGGGGGTTACGTCAAGAAGCTCGATTGCTTCTGCTTCAAGCAGCAGACTTTTGCGGCGCACGAAGTGCGCGAGATGCCGGTCGTCTTCTTGCTTGACCAGAGGCTGCCCGACGAGGTCAATACGCTTACCCTCTCTTATACGTTTTTTGAAGTGCCGGCGGGCAGCGCCAACTCGGCGGCGACGCCGGCAGAAAGCGGGAAGTGATCGATGCCGGCGCCAAAACCACAGCCGCCGACAGGCGGGCGCTTTCGCACCATTCGCACGGTAGCCTGGGGTCTGCTGGGCGTGCGCGGCCACAAACCGCTGGAGGACGACGCGCCGGCGCTGTCGCCGCTGCGGATTCTGGTCACGGCGCTGGTTTTTATGCTGGTTTTTGTACTGGTTCTGGTGACCGTAGCAATCTCCATCAGTCGTCACTGATCGGACGCATGCACAAGGCAACAGGGTAATAACGATAATATGATCTGGAGGAAGTCAAGATGAGTCACCCCGTATCCGCAAGCCGCTATTTCGTTCCTCAGCCTTCCCACTGGCCGCTGGTTGGCTCGATTGCGCTGCTGCTTCTGGCCAGCGGCGCGGTGCTGATGATGAATTCCATTGCCCACGGCGGCTATGTGCTGATCGGCGGCTTTGCCGTTCTGGCGACCATGCTGTTCGGCTGGTTCGGTCGCGTGATCGGCGAATCGGAGAGCATGCGCTACAACCTGCAGGTGGATCGCTCGTTCCGTCTGGCGATGGCCTGGTTCATCTTTTCGGAAGTGATGTTCTTCGTGGCCTTCTTCGGCGCGCTGTTCTATATCCGGGTGCTGGCGATTCCCGACCTTGCGAGTCCTGAACAGGCCGCGTTGTGGGAAGGCTTCAGGGACCAATGGCCGAGTGCTGGACCGGCGGCCAAGGATCCGTTTACGCAAATGCACGCGTGGGGAATTCCGGCCATCAACACCTTGCTGCTGCTGACTTCGGGCGTCACGGTGACCTGGGCGCACTGGGGCTTGATCGCCAACAAGAGGCAGCAGTTGATCATCGGGCTGGTGCTGACCATCCTGCTCGGCGTGCTGTTTCTCAGCCTGCAGGTGTATGAATACCTTGAAGCCTATAGCCATCTGAATCTCAAGATGACCACCGGCGTGTACGGTTCAACCTTCTTCATGCTGACCGGCTTCCACGGTTTTCACGTGACCCTGGGTGTGACCATGCTGACGGTGATTCTTCTGCGGTCGATGAAAGGACATTTCACCGCCGAGCGTCACTTCGCCTTCGAGGGTGTCGCCTGGTACTGGCACTTCGTTGACGTCGTCTGGCTCGGTCTGTTTGTAGTCATCTATTGGCTGTAGGACGGGGGGGGCCGTGCGGCGCCACAGTGCCGCACGGCCCTTCTTCGATCACAGGCGGTCGATCCAGCCCAGGCGTTGCGATGCAATCAACAACGCAAACAGGGCTAGCGAAAGACCCACACGCAAGGACAGCGCCTTGACCGCCCGGGTCTTTCCCTGGCCTTGATCGCGAAAGATAAACACCAGCGCACTGCCGAGACTGGTGACGATGCCGATCAGCATCAGTATGACTAAGATGCGCATGGGCCTTCCTCCTGAAAACCCCAGTCTACCGGACTCGCGGTTCGCTTAGGGCCACAACCCGGGCAGACTGCTCTGGCAATGTCAATCGTTCCTCGAAAACGCGGGTATCTGCGCTGGTCGCTGATCATGCTGCTGATTGTCGTCTGCCTGGCCATGGCGCGCCTGCAACTGTGGCGCGCAGACACCCGTGGAGAACGTTTCGAACGCGAGCAGGCCGCGTTGATCTCTGTCCCGATTGCCTTGTCGGCGCAGCAGCGCCAGCGCGAGGAGCTGGTCGACCGGGCGGCAACGGTGCGCGGTCATTGGCTCGCGGAAAAGACCTTTTTTCTGGACAACAAGATCTATCACAGTCGTCCGGGCTATCACGTGCTCACCCCCTTGCAGCTGGCCGGCAGCAAGACGGTAGTGCTGGTCAATCGGGGCTGGATCGCCGCGCCGCGCTTGCGTTCCGATCTCCCATCGGTGTCGACGGCAGCGGGCGAGGTTGAACTGGCCGGGGTCACCCGCAGCTACGAGACCAGAGCCTTCGAATTGCAGGAAACCGTGCCGGAAGGACCGATCTGGCAGCATGTCCGTGAACCGGAGTACCGGCGGCGCAGTGGTCTCGACGCGCTGCCGGTGATTCTGCTGCAAGTCGGCTCCGGCGGTGATGGCCTGATCCGTGACTGGGATACCCCCGATAATCCGGCGATCAGACATAACGGCTACGCCGTGATGTGGCTGGTTTTTGCTCTTATGGCCGCGGCCTACGGCCTCTTTGCATGGCGACGGAAATGACCACAGAAGACTCGAATGCAGATGCGCTGAAAGCCCCCCCCGCCTTGGCCGCCGCCACCTCGTCCGCTCAGCTCAGGGGCCGCTTGACGCTGCTGGCGATCATCGCGGTCTGCGTGTTGCCGCTCCTTGCGGCGTTGTACTTTCGCTATCTCTCTCCGCCAGAGCTCACCGCGACGGTCGGCGAGTCGATTGACCCGGTGCCGCTACCGTTCGAATGGCTGCAAACCACTGATGGCCAGCCGCTCCAGCATCCGGAAGTCGGCGGCAAGTGGCTGCTGATTCTTGCCGCGCCCGGCGGATGCGACGCCCGCTGCGAGCACACGCTTTACCTGACCCGCCAGGCGCGCACCGCGCAGGGACGCAACATCGCCCGTCTCGATCGCCTGTGGTTGATCACCGATTCGACGAAGCCAGCGGCACAACTGCTGGCCGAACACCCCGACCTGCTCCTGGTCAAGGCTACCGACGACAAGGTGCTGGAGGCTCTTGGCGGCCGCGACAGCCGTCATATCAACCTGATCGACCGGCGGGGCCTGGTGGTTTTTCGCTACGCCGACGACCCCGATCCAAAAGCCTTCATCCGTGAGCTTGGCAAGCTGATCAGGTTTTGATCGCAAAGCCGCGGCGCTGGCGAGCCCCTCAGGTGTTCGCTACCAGCGGCGCCAGGTTGGCACGCATCTTCTGCATTGCCTTCGCTTCAATCTGGCGAATACGCTCGGCAGACACCGAGAATTCCGCCGCGAGATCGTGCAAGGTGGAGGGGTTTTCCTCCGTCAGCCAGCGCGCTTCGACAATCCGGCGGCTGCGCGGATCGAGGCAGCCCAATGCATTCTGGAGCCCATCGCTATGCACCCGCTCGCGGGCACGGGCTTCCAGCACGTGCAACGGTTCTCCCGAGGTATCGGCCAGGTAGGCGGCCGGCGAAAACGTTTCATCGTCATCGATCTGCGCGTCGAAAGCCAGGTCGTGACCCGACAGGCGAGTGTCCATCTCGACAACCTCTTCCGGCTTGACGCTCAGGCGGTGGGCCATATCCGCAACCTGCACCTGACCTAGCGCCTGGCTGTCGGTTTTCATGCTGCGCAGGTTGAAGAACAGCTTGCGCTGCGCCTTGGTGGTTGCCAGTTTCACCAT
>ERZ761602.2992-NODE-2992-length-25034-cov-6.333360_pt1 | contig 25034 bp, 20 predicted proteins | sample MGYA00512165_ERZ761602 | MGnify/ENA primary metagenome ERZ761602 (study PRJEB28899, sample SAMN02445085) | bioreactor sludge metagenome | biome: EBPR sludge; isolation source: Thorneside wastewater treatment plant | place: Australia: Brisbane, Thorneside...
GTTTCCAGCGTGCGAAAATAAGTTTCCAGCGTGCAAAAATAAGTTTCCAGCGTGCGAAAATAAGTTTCCAGCGTGCGAAAATAAGTTTCCAGCGTGCAAAAATAAGTTTCCAGCGTGCAAAAATAAGTTTCCAGCGTGCAAAAATAAGTTTTTAGCATGCAAAACTATAACTTTAGCGTGCAAATTTAAATTTTTAACGTGTAAAACTAAAAATTGTGCGTGCAAAAATAAATTTTCAGCATGCAATATTAAGTTTTTAGCGGACCTCAAATACACACTTCGCTGCAACGCTTCGGTTCCGGTCTGTGATTTTGTCGGTCAATAGGCAATAAAAGAGGCCGCCTTTTCAGACGGCCTCCCGGTATTTGATCTATCCGAAACGCTTATGGTTTCTCCGGTGAAGGAGTAGGTTCCGGAGTCTGGTCTCGACGCTTGAGCTGCGGCGGTTTGCTCGAGGAAGAATTCGATGAATCGGAGCCATCCGAATCGCTGACGCCCGGCTCTCCTTCGGGTTGTCGGCGTTTGAGCGTTGGTCTGCCCGGTTCACCCTCCGCATCATCGCGAAAGATCCCAGCTTTCGCATTGGTCATGCGCAGAAGATGATTCTTGACCCGCTGAAACTCGGACGTGCTGATGATGTATTCCTCACGCTCAGGAAAACGGGCCACGAGAGCAAGGCTCGCGTCTCTGCGATCGAGCGACTGTGGGTGAGTGGTAAAGATCTTCGCAAGTGTGCCGGGCTTTTTCTTGTTCTTTTCGTTCAACTTCTCGAACATCGTCGCCATTGCTGTCGGATCGTAGCCGGCGGCGTAAAGATACTGAACGCCAAGCATATCGGCTTCCATCTCGGCGCTTCGACTGAACTTAAGGAAACTCAAGAGCTGTGCAAAGCCGCCTGCATTCTGGGCGATCGGAGCGGCAATTCCGCCGCCGAAGATGATCGTTGCCAGAAGGCCATAGTTGATCGCCTGAAGTTTGCCCTGATTCTCCATCGCGTGGCGGGCGGCGACGTGTGCTATCTCGTGAGCCATAACGCCCGCGATCTCGGCTTCGTTGTCTGCGGCAAGAATAAGCCCTTTGTTAACAAAGAAATAGCCTCCCGGCAAGGCGAACGCATTGACCTCGTCGCTGTCAATGACCTTGATCGTAAAGGGGATCTTTGCATCGGAATGGAGCACGAGGTTCTGCCCGACCCGGTTGATATATTCCGTGACCATCGGGTCTTCGACCATTTTTGCCGATTGCTCGACCTCAAGAGCCAACTGACGCCCTATCGCGATCTCTTTTTGCTGCGAGCCGCCGAGCCAACCAAAGAACTTATCGGACCCGCTGTTGATCTTGCGCTTGCCGATCATCGCCGGATTTTCTTTATCCGACAGCGGCTTGAGATTCGATTGCGAGGCCAGTTGGGTCGTCTGTGCTTCGGATTTCGCCTTTGAGGTCTTATTCCCGCGTTTCTGAGCCTCTGCCTGAGACGGCAGGAAGGCAAAAGAGCCGACGACCATCACGAACGAAAGCATAAACGAAATTGCTGTTGATTCTTTGATCTTCATAAAGGTGTCCACCAGATCGGTTCAACTGTAATCCTATCGAAAAGAGAAACTGGAAATCAATGTTTTTTCGATGCAAGGAATTTCGATTTGGTTGTGAAAATAACTTGCCACCAATCTATTTTCAACATTCCCAAAGATGTTTCAGCAGCTGAAATAAAATTTTCCTTTTTCCCGGAAGCGAGAACATGCTATATTTTAAGTTGTCGGGAGCCTTCTCACTAAGCTCCAATATCTTCCTAATCCCCGCTTTTCTCTCGGCTGAGAGTGATTCGTAACTGAATGAAGATCCAGGAAAAAGTAAAAGATATTGTCGAAGTCCGGCATTATAAGGGCCTTCGCGATTTCCATGCCGATCCTTCCGCTACTCTGGAAAGCTATTGCTTTACGGATGAGACAGCCACTCTGATGGCCGCCTGGATCGATGCTGCCTCAATGATCGGACCGGGCAAAGGGAAGTCGCTCGCCCTTGCCGGCTACCGAGGAGTAGGCAAGAGTCACTTCCTGGCAACCTTCGGTTCGATACTTGCTCTCCCTGAATTGCGGTCCAAGATCCAGAATCAGCATGTTTCTGCTGCGACCCAGGGGCTGTTGCGAAGGCACTACCCGCTCCTGAATGTCAGAAGGGGAACGCAAGCGACTTTGATCGAAGAGCTCAAGTCGGCCATCTCGGCTTCGATAGGGCCGGAAGCGGTCATAGGTGCTGAGTCGATAAAGACGCTTTTGGAGAAGGCGGCGTCTCGGTCGGGCGATGTTCCGCTTGTGATAATTGTTGATACAGCCCACGACCGCGTCAACCGCGTTTCGCGAAACGACGGCGACGATCTGGCGCAAATGGCAGCTTTTGCCGCCGAGAACAATGCAATTCTCGCAGTAGCACTGGACGACGACATTGCTGGTGCTGACGGATCAAACTCGGCGATCGTACGAGCGTTCAACATTGACTTTCTCGACCAGCAGCATCTCTTCAAGGTGGTGAATTCGTTCATCTTTCCGAAGATGAACCAAAAGATCACATTGATCGAAGAAATATATTCCTTTTTCAGCCGAGTTGTGCCTAACTTCCGTTGGAGTTCGCAACGATTCGTCTCTTTGTATCCGCTGCATCCGGGGATACTTGATGTCGCTCCGTATGTTCGCCTGTTCGTCCAGGATTTTGCTCTGCTCGGATTCGCAGCTGAGGCGGGGGAACGCATTCTCGGGCGTCCGGCAACCTCGCTGATCGCATTCGACGAGGTTTTTGACAATGCTGAAGCGGGACTTAGAAAGATAAAGGACCTTGAAGATGCATTCGTGGCCTATGACCGGTTGAATTCCGAGGTCGTCAGCAAGGTTCCGGTGATGCAGAGGCTACAGGCAAAGCTCATACTAAAGGCTCTCCTTTTGCTCTCTCTAAATGGTCGTGGAGCTACAGTCGAAGAGATCTGCGCATCGATGATGATCTACGACGAATCCGACCCTTCCAAAGCTCTCGAAAGCGTTAAAGGCATCATAAAAATGTTCGCGGTTGCCCTGCCGGACGACATATCTTCATACACCGAAGAGGGCGTCGGCATTCTATACAGTTTCCGTGCAAATGCTAAGGAAAGCGCGAATATTGTTCTTGACGAGGCTATTGCCCAAACCGACCCGATCGTGGTGACAGAGATACTCCGGAAGTTGCTGCAAGAACGGTATCCGGATCTCACCCTAACAGCAGCAACTGACAATCCCGATCTACTATCTTCAGAGTCGTTCGCTGTCTGGAGAGGTGGTCAGCGGAGAGGAAGATTCTATGTTGCTCTCGATGACGCAGCGGTCGAAGCAGTTGGAAATCAGGATGAGTCACTCGATTGGCGGTTAACGCTTGACCTGAAAGGGGTCATCAGGGCCTCTGCATCAGCACCACCAGCACCCGACAGTGTGCTTTGGCAGCCTGACATACTTAGAAGAGATGAGATAGACACCCTTCTGCGTTATTACGTGCTTCAAACTCAGACCGAGATGATCGAAACCCTCGGCGACCAGCATCGGGCGCTTTTGCACTCTCAGCGCGTTGCTGCGGTCAACATAGCCGAGCGGGTCTTTCTCACGAACGGAAACCTGGTCATAAACGGATTCGATTTTAACTTTACCGAAGAAGCTGTTAGCTCTCAATCGATCTCGGGTCTAATTTCGGCAATGCTAGACCCGATGTTCGAGACGCAATATCCGGAACACCCCGTTTTCGGTCGAACACTGGGGATCAAAGATGTATCGGCGACGATAACCGATTTTTTCGATCCCGCTAAGACAGGACTCGAAGAAACTCAGGATCTGGCTCGTTCGTTTCTTGCACCGATGGGTTTGGCATCTGAACACGAAGGCATGTTCACGCCGGTTGTCGGGGAAGACCTTGACCAGCTCCCTTATGTCAGGACGATCAATGATCTTTTAAATGCCGCAGGCGAAGAGCCTGCTGAGATACTTAGCGTTTATCACAGCTTGAAGCAACCTCCTTATGGGTTTGTGCGGGAAGCACAACATTTGATCCTGGCTTCGCTTGTTGCAGATCGGAGGATCGAGTTCGTTACTGCGCGCGGTGATCGTATCAACGCTCGCTCTTTGGATCTCAAGATAGTTTGGGGTGATATTGTTGCCATTGCTCGTCCGGCCGTAAGTGAACGTCCAGTCGTTTCCAACATTAAATGGGTAAAGCTCCTAACCGGCTTCGACGAGGAGGTTTCAGAGTCGGGTCCTTCAGGATCGGAAAGGGTTATCTCGGCCTTGGGGGCCTGGCTCGAGGAGTGGAATACAGCGAACCTTTTGAACCGGTTCGATAAAGTACCAGACTCGCTTGTCAACACCAAGGTCTGGCTCGATGCTTCGTTCGTAAAGAAGACCCTCGGCCGTGTTGTCGAAGCGCTAACGCACCTGATCGCGGGCAATATCCGAATCGACCAGGCTCTCCGGGACATTTCGGATGCGTTTTCTCATAGTGAGATCGAATTCGAGAAAAGCGTCGCCGCTCTCGAGAGGATCGAGACGTTTCTTTCTTCAGCCGCAGTTCGTTTACGTGTTGTAGGGTATGCCACTTCAGCCGGATGTGTGCCCGACCAGAAAGCCAACGATACGAAACGAGCATTGTTGGCTTGTTTGTCGGAAGGTGTGCGGAATCCTGGATCGTCGAAAAACCGCGAGGCGGGCTATCTTTGGGACGGGTACCGTTCACAGTATCAGGATTCATTTATAAAAGAGCACACACGGATAATACGTTCTCATGAGCTTCAGGAGAAGTTCGACAACATAAGGCGAACCGATATTTGGTGGGAGTTCGAATCGCTAAGCGAAATTCCGCAGCTTCGAACTGCATACTGGCAGAAAGCTATCGAGCTCAGCGGCCGTTTGGCGGAGTTGGACTGCGGCTTCGCAAGCGACCAGGGACTCGAGCACCGGGCCGGGTGTATCTGCGAATTTGATATTTCAGCCTCGGGCGAGTGGGAACGGATGTCGGACGAATTGTGGGAAACAGTTACCTCCGGGCATAACAAGATCCGGGAGATGATCGTCAACGATTGTGAGAGGCTTGCAGATTTTGCCACAAGTACTATCAAGTCGGCTAGGTACAAGCATTTCGGGGAAGCCTGTGAGTCACTTATTACAAGCCTACGCAAAAGAGATCTTCGTCGTCTTGGGAAAGATGAGATAGATATCCTTCGACTATTGTACCGAGATCTTGCTGCCAGCGACCTATCGATGGATCGTGCTAAGGAAACTTCTGGTAGCTATCCTTTTGCTTCTTCCGCTCATAAGTCCAACCTCAGCGAGCTGGCGACGGTTTGATCGCTTCTCGCCTTACGTTCACCAGATCGAATCAACGTCGTTTATCGTTATAGCGAAATTCTTTCTGCCGCTGTATTCTTTTTTACGTGGAAAGAATTGCGATAATTGGGGTCGGTCGTGTCGGTGGAGCTTTCGCACTCGCACTGGATCGATGCGGCTACAGGGTCGCTGAACTTATCACCCGCGACGGTAGTATTCCGAGCGTAGTAAGTTTTCTTTCACGACCAGCTTTGGTGACCGGTATCGATAGCAACGAAGCTATTTCAGCGGAAATAGTGATAGTTGCTACACCCGACCCAGACATCGAGGAGGCTGTTACTGCCGTTGCTCATCGGCTTGCTAAGAACTCGGTGGTATTTCACACAAGTGGTTCGCTTAGCTCTGGTATTCTTTCGGCCTTGGCGAACTGCGGGCACGAGACTGGCTCTGTGCATCCTCTTGTTGCAGTAAGCGATCCTATTTCTGGAGCGGAAGCATTATTAAGTGCTTTTTTCTGCATTGAAGGAACGCAAACTGGGGTTAAGGTTGCTCAAGAGATCGTTACTCGACTTGGAGGACAGAAGATAGTAGTCGAGACGGCAAAAAAACCGCTTTATCATGCTGCGGCAGTTATGTCGGCTGGACACCTGGTGGCTTTGCTGGCGACCGCTCATAGACTGATCGCAATGGCTGGCATTGATCCCGAGCAGGGCAGCAAGGCCTTACTCCTACTTTCACGATCTGCACTAGCTAATCTTTTCGATAGGTCTCCAGAGGAATCCTTGACCGGACCTTTTGCCCGCCTTGATATAGCAGCCTTCCGCAGGCACCTTGACCTAATGGAAACTCATGCAGACGATCTTAGCAAGGAAGTGTACCTTTCGCTTGCCGCAGTTTCGTTGCAGATGGTCCAAGCGACGGGTGAGAACGCATCGCTACGAGATCAGTTCGTCGAGGAGTTGAATATGGCTAAAGCTAAATTCAAATGATAAGATTTAATTCACAGGGGACGACCAGTGTCAGAGTTCGAAAAAGAAAAAGAAATTTTCTTGGAACATATCCGGAAATCAGGTTTACGACGGACGAGTCAGCGAGATCTGATACTCGAGATCTTTCTACGAACTGAGGAGCATCTGACCAGCGAGGATCTTTATTGGCTTGTGCAGAAAGAGGATCCTTCAGTCGGCCACACGACAGTGTATCGCACCCTTAAGCTTCTTACTGAAGCAGGACTCGCTCGCGAGGTTCGATTTGGTGATAACAAAACTTATTACGAACATCACTATGACCATGAGCATCATGATCACTTGATATGTACTTCGTGTGGCAAGGTCGTCGAATTCTTTTCTCAGCAGATCGAGGAGCTGCAAGACGACATCGCCGAGCAGCACGGCTTTAAACTCTCGCATCATAGTCTTAGGATGTGGGGGATCTGCGAAGCCTGTTCAAAGTCTCAGGCGGATTTCTCATCGGTTCCCCCGGGGGCTCAGCCGAGAGTTCGGGTCAAGACGGTAATTGGCGGGCAATAATGGAAACAGACGTGAACATAGAAGAAGTAGAGGTCCAGTTCAAGAAGGAGGGGATCCGAGGCAATGTGCCGGCCGGCACTTATCTTATTGATGCCGGCAAGCGGCTTGGGGTTCGATTTCCTATACCTTGCATCCCGGTTTCCGGAGAGCATTATTGTTCCGTAGATGTCGAATCGGGAATTGGTGCGTTGTCAGAGCCTAATGAAGTAGAAAGAGAATTTTTCGAACGCAGTACTGGCGTTTTCGGTAATCGGTTGGCATGCCAGGCCCGACTTGAAAAGCCGGGTTCTGTCGTAATCGAGACCAGGTTTATCGAAGATATAACCGAAGATAAACAAGAATCTGGAACTGAGATCTTCGAAAGTTACAAAGATCGATTTTCAGCACTTCCGCTTGAGCAGAAGATGTCTGAGATCAGTCAATTGGAAGCCATCGCTCTAGCTGACACTATTGGATTTGTATTGAATGCTCCTTATACCGTTGGAAGCAAGGTGACGGATATTCTCGCCAATCTTTCAATGAAAAGGGATTCAGATGAAATGGCAGAGAAACCACATGACAATGGCTCGACGGAGCCTTAAGTGAGCGAGTTTGGCAACTGACACATTGATCACCCAAAAGGGCAGCGAAGTACGAATAACGTGGAACTATGAGCGATAACGCCTTGGAAAAACGAGTTCCGAGCATGATCAAGGAAAAGGGACAATACCTTCTTGCCTTTGGCATCATTGTTTCTATGCTTGCGGTCACAAACATACCATTTCTTGTGATCTTTTTCTTCGGCGTATTCGCTTTTTTCTTGATCAAAACATTCACCGGCGGGTCGAAGAGTGATAATCGGGATATTTTCGAATTTTATCTCAGCGCGAATGAGATATTGCGCGACGACGATCGTCGTTGGTTCGGTTTCGAATTGCGAGAAACGATCGACCGAGGTGAGAACATAGTTCGCAGAATGACAGCTGCTCCGCCTCTCGTGTTTTTCGCTCTTGGTGCCCTTTACAGTAAACTTGGCGAACACAAGGCCGCAGTGAAGTATCTTTCGCGAGTTGTAGAAAGGCCTGAATCAGATGAGTCGGCGTATGTATATCCCACACCTGAACTTCGGCAGTATGTCAGGGTGTTGCGCCGTATTGAGAGGGAGCCTGCCGATGCTCCGCTTACCTCGGCGGCGATACGGTCGCTAGAGCGAGCGCGGAAATTACGAGCAACGACATTGCTTGAGGATAATCGGACAAAGTTTTCGGCCGGAGAATTGAGTCCGGGGCAGGTTGCGGCAGCTCAACTTGACCCCTCAAATGCGGAGGAGATCTCTGTGCCGCTAGTTTACACTGAAGAGTTAGTTCGAGAAGACTCGTCCCCTGGAGTAGAACGAGACCCTCTTTCGAGTAAGAATTTGTCAACGGATCAAGGTGACCATCATGGCGATCCATTTTCGAATAGAAAGCCGATCACCGAACTCCTTCACGACATCTACGACAAAAACGCTCGCTGATTATTTTTTAAGCCCGAAGAACTGTTTCAATGACAAGAGGAATCCTTGCTTATTCGGGACTGTGATATCGTGGTGGAGTTCCTCGATCGCAGCTAATTCCTTTTGTCGAAGTTCTACGATCTCGACGATCCTCTCGGCAAGGGTCGGATCTTTTTTCAGGATTGGTGTGAGTTCCTTTTTTCGTATCTCGATGACCTGAGTTTCGTCATCCGCAATAACGCTCGCCGAACGCTTTTCGCCTGTCAGCAAACTCATCTCGCCAAAAAAATCACCTGATTTAAGTCGAGCCAGGATATGTTTATCGCCACCCTCGTTGTGTTCGATACGGACACTGCCTTGTGTGATAATGAACATCGATTCTCCGGATCTTCCCTGTTCTACTATTACTTCTCCTGGTGCAAACACCCTGGCAACGGCGTTGGCAGCCAGTTCATCGAGGTCCTTTTCTGAGAGTGGGGCAAAGATCGGCACACTTACGATCGCCTCAGATGAACGGACTGACATCTCTTCGTGGGCAATCGGAGCCGCCGTGCTTTCAACGTGTATGGTCCGCGTCGGAAATGCGAACTTGATGCCCTCTCGCGTAAAGAGATACCAGATGGTCTGTCGGATCACAGCGTCCGTATCATTATGTTTTCTATAGTCCTCGCACCAGTATTTGACCTCCCAGTCGATACCGCTCTCGGCCAAATCACGGATACGTACATTCGGTCGTTTAAGCGCTGAAACATTTGGAATATTACGAACGGCTTCGCGGACGAGCCGAGCTGTCCGTGTTGGTGAAAATCCGAACTCAGTATTGAAGAAAACGAGACGTGCGTTCAGATTTTCCTTTGGAGCCACCTCGATGACCTCCTTGCCGATCACAGAGTTGCTGATGATGACCAGTTTATCCTGAAAGGTTCTGATCTTGACGCCTCGCCAGGTCACGGACTCAACTACACCTTTTGCTTTGTTCGAAACTGCGATCACATCGCCTACCTGAAAAGGATGATCTGCCTGGAGAGCAACACCCGAAAAGAAGTTGCCTAGCGTGTCCTGAAGAGCGAGTCCGACTACAATGCCGACGATGGTCGAGCCGGTGAAAATAGCGGCCAATTGTACATCAGGGAAATGCGATTGAAAGATGACGAAGAAGGCAATAATGTAAACCAGAACTGAAACCACGGTACGAGCAAGGGAGACGATCTCCGATTGCGCGATCGACCGCAAAACGGTCGCGAGAAGGAGAGCTGTTATGAAACGAACGATCGCAACGACGAGCGACATCCAGAGGAATATCTTCAGTATCGGGAAGAGGTATGACGCGAAGGAGCGTAGGGTATCCACGAACATCTCGGACGTTACACTACGTGCGAACATGCTGCCGATGTATTCATTGGTTAATATCTCGACCCGGGGAAGTAGAAACAGGAAGACTGAGATCAGAAAGAGGAAAAGAAGCGTGGGAAAAATGCGGCTTACAATTTTATTGTGGTCCATGGTCTAGCCGCTAAAAATATCAGCTATCGAATACCCAATCAACATTAGAGATAAGATCGAGACCACAGAGGTTATTGTCCACGCGAAGATATTGAAGTATTTTCCATTGGCATTATCGCCCATGATCTCTCGATTGCTCGCAAGTTTGACGATCGCAACAAGGATGACGGGCAACAAAAGTCCGTTGATGCTTTGTGTAAAGACCAGGAGCCTTATCTGCGGAATGCCGGGAATCAATGCGACGCTCAGCCCTATTACGATAAGGACCGTGAAAATGCCAAGGAATATCGGAGCTTCACGAAACGAACGTGAAAGGCCTTTCTCGAAACCCAATGCTTCGCTCATTGAGTAGGCCGTAGCCAATGGAAGAACACCCATTGCCAACATCGCAGCACCGAAGAGCCCGATGGCGAAGAGATACTTCGCATACTCGCCGACGACCGGAGCCAAAGCCTCTGCAGCAGTTGCGGCCGAATCGACCTCGTAAATGCCCTGTAAATGTAGAGTAGCGGCAGTGGAGATCACTATGAATGCGGCAATAACTACTGCGAATGTAGTACCGACAATTACATCCGCCCTCGCGATCGGCAGGTCATCCTTGTCAAGTCCCTTTTCGACGACGGTCGATTGAACGTAAACCTGCATGAAAGGAGTGATCGTCGTCCCGATCAAAGCCATTAACGTGAAAAGATACACAGTTTCGGCACGAAAAGTCGGCATTACAAAGGCCGAACCAACGGCGGTCCATTCCGGTCGAGCTAAAATGGCCGAAAGAACGTAGCAGAAAAACACCAAGGACATTGCCAGGAAGACCCTTTCTACACGCTTTTGCGTGCCCCGTACAACCAGCCACCAGATCAGGCTTGCGGAGACTGGAACGGCAACATATCTCGGCACCCCGATCAACTCAGATGCCTGTGCGATACCTACAAATTCAGATATGATTACGCCGGTATTGGCGATGAGTAGTGCCAACATGACCAGAGCAGTCCATCGCACACCGAATTGTTCTCGAATGAGGTCGGCGAGGCCCTGGCCGGTAACCACGCCCATTCGAACGCACATCTCCTGAACAACGATCAAGCTGACGACCATGGGTATGAATGCCCAAAGAAGTGTATATCCGAATTGAGCCCCGACCGAGGAGTAAGTGGCAATTCCGCTTGCGTCGTTACCGGCATTCGCAGCTATAATTCCGGGGCCTAACACGGCCAAGTAAGCATAAAAGCGGAATTTTGACAGACGTTCCGTAAGCCGCCTCTGAAGACGCCTTAACCTGACTATCAAGAACTTTGGTGAAAGTCCGCTGAGGATCATTGCCGCAATTATCGCTATCTAACATGTCTGATAAACAACCTGTTCGGGTCGCGAACGTTGACTATAACCCGATTTAGCAAAACCACAAAACATCCCACTTTGAGGTTCCGTTTATCATGAAACATTCTTGAAGTGTTGGAATTTGTCTCTGCACAGGGCCTTTGCTAAAGTTCCGATATGACAAAAACTACCTTCCTACGGGCCGCTGCGGCTTTCTTAATCTTTTCGTTCACGAACTTTCATATCTCTCATGCGGCCTTTGCAGCGGCGAACAAAGAACCGGTAAGAGCACGGAGCTCGATGGTCGCTTCGCAGCATGAACTGGCATCAAGGATCGGCTTGGACGTTATGAAGCGGGGCGGGAATGCTGTTGATGCTGCAATTGCGGTCGGTATCGCACTTGCGGTGGTTTATCCCGAAGCGGGCAACATAGGCGGCGGCGGATTTATGCTCATTCGGTTCAAGGATGGTCGTACTCATGCGATTGATTATCGCGAGATGGCCCCGGCAGCGGCCCATCGAGATATCTTTGTTGACAAGGATGGCAATGTCATCCGAGGTGATGGAGGTTCGACCATCGGATATCGAGCATCTGGCGTTCCCGGTACAATTGCCGGATTTGAGATGGCTCTTGATAAATATGGTTCCGGCAAAATCAAATGGAAGGATCTGATCGAGCCGTCGATACCCTTAGCACGGGATGGCTACGTGTTGACGCATCGACTCGCTTCACTGCTAGAGGGCTATAAAGAACACCTTTCAAGATATCCGGACAGCAACCGCATATTCTTAAACAATGGTAAGTATTTCAAGGAAGGTGATGTCTTCAAGCAACCGGAGCTGGCTGCTACCTTGAAAAGGATCGCAGAGAAAGGTCCCCGGGAATTTTACGAAGGTGAGACCGCGAGAATGATAGCCTCGGATATGAAGGCCAATAATGGGCTTATCACGCTTGACGATCTGAAGAACTACAAAGCAAAGGAAAGACCCCCTCTTCGAGGAACGTATAGAGGGCATGAAATAATCTCTATGCCGCCGCCGAGTTCGGGCGGTATTGTTATGCTTCAGGTGCTTAATATGCTCGAGGAGTGGGACATCGCATCGATGGGGCATAACTCGGCCGCTAAGTACCACTTGCTTACGGAAGCCTCCCGACGGGCCTTTGCTGACCGGGCGGAATACATGGCGGATCCTGATTTCGCGGATGTTCCGACGAATGCGTTGACCGCGAAGGACTATGCCGCAGATCGGCGAAAGGGAATCGACCCCAAAAAGGCGTCTCCGAGCCGCGAGGTAAAGTTTGGTAAGGTTGCGATCAGCGAAGGGCAAGATACCACACACTATACGGTTGTCGATCCTGAGGGAAACGTTGTTTCGAATACTTATACGATCAACGACCTTTACGGTTCCCGGGTGACTATAAAGGGTACTGGAATCCTTATGAACGACGAAATGGACGATTTCGCGGCAAGGCCGGGATCTCCTAACCTGTTTGGATTGGTACAGGGAGAGCGAAACAAGGTCGAGGGTGGCAAAAGACCTTTATCGTCAATGACGCCGACGATCGTTCTGAGAAAAGATGGATCCGTGTGGTTCGCGGTTGGGGCTCGCGGCGGGCCGCGGATCATTTCCGCCGTAATGCAGACGGTTATCAACGTGATCGACCATGGCATGAACATACAGCAGGCGATCGACGCACCACGAATTCATCATCAATGGTTACCGGACGAGATATTCCACGAGCCCTATGGTCTTTCTCCTGATACAATTGAAATTCTACGTGGCTATGGCCACAAATTTGTCGAGCGCCCGGGCAACATCGCCTCTGCTACAGGAATAATGATCGGTAGTGACGGCGTGCGTTATGGAGCGATCGACTCGAGGAGCGATGGAGCGGCGATCGGTTACTAAGGCTTCTCATCGTTCTCTAATAGCTTTGTAGTGTTTTCGGTAACGCTTCCCGGCCAACCTTCAAGCTCATTCGTGTCCCGCCATGCTCCCTGTATCGGAGGCGAATAAACGTTCGCTGGAATAGAGGTTTCCGGTGGTAGTTCTTTCACCTTTGCCCCGGATTTCGGAAGTAGCGATCGCGAACCTTCCTTATCGTCAAGTGACGCAACCGGATCAGACGACTCGAACATCAAGGCATACGCCACGCGTAAAATGCCACCGACCGTCAATATTATTGCGAATGCGGCAACAAAGAACGGTTCCGCGTTAGCCGCCATCGTCAACAGAGCCACTAAGGGAACTATTAGAAACGAGAGAAGAAAAATAAAAAGGCCTTGATAGATACCTTTCCGTCGCGGCGATATCTTCCACTCCTTGTTGGGCGTCTTCGGCTTTCCGCCACCATCAATCAAGGCGGCGACGCCGCTCATTTCAAAACCGCAACGCGAACAGAAACGAATTTCTCGCGAGATCTGTTGTTGGCCGCAGATCGGACAGTGCATTACTTATCAAGTTCCTTTTTAAGAAGTTTTGTAGTGTCTTCGGTGACGCTGGCCGGTCGGGCAAGGTCGCCCGTTTCCGGCGCTTGCCAATTGCCTGCTGCAGGAGGTACGAAATCATCCACGGAGTTTCGGTCGCCGACCGGCAGTTCGCCATACGTTCTTGGCATAGAAAACTCGGACTGTCGATTTGCGGTCTCTGGCCTAGGCTGTTCGGTAAGTTTTCGACTCGGCGATCTTGGGAGAAGTATCAATGAAACCAGAAGAAACAGTAAACTTCCGAAAATCGCCAGAACCCCTGAGATCGGTACTAGTTCATCGCCATCGAGGATCGCAAGAATCGGCGTGACGATGAACAGCATTAAAAGAAACCAAAAGCCCGTAAAGATCAACCCATTCTTCCGGGTCAAAAGCGATCCGGCATTCGCCGGCAGTACACTTCGGTACGGGATCTCGCCGTTGTTCGCCAGTACCTCCGCAATGACCCCGAGCGGAAGTCCACACCGGGCACAGAATCGTGTTTCATCGCTAACTTGCTGTTGTCCGCATCTAGGGCAATGCATATTTCTCTGCGCAGTCACAACATTCTGTGTTGCCGTGTCGAAAATCTTACGAATTCTTACATACAAATGTTCGCAATGTAAAACACTATAATCGTGGGGGCGATTCGTCCAACAAGAGTTGAAACAGGGCGAAAGCTCGCCCTTGTAGATGTTCAGCCCGACAAAGCGACTCGAGCAGCACTTCCACGATCGGCCGCAGTTCGCTTGGAGCGGGGATTTCGCGGAGAAGATTTTCATCACTACCGATGAAAATGAAACCCTGTCGGGTCATTTCGCGAACCTCAGATAGATATTCGAGTATCTTCTCTTTGGACTCCATTGATTCTTCCAGTGTCCATTCGAACGGATCGTCCCAAAGACGTCTAGTGATTCCACCGAACGTCATTTCAACATTAGCAGCCGACCGTATAAGAAATTCGCCACAGGAGAAAAGCGCCGGGAAATAGTCAAGTTGCTTCGGCCTGCGAAATAGCATTTCGTTGGTGCACTGTTTGACGAGACTCACGGAGCGCGAGTCGATAGCCGAGAATCTGCCGGCGATATGACCCAGAATAGTGTTCATAATCAAAGAAGACCGCAGTTTAGCGCGGTCTTCAATCTATCTCATCTTTGAAAATGAACTAACGCTTCCGGAATCGTCGGTCTTTTTCTAGCATTCCGAGACCGAAATTCCGTCCCTGCCAGCTAACGCCGCTGCCGATACGGCCTTTAACCCCAATCTCGGCACCCTTGTTTGGTACCACGTCTTCGGTAATGATCCATAATGTACCAGTCCCGTCGTCGATCTTGTAGGCCCCACCTCGAATAGGTGTTCCTGGAATATTTACGCCATAACTGTCTCGGACAACACCGGCTATTGCAATGTCTTTATTGTTGAATCTGGACGGGTTGGCTTGCAGCTCTGCAATACTCACACGTTTCGGACATGCGGCCAGAAACAGGGCCCCAACAAGTAGAACTACGATCCCGACAATGGTGCTCTTTCTCATTTATTCATTATTCTCCTGTAGAACTCGATTCTCGGCATTGGCCGACGCCTTAGAGATTCGCTCCGCTAGCGAAATGGTTGCCGAGAAAATTCACAGGGACGTTGACCTAAGACGCGCGTTTTCAGTTCCGATCGTCAGAAGTACGAGCATAAAATGGGAATTTCACGAGCATTTTTGTGGTATATTCAAAAGTTACCCTCCGTTGCTCGCGTTGGGTAAACACATCCGATATTTATTTTATGTCACACAGCCTTTTTAATTCGCGCCAATCATTTCAAACCGGAACCGGCAACGACGGAGTTTTCTATTCATTGCCACAGCTTGAGGCCGAGGGGTTAGGGCAGATCAGTCGTTTGCCAATATCGATCAGGATCGTGCTTGAATCGGTTTTGCGTAATTTCGACGGTGGGCTTAAGGTCAGCGAGGAGAATATACGAACTCTAGCTGCCTGGAAGCCGAATGAGGATAGAACTGCCGAAATACCGTTCATTGTAGCGAGGGTAGTCCTTCAGGACTTCACAGGCGTACCACTTCTCGTCGATCTTGCGGCGATGCGGTCTGCGGTTCAGAGAATGGGCAAGGACGTCGGAATGATCGAGCCGTTGGTGCCGGTTGACCTTGTGATCGACCATTCAGTGCAGGTTGACTATGCGGGAAGTGAGTATGCATATCAGCGCAACATGGAGATCGAGTTTCAGAGAAACGAGCAGCGATATCGTTTTCTGAAATGGGGAACTCAAGCCTTTAACGGCTTCAGTGTCATACCGCCGGGAATCGGAATCGTTCATCAGGTAAACCTTGAATATCTCGCAAAAGGTGTTTTCGAGCGTAACGGGGTCTATTTCCCTGATACACTTGTAGGGACAGACTCGCATACGACGATGATCAATGGCCTTGGGATCGTTGGATGGGGTGTTGGCGGCATTGAAGCAGAGGCGGGAATGCTCGGCCAACCGGTCTATTTCCTCACTCCAGATGTCGTCGGTGTGCACATGACCGGATCGCTTCCTGAGGGGGCGACAGCGACCGACCTTGTTCTTCGGGTTACTGAAATGCTCAGGAACGCTAAGGTCGTCGGTAAATTTGTGGAGTTCTTTGGCGAAGGGGCGGCAGCATTAAACGCTACGGACCGTGCGACCATCGCCAATATGGCCCCCGAATACGGAGCGACCATGGGCTTCTTCGGCGTTGATGAGAAGACGCTCGAGTACTTCCGCTCAACCGGTCGGCCGGAACAGCAGGTTGAAACGATTAGGAATTACTTCATCGCCCAGCAAATGTTTGGCATCCCCAAACAGGGCGATGTCGATTACAGTGAGGTTCACGAACTTGATCTTGGAAGCATAGTTCCTTCGGTTGCGGGCCCGAAACGTCCACAAGATCGGATCGAGTTGAAGAATCTTTCAACGAAGTTCAGAGATCTTTTTGTGGCATCGGTCTCTGACGGAGGATTTGGAAAGGACGCTGGTCAGCTGTCGGAGCGATTCACTGTTGAACTCTGCGGCTCTCCGAACGAGGTGGTCAAAGGCGGCGGTGATCAAAGTGCGGTCTCGATACCGCTCCCGGTTTTTGGGCAAGAGAGTGCTAAGGATACGAGCGTAACGACCGAGGTCGAAATGATCAATAACCGCCCAACACCTGACGGCGTTGTTGTTTCAGCCGAAGATTGCACTCCAGAACGGACCAATATCGGCCACGGAGACGTGCTGATCGCAGCGATCACGTCATGCACAAACACCTCAAACCCTTCAGTCATGATAGCCGCCGGGTTACTGGCGAAGAAGGCGTCCGAACGCGGGATGAAGGTGCCGGACTTCGTTAAGACGTCCCTGGCTCCGGGATCGAGAGTTGTTACCGATTACCTCAAGAAAACCGGCCTTCAACAGCATCTTGATGCGGTTGGTTTCAATCTGGTCGGATACGGTTGTACGACCTGTATCGGAAACTCCGGCCCGTTGGATGGGGGTATCGAGAAGGAGATCGTGAAGAACGATCTCGTTGCGGCATCGGTACTTTCCGGCAATCGTAATTTTGAAGCAAGGGTTCACCAGAATATCAAGGCCAATTTTTTGATGTCGCCGCCGTTGGTAGTTGCGTATGCGCTGGCCGGTAGCGTACTGAAAGACGTTTATCGCGATGCGATCGGAAAAGACCGGGACGGGAACGATGTCTTTTTGAAAGACCTTTGGCCGTCGCTGGACGAGGTTCGAGAAATTCTTGGTCAAGCGTTCGATCCGGAGACATTTAAACGGCTTTACAATGAGTTCGCTGAGCAAAATCCGCTTTGGAACCAGATCGAATCGTCGGTCGGCAAAGTTTATGAGTGGGATCCGTCGTCAACATATATACAAGAGCCGCCCTATTTTGACGGCTTTTCGCTGGAAACCGGCTCTTTTTCGGACTTTGAGGGTGCAAGGGCATTGGCTATCTTTGGAGATTCGGTGACGACCGATCATATTTCACCTGCTGGTGCTATCAAGGCCGACTCTCCGGCAGGCCGCTACCTACAGGAGCTTGGTGTAGAGCCAAAGGATTTTAATTCTTACGGTTCGCGCCGTGGCAACGACAGAGTGATGCTCCGCGGAACTTTCGCTAACGTGCGGATCAAGAACATGCTCGTTGCCCCTAAAGAGGGCGGCTTTACTAGATACCAGCCGAGCGGCGAAGAGATGACAATATACGATGCTGCTCATCGATATAAATCCGCAGGCGTGCCTTTGGTCATTGTTGCCGGGAAGGAATACGGCACGGGCAGCAGCCGCGACTGGGCAGCAAAGGGAACTCGCTTGATGGGTGTAAAAGCTGTGATAGCAGAGTCATTCGAGCGAATTCACCGGTCAAACCTTGTTGGAATGGGCGTGCTTCCTCTTCAGTTCAAGGACGGAGAGACGGCTGAAACTTTAAGTCTTGACGGTACGGAGACCTTTGATCTGCTCGGGTTGGAGGCTGTAGAGGTTAGGCCGATGCAGGAAGTTATGCTTCGGATTCATCGAGCAAACGGCGAAACGGTCGAAACGACCCTCCGGCTGCGAATCGATACACCGATAGAGCTCGAGTATTACAAGGGCGGGGGAATACTTCCGTTCGTATTAAGACAGTTGCTACTTTCGGGAGATGCTGTTTCGGCGTGATGTTTTTTTGGCGTTCGGGAATACCTGACATCGTAGTAGATATTCTCTTTCGGGGAGTTTCGATTTTTTTGAGGCAGTTGGCGCATTCCAAAGTCTCTTATAGCTTGTCCACAACAGATGACCTGAAATTTGGTCAGGAGTAGGTATGAAGAAGATAATTTCTCTGGCAATTTGCTTTTCGTTCGCGGTCTTGAGTCCCCTTTCGCTGGTCGCCCAACGCGGTGAGACCAAGAGCAGAAATCTTCCCCCGTTTGCCTCATATTTCACAGAACCGATGACTGAAACTTCTTTCGGGCCAGCATTCGCTTACACCGACGGTGAATCGACGTTGGTCGAATGGACCATGCTTACCGAGAAGCAGAATTTTGGCTTCAATTTGCAGCGGCTTGGTGAAAAGGGCTGGGAAACGGTCTCCGACACATTTGTCGGCGGCTCGGGTTTGTATAATGGTTCTGAGGTCGTAGCCGGAGAAAAATACAACACGCTTGATTATAATGGAGGGATCGGGTCCGTATATCGGATCGAAAGTATCGCTACCAACGGGTCACGGGTGTTTTCTGATCCTTTTACGTCCGTCCAGGTCAATAACCTTTCAGGGTTTTCAGGTTTTCATTTGGTCGAGAGTCGGAGGACCGCCCGCGATGAACGCGGCACTTCGATCTCTTCGTCTCCCAGTTTGCCCAAGGAAGTTGCCATTGAGGTTGAAGCTAACGAGCTAACACCAAATCCGGACGGCCATCGCTGGGTGATGTTGCAGCCAGGAATAAGGCTTGGCGTACGTAAGGACGGGTTCTATCGTGTAACCCGCGTTGAGCTTGAGACTGCGGGATTTAACGTGAATTCTGATCCGTCGCTTTGGCAACTTTTTCTTGAAGGCAATCAACAGTCGATGATCGTGGAGCCGAACGGGCAATACATCGAATTTTATGGCCGCGGCATTGATACGCCGGAAAGCGATAATAGGGGGTACTTCTTAGTTGTCGGGCCAAGCGCAGGCAAGCGAATGGCTACCAGAGTTGCCCGACCTGACGCAAGTACTGTCCGTGCCGCAAACTATCAACATCGTTTTGTCTTTAAAGAGCGGATTAACTACACAAATCAGGTCAGAAACGGCGACGCTGAGAACTTTTTCGGCCGGCCGATAATGAGTACAATGTCGGCAAATATCCCGTTCAACTTGTCGGCGATAGATACTGCGACTTCAACTGCAAATGTAATTGTACGAATTCAGGGCTTCAGCGCAGGAATCCACTCTGTTACCGTTACGCTCAACGGCCAGAGTCTTGGAACCATCCAAGGTGCAGGTCAGCTTAATGTTGCGCAGACATTTTCAGTGCCGACAAGTTTACTTCAGCAGGGAGCAAACTCGATGCTGCTTGCTGCGACCGGACCAAACCCGGACACAAATCTTTTTGACACCCTTACGGTCGAGTTTCCACGTAAGCATGTCATGGAGGGCGGAAAACTCGATTTTTACACTGTAGGCAATCGAGGTGCTACGCTTTCGGGCCTGACCTCCCCAAACGTTCGACTGATCGACACGACTTTTGAAGGTGACCCTATCGAGGTCATCGGTCTCAATCCGGTTGAGTCAAATGGCACGTTTTCTGTTCAGATTCCAGCTGCACGACCGAAAACCTATCATGTATTCGAGCCATCTCAGTTACTTTCGGTAGCAGATCTCCGCCCGATGATCGAAGATTCGTTGGGAACTTCGGGAATTGGGGCACAGCTTATTGTCATTTCTCACCCCAGCCTTATGAGCGAAGCGGCCCAATGGGCGGCATACCGTCAATCGCAGGGCTTGAGTGTAAAGGTTGTGAATGTAAACGATGTCTTTGACGAGTTTGGGTATGGCGTCCTCTCCTCGTCATCGATCAAGTCGTTCCTGCGGTTCGCTTACACCAATTGGAACATCGTCCCCGGCTACGTACTTCTGATCGGAGATGCATCATTCGATTCGCGCAACTATTTGGGCGGTGGGTACTGGAATCAAGTGCCCAGTCCGATCATTAACACGATATTCACCGAGACTGCGAGTGACGATTTCCTCACGGATTTCAATTCTGACGGCCTTTCTGAGATCGCGATAGGTCGAATTCCTGCACGGACAAGTGTTCGAGTGCAGACCGCGTTTGAAAAAATGACCCGATGGGAGCAGTCACTTTCGCAGCCACTTGAACGCGGCGCACTTTTCGCATACGACAATCCTGACGGCTATGATTTTCAAGCAATGAGCGGCCGTCTTAGGGATCGGCTCCCGGGCACGATGCCTGTTACATTCATCGGTCGTGGCGAGGTGAATTCACAGGCCAACTTAGTAACTGCATTGAATACAGGTCCTTACATTGTGAATTATGCAGGTCATGGCAGCACCGGGGCTTGGGCCGCTACGAGCTTCTTCTCAGTGTTTAATGTTACTTGTACCAACGGGGCGACTCAGTGCATCAACAATGTCAACAACGAATCGATCTATACGATGTTGACGTGCCTTAATGGCTTCTTTCACGGAGCTTCTGCGGATAGTCTCGCAGAATCTCTGTTGTTCGCTGAAGATAAGGGAGCGGTTGCAGCATGGGCTTCTACAGGCCTCACTACGGCCGATATCCAGGAAATAATGGGACAAAGGTTTTTCCAAAAGATCGGGGATGGGACAATTCCAAGGATGGGTGATCTGATCAAGGACGCTAAGTCAACTATCCCTGGGGGAACCGACGTCAGGTTGTCTTGGGCTTTGATCGGGGATCCGATGTTAAAAGTCAGGTAAAGCCTCATCGTTAACAACAAGAAGGACGACCGATAGAGTTCGGCCGTCCTTTTAATTTTGGTACTCGCGGCAGGAGTCGAACCTGCGACCTCTTGCTCCGGAGGCAAGCGCTCTATCCACTGAGCTACGCGAGCAGGAAACGAAAGTATAGCACAAAGCTACTGCCGCGGTTCAATGCGGATGGTCTTGATCCGGACGTCCTCGACGGGCCTTTCAAAATCTTTCGGTTGGACGCCTGCGATTATTCGAGCGTTGTTCATCCCTTCGATCACTTTGCCAAAGATCGTGTATCGGCGGTCGAATGCGGTCTCGCGTTTCAGAGTGATGAAAAACTGCGAATTCGCCGAATTCACGTCTGGGCCGCGAGCGGCTCCGACGATTCCTGTATTGTATTCGATGTCCGAGAACTCGGCCGCAACATCCGGTTTTTGCGAGCCGCCTTGTCCGTCGTTTTTCGGATCGGCATCCTTCGAGTTCGGGTCCCCACCTTGGATAACGCTGTCGTTAACGCGGTGAAAGGTCGTGCCGTCATAAAAACCCTCGCGGGCGAGCTCTTTAAACCGCTCAACCATCTTGGGTGCGATGTTCGAATACAATTCGATTTTTATCGTCCCGTACGCTCCTTGGTTCTCCATTTCGATCACCGCTATCTCCGCGTCCGGTATCGGGGTTACTCCTGACTTCACGGCCGCATTTGCCGAATTGCTTGTCGATGGCGTGTTGCCGCAGCCAGCCGCAAGAAAAACTCCGAGCGATAAAACCAATGTAGTTCCAAAAGTTCTTCTGATCATTTTTCTTTTTTCAACTCGTTCGTATCGAGCCAGATGGTCACAGGACCATTGTTAACCAACTCCACGTCCATCATTGCCTTGAATTGCCCGGACTTGACCCTGATCCCGGAGCGTGTGACCCGTTCAATAAAGTATTCGTACAGGCGGTTGGCTTCGTCCGGTAGTGCTGCTGCGATATACGATGGACGGCGGCCGCGTCTGGCGTCGGCAAAAAGCGTGAACTGCGAAACAACGAGCATCTCTCCATTTACTTCCGTTAGCGAAAGATTCATTTTGCCCGCTTCATCGTCAAAGATCCGTAGATTTACGATCTTATCAGCAAGAATATCCGCTTCGCCTTCGCTGTCGTCCTTGCCTACGCCAAGAAGCACTAACAGGCCCTCCCCGATCTTTCCAACTGTTTTGCCGCCGACGGCAACCGAAGCCTCGGAGACCCTCTGGATCAAGGCCCGCATTAGTTGACGACTTCTTCGATGTAAACGCGGTTCATCACCACTGGCTCGAGCGGCCTGTCGTTCGGGTTTGTCGCTACCTCGGCGATGGCGTTTACAACGTCCTGTCCCTCGATGACCTTACCAAACTTCGTGTAGCTCGGCGGGAGCGGGTAATCGATATGCATTATGAAGAATTGAGAGCCGTTCGTGTTCGGCCCCGAATTCGCCATCGCCACCGTGCCGCGTTCGTAAACCCCGACGTAAAGGTCAGACATCCGGTCGATCTCATCGTCAAATCGCCCGCCCCATGCCGATTCGCCGCCGTAGCCTTCGCCAAGCGGGTCGCCGCCCTGGATCATAAAATTCTTGATCACGCGGTGAAAGATGACGCCGTCGTAGTAATTTCGCTCGGCCAATAGCCGGAAATTCTCGGTCGTTTTCGGAGCGTCCTGCTCCATAAGCTCAAACTTGATAGTACCCTTGCTGGTCTCTATAACTGCGATCCTGTTGCTCATTTAACTCTCCTGATATGAATAAATACAAATGAAAAACCTACCACGATTGACCGATAAAGGCGAATTGTTCGGTTATCGTTCAAGGATGAACCTCCTTATCGCCTCGGCAACACCGGCGCTGTTATTGTCCGCGGTGCGGTGGACGCCCTCGCGTTCGAGGAGTTTCCGATCTGCATTGCCCATTACCACCGGAGTTCCGGCGTATTCAAGCATTTCCAGGTCGTTGAAGTTATCGCCGATAGCCATAACTTCTTCCTGCCCGATGCCGTGGCGTTCGGCGAGCCTTTGAACACCGATACCCTTCGATGCGTTGCTCGGGAGTATGTCTAGAAGGGTAAAGTCGAGTTTCGGATAGACGGTCGCAAGGAGCGTTACCCTGTCGCCAAGCTCGGTTCTGAGGAGCGTTTCGAGCTTCGCCATCGAGTCGCAGCCGCCCGAGAATGAAATATGTATCACCTGATGGTCCGGAAGTGCGTCCTCAAGCGAACTTACGTGATTGACGGCCTCTTCGGCCTCGTCGCCGTGCATCGTCTCGGCCCAGCGGATGTACTTCTGGAGCGGCTCGTTGTCGTGGGAGACGCGGTCGTAGATCATCGTGCCTTTGCCGTGCGGATCGGCGCTGACGAGTGCATCGCCGCCATACTTTTTACCGACGCGGACGATCTCTAGAGCAATATCGGTCTTGAGCAGCGAAGCCTCGACGGTTTCAAGGGAATCGGCGAATTTCAGCAAGGCTCCGTTGTGAGTCACGAGCGGGGCATTTAGCTCGAGCCTTTGGCCTACGTGCAGGGCATCGCGGAAGCGGCGGCCGGTCGCGATAGTGACACGCACGCCCGCTTCTTCGGCCTTCCGGATCGCGAGGCGATTCGCTTCCGGCACTTTGCCCTGTGAATCGAGCACCGTGCCGTCAAGATCTAATGCAAGAAGTTTTATCACTGCCGATTATCGTTCTCCTTTTTACGTTTTCGCTGTTCTTCTAGCCATCGCTGGTAAACAGCCTTGCCTTTTTCGAATTCGGCTGCTGAGGCGTAGAAGTGGTGCGAGCCGTCATTCTTCCCGACATCGAGCACATAAAATATGTAGTTCGTTTCGGCCGGGTTGAGGGCTGCTTCGATCGCCGAGGCTGAGACGGACGAGATCGGCCCCGGCGGGATACCGCCATACTTTCGCGTGTTGTAGGGCGAGTCGGCCTCGATGTCGCTTTTGTGGATGGTGCCGTCCCAGCGGTTCTGCATCTTGGCTACATAGACAACCGTTTGGTCGATGCCAAGTGGGATGTTGCGGTTGATGCGGTTATAGATCACCGAAGCGACGATCGGTCGTTCGGCCTCGACCGGCGATTCGGTCTCGATCAGCGACGCTATCGTCACTATCTCATGCGGAGTGCGGCCGAGTGCCCGTGCCCGCTCGGTCCATTCCGGCTTCCAGGTCTTGCGAAACTGCTCGACAAGCCTCGGAATAATGGTTCTCGGCGTGGCATCCGGCGGCAGCTCATAAGTCGCCGGGTAAAGATAGCCCTCAAGGTTGCGTGCGTCCGGGTCAAGATCGCGGATCAGCGCCGTATCGTTCATCAAAGCAAGGATCTCGCTTTCGCTCATCGCCGGTTCACCCGGGAATTGCTCCGCGAGCCGCTTGGCGATGTCGAAACGGGTGAAGCCCTCAGGAATGGTCAGCCGCTTCGTTGCAGTCGTACCTTTCTCAAGTGTTTTAAGCACCTCGAGCGGCGAGATCGGCGATGCAAAGCGGTACTCGCCGGCCTGGAGCTTTGAGGCATCGCCTGCCGTCCGGAGATAGAGCTTAAGGGCAAGCGGCGAGCGGACAATGCCGTCAGCCGCGAGGCGATCTATGATGATGTTGGGCGCCGTGCCGCGCTCGATAGTGATGACCTCATTGGCTTTTGTGTGCTCGGCCTTCGCGTTAAGCGACGAGTAAAACCAATAGACACCCGCACCGGCCGCCAAAAGCGCCGTCAAGCCGAGTACAAATATGATCTTCACAAGTTTGATCATCGCTCCCACCATCTTACCAAAATCGCCCAACCGTAATCAGTTCGACTCGCCAGTGGTGTTTCATTTTTTATAAAGGACATATGTTTCTGAAACAGTTGAAACGAATGAAAGAAATGAAATGCCTGAAACACTTGAAACGCCTGAAACGCCGTGGCGTTTTGAGTCCCGGGTTTCGAGAATTCCAGATTCCAGATTCCAAATTCCGAGTGCTCCCCTCCTTGAATAGGAGGGG
>ERZ761602.2995-NODE-2995-length-25023-cov-8.753645_pt1 | contig 25023 bp, 25 predicted proteins | sample MGYA00512165_ERZ761602 | MGnify/ENA primary metagenome ERZ761602 (study PRJEB28899, sample SAMN02445085) | bioreactor sludge metagenome | biome: EBPR sludge; isolation source: Thorneside wastewater treatment plant | place: Australia: Brisbane, Thorneside...
TCGACTTCGCCTCGGGCATCCGCTCGATGATGCGCCAGGACCCGGACATCATCCTCGTGGGCGAGATCCGCGACCAGGAGACGGCCGAGATGGCCTTCCGCGCCGCCATGACGGGCCACCAGGTCTACTCGACGCTGCACACCAACTCCTCCATCGGCGCGATTCCCCGCCTGATGGACCTGGGCGTGCTGCCGGACATCATGGCCGGCAACATCATCGGCGTGATCGCCCAGCGCCTCATGCGGCGGCTGTGCGTGCACTGCCGCACGCCCTACGAGCCGGACCCCACCACGCGCCGCCTGCTCGGCATGGCCGAGGACGACACGCGTCCCGTCTACCGCCCCGTCGGCTGCGCCAAGTGCGACAACCAGGGCTACAAGGGCCGCCTCGCCATCATGGAGATCTTCAAGCTCGACGCCGAGACGGACGAGCTGATCGCCCGGCGGGCGACGGGGCGCGAGATCCGCCTGGCGGCCACCGCCAAGGGCTTCCGCACCCTGGCCGACGACGCGATCTCGCGGGTGCTCATGGGCCAGACGAGCCTCGAGGAGATCTCGCGGGTGGTCGACCTCACGGACCGCGTGATCTAGGGGCCGGCCCGTGGCGCTCTTCGCATACCGCGCCGTCGACGAGGAAGGCCGCATCTCGTCCGGCAACCTCGACGCCGGCAACCCGATCGACCTCGAGCTGCGCCTGCGCCGCCTGGGCCTGGACCTGGTCACCTACGAGTCCGTCAAGCGCTCGGCGGCCTCCCGCTCGCGGCGCATCACGCGCCAGGAGCTCATCACCTTCTGCTTCCACCTGTCGCAGCTGCTCAAGGCCGGCGTCAACATCCTCGAGGCGCTCACGGACCTGCGCGACACCGTGGACAACCCCGGCTTCCGCCAGGTGGTGGCGAGCCTGCTCGAAGACATCGAGGGCGGCCTCAAGCTCTCCGAGGCGATGGCGAACCACCCGTACATCTTCGACGGCGTCTTCACCGCCCTCGTGCGCGCGGGCGAGCAGAGCGGCACGCTCAACGAGGTGCTCGACGAGCTCTCCGAGAACCTCAAGTGGCAGGACGAGATGGCGAGCCAGGCCAAGCGCGCGCTCATCTACCCGTCCATCGTGCTCGTGGTGGTGGTGGGCGTGATCTTCGTGCTGATGATCTTCCTGGTCCCCCAGCTCGCGGGCACCTTCAAGACGCTGGTGCCCAAGCTCCCGCGCGAGACGGAGCTGCTCATCGGCCTGTCCAACATCTTCGTGAAGTGGTGGTGGGCCCTGCTCGGGGTGCCGGCGCTGCTCGGCGCGGGGCTCTTCGCGCTGTCGCGCACGAACGAGAACGTCCAGCGCCAGCTCGACGTGCTCGCGATCCGGGCGCCCGTCATCGGCGCGATCCGCTTCAAGATCATGCTGGCGCGCTTCACCACCTTCTTCGCGATGCTCTACCGCTCCGGCATCAGCGTGCTCGACTGCATCCAGATCTGCGAGAAGATCATGGGCAACCGCACGATGGAGGAGGCCCTGCAGCGCGTGGGCCGCCAGATCTCGGACGGCACGGGCATCAGCCAGGCCTTTTCCCAGACCAAGCTCTTCCCGCCCCTGGTGCTGCGCATGCTGCGCGTGGGCGAATCGACGGGGGGGCTCGACACGGCCCTGCTCAACGTGAGCTACTTCTACAACCGGGAGGTGCGCGAGGGCATCAACAAGATGCAGCAGCTCATCGGCCCGGCCACGACGATGGTGCTGGGCCTGCTGATCGTGGCGATCCTCTACACGATCTTCCTGCCCCTGTACGACGTGATCAGCAAGATCAAGTTCTAGCGCCATGGCCAAGCTCGTCGTCTACCTCACCAACGCCGGACTCGTCGCCCTCGAGGCGAAGGGCGCCCGCCTCGTCGGACGGCACACGTTCGCCGCCACCGCCGCCGGGCGCGAGGCCTTCTCCGCCTACGCCGCCGGTCGGCGGGGCGACGCCGTGCACGTGCTCACGGACCTGGCCGAGGAGGATTTCCGCCTCGACACCATCCCGCACCTGGGCGGCAAGGACCGGGACGCCGTCCTGTCGCGCAAGCTCGCGCAGATCTTCCGCAACACGCCCTACAAGTACGCCCTCACGCAGGGCCGGGAGGCTGAGGGCCGCCGCGACGACCGCGTGGTCTACACGGCCATCACCAACGGCGAGGTGCTGCGCCCCTGGGTGGAGCTCTTCGAGCACCTCGAGCTCGCCGTGGCGGGCATCCACTCCTCGGCGATCTTCAGCGGCCGGCTCCTCGCGGACCTGGGCCTCGCCCTGCCCCATGCGCTGCTCGTCACCTTCACGCCCGGCGGCTCGATCCGCCAGACCTACTTCCGGGACGGCGAGATCCGCTTCAGCCGACTCACGCCCGTCGATCTCGAGGAAGGCGATACCCTGGGCGGGCTCATCGCCGGCGAGACCGCGCGCACCTGGCAGTACCTGGACAGCGTGCGCTCGTTCGGCACCGGCGACCGGCTGGAGGTCTGCGTGCTGCTGCACCCGCGCGACCGTCCTGCGGTCGAGCCCGCGCTCCGGGATTTCAACCAGATCACCTATCGCGCGCTCGACATCGAGCAGGTGTCGGGCCAGATCGGCCTCAAGCCCGCCCCCGCCACGTCCGGCGCGGAGGAAGTCCTCGCCCACCTCTTCCTCAAGCGCGGCGCGCCCAACCACTACGCGCCGCCGGAGCTGCGCCGCTTCTCGCAGGTCCGCTCGACCCGCCAGGCCATCTACGGCGCGGCGGGCGCGGTCCTCGCGGCAGGCCTCGCCTTCGCCGGCTGGAACACGTTCCTCGCATTGCAGAACCGTGCGAGCGACGAACGCACGGGCGCCCAGGTGAAGGCCCTCGCCCGCGAGCACGACGAGGTGATGCGCTCCCTGCCGTCCCTCGGGGCGGGCGGGCCCACGATGCGCGACACCGTCGCCTTCTATGCCGGCTCGCTGCGGGGCTATCCGTCCGTCTCGGAATTCCTCGTGCCGCTGTCGGGCGCGATCGAACGCCATCCGCGCGTGCGCCTCACGCAGGTCGCCTGGCAGACGACCGAGGACGAAAAGACAACGCCCGCCTTCCTGCCGATCCTCTCGCGCTCGCCTCCGCCCGTGCGGACGATGGCCAAGGGCGGCGAGGTCGCGGCCGCCGTGCGTCCCCCCGTCGAGGCGGATCCGCCCTTCTCGCCCGGGCGCCTGTCGGTCGCGCTGCTCGAGGCGATCGTCCGCGTCGATGGCAACGGCCTTCGCGCCGCGCTCGACGAGGTGGAATCCCTGGTCGCCGAGATCGGCAAGCTGCCCGGGTACCGCGCGACCATCGTGGAAGCGCCGCTCGACATCTCGTCGAAGGCCGGCATCCAGGGGCGCCTCGGGGAAAAGCCGCCCGCCGAATCCCTCGCCCGCTTCACCGTGAAGGTGACACGCACCCAGGAGGTGCGCCCATGAGCGCCGCGTTCTCGAAGGAGGGCTTCCGCTCCCTGCGCCTCGCGTGGGCGACGCTCGCCATCGCCATCGCGGCCGCCGCCGGCATCGGCTGGGGCAGCCACTGGTTCCTGCAGAAGGAGCGCCGGGACGACGTCGCCTCCCAGCGGCAACTGGGCGAGGCCCGGGCGAGGCTGGAGACCGCCAAGCGCGAGCGAGAGGACCTGCGCGTTTCCGCCGCGATGTTCCAGGACCTCGTGAACCGCGGCATCCTGCGGGAGGAAAAGCGCCTCGAGCTGGTCGAGCGCCTCGATCGCCTCAAGGAGCGCCACCGCATCATCGAGCTCGACTACGAGATCGCGCCCCAGCGGCCCCTGCCCCTCGCGGGCGGCCGCGTCTTCAACGCCATCGACATCTTCGCGAGCCGCGTGCGCGTGCGGGCCAAGGCGCTGCACGAGGGCGAGGCCCTCGCCTTCGTCGAGGACCTGGTGCGCATGGACAAGGGCTTCAATCCGGCCAACCGCTGCAGCCTGTCGCGGTTGGAGCCGGGCGCGGCCGACACCGTGAGCCCCCGGGTGGAAGCGGACTGTTCCCTCGAGTGGATCTCCCTCAAGGACAAGCGAGGCGGCCGTGCGAGCTAGCCTTCTTCTCGGCGCGCTGCTCGCCGCGGTGCCGGTCGCTGCGGCCGACATCGGCACGCTGTTCCATTCGCCGAAGGAGCGCCAGGACCTCGAGCGCCAGCGCAGCGGCACGGCCCTGCCCGCGGGCGGCGCCGCCGTCGCCGCCCCCGTCCGCCCCGATCCCGTGCTCACGGGTTACGTGAAGCGCAGCGACGGCAAGAGCACCGCGTTCATCGACAAGCAGCCCGTGCCCGTCCTGAGCGAGCGGTTCGATCGCCGCCTCGAGCCGAAGGTCGTGGACCGCTGGGATCCCATTCCCGTGCCTGCCCCGGCACCCGAGGCGACGCCCGCCAAGGCGGACGAGAAGCCCTCGGGCAAGGCGGAAGAGAAGTCCCCCGGCAAGGCCGACGAAAAGGCCGCCGCGAAACCGAAGCCCGAGGCCGCGCGCACGCGGGCTGGCAAGCCGGAGTGACCGCCATGGGCGTTCGCGCGCAGCGGGGCCGGCCGGCGGGCGGCTTCACCCTCATCGAGATCGCGGTGGTGATCGTGGTGCTCGCGCTGCTGCTCGCGATGCTCGCGGGCCTGGCGACGGCGATGATCGGCCAGCAACGGCGCGAGGTGACGCGGCAGAAGCTGGCGGGAGTGGAGACGGCGCTGGCGCTCTTCGTGTCGCAGAACCGGAGGCTGCCTTGTCCGGCGGATGGGCGGATGGCTTCGGACAATGCGAATGCCGGCGCAGAACGCGGTGGAGGAACCGCAGCGCCATGCCAAGTTGTAGTGGGAACACTCAACTCGCAGACTCATGGCGTTGTGCCGTGGCGGACATTGGGGCTCGCCGAGTCGGACGTTACCGATGGCTGGGGAAATCGAATGACTTACCGTGCCGCCCCTGACCTCACCCAAGACAATGCGATGGACCTCACGGCCTGCGACCCAGGCGGCTCATTCGACCTAACAGGCACTCCAAATGGTCGTTGCAACAGGTCGGGAATGACCGACCCTGCAAATGATTGCAACAAGGACACGTTTCCGGGTCGCTGCACACCACCGCAGTCATATACGGCTAACAAGGGGCTTCGCGTTCGCAGTTTGAATGCCACCGTGACACTTACCATGGACTATGCGGCTGCGCCCTCCACCGGCGCCGCCTACGTCGTGATCAGCCATGGCGAGAACGGCGGCAGCGCCTACAACAACCAGGGCATCCTCCAGGCCGGCTCGCCCGCCTCCGGCACGCTGGAAGCGAACAACAACGGGGCCGACGTCGCCTTCGTGCACGCCGCTTCGAACACCTTCGCCACCGCCGGCGGCGGCTCGGGAGCCTTCGTCGACGACTTCCCCGCCTACGCCGACGGCAACGGCCACTTCGACGACTTCGTCCTGCGGCCCTCGATCCTCACCGTGGCCACGAAGGCCCAGCTGGGCCCGCGGTCCCACTGACGGGCGCGCCGCGCCATGGACTCCCTCCGCCGCCAACAGGGCCTCGCCGCCGCGGCCGTCGTCATCGTCGTGCTGCTCGCGCTCGTGGCGGTCTTCTTCGCCCGCGAAGCCACGCAGCCGGCCGAATCCCTCGACCGACGCGAAGTGACCGACGCGCGCATGCGCCGCGTCGCCGACGCCCTGGTGACCTTCGCGGCCCTGAATCGTCGCCTGCCTTGCCCCGCGGAAGGCGACGACACCGCGATCGCCGCGGCCGACGTCGGCGCGGCCAAGCCGGACAACGCGACGGCGGCCTGCGAGTCGCCGGCCGGCACCGTCCCCTGGAAGACGCTGGCCCTCCGGCGCGAGGACGCGCTCGACGGCTGGGGCCGCAAGATCTCCTACCGCGTCCATGCCGGGACGACGGCCACCCCGCTCACGAGCGGCCTCACGGTGGCCGACGGCGTGAACATGACGAACTGCAACGCCTCCCTCGGCGCCGCCATCGACGCGACGCTGGGGGGCAACTCGTCCTGCAAGACGGGAACGCCGCCGCCGAATACGCCTGCGCAGTTCCTCGCCGCTCGCGGCAACCTGCTGGTCGTGAACGAACCCGCGGGCACCCGCAACGGCAACGCCTTCGTGCTGATCAGCCACGGCGAGTCGGGCGCCGGCGCCTACCAGGCCGAGATCGTCGCCGGAGGCGGCGCGCGCCTTGCCGCGCCGGCCAACGCCGGCGAGGTCTCCAATACGCAGGCGACGGGCCCCTATTCGAACGCGGCGCGCAGTGCCCCCGGCATCATGCCCACAGACGCCGCCCACTTCGACGACGTCGTCACCTACATGAGCTTCGCGGACCTCACCGCGCGGGCCAAGCTCAAGGAGCGCTCCTGGTCGCAGCACGCGCTCGGCGCGACCTTCACGCAATCGGCGGTGGAGGCGGCGGCCTCGGCCTCCAACATCGACGACACCGAGAACACGGGAAGGACCTCCCTCGCGATGGGAGGTTTCCTCATCACGGCGACCTCCAACTCCACGCCCACGCCCGGTGTCCTCAACATCGGATTCCGCGAGCAGGGCGGGGTGGACGGCATCGGGATCATCGGCGGCGGCTCCACCAGCGGCGACCTCAATTCGATCTTCGGCGAGCGCCTCACCTTTCAATTGGGCGCGGGCAGCGAGTTCCAGCAGGTGGACGTCGCGCTCAATGCCTTCAACGTCCTGGACTCGTTCTCCGGCATCGTCGAGCGCGGTGAGATTTCATTGTGGAAGGACGGCACGCAAATCCAGGCGACCACGCTCAATGCGTGGCACGAGGACGATGAAGCGTCGCGCTGCCGATTCGAGCTGGTGCCGACGCTCGTCTTCGACCGCATCGACGTCCGCCCCCTCACCCGGAATGGCGACGGAGGAAGTACGCGCTTCACCGTGGCCGCGATCAAGGCCTGCAACGAAGCCGATGCCTCCTGCCAGACCACCGTGAGCGGCGCCTTCAACTGCCCGTTGCAACCGGCGAGCGCCGTGGCGACGACCCCCTCCGTCATCACCCAGACCTCGGCCACGCTGCTGGGTTCGATGTTCATGGTCGGCAACAACGCGACGACCGTGAACATCGACTACGGGACGAGCACCTTCTACGGTTCCGTGGCCTCGGTCGGTACCTTCACGACCGCGGGCCAGCAGAACATCAGCTACAACCTGACCGGCCTCACCTGCAACACGACGTACCACTACCGCCTGCGCGTCGCGCGCAGCGGCAGTTCCACCACCTCCAACGACTCGGTCTTCACGACCAATCCCTGCTGACGGCCAGCGCGCGTCAAGCGCAATCCCGTCCACGCCCCGCGCGATTTCGGCGCGACCGCGTCCCGCCCCCCGCCGCACGATGCCTCCATCGTCCCGACCGATGGAGCCGCCATGCGCCCGCACCGGAACCAGGAGGGCCTCGCGCTCGTCGCGGCCTGCCTGCTGCTCGCCCTCGCCCTCGTCACCGCCCTCACCGGCGCCTTCGCCCGCAGCGCCACCGGCCCGCGCCGCGCGGCCGTCACGGACCTCGCCCTCGCCCAGGCGCGCGAGGGGCTCATCGCCTTCGCCACGGCCCGCCCCATCGACGCGGTGACGGGCCCGGGCTACCTCCCCTGCCCCGACACGGACGACGACGGCTGGGCCGAGCCCACCTGCGGCTCCCTCGCGGGCGACACGGGCCAATGGCAGCGCCTCGGGCGGCTGCCGTGGAAGACGCTGGGGCTGCCGGACCTGCGCGACGCGTGGGGCGAGCGGCTCTGGTACGCGGTGTCCACCCGCCACAAGGGCCTGCTCAACTGCACGGTGAGCGAGGCGTGCCTGGACATGGGGCCCGACACGGCCCTGGGCACGATCACGGTCCGCGACGCCGGGGGCCACGTGCTCCACGACGGCACGCTGGCCACCGCGCACGACGCGGGACGGGGCGGCGCTGCGGCGGTGGTGATCTCGCCGGGCCCTCCCCTCGCCCGCTGGGCCGGCGGGGGCGAGACGCCCGTCATCCAGTCCCGCACGTGCGAGGGTGGACGGTGCAACGGGAGCGGCCGCTGTCTCACGGAACCGCCGACGGCCACGCCCAAGTGCGATCCGCGCAACTACCTCGATCGCGCGCCGGGCCCGGCCTATACCGACGAGGACAATGCGCGATTCGTGGATCGTGCCGATCTCGCCGGCCGGGCGCTCAACCGCGACGGCTTCGTGCAGGGCCCGGTCGTCGATCGCGACGGCCACGCGTGGGTGAACGACCGGCTCGTCGCGATCGGCTACGACGATCTCATGCCCCGCGTGATGCGCCGCGTGGGCGAGGAGGTCTCGCGCTGCCTCGCGGCGTACGCCCGCGATCCGCGCCACGCCGGTCGCCTGCCCTGGGCCGCGCCGTCCTGCCGCGCCGCCGACCGGCAGGCCGATCGTCGCCAGGCCGACGAGACGGGCGTGCGCTTCGGTCGCGTTCCGGACACCCCCTTCCTCGCGACGGTCGATTCCAGCGGCACGACGATGTCGCCCTGGTGGCCCGAGGCCGCCGATTGCCGGATCGCGGACGCCCGCGGCTTCACTGCCGGGCTCGAGGGACCTTCGTGGTGGAACGCGTGGAAGCGCCACGTCTTCGTGGCCGCAGCCCCGGCCGCGGATCCGTCGACGGGCCCCGCGCCCTCCTGCGACCGCGCGCGATGCCTGGTCGATGTCGATGACGGGACAGGCGGGCGACCCCGTCGATTCGTGGTGCTCGTCTCGGGCCCTCCGCTTGCGCATCCGGAGGCGCGCCAATCCCGTGCGCCCGGCGCCGAGACCGATCCTCGCCACTGGCTCGAGAACGCCAACGCCCTCCTTGCCGGACTCAATCCCGATCCGGAAGCGCCCGGCTGCGAGCGTTCGCCGATTCCCCGCCTGCCCGACGCCGGTCACGCGCGCTACCGCACCGCCCGAGGTCCCGACGCGAACGACCTGGTCGTGGCCGCGCCCGCGGAGCCCGGCCCGTGAGCGCCCGGGGCTACACGCTGCTGGAGGCGACGCTCGCGATCCTCGTGCTCGCGATCCTGCTCGCGGGTCTCGCCGTGCCCCTGTCGACGCAGGTCACCCTGCAGCGGCTGGCGGAAACGCGCCGCCAGCTCGACGAGGCGCGCGAGGCCGTGCTGGGCTTCGCGTCGGCCCACGGGCGCTTGCCGTGTCCCGCCACCCCATCGAGCCGCGGCGAAGAGCGTTTTGCGCCGGGCAGCGACGCGCGCGACGGGCGATGCGAGGCCTTCTTCGACGGATTCCTGCCGGCCGCGACGCTCGGTCTCGCGAACCTCGACGACGAGGGCTTCGTCCGGGACGCCTGGGGCGCGAAGGCCAATCGCCTGCGGTACGCGGTGCACGGCGGACGGCCGACCGGCGGGATCGAGAACGCGCTCACGCGGGTGAACGGGCTTCGCCTCGCCACGATGGATGCGGCGGGCGGCGCGACCTGGCTCGTGATCTGCGCCTCGGGCACTTCGGCCGACAGCCAGGGCTGCGGACCGGCGACGCTGCAGCTCACCCGCCGCGCGGCCTTCGTCGTGCACTCGTCCGGGCCGAACGCGCCCCACGAGCCGCCCCGCGGCAGCGACGAGGCACGCAATCGCGACGGGGACGGGATCTTCGTCGCGCGAGATCAGGACGCGGATTACGACGACGTGCTCACGTGGGCGCCCATCCACGGGCTGCTTTCCCGGATGGTGGCCGCGGGCCGCCTTCCTTGAGCGCTCAGCCGGGGGCGAGAAGGAACGCGACGCGGCCCGCTTCGTTGGCGGCGACCTGGGCGCGGTAGCCGGACTGGGCCGCGAGGCGCCCCGCCTGGTACAGGCCGATGCCCATGGCCTCGCTGCCCTCGTGCGGAATGGGCTCGGCGAAGAGGCGCTTCGCGACGGCCGGCTCGATCGGGTCGCCGTCGTCGGTTATCTCGAGGCGCGCGCTGCCCCTCGCCACCTCGAAGCGGATCGAGACCCGCAGGTCCGGCCGGGTTTCGCGCTTGCGCCGCGCGTTCTCCAGGCAGTTCTCGAGGAAGGCGTCGAACGCCGAGCCCGGCACCATCGCGGCGCCGTCGAAGGACGCCTCGAGGCTCATGTGGGGCGCCGCGGCGCGCGCCTCGGCCTCGCGCCACCACGCGAGCGCGGCCCGGGGCACTTCCTTCACCTCCACTTGCGGCGAGCGCAGCTGCTCGAGCGTCGACTGGAGCCGGCGCGTGATCTGCGGAAGCTGGCGCTGCAGGAGCTGGGTGTAGCGCTCCTGGGATTCGCCCGGCGACGGCGCGGCCGACGTGAGCGCGAAAAGCGACTGCAGCAGGTTCTTGATGTCGTGCGTGAGGCGCGCGCCGGTCTCGTGCACCGCCTGCAGGTAGGCGTTCCTGCGCATGAGCGCCTCGCGGCACTTGCTCTCGTGGAACTCGCCGACCACCTGCGCGAGCAGGCGCATGTGCAGCAGCAGCGCGGGCGACAGGTGGATCTCCGTGTAGAAGGTGAGCTCGAGGCCGTGGAAGGAAAAGCGCGCGGCGTCGGCGGTGCGCTCGCCGAACTCGCCCCGGCCTTCCTCGCTGCGCCATTCGCCGCCGCGCACCCAGGGCAGCTCCGAGACCAGCAGCAGCGCCTGCCCGAGGAAGCGCTGGGGATCGGGCTCGCGCTCGGCCAGTTCGGCCACGCGGCGCACCCAGATCTCGAAGGGCATGCCGACGGACAGCAGGTAGCGCGACAGGTACGTGCGAAGCCCGCCGAAGCCCTCCCGCGGGCCCCAGAGGACCGCGAGCACGATGAGCGCCACGCCGAAGCCGATGACCGTGAGGCCCGCGGCCGCGAAGTACTCGCCCGCGGTGTAGCGCATGAGGGCGATGGCCCCCAGCACCAGCACCACGACGAGCTGGAAGACGAGCACCGCGTAGAAGAAATCGAAGACCTGGCGGTTGTCGTCCTCGCGCGCGTCGAAGGTCAGGAAGGCGAGCGGCAGCAGGCACACCGGCAGGACCCACCGCGCGACGAACGGGATGGGCTCGGGGATGGGCTCGCCGGGCAGCACGAGGCGGGGCACCGCCCACAGCAGCAGGGCCGTGGCGAGATAGAAGAACGCGACGAGGTAGAAGCGGCCGCGGCGCGCCGCCTGGAAGGTGAAGACCTTGCCGCCCAGGATCCCGAGCAGCACGCACAGCCACGCGATGATGAGCCACCCCGGCAGGAACCAGATGATCGCGCCGGTGATGGTGAGCAGCATCACCACGGCGAGGCGCTCGAGCTCCTGCTCCGCCGCGATGAACGGCTGCCACAGCAGGAACAGGCCGAAGTGCACCATCAGCCAGATGCGCTGGAAGTGGCTGCCGGGCTCCATGACGAGGCCCGCGTGCAGCGCGAGCAGCATCGCGAGCACCACCCAGCGGCGGGCGGCGAGGATCCGGGAGCCCAGGGGGGGAGAATCGGCGGGAACGGAGGCGGGCGAGGACACGGCGTCAGGGCGGCGATGGACCCCGGGGATGATGCCCGCGGGAGGTTTCCCTGTCGACGGCGGGGTGTCGGATCGCCGACGCCCTGTCGACAGGCGGGACGAAAAGTGTCCGGGTTTTCGACACCCCGATGGGATCCGGGAATGACGGAAAGCCCCGGATTTCGTTAAGGCATTGAATTAAATGATTTTTATTTTCTGGCACGGCCGTTGCATAAGGCTTGGCGTCGTCCCCACTACCGGAGATCACCATGAAGAACGCCACGGAAAGCCTGCCCACGATCGCCCTCGCCCTCCTGGGGTCCGGCCTCGTGCTGGGCATCGCGATGCGGGCGGTGGAGATCCTCCGGCAGGCCGGCATCGCCGGCTAGCGGGCGGACCCGAAAATTCCTGCAAGGAGAATCCCATGAAATCCCAGCAATCCGGCTTCACCCTCGTCGAGATCGCGATCGTCCTCGTGATCATCGGCCTGCTCCTGGGCGGCATCCTCAAGGGCCAGGAACTCATCAACAGCGCCAAGGTGAAGAACCTGGCCAACGACTTCCGCACGATCCCGACCTACATCTACGGCTTCCAGGACAAGTACAAGGCGCTGCCGGGCGACGACGCGCTCGCCTCGACGCACGTGAACGGCGCGACCAACGCCACCACCCCGGCCACCAGCCAGGGCAACGGCGTGATCAACGGCAACTGGAACACCACGACCAACACGGACGAGTCCTTCCTCTTCTGGCAGCACGTGCGCCTCGCCAACCTCGCCGCGGGCCCGACGGCCGTGGCCGATGCCGACTACATCCCGAAGAACGGCGTGGGCGGCAAGATCGGCGTCTCGAGCGCCACGGGCGCCCAGCTGCAGATCTCCGGCATGAGCGGCACGTACCAGATCTGCTCCGAAGGCATCCTGGGCAAGTTCGTGAAGCAGCTCGACACGCAGATGGACGACGGCAACACCGCCTCGGGCTCCATGCGCGCGGTGGCCGGCGGCTCCGCCCTCGGCACGGCCGCCACGACGACGGCGACCATCGACGACGCGACCTCCTACACGGTCTGCTACGTCTTCTGATCGACGCTTTCCGCAGGACCGGACGGCCCGCCTCGGCGGGCCGTTTCTTTTGGAAATTCGGGGTCAGGCACCATTTGGTGCCTGACCCCGAATTTCCGGCTTTCAGCCCTGCAGCAGCCGGATCTCGGCCTTGGCGATGGCTTCCTGGGTGCCCAGGAGCACGACGATGTCGTTCTCGCGAAGGCGCATGCCGGGCGAGGGGTTGGTCTCGCGCACGCCCTGCCGGCGGACGGCGGTGACCTCGATCTCCAGGGCGGCGAGATTCAGGCTCTCCAGAGTTCGCCCGACGCAGGCGGCGCTCGGCCCGATCATCACGGAGCGCAGCCGCGGCTGCACCGCCTCGGTTTCGGCATCGTGGTCGGTGGCGCCGGGAAAGAACCCGCTCATCAGGTGGTAGCGCTCCGAGCGCACCTCCCGCAGGCGCCGCAGCACGCGGTTGAGCGGCACGCCGAGCAGCATCATGGTCTGGGTAGCCAGCATGAGGGAGCCCTCGACCACTTCCGCCACGATCTCGGCGGCACCCGCTTCCCGCAGCTTGCCGACGTCGGTGTCGTCCCACGTGCGCACGATGACCGGAAGCTCCGGCCGCATCTGCCGCACGTGGGACAGGATCGTGAGGGCCCGCGGCGTGTCGGCGAAGCTCACCACCACCGCCATGGCCCGCGCGATCGCGGCCGCCGCCAGCACCTCGCGGCGCGACGCGTCCCCGAAGACCACCGAATCGCCCGCCGCCGCGGCCTGCCGCACCCGTTCCGGATCGCCGTCGAGGGCGATGACCTGGATGCCTTCGCGCTCGAGGAAGCGCGTGAGCGCCTGGCCGCTGCGCCCGTAGCCGCACACGATGACGTGGCCCTGCGTGGCCATCGTCTTCACCGCGAGCTGGTGCAGCGCCATGGCCCGCTGCGTCCACTCGCTCTCGCAGAAGTACAGCACGATGCGCTCGCTCTTCGCCATGAGCAGCGGCGTGAGGATCATCGACAGGAGCGAGGCGGCGAGCACCACCTGCAGCGTGGCGGGGGCGAGGGCCGATTCCTTGCCCGCGAGCGCGAGCAGCACGAAGCCGAACTCGCCCGCCGGCGCGAGGGCGAGCGCGCAGCGAAGGGCGGTGGCCTTCTCGTTGCCGAAGGCCCGGCCCAGCCCGAAGATCAGCACGAACTTCACGCCCAGAAGCGCGACGAGCACCGCGGCCACCATGACGCCCTGCCCCACGACCACGCGCGGATCGAGCAGCATCCCGATGGTCACGAAGAAGAAGCCCAGCAGCACGTCGCGGAAGGGCTTGATGTAGTCGTCCACCTGGTAGCGGTACTCGGTCTCCGAGATGAGCATCCCCGCGAGGAAGGCGCCGAGGGCGAGGGACAGCCCCGCGAGCTCCGTCACCCAGGCGAGGCCGAGCGTGACCAGCAGCACGAAGAGCACGAAGAGCTCGCTCGACTTCTGCCGGGCCACGAGGTGGAAGAGGGGCCGCATCACGCGCTGGCCGACGAAGAGCACGAGCGCGAGCACCGCCGCCGCCTTCGCGAGCGCGACGCCCATGGCGCCCGCGAGCGCGTCCGGCGGCAGCGCGAGCGCCGGGATCAGCACGAGCAGCGGGATCACCGCGAGGTCCTGGAAGAGCAGCACGCCCATGATCTGCCGGCCTGCGGGGGTGTGCAGCTGCGCCTGCTCCGAGAGCGTCTTGGAGACGATGGCCGTCGAGGACATCGCGAGCACGCCGCCCACGATGAGTCCCGCCTGCCACGATTGGCCCGCCGCGTACGCCACCCCCGAGGCGATCGCCATCACCGCCACGACCTGCGCCCCGCCGAAGCCGAACACCGTGCGGCGCATCGCCATGAGCTGGGGCAGGCTGAATTCCAGGCCCACGGAGAACATCAGGAAAACGACGCCGAACTCCGCGAGGTAGCGCTGCTCCTGCGTGGCCGAGACGAGCCCCAGGGCGCCGGGGCCGATGACCGCACCCACGAGCAGGTAGCCCAGGATCGCCGGCATCGACAGGCGCCGGAAGAGCACGACGACGGCGACGACGGAGCCGAGCAGGATGAGGGCGACGGGAAGGGCGTCGTGCATCGGGTCCGGGACGGGCGGGAGGGTGAAACGCCTTATACTTTCGACATGCCGAATCTACACCATCCCCGTCCGGGCCGAGATGCGCAGGCCGTGATCGCCAGCGCGCGCGCGGTCCTCGCCGTGGAATCGGACGCTGTCGCCCGGCTGGGCCCGCGGCTGGGCGACGCGTTCGTCGCCGCCCACGATCTCATGCTCGCGTGCAAGGGCCGCGTGGTGGTGACCGGCATGGGCAAGAGCGGGCACGTGGGCGGCAAGATCGCCGCCACGCTCGCCTCCACCGGCACGCCCGCGTTCTTCATGCACCCGGGCGAGGCGAGCCACGGCGATCTCGGCATGATCGTCGGCGACGACGTGGTGCTCGCCCTGTCCAATTCGGGCGAGTCCGACGAGATCCTGCGCATCCTGCCCCTCATCAAGCGGCGCGGCGCGCGCGTGGTGGCCATGACGGGCCGCCCGCAATCGACGCTCGCGCGCGAGGCCGACGTGCACCTGGACGCCGGCGTCGAGAAGGAGGCCTGCCCCCTGAACCTCGCTCCCACCGCGAGCACCACGGCCGCCCTCGCGCTGGGCGACGCGCTCGCGGTCGCGCTGCTCGAGTCGCGCGGATTCGGCAGCGAGGACTACGCGCTCGCCCACCCGGGCGGCGCCCTGGGCAGGAAGCTCCTGCTGCACGTGGCCGACGTGATGCACGGCGGCGAGCGCATGCCCCGCGTGGGCCCGGACGCGACGCTCAAGGCCGCGATCCTCGAGATGTCCCAGAAGGGCCTGGGCATGACCGCCGTGGTCGATGCCGAGGGGCGCGTCGTCGGCCTGTACACGGACGGCGACCTGCGCCGCACGCTGGAGAAGCACGATGACATCCGCGGCCTCAACGTGGCGGACGTGATGACGCGAAATCCGCGCACCATCGGCCCGCACCGCCTCGCCGCGGAGGCCGCGCAGGTGATGCAGGCGCACCACGTGAGCGGGCGCCTGCTCGTGGTGGACGACGACGGCCGCCTGGTGGGCGCGCTCCACGTGGACGACCTGCTGCGCGCGGGGGTCATCTAGCGCCGTGGACGCCGCCCTGCTCCAGCGCGCGCGCGCCGTGCGCCTCGCCCTGTTCGACGTGGACGGCGTGCTCACCGACGGCCGCCTCTGGTACGGCCCCGAGGGCGAGACCCTCAAGGTCTTCCATACGCTGGACGGCCACGGGCTCAAGATGCTCGCCGCTTCGGGCGTGGCCACCGGCCTGCTCTCCGGCCGGGCCTCGCCCGCGGTGTCCCATCGCGCCCGCGAACTCGGCATCGCCCACGCGCTGCTCGGCGTCGGGGAAAAGTCCGGTCCCTACGAGGCCCTCCTCGCGACGCTCGGCCTCGAAGACGCGCAGGTGGCCTTCATGGGCGACGACCTGCCGGACCTGCCGGTGCTTCGCCGCTGCGGCCTCGCGGTGGCCGTGCCCGGCGCGGTGCCCGCGGTGAAGGCGGCCGCGCACCACGTCACCACGGCCCCCGGCGGCGGCGGCGCGGTGCGCGAAGTGTGCGAGTTGCTGATGCGCGCCCAGGGGACGCTCGACGCCGCCCTCGGTCGCTTCGGGACCTGAAGGCCCACCGTGATCCGCCCCTCGTCCTGGCTGCCCCTCGCGGTGCTCGCGCTGCTCGTGGGCCTCACGGCCTGGCTCAATTCCCTGGTGCAACCGCCCACCCCGCGCGCGAGCGGCAAGGCCCGGCACGACCCCGACCTGATCGTGGAGAACTTCAGCGCCCGCAAGCTCGGCGAGGACGGCCGGGTGCTCTACACCCTCACGGCGCGCAAGATGGTACATTACCCCGACGACGAATCCGCCCGGCTCGAGCGGATCGCGTTCGAGGCGCGCGAGCCGCGCCAGCCCCGCGTCGAGATCCGGTCGGATGCCGGCCGACTCCTCGAGGGCGGCGACAAGGTGTGGTTCGAGGGCAACGTCGTGATGGACCGCGACGCCGACGCCAGGACGGCCGCCTCGCGCCTCACCACGGACAAGCTGCTGGTGATGCCCGACGACGGCATCGCCCGCACCACGAGCCCCGTGGTGATCGAGAGCACCGACGGCCGGATGGAGGCCGAGGGCCTCGAGATCAACAACCAGGCGCGAACGGCCCGGCTGGACCGGGTGCGCGCCACCTACAAGGCGCCCCGCCGCTGATGCGCACGCACCACCGAATCGCCGCCGCCGCGCTCGCGGCCCTCATCGCCGGCCCCGCCCTTGCCGAGAAGGCCGACCGCGAGAAGGAAATCCAGATCCTCGCCGATCGCCTCACGGCCGACGACGCGAAGCAGGAGGCGGTGTACGACGGCAACGTGCTGGTCACGCAGGGCACGCTTCGCATCACCGCGGCGCGCATCGTGGTGCGCGAGGACAAACAGGGACACCGCAGCTTCGTCGCCACCGGCTCGCCCGTCACCTTCCGCCAGAAGCGCGACAACGTCGACGACTGGATGGAGGGCGAGGCCGCCCGCGCGGAATTCGACGACCGCACGGACCTGCTCAAGCTCTTCCAGGGGGCGCGGCTGAAGAGCGCCCAGGGCGACATCGCCGGCGAATTCATCTCCTACGACCGGGGCCGCGACCTCTTCCAGGCCACGGGCGCGGCGCCCGGCACCGCCGCGGGCACGCCCTCGCGGGTGAAGGCGACCATCGTGCCCCAGAAGAAGGGCGCCGAGGCGCCCAAGGCCGCCCCGGGCGTGGACCTCAAGACCGATCGCGGTCCGGGCACGGGTGGATAGCGTGGCGGCCTCCCCGCAGCACCTCGCGCTCGTGAAGAGCGAGCCGGAGCGCGCGGTGCTCCGTGCCGAGGCGCTCATGAAGCGCTACAAGAAGCGCACGGTGGTCTCCGACGTCTCGCTCACCGTCGAAAGCGGCGAGGTGGTGGGCCTGCTCGGGCCCAACGGCGCGGGCAAGACCACCTGCTTCTACATGATCCTGGGGCTCGTCCCCATCGACAAGGGCACGGTCACGCTCGACGGCCGGGACGTGACGCACCTGCCCATCTTCCGGCGTTCGCGCCTGGGCCTGTCCTACCTGCCCCAGGAGGCCTCGATCTTCCGGCGGCTCAACGTGGCGCAGAACATCCAGGCCGTGCTCGAGCTCCAGGGCCTCGAGGAAGAGGAGGTCGCCGCCCGGCTCGAGAACCTGCTGGACGACCTGCACATCGGCCACCTGCGCGCGAGCCCGGCCGTCTCCCTGTCCGGGGGCGAGCGCCGGCGCGTCGAGATCGCCCGGGCCCTCGCGACCAACCCGCGGTTCATCCTGCTCGACGAGCCCTTCGCCGGCGTGGACCCCATCGCGGTCCTCGACATCCAGCAGATCATCCGGTTCCTGAAGGATCGGGGCATCGGCGTACTCATCACGGACCACAATGTCCGCGAGACCCTCGGCATCTGCGACCACGCCTACATCATCAACCAGGGTTCGGTGCTCGCCTTCGGGAAGCCGGAGGAGATCATCTATAATGAAGCCGTCCGAAAGGTCTACCTCGGGGAGAACTTCCGCCTGTAGCGCTCCCCCGCTTCACCCCCGCGGCTTTCGACATGAAGCACAGCCTCCAGCTCAAGCTATCCCAGCACCTCACCCTCACCCCCCAGCTGCAGCAATCCATCCGGTTGCTCCAGCTGTCGACGGTCGAGCTCAACCAGGAGCTGGAACGCTACCTCGCCGACAATCCGCTGCTCGAGCGCGCGGAACTCGCCGGCGAGGAGGGCGCGCCGCCCCCGCGCGCCGCGGGTGAGGCCGCGCCGGCCCCTGCCGAGTCCGAGCCGGAGCAAGGCCCCGCCCCGGACGAACCCTTCGCCTTCGCCGAGGAATCCCACGGCGGCCCGCGCCGCGGCGACGACGACCGCGACGACTTCACCCAGATCGCCGCGGCCGAGCCCACGCTGCAGGAGCACCTGATCCGCCAGCTCCAGCTCATGAACCTCACGGAGCGCGACAAGCGCCTCGCGCTGGTCGTGATCGCGCACCTGGACGGCGACGGCTACCTGCAGGCGAGCCTGGAGGAACTCTTCGAGACCGCCGTGACGGAGCTGGAGGACCTCGAGGCCGAGGAGCTCGCCATCGCGCTGCGCCAGGTGCAGAACCTCGAGCCCGCGGGCGTCGGCGCGCGCGACCTGGCCGAGTGCCTCCGGCTCCAGCTCGAGGCCCTGCCGCCCTCGACGCCGAACCGGGGCGGCGCCCTGGCGCTCGTCACGCACCACCTCGACGCGCTGGCCACCCGCGACTACAACCGCCTGAAGCGCGTGCTCGCCGTGGGCGACGACGAGCTGCGGGAGATCCGCGCGCTCATCCTCACGCTCGACCCGAAGCCCGGCCGCGACTGGGGCGAGGGCGACGTGCGCTACGTCGTGCCCGACGTCACGGTGCGCAAGGCCGCTGGACGGTGGGTCGCGCAGCTCAACCGCGAGGCCATGCCGCGGCTTCGCATCAACAAGATGTACGCCGACCTGCTGCAGGCCTCCCGCGACACGGGCGGGAAGAACCTCGCCGGGCAGCTGCAGGAGGCCCGCTGGCTCATCAAGAACGTCCAGCAGCGCTTCGACACGATCCTGCGCGTCACGCAGGCGATCGTCGAGCGGCAGAAGAATTTCTTCGAGCACGGGGAGGTCGCGATGCGCCCCCTCGTCCTCCGGGAGATCGCCGATGCCGTGGGACTGCACGAGTCGACCATCTCGCGCGTGACCACGCAGAAGTACATGCTCACCCCCCGCGGGATCTTCGAGCTCAAGTACTTCTTCGGCAGCCACGTGGCGACCGACACCGGGGGGGCCTGTTCCTCCACGGCGATCCGGGCGCTCATCAAGCAACTGGTGGCGGCGGAGGACGCGAAGAAGCCCCTCTCCGACCACCGCATCTCCGACATCCTGGCCCAGCAGGGCATCCAGGTCGCCCGGCGGACCGTGGCCAAGTACCGCGAGGCCATGCACATCCAGCCGGCGAACCTGAGGAAGTCGATATAACACCCTCGAGGGAAGGAGAGAACGCATGAACCTGCAGCTCACCGGACGCCACGTCGACATCACCCCCGCCATCCGCGACTACGTCGTCTCGAAGCTCGAGCGCATCAACCGGCACTTCGAGAACGTGATCGACGTGAACGTGATCATGACGGTGGAGAAGCTCGACCAGAAGATCGAGGCCAACGTCCACCTGTCGGGCAAGGACATCCACGTGCAGTGCCACGACGCGGACATGTACGCCGCGATCGACGGCCTGGTCGACAAGCTCGACCGCCAGATCATCAAGCACAAGGAGAAGTTCAAGGAAGGGCGCCACGCCCCGGCCGCCAAGCGCAGCGCCACGGACTAAGCGCGCGCCGCCCGGATCGCCCCGCCATGAACCGCCTTTCGCCCCTGTTGCCGGTCGAGCACGTCGCCCTCGACCTCGACGTGAGCAGCAAGAAGCGGCTGTTCGAGCAGATCGGGCTCGTGTTCGAGAACTCGCGCCAGATCCCGAGGGCGCGCGTCTTCGACAGCCTCTTCGACCGCGAGAAGCTCGGCTCCACGGGGCTGGGCTACGGCGTCGCGATTCCCCACGGGCGCCTCAAGGCCCTGAAGGACACCGCCTGCGCCTTCGTGCGGACGGCCGCGCCGCTGCCGTTCGAATCGCCGGACGGCCAGCCCGTGCGCCTGGTGCTCGCGATGCTGGTGCCCGAGCACGCCACCGAGCAGCACCTCGAGCTGCTCTCGGAGCTCGCCCAGATGTTCAGCGACGGCGACCTGCGCGATCGCCTGCTCGCCGCCGCCGACGCCCCGTCGGCCCATGCCCTGCTCACCCGGTGGTCCGCCTATGCCGCGGCTCAGCGTCCAGCAGCTCTTTGAGGACCGGCGCGAGCGCCTCGGCCTCGCGTGGGCCGCGGGTGCCTCCGGCAGCCAGCGGGAGATCACCCACGAGATGCTCTCGCGGCCGGGGCTCGGGCTCATCGGGCACCTGAACCTCATCCACCCGCTCGTCGTGCAGGTGCTGGGCGCGCGGGAGCTCGATTACCTCAAGGGCCTGGACGCCGCCGCCGCCGAGGCCACCGCCGCCCGGCTCGTCGCGGGCGACACCGCCTGCGTCATCGTGTGCGACGGCCTCGCGGCGCCGCCCGCGCTCGAGCGCGCGGCCACCCACGCGGCCACGCCCCTGCTCTCGGCCCGCGAGGCGAGCCAGCAGGTGATCAACGTGCTGCGGCCCTACCTGCAGGGCGAGCTCGGCGACGTCACCACGCTGCACGGCGTGTTCCTCGACGTGCTCGAGATCGGCGTGCTCATCACGGGCGAATCGTCCATCGGCAAGAGCGAGCTCGCGCTGGAGCTCGTCTCCCGCGGGCACGGATTGGTGGCCGACGACATCGTCGAGCTGCAGCAGATCGGCCCCGAGACCGTGCAGGGGCGTTGCCCGCCGATGCTGCGGGACTTCCTCGAGGTCCGCGGCCTCGGGGTGCTCAACATCCGCTCCATCTTCGGCGAGACCGCGGTGCGCCCCCGCAAGGCCCTCCGGCTCATCGTCCACCTCGAAAGCCCCGTCGAGGGCCGCTACGAGGAAAGGGACCGCCTCGCCACCCGCTCGGGCACGCGCAGCGTGCTGGGCGTCGAGATCCCGACGGTCACCCTCACCGTCGCGCCGGGCCGCAACCTCGCGGTGCTCGTCGAGGCCGCCGTGCGCAACCACATCCTCATCACCCGGGGCATCGATTCCACGCGCGACTTCATCGCGCGCCAGGCGGCGGCCATGCGCCCCCCGGACGGCGACTCGCACGGGGGATCGTGATGCAGGTCACGCTCCTGAGCGGGCTGTCGGGGTCGGGCAAGAGCGTCGCGCTCAAGGCCCTCGAGGACAGCGGCTGGTTCTGCGTGGACAACCTGCCGCCGGGCCTCATCGGGGCCCTGGCCGCGGACGCTTCCGCGCGGGGCGAGACGCGCCTCGCCGTGAGCGCCGATGCGCGTTCGAGCGCGACGATCGGCGCCCTGCCCGGGGTGGTCGACGACCTGCAGCGCGAGCGCCACGACGTGCGACTCGTCTTCCTCGACGCGAGCGACGCGAGCCTCGTGCGCCGGTTTTCCGAGACGCGGCGCCCTCATCCGCTCGCGGGCGAGGGCCGCACGATCGAGGAGGCCATCGCCGAGGAGCGGGCCCTGCTCGCCCCCATCGCGCAGATGGGGCACCGCGTGGACACGAGCAGCCTCACGCCCGTGCAACTGCGCGGCTGGGTCCAGGACCTGCTCGTCCTCGATCCTGCGCGCATCACCGTGTGCGTCGAGTCCTTCGGCTTCAAGGGTGGCGTGCCCCTCAACGCGGATTTCGTCTTCGACGTGCGCTTCCTGCCCAACCCCCACTACGACCCGGACCTGCGCCCCCTCACCGGGCGCGACGCGCCCGTGGCCGCCTTTCTCGAGCGCGAGACCGAGGCCGGACTGCTGCTCGAGGACATCGTGCGCTTCGCCCACCGGTGGCTGCCGAAGTTCAGCCTCGACCGGCGCTCCGCCCTCACGATCGCGATCGGTTGTACCGGCGGGCGCCACCGTTCCGTGTACCTGGCGGAGGCCCTGGCCGACCGCCTTCGTGCCCAGCACCCGGTGATCGTGCGCCACCGGGACCTGCCCCCGGCCTAGCGACCATGCTCGTCATGAACCTGCTGGGCGCGGGCGGGGCGGGGCCCGACGAGGTGCCGATCTTCCCCCTGCAGACGGTGCTCTTCCCGGGCATGCGCCTGCCCCTGCGCATCTTCGAGCCCCGCTACATGGACATGGCGAAGGCCTGCCTCAAGCACGACGGGGCCTTCGGCGTATGCCTCATCCGCGAAGGCGAGGAAGTGGGCGGTCCGGCCGTGCCCCAGGCCGTCGGTTGCCTCGCGCGCATCGCCGACTGGGACATGCAGCAGCTCGGCATCCTCGCCGTTCGGGCCGAGGGCGGCGACCGCTTCCGGCTCGGCGCGACGCGCACCACGCCCGCAGGCCTGGTCGTGGGGGAGATCGAGCGCTTCGAGGCCGAATCGCCCGCCCGGCCGCCGGAGCTCGAGGCCTGCGCCGGGTTCGCGCGCAAGGTGATCGAGACGGTCGGCGCGCCGCGCTTCGCGCCGCCCTTCCACTACGACGACGCGAGCTGGGTGGGATTCCGCCTCGCGGAGATCCTTCCGCTGAGAAACGACGTGCGCCAGCGCCTGCTGGAGCTCACGGACGCGGCCGGCCGCCTGGCCGTGCTCCACCGTTTCCTCAAGGAGCAGCGGCTCCTCGGCTAGGCGAGCCCTTCGAGCAGCTTCCTCACGGGCGTGGGAAGCGCTTCACCCGCCACCTTCAGGAGCGGCAACCAGCGGCGCTCCCCCACGGGCGCGGGGCAGGGGCCGGGCAGGCGCACGCGCAGGGGCGTGGCCTCCAGTGTGAAATGGGTGAAGGCGTGACGCAGGGGCGGCATCTCGTCCGTCACCGGCGCGCCGGCCGTGCAGGCGATCGCCCAGGCGTGCGGGTCCATTCCCTCTTCCGACTGCGGCAGGCACCAGAGTCCGCCCCAGAGACCCGACGCCGGCCGCCGCTCGACGAGCACCGCCCCGTCGCATTCGAGCACCAGCCAAGCGGCCTTGCGCAGCGGCGCGGCCTTGCGCGACTTGCGGCCGGGTAACTCGTCGATGCGTCCTTCGCGAAGGGCCGTGCAATCATCCGCGACCGGGCAGCGCCCGCAGGCCGGCGCGGCGCGCGTGCAGACCGTGGCCCCCAGGTCCATGAGCCCCTGCGTGTAGGCCTCCACGCCGGTTCGGGGCAGGCGACTACGCGCGAGCTGCCAGAGCCTCGCGAGGACATCGGCGCGATCGGGCGCACCCCCCACGCCCCCGTGGCGCGCGAGCACGCGCTTCACGTTGCCGTCGAGGATCGCGTGGGGCTCGCCCGTCGCGAAGGCGACGATGGCCGCCGCCGTCGACGGCCCCACGCCGGGCAGCGCCGCGACCGCCTCGATGTCGAGGGGAAAGCGCCCGTGATGGCGCGCGACGATCTCCCGCGCGGCCCGGTGCAGGTTGCGCCCCCGGGCGTAATAGCCCAGGCCGCTCCACAGGCGCATCACGTCCTCGATCGGCGCGGCGGCGAGGCTCGCGACATCGGGAAAGCGCGCGAGGAAGCGTTCGTAGTAGCCCCGCACCGTCGCCACCTGCGTCTGCTGGAGCATCACCTCGGACAGCCAGATCCGGTAGGCGTCGCGCGTGCCCTGCCAAGGCAGGCCGTGGCGTCCGTGGCGCCGTTGCCAGCGGACGATGCGGGAGGCGAAATCCGACATTTCGTGGGGGAATGAAGGGGGCGGCGGGGCATGGTACCTCGCGGGGGCCGCCCCGGTGCGAATGCGAAATCTTCGCTTTACAGGGGCTTCGGTCACGGTCAACATCCGCATTCCCCGAGCAAGCGCCCACCCGAACGAGGCGCGGCACGCCGGGCTGCCGAGAGGAACTTCCAACCCGGGCTTCGACGCCCCGCCCCGACCGCTTCCGGGGACCGGCGTCGCCCGGAAACCACCCACAGGGAGACGCACATGTTGAAGGGCAAGTCCGCAATCGTCACCGGTTCGACCAGCGGCATCGGGCTGGGCATCGCCGAGGCGCTCGCGAAGGAAGGCGTGAACCTCGTCATCAACGGCTCGCGCGCGACGCCCGAGGCCGAGGCCCTTCGCGCCCGCCTCGCCTCCCAGTACGGCGTGAAGGTCGCGATGATCGCGGCGGACCTGAGCGCCGCGGCGGCCGTCGAGGCCTTCGTGCGCCAGGCGGTCGAGGCCATCGGCCCCATCGACATCCTCGTGAACAACGCGGGCATCCAGCACGTGTGCCCCGTCGAGGACTTCCCCGTCGAGAAGTGGGACCAGATCATCGCCCTCAACCTCTCGGCGGCCTTCCACACGACGCGCCTCGTCGTGAAGGGCATGAAGGAGCGCGGCTGGGGGCGCATCGTGAACGTCGCCTCGGCCCACGCCCTGGTCGCCTCGCCCTTCAAGAGCGCCTACGTCTCGGCCAAGCACGGCATCCTGGGCCTCACCAAGACCGTCGCCCTCGAGACCGCGGAGCACGGCGTCACCGTGAACGCGGTGTGCCCGGGTTACGTGCTCACCCCGCTCGTCGAGAAGCAGATTCCCGACACGGCCAAGGCCCGCGGCATGACCATCGAGCAGGTCAAGCGCGACGTGCTGCTCGCCGCGCAACCGACCAAGCAGTTCGTGACGGTCGAGCAGGTCGCCGCCACCACGGTCTTCCTGTGCACCGACGGCGCCGCATCCATCACCGGCACCCACATCGCGGTCGAGGGCGGCTGGGCCGCCCACTGACGCGCGCCCCACCGGGAAGGGACCAGGCCATGGCCACGAAGCGAAAGACGACGAAGAAGGCGGCGCCCCGCAAGCGCGCCGCCGCTCCCGAACGGGGGCCCACCGGGCTCCCGCTCGCCCGCCCCGGCGCCCCCGCGGCCCCGAAGGGCGTGAAGCGGATCAACCTCGCCCTGCAGGGCGGCGGCGCGCACGGCGC
>ERZ761602.2997-NODE-2997-length-25017-cov-5.783952_pt1 | contig 25017 bp, 20 predicted proteins | sample MGYA00512165_ERZ761602 | MGnify/ENA primary metagenome ERZ761602 (study PRJEB28899, sample SAMN02445085) | bioreactor sludge metagenome | biome: EBPR sludge; isolation source: Thorneside wastewater treatment plant | place: Australia: Brisbane, Thorneside...
GGTGACGCAGGGCGAGGATCTGGCCAGCGGCTTTGCACGAAGCGACCTGCTGCCGCCGACGACCAAGCAAATGTTGACAACAGGCGAAAGAAGTGGTAATTTAGCGAAAGTGATGAACGCCCTTGCCGATCACCTTGATGAGGAGGCAGACAAGAAGAAATGAAAAACAAAGGTGCCCTGATTGGGTTGGGAATCATCGCCGCCGGACTCATCTTTGGCCTGGTCCTCAGGCCAAAGCTTCCTGAGAAGCTGCCAGTGCATTGGAACGCTTCGGGGCAGGTTGACCGCTATGGCGGTCAGGCAGAGGCTCTCTACTTGGTGCCAGCCATCAGCCTCTTTCTCCTTCTCCTGCTTTGGGCATTGCCACAGCTCTCCCCCAAAGGCAAGGACATCGAGGCATTTCGCCCTCAGTACGATGCCACGATCATCGTGTTTAGCGGGTTCATGACCCTCATCCATGTCGCGGTGCTGCTGAACGCTCTGCGCTCGTTCGATGTTTCCAAGCTGGTATTCGGTGGTGTCTGCCTCCTGTTTGTCTTCATTGGCAACATCCTCGGGAAGGTGACCAGGAACTACTGGATGGGCATCCGCACACCGTGGACCTTGGAGTCTGACGCTGTGTGGGAGAAGACGCATCGGATGGCAGGAAGGTGGATGGTCGTGACAGGCCTGATTGGTTTCGTAATCAGTGTCTTCACGCCCTGGCCTCTGGTTTCGATTGGGCTGATCCTTGTCGGTTCCTTCTATCCTGTGATCTACTCCTACTTTGTTTACAGGGGGACGACTCCGCCTTCGGGTTAGGAGAGCTCTCCCTATGTTCGCGGCAAGAGCAGAAGGTTCTTCATGAATTGGCTTGTTTCTTCAGGGCGAAGAGGGACAGTTGGCGGAAGAGAAGGGCGACAGAAGGCCTCACAGGCAGTTGAAGTGTCTGAGCAAGTTCCCCAGGGAATCCATTGAGATCAGAACGTTCAGCTCAGCCTGCACCAACCCTGACAGCGTCCTGAAATGAGTAGAATCGTCCCGTCTGAAGTGATCTGACACCGCGTACAGCAAGGAGCGCCAGAATGACGAGGAGTGAAGACAAGAATGATCCCTACAACCTCGCTCGCTTTGTGAGAGAACAGGACAGAGTCTACAGCCTTGCCCTGTCAGAGATCACGGCTGGCCGAAAGCACTCTCCCTGGATGTGGTATGTCTTCCCACAATTCCTCGGATTGGGAAGGAGCGAGACCTCTATGGCCTTTGCCATCAAGTCATCTGCCGAGGCGGAGGCCTATCTCGCTCATCCCCTTTTGGGGCCCCGGCTGATTGAGTGCTGCGAGGCCCTTCTGAGTCTTGACGGCCTGTCGGCCCGGGACATCTTCGGTTCTCCCGACGACTTGAAACTGAGATCTAGCCTTTCACTCTTTGCCGCCGAGTCTCCAAGCGGTTCGGTTTTCCATAAAACCCTGGAGAAGTACTTCATGGGTAGGCCAGATGCCCGAACTCTTGATCTCCTAAAGGCCGCGCGAGAAAGGTGACCAGCAGCGCCAGCCCTTCTGCCCCCTGTTAGGGTGTAGAATCCTGTCAGGAGCCCGGTCGTAGCTCAGTGGATAGAGCGCTTCCCTCCGGAGGAAGAAGTCGGAGGTTCGAATCCTCTCGGCCGCGCCATCCCGTGGTGCCCATGAAAACACTCTGTGCCTGGCTGGTCCTCCTGACCTTCGGCATCGCCGGATGTGCGAAGAACGAATCAGAACCGGCCCAACCCGATGCCAGGACTTCCGTGACGGGCGAGAACCCTTCGCGGCTCGCGGAACCCACCCAGGACACCGCGAAGACGCCGCCCGGCGAAAGTCGATCGGGGACGCCGGTGACGAAAACGGACCCTCCGAAGCCCTCGGACGGTGACCGGCCCTCCCCCGCGCCACAGCCGGCGACCTTTACCGGCTTTGAAGGGAAATGGAGCGTCAGGATCACGCCCGAAATGCGCAAGCAGATGGAAGCTTCCAAGGTCTCCGGTGTCGAATTGTCCCTGACCTTCACCGCACCCGATCGATTCAAGCTGACCGCCAAGAGCAATGAGAAAGGTGCTCAGACGGTCCTCGGCAAGGCCAAGATCGAGGGAAGCAAGGTGCTCCTCACCCCGACCGAAATCGACGGCAAGGCTCCGTCAACGCCTGGCGACGCGCAAACCCTTGGTCTTCAACTCGACGCCAAGCAGACGACCCTCACCTCAGACGACGGACGCATGATCTTCGAACGGGATCGGTAGCCGTGATCGAGCGACTCGACACGTTCGCCATCGAGCTGCCGTCATGGGGCTTTGCCGACACCGGAACCCGATTCGGTAAGTACGTCCAGGCGGCGGCCGCGTCGACGATCGACGAGAAGCTCGCCGACGCAGGCATGGTCCATCGCTTGACCGGGTGCTGCCCCTCGGTTGCCGTCCATGTCCTTTGGGACTTTCCCGCGGGCCGTTCACCGACTCAGATCGCGGACGTCGCCGAGCGAGAAGGGGTGCGCATCGGGTCGATCAACCCCAATCTCTTCCAAGACCAGGTTTTCAAGTACGGCTCCGCGTGCAGCCCCGATCCCGAGGCCCGCGCCGCTGCCGACGAGCACATCGATCGCTCCATGGCGATTGGAAGAGATGTTGGCTCCAGTGCGCTCAGTCTTTGGTTCGCCGACGGCACCAACTACCCGGGTCAGGACGACATCCTCCAGCGAAAGCGACGCATGGAAGATGCTCTCGCGCGCTGGCATCAGGCAATGCCCGACTCGATGGAGATGCTCGTCGAGTACAAGCCGTTCGAACCCGCGTTCTATCACACCGATATCGCCGACTGGGGCATGGCTGCGCACTTCGCCCGGAAGGCCGGCCCCCGGGCGAAGGTCCTCGTCGACACGGGGCACCACCTGCCAGGCGCGAACATCGAGCACATCGTGTCGTTCCTGCTGTCGGAGCGACTCCTGGGCGGCTTTCACTTCAACGACCGCAAGTATGCCGACGACGACCTGACCCTGGGCAGCATCGACCCATACGCGGTCTTCCGGATCTTCCTCGCGATCCGGATCGCGGGCGAGCGGCACGGCTTCGAGACGCGCCACGTCGGTTACACGGTCGATCAATCCCACAACCTCAAGCCGAAAATCGAGGCGATGATCCAAACCGCTACGACCGCCCAAGAGCTCTTCCTGAAGGCCCAGATGGTCGATCTCGACCACCTCGTCCGCGCTCAGGATGCGATGGCGATCGTCGATGCCGAACGTTGTCTGCGCGATGCGTTCGCCACCGACGTGCGACCCGCACTTCGCGAGTGGCGTCGGGCGCGCGGGCTCCCCGAGGATCCGCTGGAGGCCTTTCGCGAGTCGGGCTACGAGGCGCGAGTCGGTGCGGAACGCCAAGCCCGACGCGGGGGGAACCCCGCTTCGAGCAGCTACGCTTAGGCTCGCCCCCTGCCATAATTCGGGACCCATGGCCCACAAGATCGCTGTCCTCGCCGGAGACGGAATCGGCCCCGAAGTCACTGCCGAAGCCGTCCGCGTCCTCAAGGGGGTGCGTGACGACCTCGAGTTCGAGGAAGCACTTGTCGGAGGCGCGGCCTACGACGCGGTCGGGCGGCCGCTCCCGGATGCTACGCTCGCTCTGTGTCGGGCGTCGGATGCCGTGCTCCTCGGCGCAGTCGGGGGCCCCAAGTGGGATCATGTCGAGCCCGCGGAGCTTCGACCCGAGGTCGGAGCCCTTCTGCCGCTGCGAGCCGAGCTCAACCTTTATGCGAACGTTCGCCCGGCCAAGACGCTGCGCGCTCTCCTCATGGCGAGCCCGCTGAAAGGCGATCGGGGCCTCGTGGACCTCGTGGTGATGCGCGAGCTCACCGGCGGAATCTATTTCGGGCGGCCGCGGGAGCGGCGGGACCAGGGCAACACCGCGGTCGACACCTGCATTTACAGCCGCCATGAGATCGAGCGGATCGCGGTTCGCGCATTCGAGATCGCCCGTCAGCGCAGGCACGAGGTGGTCAGCGTCGACAAAGCCAACGTCCTGGAGACGAGCCGCCTTTGGCGCGAGGTCGTCGATGACGTCGCCAAGCAGCATCAGGACGTCAAATGCAGCCACATGCTCGTCGACAACTGCGCCATGCAGCTCATTCGCGATCCCCAGCAGTTCGACGTGATCCTCACCGAAAACATGTTCGGAGATATCCTCTCGGACGAGGCCTCGATGATCACGGGCTCCCTGGGACTCCTCCCCTCCGCCTCGCTGAGCGAAGCGAAGAACGGTAGGGTGTTCGGACTCTACGAGCCGGTCCACGGATCGGCCCCGGACATCGCCGGTCAGGGCCGAGCGAATCCTATCGCCGCGATCTTGAGCGCCGCCATGCTCCTCAAGTACAGCTTCCAGGACAATGCCGGCGCCCAACGAATCGAAGACGCGGTTGATGCGGCCCTCACCGATGGCGTACGCACGGCCGACATCTTCGAGAAGGGCACGAAGCTCGTGACCACGTCCGAGATGGGTGAGGCGATCGTCCGCCGCCTCGCCTGATGGACTTCGACCGGCTCGTTGCCGAACACAAGGACGCAATCTACCGACAGATGGTGCGCGTCTGTGGAGACCGCGACGATGCCGACGACGCCCTCGTGGAGGCGCTTGGACGGGCGTATCGGTCCCTTGATCGGCTACGCGAACCGGAGGCCTTCCGCAGTTGGCTCACCCAGATCGGACGTCGCGTCTGCCTTCGAATGCGACGCCGGAATCCCGAAGGGGCGATCAGTCTGGAGGCGATGCTCTCCGCCGGCCTTCCCGAGCCCCAAACCCCGGGGACCGATGAGGATGCCGAACTGGCGGCCACGAAGCGCTGCATCCTCGCCGCTATCGACGCCCTGTCCGAGCTCGATCGCCGAGTGTACTGGCAGCGGGATGTCGAAGGGCGCTCGGCCACCGAGGTGGCCGAGGCTCTCGGCCTGACCGTTCCTGCGGTGAAGGCCCGCCTCCATCGGGCGCGTCTGCAGCTCCGCCAACAACTGAACGCCCTGTTCGGCTGAGGGTTCGGATCGGGCCCCTCTCCCTCCAAAGTTCGCGGACGTGAACCGAAGTATCCTTGAGACTTATGGGCAAAACTGCACTCGTTACCGGTGTCACCGGCCAAGATGGCGCGTACCTCGCCAAGTTGCTCCTCGACAAGGGCTACGACAAGGTGCTCGGCGCCTGCCGGCGGAGCGCCTCCCTCAATACCTGGCGAATGCAGGAACTCGGGATCGTGGACGACATCGAAATCGTCTCCCTCGAACTGCTCGAACTCTCGAACATCGTCCGGGTCCTCGAGAAGTACCGACCCGATGAGGTCTACAATCTCGCCGCCCAGAGCTTCGTCGCGATGTCCTTCGAATTGCCGATCTACACCGCCCAGGTCGACGGCATCGGAGTCGCCAACCTCCTCGAAGCGATTCGGCAAGTTCTGCCGGGAACGCGGTTCTACCAAGCGTCGACCTCCGAGATGTTCGGTAAGGTCCAGCAGATTCCCCAAAGCGAGGCGACACCGTTCTATCCCCGGAGCCCCTACGGCGTGGCCAAGTTGTTCGGGCACTGGCTTACGATCAACTACCGCGAGTCCTTTGGGATCCATGCAAGCTCGGGCATCCTCTTCAACCACGAAAGCCCGTTGCGTGGGCTCGAATTCGTCACACGAAAGATCACGGCCGCCCTCGCCGGTGTGAAGCATAGGCACCAAGAGGTGCTCGAACTCGGCAACATGGATGCCAAGCGGGACTGGGGATTTGCGGGAGATTACGTCGAAGGGATGTGGAGCATGCTCCAGCAGCCCTCGGGGGACGACTATGTTCTGGCAACCGGAGAAACGAACACGGTCCGCAGCTTCGTCGAGCACGCCGGAGTCGCCCTAGGCTTCGAGATCGCGTGGGAGGGAGAGGCCGAGAAGGAAATCGGGATCGATCGGAAGTCCGGGAAGACCATCGTCCGCGTGAACCCCGCCTTCTATCGCCCCGCCGAAGTGGATCTCCTCATCGGCTCTCCCGACAAGGCGAAAGCCCAGATCGGATTTGTCCCGAGAACGTCGTTCGCCGAGCTCGTCACGATGATGGCGGAGGCCGACGACCGTCGAGCCGCAGGGGGCGTCGTCCGAAACTAGCCCACGGCCGAAGGCGTGAGGATACGCCCCTCGGAATGAATACCGAGGGGCGTTTTTTGGAGTTAGACGTCCGAATACAGGAAGAATTCGTACGGGTGCGGGCGGAGATCGATCGCGTCACACTCGTGCTCGAGCTTGTACGCGATGTAGGTGTCGATCAGGTCGGGGGTGAAGACGTCGCCCTTCAGGAGGAACGCGTGGTCCTCGCGCAGAGCGGCGAGCGTCTCCCGGAGCGATCCCGGCGTCTGGGGGATGTCGGCCTTCTCGGCCGGCGGGAGCTCGTAAAGGTCCTTGTCGATCGGCTTGCGCGGCTCGATCTTGTTCTGGATACCGTCCAGCGCCGCCATCAGCAGGGCCGAGAACGCGAGATATCCGTTGGCGGTGGGGTCTGGAGCGCGGAATTCGATACGCTTCGCCTTCGGCGATTTGTTGAACATCGGGATCCGAACGCAGGCAGACCGGTTCCGCGCGGAGTAAATCAGGTTGATCGGAGCCTCATAGCCAGGGACCAAGCGGCGGTAGCTGTTCGTGCTCGGGGCACACAGGGCGAGGAGCGCCGGGGCATGAGCCAGGATTCCGCCGATCATGTAACGGGCCGTGTCGGAGAGTCCTGCGTAGCCCGCCTCATCGTACATGAGGGTTTCCCCGTTCTTCCAGAGCGAGATGTGGCAGTGCATCCCGCTTCCATTGTCACCGAACAACGGTTTGGGCATGAAGGTCGCGGCGAGCCCATATTCGGCGGCGACGTTCTTGACGACGTACTTGTACTTCTGGAGCTGGTCGCCCATCTTGCGCAAGGTGTCGAACCTCATATCGATCTCGCACTGGCCGGCCGCTCCGACTTCGTGGTGGTGGACTTCGATGTGCACGCCCATGTCGATGAGGCGGAGCATCATGTCGCTGCGAACGTCCTGAAGCTTGTCGGCGGGCGAGCACGGGAAGTACCCCCCCTTCGGACGGTGGGTATAGCCGATCGCGTTCTCGGCTCCGGAGTTCCAGTGCGCTTCCAGGCTGTCGATCTCGAAGTACGCACCTTGCGGCTGGGTCTCGTATCGAAGCTTGTCGAACAGGAAGAACTCGGCCTCCGGCCCGATGTAGCACGTGTCGGCGATCCCGGTCGACCGGAGATACTGCTCGGCTTTGTGGGCGACGTAGCGGGGATCACGGCTGTACCGCTCGCGAGTGATCGGATCTTCGATGTCGCAGATCACGACCGCCGTCTCGTACTCGGGGAACGGATCGAGAAACATGCTCGACGCGTCGGGGACGAGGAGCATGTCCGACTGGTCGATCGACTGGAATCCCCGGATACTCGACCCATCAAAGCCGATACCGTCTTCGAAGAGATGGTCGGTGAAGTCGATGGCGGGGATCGTGAAGTGGTGCCACATCCCGAACAAGTCGGTAAAGCGGATGTCGATCAGCTTGACGTTGTTCTCGAGAACGTAATGAATGGCTTCCTTTGGGCTCATGCGGGTCCTCCTCCCAGGCTGGAACAAACAAGACGCCGCGAGGAGTCATCCCCGGGGCGTCTTTGCGGCTCGCCTCCGCCTCGTCGCGGCGACGCCCGGATTATGCCGGATGTCCGGACGAGGCGGCAAGTGGTTTTGCGGGCTAGGGATCGATCCGGATCGCCTGGGTCGCGACCACGACGTTGCCGAACATGTCCCGGCTCCGCACATGGATCGGCTGGACGCCTCGCAGATCGGTCGCCGGAAGCAGGCCGCGCCAGATGTGAGGCGAATCGATCGCACCCGGCAACGGTCGATACGGGCGCTGAAGCTGGGCTGCCTCGGTGACCATCTTGACGTAGGCCGGGTCCTTCATCGGGACGCGGCGCATCGGCGTCCACTTCCCTTCCGCGCCAAGCCGGAACTCCGTCGAGCTCTTTTCAGAACCGGCGAACACGTTGACCAGAATTTCCGTGCCCTTCAGGTCGCCCGCCTTCACGACGTCGGGGGCGAAGATGTTCATCTGATAGTCGGGAGCCCGTCCCGTCGCACGATACGCGATGGTGTAGGTGTTGCCGTCGAAGGTGAAGACCGAATGCCCCCGAGGGGCTCCGTCCCGCATCGTCGAGTGCGGCACGCCGAATTCATCCGGCCGTCCCGTCCACCAACTCCCACACGTGGTGACGTTGACCACATGGTGATGAGGCTTCTCGCGCGTGAAACCATCGTCCTTGCCAAGGAACCGGTGTTCCTGGAAGTGTGTGTGTGCGGCGACACTCAGGCTGTAGGGTCGCTGGGACAGAAGCCCGAGGATCTCCCGCTTCTCCTCGACCTCGTTGAGCGGGATATGCATCATGAGGACGACAAGCCGATCCGGCGGCACGAACTCAAGATCCTTCTTGAGCCAAGCCAACTGCTTGGGTCCGATCGACGCCTTGTACCGTCGGTCGGCAGGCATCCACCACACGTCGTCGAGGACGACGAAGTGGACTTTCCCGTAGTCGAACGAGTAGTACGAGGGCCCGTAGAACCGCTCGAAGGTGTCGTCCGACTGGTCGTCGTGGGGGGCGTCGAAGTCGATATCGTGGTTTCCGAGGACGTTGTACCAAGGAATGCCGATCAGGGCAATCGCCTCGTTGTGCTGCTGGAAGATGCTCAGGTCGTCGAACAGGATGTCGCCGAGGGTGACCCCGAACTTGGCGTCTTCCTTGTCGATCCGCGTGATCAGCGTGTCGGTCAGGTATTTGAGTTCGCGGAGGTCCCGACTCTGGGTATCGCCGAAGAAGAGCGCTTTGAACCGGTCCGGTTCGCGATTGCGACGGAGAGCGAAGTCGATGCTCGCAGGCAGGGGCCCGGTCGGTGCGACTCCCCCGAACTTGAGCTTGGGCGATCCGTTCGGTTTGTGCACATAGTAGAACTTCGGAAGCTGCTGCTTGTCGACCGGCGTAATCCAGCCACGGGGCTTGATGACGAAGAAGATCATTTCGTCGGAGCTCGGCAGTTTCCACACGCCCTGGCTATCGGTCCGCACGAAGTCGACACCGTTGCTGACGAGTACGGCTCCGAGCCCGCGTTCTCCTCGGTCGCGGACGCCGTTGCCGTTCGCATCGTCGTACACGACACCCCTTGCCTCACCCTGAACGGCGCCGAGCGCCACCAATCCACCCACGATCCACGCGACCATGGATCCGACGTTACCCCGCGGATCGTGAACGACTCGTTAAGCGGCCGTGAGACTCTGGACACCTCCGAAGTCCGCTGACGCCAGGATCGCATCGCACCGGACGGCGACGCGCGCACAGGGTCCGACAGACCCTAGTAGGAGATCAGCGCGCAGAGGGGGTAACCGAGCAGATTCTCGCGCCCGCGTAGGAACTCGAGCTCGACGACAAACCCGAACCCGCAAACCTTGCCACCCAGGCGCTCGACCAGACGCGCCGCCGCCGCCGCCGTGCCCCCGGTCGCAAGAAGATCGTCGACGATGTAAGTACGCTGGCCGGGATCGATCGCGTCGGTGTGCATCTCGACCGTGTTCGTCCCGTATTCGAGGGCGTATTCCTCCGAGATCCGGCTGTAGGGCAGCTTGCCGAGCTTGCGGGCCATCGCGAACGGGACGCCAAGCGCCATCGCAACCGGGACGCCGAAGATGAAACCTCGACTCTCGATCCCTACGACGACGTCGGCCTCACGATCCCGTGCGTCGGCCACGAGGAGATCGATCACCTCGACCGTCGCCGCCGGACTTTGAAGGAGCGGCGTGATGTCCTTGAACATGATCCCAGGCTTGGGGAAGTCGGGCACGTCGCGGATAAGGGGTTCGGCAATGAGGCGCGGCATCGTCTGGGTTATACCAAGTCCGTCGGGCCGCCGGATCAGTGCGGCGGCTATACTCGGATTCGATGCGGGCCGCGACCCGCGAGCCAAGAACAATGCCCAAGCAGCGAACGGTGATTGTCGTCGGTGGTGGCCTGGCGGGCCTCATGACCACCCTGAAGTTGGCCGAAGCCGGGGTGAAGGTGCTTCTCTTCAGCCTCGTCCCGGTCAAGCGCAGCCACAGTGTGTGCGCACAAGGCGGGATCAATGGTGCCGTCAACCTACGCGGCGAAGGCGACTCGCCGTATCTGCACTTCGAAGACACGATTACCGGCGGCGACTTCCTGAATCACCAACCCCCGGTCATGCGGATGGCGGAACGCGCACCCGCGATCATCTACCTTCTCGACCGGATGGGGGTTCCGTTCAACCGCACGTCCGAAGGTCTCCTCGCGTTCCGCCGGTTTGGGGGCACCCTCAAGCACCGAACGGCGCACGCCGGAGCCACGACGGGGCAGCAACTTCTTTACGCGCTCGATGAGCAGGTTCGCCGTTTCGAGAGCGGTGGGCGCGTGCAGAAATTCGAGAACCATGACTTCCTCGGCGTCGTCAAGGACGCAGAGGGAAGATGTCGGGGTGTGATCGCCCAAGACCTCCGGACGATGTCCGTCGACGCCCATGGTGCGGACGCGGTCGTGATCGCTTCCGGTGGCTGCGGGCTGATCTTCGGGCGCAGCACGAATTCGATCATCAACACTGGCTCGCCGGTCAGCATCTGCTATCAGCAGGGGGCGGTTTACGGCAATCCCGAGATGGTCCAGATTCACCCCACCGCAATCCCGGGCGAAGATAAGTGCCGCCTGATCAGCGAGTCGGTTCGGGGTGAGGGCGGACGCGTATGGACCCCTCGAGACCCGTTCGACAAGCGACACCCGCTGGAGATCCCGGACAAGGACCGTTGGTACTTCTGTGAGGAACTCGATCCGGTCTACGGCAACCTCCTCTCGCGCGACCTCGTGAGTTTCGCGATTTACTGCGTCTGTCGGATGGGCAAGGGGATCGAGGGGCAGGAGCAGGTCTATCTCGACATCACCCAGCTCCACAACAGCAGAGGTGGTCCCTACACCCGCGATCAGATCAACGACAAGCTCGAAGGCGTGCTCGAGATCTACGAGAAGTTCATGCGCGTGGACCCGATCGACAACCCGATGAAGATCTACCCTGCGGTCCACTACTCGATGGGCGGCCTTTGGGTCGACTACGAGAAGGGCCACGAGGGCGCTCTGGATCTCGACAGTCCGCGCAATCAGATGTGCTCGATCCCCGGTCTGTATGCGGCAGGGGAGTGCGACTATCAATACCACGGTGCCAATCGACTCGGCGCCAACGCGCTCTTGAGTTGCCTTACCGGCGGCGAGTTGACCGCCCAAGGGGTTTCGGCGTATCTGAAGCATCTCGACGTGGATGTCGAGAGTCTGCCGAGCAATGTGCTGGAGGACGCTCGCAAGGAGCGCGCGGCGGAATACGAAAACCTGCGCCGCGCGAACGGCACCGAGAACCCCTACCGGCTGCACAGCGATCTCGCCGACGTGATGTGGAACAAGTGCGGGATTTGGCGGACTCAGGCGGACCTCGAGAGAGCGCGGTCCGATCTCGATGATCTCGCCGCCCGTGCCGGACAGTGCAATCTCCTCGACGATTCGGCGTGGTCGAATCAGGCGGTTCCGTTCACGCGCGCCCTCGTCCACATGATCGAGCAATCGAAGGCGATCGTGGCCGGGGCGATCGCACGCAACGAATCCCGGGGCGCCCACTTCAAAATGGACACGCCTCATCGCGACGACGAAAACTGGCTGGTGACCACGAAAGCCACATGGTCTCCGGACGGCGTGTCCCTCGATTTCACAGAAAAGATCGACTGTTCGTATATCGCGCCCCGCGCTCGCAAGTACCGGATCAACCAGAACAAGATCGTCGAGGAGATCATGGGCAAAGACGCGGTCGCCGGCGTCTCCGGCTAGATCCCGGCAGGACTCGTGGCGTCCAAGGCGAACCGTAGGACATGCGTCGCCTCTTTTGTCTCGTGCTCACCTGCGCCGCCGTTTCGGCCCATGCCGATCTCCGCCTCGCTTCTCCGTTCACGGACCATATGGTCCTCCAGCGCGACGCCCAAGTGCCGATCTGGGGCTGGTCGAGTCCCGGCGCCTCGATCCTAGTGACCTCCGGCTGGGGCGGCTGGGCCCAGACTCAAGCCGGGCTCGACGGTAAGTGGATGCTGAAGCTGCCGACCCGACCCGCCGGCGGTCCGTATCACATCGACATACAGACCTCCAGTGGCGAGAAGCACACGGTGAAGGACGTCCTTCTCGGCGAAGTGTGGCTTTGTTCGGGCCAGTCGAATATGGATATGGGAGTGCGGAAGGGCTATGCGCCACCTCTCCGAAACGAGGAACGCGAAATCGAGCTGGCTAACTACCCCCGGATGCGGTTCTTCAAAGTACCCGTCCGATTCTCGGACACCCCCCAGGCCACCTGTGACGCCCGTTGGGAGGTCGTGACACCCCAGAGCATTGGTCCGGCGTCGGCAACCGGTTACTTCTTCGGGCGCGACCTCTACCGTGCGCTCGGGGTTCCCATCGGGCTGATCATGACGACGGTCGGAGGCACCGAGGCCGAACTTTGGACGAGCGTACCGGGCATGAAGAAGGTCCCCGGGTTCGACCGCGCGATCGCAGCAAACAACCAAGCGATCCAAGGGCACCGGCGAGCCGTGCGGATTGCCGAACGCCGCCGAATGCTCGCCCTCGATCCGAAGTCCGTACCGGATCCCCAGCCCAGCTACAAGCGGGCTCCCGGCTGGCTCTGGAACGGACAGGTCGCGCCGCTCGTCCCCTACGCCATCAAGGGCGTCATCTGGTACCAGGGCGAGTCGAACGTCGCCCGAGCCGCCGAGTACATGCGGGTCTTCCCGAACATGATTCACGACTGGCGGGCGGCCTGGGACCAGGGAGACTTCCCGTTCTACTTCGTTCAGATCGCCCCGTGGACCGGCTATGGCAACGGAACCGCAGCGGCCGAACTGCGGGAAGCTCAAGACTGGTCGATGAAGTCGGTACGCAAGACGGGCATGATCGTCACGACCGACATCACGGACGACTTCGGCGATATCCACCCGATCAACAAGCAAGACGTCGGTAAGCGGCTTGCGCTCTGGGCACTGGCCCTCAACTATGGCAAGCGGATCGAATACTCGGGACCGCTCTACGCCGGGATGACGACCGAAGGGGCCAAGGCACGGCTCACGTTCATCCACGGCTTCGGGTTGATGATCAAAGGCGCCCAAGCAGAGGGCTTCACGATCGCCGGCGAGGATCGGCAATTCGTCCCGGCAAAGGCCAAAGTCGACGGAGACACGATCGTCGTATGGTCGGATAAGGTCCCCCACCCGATCGCCGTGCGATTCGGATATGGAAGCGCGGTCCGGACCAACCTCTTCAACCATGCGGGCTTACCGGCCGCACCGTTCCGCACCGACCGCTGGCCGATGACGACGGCAGGGCGCGCTTGGTAGTCAGCGCGCGAGATCGCCGACGGACGTCGGCATCAGTGGGGGCCGGACTTCGTTCGGTCCCCACTTTTTGAGGAACTCGAGTGAATCGCCGCACACCCGACCCTGACACGGCCCCATCCCACAGCGAGTCACGAGTTTGGCGGTCCGACGATCCACGAACGGTTCGAGATCGACGAGACGAACATCTTCGCAACGACAAACGATGGTCTCAGGCCTCGGTACGTGACGGAGTTCGTTGCGGAGCTCGAAGGCCGTCTTCAACACATCCTTGAATCGCAGGCCCCGGAAGCGCTCAGTCTCGAGGTGGTCGACCTCGCGTCCTACGGCCGCGAGGCCGGCGATCTGGCCTTCGATGAGCGCGCACTCGACACCGCCGATTCCGGTCGGTTCGCCGGCGGCGAAGACGCCGGAAGCGGTCGTGCGCTGCTCGCGATCGACCCAAACCGCCTCTTCGACGCGACAGCCCAGGAGGGCGGCGAGTTCGGTCTGGGGCACCAAGCCGTAACCGACGGCAAGAAGGTCACAACGTTCGCGCCATGTGCGCCGACCGTCGGTCACCCTCACCGCCTCGACTCGATCACGGCCTTCGGCACCGACTACCCAAGTACCGAACCGCACAACCCCCGGGTGCAGCGCGAGGGCATAGTCCAAGCCTTGCATGAACTTCCTTGGCTCTCGCAGGATCGCAAACAGAAACGGTCGTATTTGAACCCAGCTTGCCTGCTCGGCGACAAGGGCGACGTGCGCACCCCGCTCGGCGAGGCTCGCCGCCACCGCGATCGCGAGCGGACCCGAGCCGCCAACGACGATGCGCCGGTCGGAGACGTCGCACCCTGATTTGACCATCGCCTGCAGACCGCCGAGACCCGTGACTCCGGGCAACGTCCAACCGGGGAAGGGGAGGAAGCGCTCTCTCGCGCCGGTGGCAATCACCACTTGGTGAAATCGAACGATTCCTCGGAAACCGACCAGCCTTCTTGGCTCGGCATCGAACACCGACCACCCGGAGAGAACCTCGGCCCCAGATGCCGCCAATCGATCGAGCCAAGCAGCCGCGGACCCTTTCGGTGCCGCGAGCACGTCGCGGCGCCAGATCTGGCCGCCGAGCGTCGCACCCTCGTCGAGAAGCACGACCCGAGCTCCCGACTCTGCCGCGACCGTCGCCGCGGCGATGCCCGCCGGTCCCCCGCCGACGACCGCGACGTCAGCCTCAATCACCGGTGACAATCTCCATGCCGTCCTGGCACAAGGTCATACAAGAGCGCTCATGGGAGCGTCCGTCGATGGTGACGCGGCATTCCTGACATATCCCCATACCGCAAAGCGCGCCGCGAGGCTCACCGGTGACCGACGTACGGCAGGTGCGAGTCCCTGCCCGATCGAGGGCGGCCAGAACCGTAAATCCAGGCGGAACGCACATCACGACCCCGTTGACTCGGACGGTCAGCATGTCAGCCATGAGCCCCCGCGGCGACGCGGTCGACCGCAAAGGGCACCGGGTCGATCGCCGAGTCGCGTGCGGCCCAGCGATCGGCAAGGAGCCGTCCGGTCGCCAGGCTCGTCGTGATGCCGAGACCTTCATGGCCGGCGGCGATCCAGACCGTCGCATCCCCGGGCGCAGGTCCGATCAGGGGCAGATTGTCCGGAGTGCATGGACGAAACCCGGTCCAGATCCGAATCACATGCCAGTCGCGGGCGCAAGGAACGAAGCGCTGGGCACGCTCGAGCATCTTCCCCACGATCGCTCGGTTCACGCCTGGCGCGAAGCCGACGAACTCCCGAGACGAGCCGATGAGCATTTGTCCCGTTGCGCGAGGCTGAATATTGAACGCCACCGACTCCGTGGCTTGGCCGTGAGCGCTGGCAAGATAGCCGAGTTCGAGCGTCTGTCGCGTCAGAACACCGGGATACCGGTCCGTGATCGCGAGGTGTCCTTTTCGTGGTTCGATCGGGAGTCCCGTCGTCAGCGCTGGGGCTGCAGCACCGGCGGCATTCACGATCACCGATGCCTCAAGGTCGCGTCCGTCGTCTAGCGTAGCCCGGCCGCCGCCCATCGCGACAACCTCCTCGCGGAGGACGGTCGTTCCGGACTGATCGAGCAGCCATCGAGCGGCGTTGGTCGCATAGAGCACACTGTCCCCGGGCACCCACAGACCCCCCGGCAAGCTGGAATCAAGCGCAGGCTCAAGCGCGGCCATCTCGCCTTGCGTCACGACGTGGGCCTCCACACCTCGGGCACGATAGAACGCGGACTTTGCTTCGGCGATCGCCATTTCCTCGCGCGTGCTCGCCACCCAAAGCGTGCCCCGTGGCTCATACTCGGCGGGGCGGGGCAACCGCGCGGCCAGATCGGTCCAGAGTCGGCAGGAGTAGGCCGTCAGGGCGAACTGCGCTTCCGAATCGTCCATGACGACGAGGTGCCCCATGCACGCGGCGGTACAAACCGTACCGGGCGCCGTGGGATCGACGATCACCACGCGCGCTCCCGCTTGGGTGAGGAAGTACGCGCAAGCCGCACCGATGATGCCGGCACCGACGACGATCACATCCGCGTCAGCCACCTTGCGACTCCGCAGGAAGATCGGGAATCCGCGTCGCTCCCCACGCCTTGAGGACGCCGTCGCGCAGCCGAATCCCCTCGACCTTGACGGCCCCGTCGAGGTGGAGGTCGCGATCCAGATCGACCACGGGGTTGAGGGTGTCGAGCAGGGCCCTGCTCGCCGCTTCGCCGGCTCGGACCCAGCCGAAATAGATCTTCGCGTCGGTCAGCTCAAGCCGCACGCCGTCCGTTGCGCTGAGTGAAGCGATCACCTGGAACTCGGACTTTGCCATCAGGAACTCGCCGTACCCCTCGACGACCACCCGATCCTTGGCGACCCGGACCGCCACCCGTTTGATTTCGCGGAACTTCTTCAGAATCCAATCGGCGAGTGCTTGCTCGGTGACTTCGACTTCCCCGGTGCCCACGCCGCTTCGGCTGAGGCGAATCTGACGCCTCTTGAGCGCAAGCCCGAGATCGAAGCGGCAGTCCGGGATCTTTGCGGTGAGGCGTTTGACGGCGAGACCGGCGAGCGTGAAGTTCTCGAGTTCCAGGCAGAGTTCCCTGAGCTTCCCTGCCCGCGAACGCCAGGGTTCGGTGTACAGGGGGAGCCCCTCGGTCGAGAAGTCACGAGCGCGGATCGTCGCCGACGCGACGTCCCCGAAAAGAGGATCGAGCGGTCCGGCAAACCGACTTGCGACGGCAACCTGGACCTGTTCGCCTTGCAGCTTCTGCCGGATTTCGAGCGCGGCATCGCGCTCGAACCGCCGCAATTCGCCTCCACCGACCCCGAAAACAAAGCCAAGACCGAGGATCGCGGGCCAGAAGGTCATGTGTGTGCCACGCCCGGGCGCTTACCATCGTAGAACGTCGTAGGCAACGGTGCCATTGAACTCCAATTTTGCACTGACGCGTGCGTGGGCGTCCGGAGCAAGAAGGGAAGACGTTCGACGCTTCGCTCGACGAGGGCGGAAAGTGTCGAGGCCGACTCCCAGCCGGAACCACCAGCGACATGCACTGGGTTGAACGAAGACTGATGTGTGACACGATTCCGGCTTTGGTGGGCGTTGAGGGTTTCGATGCGGGTTATCGCGCTTTGCGCGAGACAGCCGGACTGATCGATCTCTCCTGGAAAAAGGTTCTCGCGATCACGGGCGACGACCGCAAAGGCTGGCTTCAGGGCCAGGTGACTCAAGACTTGCGGCCCTTCGACTCCGGCGGATTCACCCAATTCTGCCTGTGCAGCCCGACGGGTCAACTCGAAGCCATTGCCGGCGTGTGGGCGTTTCCCGATCGATACCTCGTGGTACTCCACGAAGACTCGGCTCCGGCACTCGCGAAGCGAATCGAGAAGCTGGTGATCATGGAGGACATCCAGTCTGCACCGGTCGAAGAGGCGATCCTAAGCATTCAGGGTCCCGAAGCGACCGAAAAGCTGTCGGAACTGATGGCTCTGCCCTCGCTCGACGCGGGTCGCTCCGAGATCGAAGGCAGCGAAGTCATCGTCCTTCGGTCGAACCGCACCGGTCTCGGTGGCTGGGACCTGATCGTGCCGCTCGACGCGACCAAGGCACTGAAGAAGCTACGGAAGGCGTTCGTGGCGATCGACCGAGAGGCGTACCTGACGGCGAGCCTCGAGGCCGGGATGCCGCAATTCGGCATCGACACCGACTCGAAGACCCTTCCTCCCGAGCTCGGCCCCGCGTTCGAAGCTGCCACCGTCAGCTACTCCAAGGGCTGCTATGCCGGACAGGAAGTCTTGATGCGGATCCACAGCCGAGGGCACACCAATCGTACGTGGGTCGGCCTCCTCTGCGACGGTCCGGTCTCACGCGGCGACAGCATCGCATACGGTTCCAAACCCGAAATGGGCCGGGTGACGACGGCCGCATTCTCCCCCGAGTTCGGCTACATTGCGGCGGGATACGTGCGCAACGAGATCGCGATGTCCGGCGAGCTCGTGCGGATCGAGCGTGACGACCAGTCGACCGAAGCCGAAGTCGCCGAGATGCCGCTTCTCCGGCTCGGCTAACATCAGAGCTTCGCGGTCGTGAACCGCATCTTGAGCAGGCTCTTGATCTGAATCAAGGTGAAGCCGATCAGGATCGCACCCATCACCCATGCCGCGGCCGTGGCATAGCCGAATTTCAGGAACATGAACGCGTTCGTCCACACCTCGAGCCCGATCGTGTGGGTCGCGTAGAGAGGGCCGCCTCCGGTGAGGACAAAGACGTTCTCCATCGCCTTGAAGCCGGCGATGAAGACGCCGAGCAGGTTGATGAGAATCAGCGGCTTGAGACCCGGAAGCGTGATGTAGCGGATCTTCTGAATCCACGTCGCGCCATCGAGATCGGCGGCTTCGTAGCGCTCTTCGGGGATGTTCTTGAGGGCTGCGAGGTAGAGAATCGACCCCGGCCCCGCCCCGGCCCAGATCCCGGGAAGCACGACCGCGAACATCGCCGTCGAAGGATCACCGAGCCAATCGTGGGTGAGATTGAGGGGGGCGACGCGCAAGAGCTCAAGGACCGGGTTGATCACGTGGCCGATCAGCGGTGCAAGCGCAATGTTCAGCAGGCCCTGATCCGACTTGTCGTAGAACTGCTTCCAAAGGAACGCGACCACGATCGGACTGACCATCGCCGGCAGGTAGTACACCACCCGGAACAACAGCTTGAATCGCGGAATCTCGTTGAGGGCGAGGGCCAGCAGGATCGGGAGCAGAAAGCCGATCGCGATGCTGAGCGTCACGTAGAGGGCGCTGTTCCACAAGGACTTGTAGAAGATCGGCTGCGTAAAGACGGCAATGAAGTTATCGAGGCCGACCCAAGATGAACCCTTGAGCAGCCGGTAGTCCTGGAACGCGATCGTGAGCCCCCGAAGCAGCGGGTAGTACGACCAGACAAGAATGCTGAGCCCCGCCGGAAGCAGGCAAAAGACGACGAACCGATAGATCCGCCGGCGATCAGTCCCGGCCGCCAACCGTTCGGCCTCCAGTTCGCGCTGGGCGCGGGCCCGCGTCCACCCACGGGCGAGGAGCACGCCGCCAATGAGGATCGCCAGCCCAAGGATGCCGAGCGCCCACCCCCGTTGTCGGGCAAGCACCTCGGGCGGGGTATAGCCGAGGAGCTTCCGGTCCATCTCGCGCTGCGTCTCAAGGAGGATATCGACCGCGGGGGTCGTCGGTTCGAGCCGGGCCCGGTCCAGCGCTCCATCGAGCACGACGTAGACCTGCTGGCAGTTCCGTCCGTAGGGTTCCGGATGACCGGTCTTGAAGAGTTCTTCGTTGGCGCGTACGAACGACGGATCGACGGTTCGCGCGATATCCTCGTAGCCGAACTTGCGGAGGAGGACCGGATTGACCAGGTTACCGAGCCCTAATTCGACCCACTTCTCGGTACTGATCTTCGCCGCCTCCTGGCTTGCGAAGAACTCGATGAACTTCCAGCAAGCCGCAAGCTTGGCCGGGTCTTTCACACTGCTGTTGATCGCCCACATGCCCGCGTTGATTTCGTTCGCGTGACCGGCGGGGCCCGCCGGCATCGGCGCGATCCCGATTTGAGCGGGATTGAGGTCGCGCATCTCAGCGAGGACGATGTCGTTTGTGTACGCAAACCACATCGACACCTTGCCATCGGCGATGTCGCGCGCGTGGGTTGCGCTGATCTGGGCGACTGGTCCGTAGGTTTTGCCGTCAGGCCCGGGCCAGGTTTCGACGGTGAGGCGTCGATAAAAGTCGAGCGCTGCCGCCGCCGCCGGAGTCGCGACGGTCGACTTCCAATAACCATTTTCGGCCGGTTGGACGACGTCACCACCGGCCTGCCAAACGAAGTTGATCCAGTAGTAGCCCCGGCTACTCAAGTTCGAGGCGAACGAGAAGCCGGAGCGCCCGCTCTTCGACTCCGTCAGCTTCTGCCCATAAGCGTAAAACTCGTCCCAGTCTTGGGGTGGTCGTGCCGGATCGAGTCCCGCCTCGACGAAGTGATCCTTGCGATAGTACAGCGCCTGGGCAACCTGGAAGAACGGGATCGCATAGAGACGCCCGTCGACGCTGCGCAGGACCTCCTCGATCACCGGACTGAGGCGTTCGATGGAAGCCGGATCACGCTGAACGAGGTCGTCGAGCGGCCGACAGAAGCCCTGGTCGATGTAGTTCGTGTACTGCCGGAAGTTCACGTAGAACACATCGGGAGCCGTCTCCCCGGCCATCGACATCAGGAACGCGCTCTCCTGACGATCACCGGTCATATCCAGGCCGCCCGCGTTGACCACGCGGATATCCGGGTTTCGACGGTGGAACTCCTCGAAGATCGCGCGCCGGACGAGGGACCGGGGGTCGGAGGCTTCTTTAGGGGGAATACCCCAGCTCGGGCCCGCCATCATCCGAATCTGGATCGGCTCCCCGACGGCCGGCCCGCGGAGACCGACGGTCAGCCCGATTCCGAGCAGAATCCGGAGCCAAGACGGCGCACACATGCCCGATTCTGCCCGCAAATCGAGGGGCTCTGCCGAAGAACGACTACCAGTATTGCGAGTCGCGGCAGTACGTTCGGATGTCCTCCGCGACCGACGCGGGCGGTTGGTCACTGGTCGCAGCCAGGAACCGCGCGTAGGCGAGTTGCCCCGCGTGGTAGCTGTCGTGGTGGTTCATCATGCTGACCAGTTCGTACGCAGTCTTCGGCGTGTTGGTGGTGGCGACGGGTTGATCGAGATCGGCGTCGGTCAAGTGCGCCCAACTCGCCATCCAGGAGAGGTGGGCTCGATCGAGGTAGGCCCGTGCCTCCGGCCATGAGGGTTCGATTTCGTCAAGTTCGACGGCGACATCTCGCCAGCGCAAGGTCGCGCCTTCGAAGGCGATATTGCCATAGAACCGTTTGACCGTCGCGACATGAAGGACGATTGCGTAAATCGAACCGTCCGTGTGCAGATACTCGTTCTCGTCGAGCCCGACCGGTGCCGCCCATGCGTGCGGCTCGTCGATGCCCTCAATCGCCTCGCAGAACTCACGAAAAGCTTGGGCGGCGCTCTCGCGAAGTCGTTCCGTGGTGGTCACGAGTCCTTCCTGAGATACGCGTACGCGTTGTGGGCGTGGATCGACTCGTGGTTCTCGACCTCGACGTCGTAGCTTGTGATGCGCGGGTCCCGATTGAACGCGAGGGCGACTTCCCGCACCATGTCCTCAACGAAACGCGGATTCTCGTAGGCGTGTTCCGTGACCCACTTCTCGTCAGGTCGCTTCAGCACGGGGTACAGCGCACAGGATGCACAACCCTCGATCGTTTCGATCAGCTCCTCGAGCCAGACCATCGCCGTGGTCCGAACCCTGACCGTCACATAACCTCTCTGGTTGTGCGCGCCATAGGCGCTGATCTCTTTGCTGCACGGGCAGAGCGTTGTAACCGGCACTTGGGCATAGAGTTGGAAGTCGGAAACGCCATTTGACGTCGCCAGGAACCCGCAGGTGAACTCCATCACGCCCTCCTTGCCGGTCACCGGTGCCTGTTTCGTCATGAAGAACGGAAAGTAGACGTCGATATGGGCCGACTTCGCGTCGAGGCGCTCGCGCAGGTCTTGGAGGATCTTTGGAAGGCTCTCGACACTGACTTCGCCGTGATGTTCGTTGAGCACCTCCAGGAACCGACTCATGTGAGTGCCCTTGAAATGATGAGGGAGGTCGACGGTGAGGCTGAAGTTCCCGATCGTATGCTGCGTCCCCTTCTCGCGGTCAAGGACCGAGATCGGGTATCGGATCCCGCGGACGCCGACCTTATCGATCGCGATCTGGCGCTCATCGGGGGTGTTCTGAATGTCGACCAATGCCGTCGACACAGGATCGTCGAAGTTGCTCATGGTACTGGATGCACTCCCTATGTGAGCACTACGAAGCGAGAGCCTCCGGCGTTTTGGCGGAGGCTCTCGCAGCTCACCCGAGTCTAGAGCCGGATCGGGAGGATCCGCACGCGCCGATTCGGCTCCTCGCCGACGTTCTCGACCGCGACCTTCTGGTTTTCGGCGAGTTGGCACTGCGCGCGGCGCAGCCGCGCGTTGCGCGGATTGAGCTCGACCGGACGGCCTGAGCTCAGTACTTGCTCGATGCCGGTCGCCATTTCGTCGAGCGCCTCGGCTTCCGCGTCCCGATCAACCGTGCCGCCCCGAAGAAGCTCTTCGAGCGCACCCGAAATCTGACTGAAGGTGTTCGACTTGACGACGACCGTCGCGATCGGCCGATTCAGGTCACGCAGCTTCGTCGGTCGACTTTGGTACGTGGAACGCATCGCGATCACGGCGTCGGCTTGGGCGATGTCGCCGGTAATGACGGCTGGAGCCTTCTTTTCGCGGATGGCACGTTCCAAGCGGGTGCGGGCAATGCCGTAGGGGAAGACCCTGAGCACCTGGGGCGTCTTCGCGGGAGGCACCTTCGGGATCGATTCACGCTGCGGCTTGGTCTTTTCCGGCTTGTCGGTGGTCTTCGCTCCATTCTCGCCAGGTGCCCGCGCCAGCGCGGGAAACGGGGTATTGAAGCCAGGCTCCTCGACCTCGGGGGTGTCCTCGCGCTGGACGACCTCGACGTCGCCGGCACCGGTGCGGACGCGAATCTCCGGGCGGGGCGGAACGCCTCGCAGGATGAGGTCGACCGTCTTCTGGACGTTGCTATGAACCGCAAGGCGATCATAGTCGACCAGCTCGATGACGACGTCGAACGTCGGAGGTGCTTTGCGCTCGAGGACGGTCTTCTGCGTCCCTCGGCGACGAGCTTCGTCGTCGGAGAGCGTGACCGCCTGAATGCCACCGATGAGATCGGCGAGCGTCGGATTCAGCATGAGGTTCTCGAGGGTTTGGCCGTGCGCGGTTCCAACGAGTTGGACCCCTCGCTCGGCGATCGTGCGTGCGGCCTGGGCCTCCATCTCGGTCCCGATCTCATCGATGACGATGACCTCGGGCATGTGGTTTTCCACGGCCTCGATCATGATCTGATGCTGCTCAACCGGATTCGCGACCTGCATACGTCGGGCCGATCCGATGCCCGGATGGGGTACGTCTCCATCGCCGGCGATTTCGTTCGAGGTGTCCACGATCACGACGCGACGACCGACCTCGTCGGCCAACACACGGGCGACTTCGCGGAGCTTCGTCGTCTTGCCGACGCCCGGTCGTCCGAGAAGCAGGATCGACTTCCCGGATCGGACGAGGTCGTCGATGATATCGATCGTGCCTTCCAGCGCCCGCCCGACCCGGCAGGTCAAGCCGATGATCTTGCCGCTCCGGTTGCGAATGCACGAGATCCGGTGAAGCGTGCGCTCGATGCCGGCACGGTTGTCGCCGCCGAAGTCGCCGATCGATTTGACGACATAGTCGATGTCGTGCTCCGAGACGACGACGTTCGGCATCCGCTCGGTCCGTTCTCGGTATCGTGCCTCGGCCGGGCGCCCGTAGTCGAGCACGACCTCGATGAGATTATCGAGATCGGGCGCGGCCACGAGCTTCTCCCGAACGACCGGGGGGAGGATGTCGAGGAACTGAGGCAGACCGTCAGTGAAAAGAGACATGTGTTCGGCGTTCTCAAGCGCTGCCATTGCCTTTACGGACGCCCAACCGGCACCCGGCGCACCGCGCTCATGGTGAAAGCCTGGTTAAGGCCTCCTTATCGTGATGATACGCGGTCAAGACGCGCGTCCTTAGGCCTATCCCTTTCCGAAAGTAAGCGGCAGCTTCATCTTCAAGGCCCAAGTCAGAAACGCGAATTCGTCGGACACCTCTTCGATCACCATCTTGGTCGGCTTCCCCCCACCGTGGCCCCCACGCGTTTCGATCCGGATCAGAATCGGATTGCTTCCCGCCTGAGCCGCCTGCATCGCCGCCACGAACTTGTAGCTGTGGGCGGGGACGACGCGGTCGTCGTGGTCGCCTGTCGTTACCAGCGTCGGGGGATAGGCTGTACCCGCCTTCACATTATGGAGAGGGGAGTATGCGTAGAGGGCCTTGAATCCGGCCGGGTCTTGCGGCGAGCCGTAATCGGATTCCCAAGCCCACCCGATGGTGAACTTGTTGAACCTAAGCATATCCATCACGCCGACGGATGGCAGAGCCGCCCCAAAGAGGTCGGGACGCTGGGTGATGGCCGCACCGACGAGAAGACCCCCGTTCGAACCACCCTGGATCGCGAGTTTGGAGGTCTCGGTGTAGCGTTTGGCGATCAGCCATTCACCGGCCGCAATGAAGTCGTCGAAGACATTCTGCTTCTTTGAGAGGCGTCCGGCGTCGTGCCATGCCTTGCCATATTCTCCGCCGCCTCGAAGGCAGGCGACCGCGTAAACGCCCCCCATCTCCATCCAAACCGTCGTCACGACCGAGAACCAGGGGGTCATCGACGCGTTGAACCCGCCATAGCCGTAGAGCAGCGTCGGGTTCTGCCCGTCAAGCTTGAGACCTTTGCGGTAAGTCAGGAACATCGGAATCTTGGTCCCGTCCTTGCTCGGGTAGAAGACTTGCTTCGTCTCGAACTTGGACGGGTCAAAATCGACCTTCGGCCGCCGGAACACGGTCGAGGTGCCTTTCCCAACGTCGAACTTGAAGACCGTCGACGGGGTCGTGAAGCCCGCGAAACTGTAGTAGGTGGTCTTATCGGTTCGCTTGCCCCCGAAGCCGCTGACACTGCCGAGACCAGGGAGCCTGACGGTGCCCGTCGCCTTGCCATTCCGATCGAAGATCCGGACGAGCGCATGCGCATCCTTGAGGTATTGGGCGAAGATTCGGTCGCCGACGAGCGAGACGCCGCCTTCTTCGAGCGCCTCCTTGGCTTCGGCGACGACGGTGCGCCAATCCGCCGGTTCGGGCTTGGCGATGTCGACCGCGATGATGCGCCCGAGCGGCGCTGCGTTGTCCGTTTGGAAGTACAGCGTACCCCCGACGTTGTCGACGAACGAGTACGAAGCGTCGAACTTCATCAAGAGCTCGCGGAACACCAGCGACTTATCCCGCAGGTCCTTGACGATGATGCCGTTCTCACGGTTCGTACCC
>ERZ761602.2998-NODE-2998-length-25016-cov-7.499459_pt1 | contig 25016 bp, 26 predicted proteins | sample MGYA00512165_ERZ761602 | MGnify/ENA primary metagenome ERZ761602 (study PRJEB28899, sample SAMN02445085) | bioreactor sludge metagenome | biome: EBPR sludge; isolation source: Thorneside wastewater treatment plant | place: Australia: Brisbane, Thorneside...
GCCTCGAGGGAAGGCTCCACGCGGGTGATGACACCCTTGTAGATGTTGCTCTTCCGCTGCTCCTTGCCGGCGGACTCGATGTCGAGGTCGATGAGCTTCTGGCCATCGACGATCGCGACCCGCAGCTCCTCGGCCTGGGTCGCGTTGAACAGCATGCGTTTCATGTTTTTTCTCCCGCGCTCGAAACACGGAAGAGGGCCCGTTCTGGGGGGCCCGGACGAGACTCGTCAGGAATCGAAACTTGACTGCATCAGGTGCGTGCGAGTGAAGGGGCGATGTCGCTGAAGGGAGGCTGGCCCACGAGGGATGCCGCCGGACTGCTCAAGGGGGCGGCACCCGGAATCCTGTGCGTGAAATCGAGCGCGTCAATTCGTTTACCATCGCTGCTTGGCATGGCCGGCGAGCGAAGTTAACCGGCTTCGGGGCCTTTCGCGGCACCCGGTGCGAATCGCCTGATTCGGGCGCCTGTCGGCGCGACCTCGGGGCGGTGACGCTCACGAGGCTTTCAAATCAACGACATAAACAGTATAGCGCCCATGGGGGTCGAAGGCAAAGCATCCGGTTCGCCCGGGCCGGCCGTGAGCTGGCTGGACGTGGACGAATCGGCCGAAGGCCAGCGCCTGGACAACTTCCTGGTCGCGCGCCTGAAGGGCGTTCCGAAGAGCCACGTCTACCGCATCGTCCGCAGCGGCGAGGTGCGCGTGAACAGCGGCCGCGTGGACGCGTCCCACCGTCTCGCGATCGGCGACCGGGTGCGCGTGCCGCCCATCCGCGTGGCCGAGCGCGAGGCGGGCGATGCGCCGGCCGCCGCGCTCGAGCTGCCCGTGCTCTTCGAGGACGAGCACCTGCTCGCCGTGGACAAGCCCGCGGGGCTCGCGGTGCACGGCGGCAGCGGCATCGCCCACGGGGCGATCGAGCGGCTGCGCGCGGCGCGCCCCGGCGCGAAGTTCCTCGAGCTCGCCCATCGCCTGGACCGCGAGACCTCCGGCGTGCTGCTCATCGCCAAGCGCCGCCCGGCCCTCGCGGCCCTGCACGAGGACCTGCGCGAGCGGGCCATGGACAAGCGCTACCTCGTCGCCGTGGCCGGCCGCTTCCGCGACGAGCTGCGCCGCGTGAAGGCGCCCCTTCGCAAGTACTCGACCGCCGACGGCGAGCGTCGCGTGGCCGTCGATGCCCGGGAGGGCCAGGCGGCCGAGACGGTCTTCCGGCGCCTCGCCCGCAGCGAGGAATTCTCGCTGCTGGAGGCGGAGCTGCTCACCGGCCGCACGCACCAGATCCGGGTGCACCTGGTCCACGTCGGCCACCCGATCCTGGGCGACGACAAGTACGGCGACTTCGCGCTCAACCGCGCGCTTCGCTCCCGGGGCCTGAAGCGCATGTTCCTGCACGCCGCCTCGCTCGCGTTCGCCCACCCCGCGACGGGCGAGGCCCTCACGATCCGCGCGCCCCTGCCGAAGGACCTCGAGGCGTTCCGGCACGCGGCGTTCCCGGAGAGCGCGCCCTGATGCGTTACGAGCTGGTGGTGTTCGACTGGGACGGCACCCTGATGGATTCGGCCGGCCTCATCGCGTCCTGCATCCAGGCGGCCTGCCGCGACCTGGGACTTCCGGAGCCGACGCCGGCCGAGGCCCGCTGGGTGATCGGCCTGGGCATCCTCGCCTCGGTGCGGCACGTGGCGCCCACGCTGCCGGAAGATCGCCACGCCGAGCTGGGCGAGCGCTACCGCCGGCACTTCCTCGCCCGCGAACACGAGGCGCCCTTGTTCGAGGGCATCCCGGCGCTCCTTGCGAGCCTGCAGGGACGGGGCGCGCGCCTCGCGGTGGCCACGGGCAAGAGCCGACGGGGCCTCGAGCGCGCCCTCGAGGCGAGCGGGCTCGCCGGGCGCTTCGAGGCCACGCGCTGCGCCGACGAGGGCTTTCCGAAGCCCCACCCGGACATGGTGCACGCCCTGCTGGAGGCGACCGGCGTCGAGCCCGCCCGCGCCCTGATGATCGGCGACACCACGCACGACCTGGAGCTCGCGGCCAATGCCGGCATCGACGCGGTCGCCGTGACCTACGGCGCCCACGAGGCCGCGATGCTGCGCGAGCGCCCGGCGCGCCACTACGCGTCCTCGGTGGAGGAACTGGGCCGGTGGCTCGCGACGAACGGGTGATCTGCCCGTCCACGGCGCTCGTCGACGGCGGCACCGGGGTGCGGTTCGACTGGCCCGCGGCGGGCGGGGAGGGCAAGGGCTTCGTGGTGCGCTGGCGGGGCCTGCCCCGGGCCTTCGAGAACCGCTGCCCCCACCTGGGCGTCGAGCTCGACTGGCAGCCCGGGGAGTTCCTCGAACCGGCTGGGCTATACTTCGTCTGCTCGACGCACGGCGCCCTCTTCGAGCCCGACACGGGCCGGTGCGTCGCGGGACCCTGCCGGGGGGCCCGGCTCGCGGCCATCGCCGTCGCGGAAGCGGACGGACTGGTCCATCTCGACGACGCGACGGCCCCGGCGGCCGGCGCACCCGACGCCCCGCCATGACCGACCCGACTCCGCCCAGCTGGGAACGCGCCACCCTCGAGAAGATCGCCCTCAAGGCCCTCGACGAGCAGCGCCGCGCGCGCCAGTGGAGCATCCTCTTCAAGCTCCTGTGGTTCACGCTCGCCTTTCTCGTGATCGCCGCGATGCTCGGCTGGGTCGGCGGCACCCCGAAGGAGCCCCTGCGCACCGGCAAGCACACCGCCCTCGTGGAACTCAAGGGCGTGATCGGCGTGGAGTCCAAGGCGAGCGCCGACCGCCTGATCTCGGCCCTCGGCGCGGCCTTCAAGGACCGCAACACGCAGGGCGTGGTGCTTCGCATCAACAGCCCCGGCGGCAGCCCCGTGCAGTCGGGGTACATCAACGACGAGATCCGCCGCCTGCGGGCCAAGCATCCGGAGATCCCGCTGCACGTCGTGGTCCAGGACCTGTGCGCTTCCGGCGGCTACTACGTGGCCGTGGCCGCGGACCGCATCTACGTGGACAAGGCGAGCCTTGTGGGCTCGATCGGCGTCATCATGGGCGGCTTCGGGTTCACCGGCGCCATGGACAAGCTCGGGGTCGACCGGCGTACCTACACCGCGGGCGACAACAAGGACTTCCTCGATCCCTTCGCTCCCGAGAATCCCGCCCACAAGGAGCACGTGAAGCGGATGCTCGGCGAGATCCACGAGCAGTTCATCAAGGTGGTGCGCCAGGGCCGGGGCAAGCGGCTCAAGGACTCGCCCGAGATCTTCTCGGGCCTGGTCTGGACGGGCGAGCGGGCCGTGGAGCTGGGCCTCGCGGACGCCTTCGGCAGCCTGGAATCGGTCGCGCGCGACGTGATCAAGGCCGAGACCGTGGTGGACTTCACGCCCGAGGACAACGTCTTCGACCAGCTCACCAAGCGCCTGGGCGCCTCGGCGGCGCAGTCGGCCCTCGAGGCGGGCCTGCGCGAAATCGCGGCGCGCACGGCGCCGCAGCTGCGCTAGGCGCCGCGTGGATCGCCTGCTTCGCCGCCTCGGGTCCGCCTTCGGGCGAACGGGCGAATCCCCGGCGCGACCGGGCGAGGAGGCCCGCTTCCTCGAGGCGATCGTGCAGGGCTCGCCCGTCGCGATCTACGCGACGGACACGGAAGGCCGCATCACGTTCTGGAACCCCGCCGCCGAGCGCATCTTCGGCTTCGCGGCGACCGAGGCGATCGGGGAGCGCGCCCCCTTCGTTCCCCCGGACAAGCGCGAGGAGGCGAAGGCGCTTCGCGACCGGGTGCTCGCCGGGGAGACCCTCACGGACCTCGAGCTCGACCGGCGCCGCGCCGACGGCACGGCCATCGTGATCCACGGTTCGGCCGCGCCCCTTCGGGCCGAGGACGGCACCGTCACGGGCCTGCTCGTGATGTGCGTGGACGTGACGCAGGCACGGCGCACGGGCCAGGAACTCAAGGAGCAGCTGCACTTCACGCGGTCCCTGCTCGATGCGTTGCCCAACCCCGTCTACCTCAAGGACCGGGACGGGCGCTACCAGTCCTACAACCGGGCCTGGGACGCGCTCTTCGGCGGCGGGCGGGACTGGGTGGGCCGCACGGTGCGCGACATGTTCGATCCGGACCTCGCGGAGCTGCACGAGTCGCGCGACCGCCAGCTCTTCGAGGCGCCCGGCGCCCTCAAGTACGAGGCGGTGGTGCCCGCGGCCGACGGACGGCCCCTGCGCATGCTCTACCACAAGGTGAGCTTCGTGGACCACGAAGGGCGCATCGCCGGCCTCATCGGCTCCATCACGGACGTGACGCACTACAAGGAAACCGAGGTCGCGCTCGAGGCGAGCGAGGCGCGCTTCCGCGTGCTGGCCGAGAGCGGCCTGGACCTCATCTCGGTGGTCGCGCCCGACGGCACCGTGCGCTACTGCAGCCCGGCGCTCAAGACGCTGCTGGGCCACGAGCCCGACGAGACGATCGGACGCAACGTCTTCGAGTTCATTCACCGCGACGACGCCGAGCCCGCCCGCGCCGCGTTCCAGCGCCTGCTCGAGGTTCGGCAGACACGCGAGCCCGTCGAGCTGCGCTTCCGGCACGCCGACGGCTCCTGGCGCACCTTCGAGGCCCTGGGCACCAACTGCGTGGACAATCCGCACATCCAGGGCGTGGTGCTCAACTCGCGCGACGTGACGGACAGGAAGCTCATCCAGCAGCGCATCCAGCACCTCGCCTACCACGACAACCTCACGGGACTGCCCAACCGGGGCCTGCTCCAGGACCGCCTCGCCCACTCGATCGCGCGGGCCTCGCGCAGCGGGCACAAGGTGGCCGTGCTCTTCATCGACCTGGACAACTTCAAGAACATCAACGACACGCTCGGCCACGACGTGGGCGACGAGCTGCTCCGGCAGGTGTCGGGGCGCCTCGCCGCGTGCGTGCGGGCGGGCGACACCATCGCGAGGCAGGGCGGGGACGAGTTCATCGTGCTGCTCGACAACCTCGAGGACGGGCGCGGGGCCTCGGTCGTCGCCCAGAAGATCCTGAACGGCCTGCGGGCGGCCTTTTCCCTGGGCGGCACGGAGCAGCACGTGAGCGGCTCGGTGGGCATCGCGGTTTTCCCGGAGGATGGCCGCGACGCCCAGACCCTCATGAAGAACGCCGACACCGCCATGTTCCACGGCAAGGGCATCGGCAAGAACACCTACCAGTACTTCACGGCCCAGATGAACATCGCCGTGAAGCGGCGAATGACGCTCGAGACGGCGCTGCGACGCGCGGTGCTGCAGAAGGACTTCGTGCTGCACTACCAGCCCCAGGTGGACCTGGAGACGGGCCGCATCACGGCCGTGGAGGCCCTGGTGCGCTGGCGCACGGAGGACAGCGGCACCGTGATGCCCGGCGACTTCATCCCCCTCGCGGAGGAGACGGGCCTCATCGGCGAGATCGGCGAATGGGTGCTCCGGGAAGGCTGCCGCCAGGCGCGTGAATGGCAGGCGCGCGGGCTCGCGCCCCGGCGGATCGCGATCAACCTCTCGGCCCGCCAGTTCGGCGACAAGGCCTTCCTCGACACGGTGATGCGCGTCCTGCAGGACACGGGGCTCGAGCCGGGCCTGCTCGAGCTCGAGATCACCGAAAGCCAGGTGATGCGACAGACCGAGGGCATGATCCAGCTGCTGGGGCGGCTCTCGGAGATGGGCGTGCACCTGGCGATCGACGACTTCGGCACGGGCTACTCGAGCCTGTCGTACCTGAAGCGCCTGCCCATCCAGAAGCTCAAGATCGACCAGAGCTTCATCCGCGACATCACGGTGGACCCCAACGACACCGCGATCGTGGTGGCGATCATCAACATGGCGAAGAGCCTCGAGCTCGAGACGATCGCCGAGGGCGTGGAGACCGCGGGCCAGCTCGCGCTGCTGAAGGCCAAGGGCTGCCGCCACGGCCAGGGCTTCTACTTTTCGGCGCCCCTCACGGCCGAAGCCCTCTATCCGCTGCTCAAGCGCGACAATCTCTACGCACGCGAGGCCGCGGGCGGGCCCTAGCGGCGATCACGCGGGCCCTTCGGGGCGGCGAGCAGCAGGAAGACCGCGGGGGCGCGACCCGGCGACGAAGGCCTTCTTCGCCACTCGGCCACGCTCGCCGACCTCACCGTTTCCCCCGCGCCCGTGAGATTCGCGGCCACGCACAGGCGCGTGTCGTCGCGGCAGGCGGCCAGGACGTCGGCGAGCATCGCCTCGTTGCGATAGGGCGTCTCGATGAAGGCCTGGGTCTCGCGCTCCCGCGCGGAGCGGGCCTCGAGTTCGCGCAGGGCCGCCTGGCGTTCCGGGCCCGGCACCGGCAGGTAACCCGCGAAGCGGAAGCGCTGGCCCTCCAGCCCCGAGGCCATGAGCGCGAGCAGGATCGACGAGGCGCCCGCGAAGGGAACCACGCGAAGTCCCTCGGCGTGCGCCGCGGACACGAGCGAGGCCCCCGGATCGGCGATGGCCGGAAGTCCCGCTTCGGACAGCAGGCCCAGGGGGCGCCCGGCCCGCAGCGGCGCGAGAAGGGCGGCCACGTCGGCGGGCCGCGTGTGCTCGTCCAGGACCGCGAGGGACAGCGCCGCGATCGGTCCGGGATGGCCGCAGGCCGCGAGGTGGCGCCGGGCGGTCTTCGCGTTCTCGACGACGAAATCCCGGATCTCCCGCAGGGCGAGGAGGGCGGGCGCGACGAGGGCCGCCTCGGGCGGGGCCGTCTCGTCGAGGGGCGCCGGCAGCAGGTAGAGGGCGGGCGGGAGGCTCACGGCACGGGGACGCCCTCGGCGCGCAGCATCGCGGCCACGGTCGCGAGGGGCAGGCCCACCAGCGCCGTCGGGTCGTCGCCCGTGAGCCGCTCGAGCAGGGCGATGCCGAGGCCCTCGCTCTTCGCGCTGCCGGCGCAGTCGAGCGCGTTCTCGCGATCGAGGTAGCGCTCGATCTCGTCGTCGGAAAGCGGGCGGAACGCCACCTCGGTGGGCACCAGGGCTTCGTGCACGCGGCCGCCGGCCAGCAGGCAGACCGCGGTATGGAAGACCACGGTCCTGCCGGAAAGGCGCTTGAGCTGTTCCCGGGCCCGCTCCCGGGTACCGGGCTTGCCGAGCGGGGTGCCGTCCAGGTCCGCCACCTGGTCGGATCCCAGGACCCAGGCGCCGGGATGGCGGGCGAGCACGGCCTCGGCCTTGGCGCGCGCGAGGCGGCGGGCGAGCCCGTCGCAGGATTCGCCCGGGCGAGGCGATTCGTCCACGTCGGGCGATACGGCCTCGAAGGGCAGCCCGAGGCGCGAAAGCAACTCGGCGCGATACCGGGAGCCCGAGGCGAGAATGAGGAAAATCTCTTTCAAATCAGCTTTTTGTGCGATAATTCTCGCTGAAACTCTATCACGAAGCCCATGGCCGACCCAAGCCTGATCCATCCCGACCGCCTCACCGAGGCGGGCCACGTCTTCGAAGGCGTCGCGACGCCCGGCGACTTTCCCGAGCTCGACGACCGCGTCGCGAGCGGCGAGGGTGAGGTGCGCTGGCGGGTCGAGGCGTGCGTGGACGCTCGGCAGCGGCGGGTCGTGTCGTGTATAATCGAGGGCTTCGTTTTTCTCGAGTGCCAGTCGACGCAGGAAGTCTTCCGGCACGAGGTCGCCTCCCACGACCGGCTGGTGCTGGTCGGCTCCGAAAGCGAGCTACCGCCTTTCGAGGTGGAGGACGACCAGGAGGATTTCGTGGTCGCGACGACCCCCCTGGACCCGCTCGCGCTCGTGGAGGAGTCGCTCCTTCTCGCGCTGCCGATGGTCCCGCGCAAGCCCGGTGCCGGGCCCGGCGCGCCGGCCCCCGCGGCCGGGGAGGCGAAGCCCTCGCCCTTCGCGGCGCTGGCCTCGCTCAAGTCGAACCGGTAACCGAACCAACCAGGAGAGCAACATGGCCGTCCAACAGAACAAGAAGTCGCCGTCGAAGCGCGGCATGCACCGGGCGCACGATTTCCTCGTGAATCCCCCCACCGCGACCGAGCCCTCCACGGGCGAGACGCACCTGCGCCACCACATCTCGCCGTCGGGCCACTACCGCGGCAAGAAGGTCGTCAAGACCAAGGACTAGCGCGAGGCGGGCGCGCCTCCCCGGCCGGGGAACGCCGCGCCCGCTCCCGACCATGGCAGCCGCTGCCATGAAGACCGTCCTCGCGGTGGACGCGATGGGCGGTGACCACGGTCCGTCGGTCACCGTCCCCGCCAGCCTCGATTTCCTCGCCGCCCATCCCGGCACCGAGCTGCTGCTCGTCGGCCTCGAGGGCCCGGTGACGGCCGAGCTCGCCCGCGCCGGGGCTTCGTCGCACCCGCGCATCCGCCTCGTGCCGGCGGCCGAGGTGGTGGGCATGGACGAGGACATCCGCTCGGCCATCCGCAACAAGAAGCACTCCTCGATGCGCGTGGCGATCGACCTGGTGAAGGACGGCGTCGCGAACGCCTGCGTGAGCGCGGGCAACACCGGCGCCCTCATGGGCACCGCAAAGTTCGTGCTGAAGACGCTGCCGGGCATCGACCGGCCCGCCATCTGCGCCGTGCTGCCCACGCGCAAGGGCCGCGCCTACGCCCTGGACATGGGCGCCAACGCCGACTGCACGCCGGAGCACCTGCTGCAGTTCGCGATCATGGGCGCGACCCTCGTCGAGGCGGTGGAGGAGCGGCCCAACCCGACGGTGGGCCTGCTCAACATCGGCTCCGAGGAGATCAAGGGCAACGACGTCGTCAAGAAGGCGGGCGAGCTGCTGCGCCGGAGCCACCTCAATTTCCACGGCAACGTCGAGGGCGACGACATCTACAAGGGCACCACGGACGTGGTCGTCTGCGACGGCTTCGTGGGCAACGTCGCGCTCAAGACCTCCGAGGGCATCGCCAAGATGATGGGCGACTTCCTCAAGGAGGAATACCTCCGCAATCCCCTCACGCGCCTCGCGGCCCTGGTCTCGATGCCCGTGATCAAGGCGTTCCGCCGCCGCGTGGACCACCGGCACTACAACGGCGCCGCGCTCCTGGGGCTTCGCGGCATCGTGGTGAAGAGCCACGGCTCGGCCGACCGGCTCGCCTTCGCGACGGCGCTCGCCCGCGCCCACGCCGAGGCGACCCACGGCCTCAACGAGCGCATCGCCGCCGAGATCGCGCGCCTGCACGGCGAGGGCCTGATGGCCGCGCCTGCGCGCGCGGCCGCGGCCGAAGGCTGACGGAGCGCCCGCCGCGATGCCTCGCTCCCGCGTCCTGGGCACCGGCAGCCACCTGCCGTCCCGCGTGCTCACCAACCGCGACCTCGAGTCCCTCGTTGACACCAACGACGCCTGGATCGTCGAGCGCACCGGCATCCGCGAGCGGCGGATCGCCGCCGAGGGCGAGACGACCAGCGATCTCGCGCTCGCCGCGAGCCGCCACGCGCTGGCCGCCGCGGGGCTCAAGCCCGGCGACATCGACCTGGTGATCGTCGCGACCTCCACGCCGGACATGGTCTTTCCGTCGACCGCCTGCCTGCTGCAGGGAAAGCTCGGCATCCGGCACGGCGCCGCCTTCGACGTGCAGGCGGTGTGCTCGGGCTTCATCTACGCCCTCGCGACAGCCGACCAGTTCATCCGGTCGGGCATGCACCGCCGGGCGCTCGTGGTCGGCGCGGAGATCTTCTCGCGCATCCTCGACTGGAAGGACCGTTCCACCTGCGTGCTCTTCGGCGACGGCGCCGGCGCCGTCGTGCTGGGCGCCTCCGACGAGCCCGGCATCCTCTCGTGCCACCTGCATGCCGACGGGGCCTTCGCCGGCATCCTCAACACGCCGGGCCACGTGGCGGGCGGGGGCGTCACCGGGGACCCCACGCTCAAGATGGACGGGGGCGCCGTGTTCAAGCTCGCCGTGCGCGTTCTCGAGGAGACGGCCCGCGAGGCCCTGGCCGCCAACGGGCTCGCCGTGACCGACCTCGACTGGCTCGTCGCCCACCAGGCCAACGTGCGCATCCTTTCGCACACGGCCAAGAAGCTCGGCCTGCCGCCGGAAAAGTGCGTGATCACGGTGGACCGACATGCCAACACCTCCGCCGCTTCCGTTCCCCTCGCGCTGGACACGGCCGTGCGCGACGGCCGCATCCGGCCCGGCCACCTCGTGCTGCTCGAGGGCGTGGGCGGCGGCTTCACCTGGGGCTCCGTGCTCCTGCGCGCCTAGACGACACCATGACGACCGCCATCCTCTTTCCCGGCCAGGGCTCGCAGTCCGTGGGCATGATCGCCGGCTTTTCCGACCTGCCCGTGGTCCGCGACACGTTCGCGGAGGCTTCCGGACTGCTGGGCGAGGACCTCGCCCGCCTCGTCGAGGAGGGCCCGGCCGAGGCGCTCGCCCGGACCGTGGTCACCCAGCCCCTCATGCTCACCGCGGGCGTCGCGTGCTGGCGGGCGTGGCGCGAACTCGGCGGGCCGATGCCCGCCCGTTTCGCCGGCCACTCCCTGGGGGAATACACGGCGCTCGTCGCCGCGGGCGCCCTCGATTTCGCCGAAGCCCTGCCGCTCGTCCGGCTGCGGGCCACCGCGATGCAGGAAGCCGTGCCCGAGGGCACCGGCGGCATCGCCGCGATCGTCGGACTGGACGATGCACTGCTCGAGGGCGTCTGCGCCGAGGCGGCCCAGGGCGAGGTCGTGGAGCCCGCCAACCTCAATTCGCCGGGGCAGGTGGTGGTCGCCGGCCACCGCGCCGCCGTCGAGCGGGCCATGGCCCTCGCCAAGGCGAAGGGCGCGAAGATCGTGAAGATGCTGCCGATGAGCGCGCCGTCCCACTGCAGCCTGATGAAGCCGGCCGCCGAGCGGCTCGCCGCGGCCCTCGAGCGCGTGGCGCTTCGCGCGCCCGCCGTGCCGGTCCTGCAGAACGCGGACGTCGAGGCCTTCGACGATCCGGATCGCATCAAGCGCGCGCTGGTGGAACAGCTCTGGCGTCCGGTCCGGTGGATCGAGATCCAGCGCCGGCTCGAGGCCCTCGGGACCACGCGCCTCGTCGAATGCGCGCCGGGCAAGGTGCTCGCCGGGCTCGCCAAGCGCACGGTGCCGGCCCTCGCGGCCGCGGCCGTCACGGATTCGGCGGCGCTTCGCGCCGCGCTCGCCTGACAAGGGAGGCTCCATGCTGAAGGGACAGGTGGCACTGGTGACGGGAGCCTCGCGGGGCATCGGCGAGGCGATCGCCCTCGCGCTCGCGAAGGCCGGCGCGACGGTCGTGGGCACGTCCACGAGCGAGGCGGGCGCGAACGCGATCGGCGAGGCCCTGCGCGCCGCGGGCGGGACGGGCGCCGGCCGGGTGCTCGACGTGCGCGACGCGGCTGCCTGCGCCGCGCTGGTCGAGTCGGTCGCCACGGAGTTCGGCCCCGTCTCCGTCCTCGTGAACAATGCGGGCGTCACGCGCGACAATCTCCTCGCCCGGATGAAGGACGAGGAGTGGGACGACATCCTCGCCACCAACCTGAAGAGCGTCTTCGTGCTCTCGCGCGCGGTGCTTCGCGGCATGATGAAGGCCCGCGGCGGGCGGATCGTGAACGTGGGCTCCGTCGTGGGCCACACGGGCAACCCGGGCCAGGCCAACTACGCGGCCGCCAAGGCGGGGCTCGAGGGCTTCTCGAAGAGCCTCGCGCGGGAGGTCGGCAGCCGGAACATCACGGTCAACTGCGTGGCGCCGGGCTTCATCGAGACCGACATGACCCGCGCCCTCGCCGAGGAGCAGGTCAAGCGGCTGGTCGAGGGCGTCCCCCTCGGGCGCCTGGGCCGCGTCGAGGACGTGGCGGCGGCGGTCCTCTACCTCGTTTCACCCCAGGCCGGCTACGTGACGGGCACCACCCTGCACGTGAACGGCGGGATGCACATGGCCTGAAGCCCCGGGCCGGCCGGTGCGGTTCGCCCGGCGGCCCGTGGTAAAATGCCCCGTTTTTTTCAATTCGCAGCACCCGACCCGAACAAGAGTGGAGGATCCCGATGGAGAACATTGAAGCGCGCGTCAAGAAGATCGTCGCCGAGCAGCTGGGCGTCGCCGAAGCCGACGTGAAGAACGAATCCTCCTTCGTCGAAGATCTTGGCGCCGATTCCCTCGACAACGTGGAGCTCGTCATGGCCCTCGAGGAGGAGTTCGAATGCGAGATCCCCGACGAGGACGCCGAGAAGATCACGAACGTCCAGCAGGCCATCGACTACGTCCAGGCCCACCTGAAGCAGTAGCGTCCGGGGCCCGTCCCCGGATCACGACGGGGGCCGACCACTCGGCCCCCGTTTCGCTTCCGCCCCCCCCAACACCCGGAGTGCCCCGCATGAGCAAGCGCCGCGTCGTCGTCACCGGTCTGGGCATCGTGTCCCCCGTGGGCACGGGCATCGCGCAGGCCTGGGACAACCTCGTCAACGGCCGCAGCGGCGTCGGTCCCATCACCAAGTTCGACGCGGCCGCCATCACCACGCGCATCGCCGCCGAGGTGAAGGACTTCGACCCGGCCCGCTGGATGCCGCCCAAGGAGGTCCGGCGCTCCGACACCTTCATCCACTACGGCATCGCCGCGACGGCGATGGCGCTGGAGGACGCGGGCCTGGCGATCGACGAGTCCAACGCGGAGCGCACCGGCGTCGTGGTGGGCTCGGGCATCGGCGGGTTGCCGATGATCGAGTCCAACATCCTCGAGATGGGGGCCAAGGGCCCGCGGCGCATCTCGCCGTTCTTCGTGCCGGGCTCCATCATCAACATGGTGGCGGGCCTCATCTCGATCCAGTTCGGCGCCAAGGGCCCGAACGTCTCGATGGTCTCGGCCTGCACCACCAGCACCCACTGCGTGGGCGAGGGCGGCCGGCTCATCGAGTACGGCGATGCCGACGTCGTGATCGCCGGGGGCGCCGAGGCGACCATCAACCTCTCCGGCATGGGCGGCTTCTGCTCGCTCAAGGCCCTGTCCGAACGCAACGACGACCCGGCCCGCGCCTCGCGGCCCTTCGACCGGGACCGCGACGGCTTCGTGCTGGGCGAGGGCGCGGGCATCCTGATCCTCGAGGAATACGAGCACGCCCGCCGCCGCGGCGCGCGCATCTACTGCGAGCTCGCGGGCATGGGCATGAGCGCCGACGCGAACCACATCACCGCCCCGGACCTGGACGGCCCGCGACGCGCCATGCTCGCGGCCCTGCGCAACGGCGGGCTCAACGCCGACGACGTCCAGTACCTCAACGCCCACGGCACCTCGACGCCGCTGGGCGACGCGAACGAGACGGCGGCGATCAAGGCGGCCTTCGGCGAGCACGCCTCGCGCATGGCGGTCAATTCCACCAAGTCGATGCACGGTCACCTGCTGGGCGCGGCCGGCGGCGTCGAGGCGGCCATCACCGTGCTCGCGCTGCACCACCAGGTCTCGCCGCCCACCATCAACCTCGACAATCCCGATCCGGCCTGCGACCTGGACTACGTGCCCAACGTCGCGCGGCCCATGCGCATCGACGTGGCGCTTTCCAATTCCTTCGGTTTCGGCGGCACCAACGGCACGCTCGCCTTCCGGCGACTGCGCTAGGCGGGACGAGCGCGAGGCGTCCATGGCCTCCTTCCTGGTGAACGGCTGGCCCGCCCAGTCCATCGACACGGCCGATCGCGGCCTGCAGTACGGGGACGGGGTCTTCCGCACGCTGCGCGTGAGCGGCGGCCGTCCCCTCAACTGGCGGCGGCACTACGCGCGGCTCTCGTCCGATTGCGCCGCGCTGGGACTCGACTGCCCCGACGAGACGCTGCTCCTCGCCGAGATCGCCCGCGTCGCCCCCGGCGACGCGACCGCGAAGGTGATCGTGACCCGCGGCGGCTCCGGGCGGGGCTACGCCTATCCCGAGGACATCCGGCCCAACCGCATCGTGGTGGCCTACCCGGCCCTCGCGGCGGATCCGCTTCCGGCGCAGGAAGGCGTCCGGGCCCGCCGGTGCGACCTCGTGCTCGCCCGCCAGCCCCGGCTCGCGGGCGTCAAGTCGCTCAACCGCCTCGAGAACGTCCTCGCCCGGGCCGAGTGGCGCGACCCCGCGATCCGCGAGGGGTTCCTCGCCGACGAAGCGGGCCTGCTGGTGGAGGGCACCTTCAGCAACGTGTTCCTCGTGAAGGACGGGAGCCTCGCGACGCCGGACCTGTCGCGCTGCGGCGTCGCCGGTGCCGAACGCGAGCGCGTGATCGAGCTTGCCGCGTCCGAGGGCATCGCCTGCGCCGTGCGCGACATTCCGTTCGCCGAGTGCGCCGCCGCCGACGAGATGCTGATCACCAACAGCGTGATCGGGATCCTGCCGGTGATCGCGCTCGGGGACTGGCACCGCCCGCCGGGCCCGGTCACGCGGCGCCTGCAGGCCCTCGTCGCCGCGGACGATGCGTCGGCCCCTTAGGTCGCTCGCGCTCGCCACGCTCGGAGCCGCGCTCGCCGCCGTGGGTGCCGCCGCGTGGTTCGCCCACGTGCCCTTGGAGCCCCCCGCGCGCCCCTACGACTTCACGGTGAAGAGCGGCGCGAGCCTTCGCACGGTCGCCCGGCAGCTCGCCGATGACGGGCTGCTCGCCGAGCCCCACGGCTTCTGGATGCTCGCCCGGGTCCTCGGCAAGTCGGGTCAGCTGCAGGCCGGCACCTACCGCCTCGAGGCGCCGGTCACGCCCCTCGATCTGCTCGACAAGCTCGCCCGGGGCGACGTCCTGCCCATCGAGGTCGCTTTCGTCGAGGGCACGACGCTCCGGCAGTGGCTCGCGATCCTCGCGAAGCACCCCCATGTCACCGCCACCGAGGGCGCGCGCGACGCGGCATCGGTGCGCACGTCGCTGGGCATCGAGGCCCGTTCGGTCGAGGGAATGCTCTTTCCCGACACCTACCGCTTCCTCGCCGGCACGAAGGACGTGGACATCCTCAAGCGGGCCCGCGATGCGATGAACCGCCGGCTCGAGGAGGCCTGGGCCGCGCGCGATCCCACGGTCCCGCTCGCGAATGCCTACGAGGCCCTCGTGCTCGCCTCGATCATCGAGAAGGAGACGGGGCAGGCCGCCGAGCGGCCGCTCATCGCCTCCGTCTTCGTGAACCGGCTGCGAAAGGGCATGCGGCTTCAGACCGATCCCACGGTGATCTACGGGCTCGGCGAGGCCTTCGACGGCAACCTGAGGAAGCGCGACCTGCTCGCCGACACGCCCTGGAACACCTACACGCGGGACGGCCTGCCGCCCACGCCCATCGCGATGCCGGGGGCCGCGTCGATCGCGGCGGCCACGCGTCCGGCGACGAGCGACTACCTCTATTTCGTCGGAAAGGGCGACGGCTCCCACCAGTTCTCCCGCACGCTGGAGGAGCACAATCGCGCGGTGGCAAGATACCAGCTGGGACGCTGACGACACATGGAACCGGCGCGATTCATCACGGTGGAAGGCATCGACGGGGCGGGGAAGTCCTCGCACCTGGCCCGGCTCGCCGCGCGCATCGCGGCGCGGGGCGCCTCGCTCGTGCAGACCCGCGAGCCCGGCGGCACGCCCCTGGGGGAGAAGCTGCGCGCCCTCGCGCTCCACGAGCCGATGGAAGGCACGACGGAGGCGCTGGTGATGTTCGCCGCCCGCCGCGAGCATCTCGTGCGCGTGATCGAGCCCGCCCTCGCCCGGGGCGATTGGGTGCTGTGCGACCGCTTCAGCGACGCGACCTTCGCCTACCAGTGCGGCGGGCGCGGGCTGCCGGCGGGCGTCGTCGAGGATCTCGAGCGGCTCGTGCATCCCGGACGGCAGCCCGATGCCACGTTCCTCTTCGACCTGGACCCGGCCATCGCCGCCGAGCGCCAGCGGGCCCAGAGCCGCGATCCGGACCGCTTCGAGCGCGAGGCCGAGGCCTTCTTCGCGCGCGTGCGCGGCGCCTACCTCGACCGCGCGAAGCGCCACGCGGGACGCTTCCACGTGATCGACGCCTCCCGGCCGATCGACGCGGTGGGCGCGGCGCTCGAGGCCGCCTTCGACCAGGCCTTTCCGTGACGGGCCTGCCCTGGCATGCCGAGGCGCTCGCGCAGCTGCTCGCGCGGCGCGAGCGAATGCCCCACGCGCTGCTCGTCTCCGGTCGGGAGGGCATCGGCAAGGCGGAATTCGCGCGCTCGCTCGCGAGATCGCTGCTGTGCGAAACGCCGGAGGCCGGTCTCGCCTGCGGGCGCTGCGCCGCCTGCGGCTGGTTCGCCCAGGGCAACCATCCGGACTATCGCGAGGTGATTCCGGAAGCGGCGGAGGAGGGCGACGACGAGTCGGCCGCCGACGGCGGCAAGGAGGCGGGCAAGAAGAGCCTCGTGATCAAGATCGACCAGGTGCGCGCCCTCGCCGAACTCGTCTCGCTCTCCACGCACCGGGCCGGCTGGCGCGTGGTCGTGATCCGGCCCGCGGAGGCCCTGCAGCCGGCCGCGGCCAATGCCCTGCTCAAGACGCTGGAGGAACCCCCGCCCTCGACCGCCATCGTGCTGGTGGGCGACCGGCCGACGCGACTGCTGCCGACGATCCGCAGCCGCTGCCAGACGATCGCCCTGGGACCGCCCGGGGCGGCCGAGGCCGAAGCCTGGCTCGCCGGGCGGGGCGTCAAGGATCCCGCGCTCGCCCTCGCGCTGGCCGGCGGGGCGCCGCTGCTCGCGGCGGCGCTCGCGGAGCCCGAGGAACGCGACTGGCGCAACAAGGTGGTCGCGGAACTGTCGCGGCCCGACGGGGCCCACGCGCTCGCCTTCGCCACGGGCTTCGACCGCGCACGGCTCGATCGCACGCTCGCGTGGATGCAATCGTGGGTGCACGATCTCGTCCGGCTCAAGACGGCCGGCGAGGTGCGCCACCACCGCGACGCGCGCACCGCCCTCGCGGCCAAGGCCCGACGGGCGCGTCTCGATTCGCTCCTTTCCCTCGAGCGCGAGCTGGTCCAGGCCCGCCGCCTCGCCGCGCACCCGCTCAACGCGAGGCTGGTGGTCGAGCACCTCCTGATGGCCTACAATCGAGCCACACTCGGTTGAAGGCGACCATGAACGACCTGTCCGGCGATGCCGTGCTCCACCGGCCCGGGGTGTTCTCCCTCGTGATCCGGTCCAAGGCCGCGCTCTACGCGGCCTGGATGCCGTTGCTGCGCGGCGGTGGCCTCTTCGTGCCGAGCGCACGCGACCACCGCCTCGGCGAGGAAGTCCTGGTCCTGCTGTCTCTGCTCGACGACAGCGCGCGCATTCCCATCCAGGGCCACGTGGCCTGGGTCAACCCGCCCCACGCCGCGGGCAACCGCCCCCAGGGCTTCGGCATCCAGCTGCCGGACAACGAGACCTGCCGCGAGCTTCGCAAGAAGGTCGAGGGCCTGCTCGCCGGCGCCCTGCAGTCCTCCCGGCCCACGCACACCCTCTAGCGGCGCGGGGCGGCGTCCCCCGGACGGTAGAATGCCGTCCCATGCTCGTCGATTCCCACTGCCACCTCGATTTCCCCGAGCTCGCCGCGGAACTGCCCGCCGTCCTCGCGCGCATGCGCGAAGCCGGGGTGACCCACGCGCTCACCATCTCCACCACGCTCGCGGGCTTTCCCGGCGTGCTCGCCATCGCGCGGGCCCACGACAACGTCTGGTGCACCGCGGGCGTCCACCCGGACGAGCGACGCGACGGGCGCGAGGCGGACGAGGACGAGCTGGTCGCGCTGGGCGCACACCCGAAGGTCGTCGCGATCGGCGAAACCGGGCTCGACTACTTCCGCGTCGAAGGCGACACCGCGTGGCAGCGCGAGCGCTTCCGCCGCCACATCCGCGCGGCGCGCCGGCTCGCGAAACCGCTCGTGGTGCACACCCGCGAGGCGTCGTCCGACACGCTCGCGATCCTCCGGGAAGAGGGCGCGGACGAGGTCGGCGGCGTGATGCACTGCTTCACCGAATCCTGGGAGGTCGCCGAGCAGGCCCTCGCGCTCGGCTTCCACATCTCCCTGTCGGGCATCGTCACCTTCAAGAGCGCGAGGGACCTGAAGGACGTCGCGCGCCGCGTGCCGCTCGAGCGCCTGCTGGTGGAGACCGACTCCCCCTACCTCGCGCCCGTGCCCCACCGCGGCAAGCGCAACGAGCCCGCCTTCGTCCGCCACGTGGCCGAGGAGGTCGCGGCGCTCAAGGGCATCGACCCGGCCCGCGTGGCCGAGGCGACGAGCGCCAACTTCTTCCGCCTGTTCCGCGGCGCGGCGCCGTGAGCGCCGCGCACGATCCGGCCACGCTGCTGCTGCTCTACGGGCGGGCGGGCTTCGAGCGCGAGATGGCGCAGGAGATCGCGAGCGTCGCGTCGGGCCTTTCCATCGAAGGCTTCGTGAAGGCCCGGCCCGACAGCGCCTTCGCGACCTTCCATCCCCACGAGCCGGGCGCGGCGCGGAGACTGGCGCGGCGCCTGGGCGAAGCCGATCTCGTCTTCGCGCGCCAATGCGTCCTCGCCGGGGACCTCGTCACCGACCTGCCCGTGGGCGACCGGGCGAACCCGATCGCGAGAGCGGCGGCGGCATTCGGCGACCGGTTCCGCGAGCGATTCCTCGAATCGCCCGACACCAACGACGGCAAGGCCCTGGGCACGCTCATCAAGCCGCTCGGTCCGCATCTCGACCGCGCGCTCGCGAAGGCCGGAGTGGACGCGGGCGACCCGGATGCGGACGAGCGCCTGCACGTCTTCTTCGTCGGCGGCACGGCGTGCCACGTGGGGGTGACCCGCGTGGCGACGAGTTCGCCCTGGCCCCAGGGCATTCCCCGGATCCGCCTGCCCAAGGGGGCGCCCTCCCGATCGACGGTGAAGCTCGCGGAGGCGATCGAGCGGTTCGTGCCGGCCTCGCAGCGCGATCGTCGCCTCGCTCCGGGCATGCGCGCGGTCGACCTCGGGGCGTCGCCCGGAGGATGGACCTGGCAGCTCGTGCGGCGGGGTTTCTTCGTGACCGCCGTGGACAACGGCCCGATGGACGCGGCGCTCCTCGAGACGGGCCAGGTCCGGCACCGGCGCGAGGACGGCTTCGGCTTCCGCCCGCCCGAGCCGGTCGACTGGCTGGTGTGCGACATGGTGGAGTCGCCCTCGCGCGTGGCGACGCTCGTCGCGCGCTGGGTCGCCGAGGGCTGGTGCCGCGAGGCGATCTTCAATCTCAAGCTGCCGATGAAGAAGCGCTGGGAGGAAGTGATCCGCAGCCGCGACATCGTGGCCGAGGCCTTCGGCGAGCGTCCCTTCCGCCTGGCGATGAAGCAGCTCTACCACGACCGCGAGGAAGTCACGGCCTGGCTCGCCGCCGGGGGCTGAGTGGGGGCGAGGGGCGGTGCTACACTCGGACGGACTCCCGCACCCGACCCGAAGAGGAAGAATTTCCCATGCAGCGCATCGTGATTTCCGAGAGCATGGACGCGCCCGCCGTGGCCGTGCTCGCCCGAGAGTTCGACGTCGATTACCGTCCCGGCCTCGTGGACGACGCGCCCGCGCTGGAGCGGGCCCTGGCCGGTGCCGAGGCGTGGATCGTCCGCAACCGCACGCAGGTGCGCGGCGCGCCCCTCGCGGCGGCCGGGCGGCTCAAGGTCGTGGGGCGCCTGGGCGTGGGACTCGACAACATCGACCTCGACGCCTGCGGAGCGCGCGGCATCCGCGTGTGCCCCGCCACCGGCGCCAACGCCGAGTCCGTCGCCGAATACGTGATGTGCCTCGCGATGCTGCTGCTGCGGGGCGCCGCCTACCTGTCCACCCCGGCGGTCGCCGCCGGGCGCTGGCCCCGCGCGATGCTCTCGCAGGGGCGGGAGATCGCGGGAAAGACCCTTGGCCTGGTCGGCTTCGGCAGCATCGGGCAGGTGACGGCCGCCAAGGCCCGCGCGCTGGGGCTCGCCGTGCTCGCGCATGACCCGGCGCTGCCCGCCGATGCGCCCGCCTGGAAGGCCCTCGGCGTCGAATCGCTCGCGCTCGACGCGCTGCTCGCGAAGAGCGACGTGGTCTCGCTGCACCTGCCGCTGGTGGAGGCCACGCGCGGGCTCTTCGGCGCCGAGCGCCTGTCTCGCATGAAGAAGGGCTCGGTGCTCGTCAACTCCGCGCGCGGCGGCATCGTGGACGAGGCGGCGCTCGCGAGGGCGCTGCAGGAAGGGCGCCTCGCCGGCGCGGCCCTCGACGTCTTCACCGAGGAACCGCTGCCGGCCGGCTCGCCCCTGGCGGACGCGCCCAATCTCATCCTCACGCCCCACATCGCGGGCGTCACGCAGGAATCCAACGAGCGGGTGAGCGGGATCGTCGCGAACCTCGTGGCCGAGGTGCTGCGCGGCGCCCCCTAGCGCTTCCAGACCTGGATCAGGTTGTTGTAGTCGTCGGTCCAGAGCCGCCAGCCCGGCTCCGGCGCCACGGGCTCCGTCGCCTCGACGATCTCCGGGCGGAGGATGAAGGGCTTGTGGCGCGTGAGCAGCACCCAGTCGCTGTTGGTCGAGCCGTCCTCGGTCTTGTCGTGGACGTACGCGTACTCGAGCCCGTGGCGACCGGCGATCGCGAGCAGGACGGGCTTCAGGTCGAGGAAGCGGTTCGAGACGTGGAAGGCGATCACGCCCCCCGGCTTGAGGTGCCGCAGGTAGGCGCCGACGGCCTCGAGCGTGATGAGGTGCACCGGGATCGAGTCGCCGGAAAAGGCGTCCACCGCGAGCACGTCGAAGCCTTGGGGCGCCTCCCGCTCCAGGGCGAGGCGGGCGTCCCCGAGCACGATCTCGATCTTCGCCGCGCTGTCGCGCAGGTACGAGAAGTGCTCCTTCGCGACCCGCACGACGGCGGGATTGATGTCGTAGAAGCGGTAGGTGTCGTCGGCATCGCCGTAGGCGGCAAGCGTGCCGGTGCCCAGCCCGATCACGCCCACCTTGATGGGCTTGCCCTCGTGGGCGAGGATCGCCCGGCCCACGCCGGAGCCGGTCTTGTAGTAGGTCGTGGCGGCGCGCCGGTACTTCTCGCTCATCCACTGCTCGCCGTGCAGGATTCCGCCGTGCACGAGCGAGCGGTAGCGCGTCTCCGGGTCGCCCGCCTTGGCGAGGACCTCCTTCACGCGCAGCACGCCGTAGAAGTTGCGCTCGGCGTGGACCACGTCCTCCGCCTGCCGGTCGAGCCGGTACCACAGCGCGCCGGCCGTGAAGGCCACGACGGCCGCGAACATCGCGATCACCGGGCCGGGCCGGTCGCGGTTCAGCAGGAAGGCGAGCGTCGCGACGGCGACCAGCGCGATTTCCAGCTCGAAGTAGCCGGGCAGCAGCAGCGGCGCGGCCACGCCCACGAGGAGCCCCCCGAGAACGCCGCCCACGGACACCATCAGGTAGAAGAGCGTGAGGTGACGCGGCCCGGGCCTGAGGCGCGCGAGCTCGCCATGGCAGAACATGCAGGTGATGAAGAGCCCGGCGGCGAACACCCCCACTTGCCAGGCCAGCTCGAACTGCAGGCGCTTGTCGGCGAGGAACCAGGCCATCACGCAGGTGATCCAGACGAGGAAGCCCAGGAAGGCGTCCCGGCGGTACCAGCGCGTCCCCTCGAAGCACAGGATGAAGGTGGCGAGGTAGATCGCGAGCGGGATCACCCACAGCAGCGGGATCGAGGAGACGTTCTGCGTGAGGTGATTGGACACCCCGAGCAGCATCACCGAACCCAGCGTCGCGAGCGCGAGCCACAGGGCGAGGCGCGCCGGTCCCGGGCGGGGTTCCGCGGCCTGTTCCGCCGAGGGCGTGGCCCGGGCAAGGGGCGGGAGCGTTCGGCTGCGCCAGGCGAGGGCGCCCGCGACGACGACCCACAGCGCGTAGGCCGCCGACCACCCCCGCGACTGGTCGGGCGACGAAAGCCACGGCTCGAAGAGAAAGGGATAGCCCAGCAGGGCCAGCATCGAGGCGAAGTTCGACAGCGCGAACAGGCGGTAGGGGCTGGAGCCCGGAAATTCCCGGGCGAACCACGCCTGGACGAGGGGGCTCGTCGTCGAAAGCAGGAAATAGGGCAACCCGATGGTCGCGCCGAGCAGCAGGAGGATCCGCGCGACCGGGTTCTCGTCCCCCAGCGGCTTCCAGTGCTCGGCCGGGATGATGGGCAGCAGCGCGAGGCTCAGGGCGAGCAGCGCGAGGTGTACCTGGTTCTGGCGCGGCGAGTCCAGGTGCGTGGTGACGGCATGGGAGTAGGCGTAGCCCGCGAGCAGGATCACCTGGAAGAAGAGCATGCAGGTCGTCCAGACGATCGCCGCGCCGCCGAACCACGGCAGGATCTGCTTGGCGAGGATCGGCTGGACGAGGAACAGCAGGAACGCGCTCAGGAAGACCGTGGCGGCGTGAAGCGGCATCGACGTGCCCTTGTTCGGCGGATGAGGGCGACGGCGCCGCCCGGCGGGGAGTCGCCGGATGGTAGCACGGGCCCCGGCGGCTATTTCCGGAGCAGGGCCAGCACTTCCTCGGCGTGGTTCGCGACGTCGGGCCGGTCGATCACGTGCGCGATCCGGCCCTTCTCGTCGATCACGAAGGTGACGCGATCGGCCATCCCGAGCAGGGACTTGGCCGCCCCGAACAGGCCCCCGCGGCCGAGGGTGCCGAAGGCGCGCCCGACCTCGCCCGCCTCGTCGGCGAGCAGGGGGAAGTTGAGCTTGTGCTTCTTCGTGAAGCGCCGGTGCGATTCCTCGCCCTGCGTGGACACGCCCAGCACCGCGGCGCCCTGGGCCGCGATCTCCCGCTGGTGGTCCCGCAGGGAGCACGCCTGCTTCGTGCAGCCCGGCGTGTCGTCCATGGGATAGAAGTACAGCACCAGCTTGCGGCCGCGGTAGTCGGCGAGCCGGACGGCCTTGCCGTCGGTCGTGACCCCCTCGAAGTCGGGCGCCGGATCGCCGGGGCGGGGAAGGGTCGCCATGGCCGCTACCAGTGGATGCCCTGGGTGATCTGCGCGAAGGCCACCTGCTCGGGCGAGAGCTCCACGTCCTTCGGCGCGCCGTCCTTGCGGCCCTGGGCCGCCGTCGAGTCGGGGAACATGCGGAACGCCGTGTTGAGGATGATCTGCGTCGCCTTCGGCGCGACGGCGTGCAGGAGCGCCCCGAAGATGCCCAGGCGCGTGGCGATGCGCACCGGCTTGTACACGATGGCCTCGACCACGAGGTCCGCCGCCTGTTCCGGGGTGAGGGTGGGCACGTGGTTGTAGAGCTTGGTCGGGGCGATCATCGGCGTCTTCACCAGCGGCATGTTGATCGTGGTGAACGCGATGTTGTCGTCGCTGAACTCGCTGGCGGCGCAGCCCGTGAAGGCGTCCAGGGCCGACTTGGAGGCGACGTAGGCCGAGAACCGCGGCGCCTGGGTGAGCACGCCGATGGAGGAGATGTTGATCACGTGCCCGCGCTTCTGCTTCATCATCGAGGGCAGGAAGCCCATGATGAGGCGCAGGCTCCCGAAGTAGTTCAGCTGCATCGTCCGCTCGAAGTCGTGGAAGCGGTCGAAGGACGAGGCGATGCCGCGGCGGATGGAACGCCCGGCGTTGTTCACGAGGTAGTCGCAGCGGCCGAAGTCCTTGAGCACGCCCGCCACCAGCCGGTCGCAGTCCGCGATCTCCGCCAGGTCGCAGGCGTAGAACTTCGCCTTGCCGCCAGCCGCCTTGATCCGGGCGAGCACCGGCGCGGCCTTCTCGGCGTCGCGGGCGACGAGCACCACCTGGGCGCCGGCCTCGGCCATCTTGTAGGCCGTGGCCTCGCCGATGCCGGAGGTTCCGCCGGTGATCACGATCACCCGGTCCTTCACCTTGCCCGCGAGCGATCGGTCGATGAACAGGTCCGGGTCGAGGTGGCGCTCCCAGTAGTCCCACAGGCGCCAGGCGTAGTCCTCGAGGGGCGGCACGGCGATGCCGGAGCCCTTCAGGGCCTTCGCGCACTCGCGGGTGTCGAAGCGCGTGGGGTAGTTCACGAACTTGAACATGTCCTTCGGGATGCCCAGGTCCGCGAGGACCTGCTTCTGGATCCGGCGCACCGGGGCGAGGGACAGGGCCGAGTCGATCACGAAGTCCGGGATGAAGCCGAACATCTTGGCGTTGAGCCGCATCGTCATCTGCGGCGCGTGGGCGGCCTTGGCGAAGAGGTTCAGGATCTCGCCGATGCGCCGCGGTTCCGGGTCCGTGAGGTGGAAGCAGCCGCCGTCGAGGCCCTTGCGGTGGGCGATGTGGTCCATCGCGTCCACGACGAAGTCCACCGGCACGATGTTGATCCGGCCGCCCTCGATCCCGACCGTCGGGACCCACTGGGGCAGGGCCTTCCTCATCTTCTGGATGAGCTTGAAGAAGTAGTAGGGGCCGTCGATCTTGTCGATCTCGCCCGTCTTCGAGTGCCCCACCACGATCGCGGGCCGGTAGATGCGCCAGGGGCGCTTGCATTCGGCGCGGACGATGCCTTCCGAATCGTGCTTGGTGCGGAAGTAGGGGTGGTCCAGCTCCTCGGCCTCGTCGAACATGTCCTCGCGGAAGACGCCGTCGTACAGGCCCGCGGCCGCGATGGAGGAGCAGTGGTGGAAGCAGCCGGCCTTCACCGCGTCGGCCAGCGCGACGGCGTGGCGGGTGCCGTCGATGTTGGCCTTCTGCTGGCTGTCGGCGTCCGCCGAGAGGTCGTAGACCGCCGCCAGGTGGAAGAAGTGCGCCACCTTGCCCTTGAGCTTCGCGAGGTCCGCGGCCGAGACGCCCAGCCGGGGCTTCGCGAGGTCGCCCACGATCGCGACGACGCGCTTGGCGTCCGCCCCCCAGCGGGGCCGAAGGGCGTCGAGCTTCTTCACCGAATCCTTGCGCACGAGCACGAAGATCGTCCCTTCGCGCCGGATGAGCTTGTCGATGAGGAATCGGCCGATGAAGCCGGTGCCGCCGGTGACGAAATAGGACATGGGTCTTCTCCTCGCGCTTGCCGTTTTCGTTGTGCGTCCGCGCCGGGGGCGGGACGGTGCGGAATGATACACTCGGCCCGCCCCGCGACCGGGGCTCGCCCGGGTCCCGCCTCTTTAGTGTGCCGCCTCTAATGCTTTCGCCTAGCCTTTCGCCCATGACCGATCCCGCGAAAGGAAAGACCATGGCCCGCCGCACCGCCCCCCGCAAGG
>ERZ761602.2999-NODE-2999-length-25016-cov-6.016906_pt1 | contig 25016 bp, 18 predicted proteins | sample MGYA00512165_ERZ761602 | MGnify/ENA primary metagenome ERZ761602 (study PRJEB28899, sample SAMN02445085) | bioreactor sludge metagenome | biome: EBPR sludge; isolation source: Thorneside wastewater treatment plant | place: Australia: Brisbane, Thorneside...
GTACTCGGGCCATGTTGCCTCATCCTCCCTGTCCAAGAAACCGGGGGAGGCTCAGTCGAGGACTGGAACGACCTCCGCCACCGTCAGCCGCGCCTTCTTGACGAGCGGCTCACAGCGCAGCGTGACTTGCTCGGCCACGCGCGACAGCGACAGGTAGCTGCCAGCGAGCTCTGCGAGGTTGCCGAAGCCCAGGCCCGTGACCAGCGCGGCGCCGATCGAAGCGAGCGCCGCGCCGCCGCTGGGCGGCGCGCCCACGATGGCGAGCACGAACGTCAGAGGGACCAGCCAGAGCAAGAGCCCCACGGCGATCACCCAACGGGCAGCCTCTCCCGCTGCCTTCGACGTGCACGCCGTGAAGTGCGCCGCCTCCCACAGAATGTGGGCGAGCCGCCTCGGGCCGGGTGGCAAGTCCGAGTCGAAGTAGTCGCCCGGGCGTGAGAGCTGTATGGAGGGGTCGACAGGTCCAAGGCTCGCCAGGTGTCGAGCCAGCTCTCCGGCTTCGGGCGTCTCTCCCAGGCCATCTGCGAGCAAGGTCGTGCGCCGAATCGACTCCGCCTTCTCGTAGGCCTGGTCCGCACGCCGCCGAAGCCCGAACACCGAGGCAGCCCCCACCAGACCGAGCACGGTCGTGACCGCCGCGACCGCTGGCCTGGGCCAGACGGTCACGACGACCGAGTTGACCAGGAGGCCCAGCTGAACCGCGAGCAGACCCCACCAGTACCGCTTCGCCGCGAGGTAGGCGTCGCGAGCCGACCAGCCATCGAGCCTGTGCGCACTCACGACGGAAACCCCTGGTTGAAGACCATCTGCCAGTAGCGCCGAGCCTCTGCCGGGTTGCCCAGCGCTTCGTAGGCGCATGCCTTGCTCGCCCACCCAGCTGACTGGTTGACGCTTCCGTAGAGCCTGTCGCGTTGTGCGTCGGTGGACGCGGCCCGGATCAACCCCGAGACGCCGCATGGGTCCTGCAGTGCCCTGCACTCGCGCTGCGCGAGCAGCCCGAGAGCCTGCTCGACGCACTTGCTCAGGGTTTGCCCCGGCGCGCACGTGCCCTCCTGCGTGAGCAACAGCTCCACGTGAAAGCCACTTAGCGGGAGCGGAACCTCTCGGGTCTGCGCCCAGTACTTCAGGATCCGGGCGACCGACTTCAGCTTGCCGCCCGACGCCGCGTCGCCGTCGCGGATGTAGCGGCCGTGTGTGTCGGGCGCGGTACCCATCCAGTCCCCGCAGCCGTCGGGGATTCGATACAGGGGCCAGCCAGTCTGCAGCGGCCCGACGTACCCGGCAGGGACGACGTCGACCGAGCAACCGTCGCTGAAGTGGACCGCCACCGCCTGCCCATCTCGGCCGATCTCGGTAAGCGGAAACCGCGCCAGCAAGTTGTCTCTCACCTTCGAAAGCACGGTGTCGGAGCGTTTCAACGCCCCGCTGCTCGCGAAGCTCAGCTCCTGGCTCTTCAAGACGACGAGCAGGTCGAGGTCGCTTACGCCGGCGACGGCGGAGCCGCGTTCGAAGCTCCCGATGACCAAGAACTTCGCGACGGCGAAGCTGCTCTCGAGCCTGCGCTCGATCTCTCCGCGGTGGCGCTCGAACGCGTTGGTCGACGCGCTGGTCAGCAAGGTCTTGGCGACCAGCTTCTGAAAGCTCTCTGCGATCGTTCCCATCTCGTCAGTCCTTTCGGGGGTTCGCGCCCGCTCGGCCTGAGTCGTCGCCGACCGCGGCGCTGGCGCACGAGCCCGCCTTTCCACGGAGCGTGCCAAGCCCGTGCCGCTCGGAATCCAGGCGGTCGGAGCGCCCCAGGCCTCTGCGAAGGTAAGGAGCCTTCCCTGCCCAGATAGTTTGTTACCCTCCCGGCGCGATGGCCTCGGTGTTGCTTGCTTGGGTGGGGACGAAGGACCTGGAGGGGGCCGAGTCCGACGGTTCCGGGCCGATCGTGGGTGCCTTGAGCGCTCGTCGCTTCGATCACGTCGTGTTGCTCGACGACCGCGGCACCAAGCACGTCGCGGAGTACGCCAAGTGGCTGAGCAAACGAGCTCACGTCCAAGCGACCCTACGAACGCACAGCCTTTCGGGCCCGACGCACTACCGGGGGATCTACGAGGCGGTGCTGAAGACCGTCGCCTGGACACGCGGCGAGTTCGGCCCCCGCTGCAAGCTCACCTTCCACCTGAGCCCGGGCACTCCGGCCATGGCCGCGGTCTGGATCATCGTCGCGAAGACTCAGGTCGAGGCCGCGCTCATCGAGTCGTCGAAGAGCCACGGCGTCGCCGACGTGGAGATCCCCTTCGAGCTCTCCGCCGAGCTCATCCCCGCCGCCGTGCAGCGAGCGAGCGCCGATCTCGCGCGAATCGCAGAGGGCCAGCGCCCTGAGGACCCCAAGTTCGGCGACATCCTCCACCGGAGCGAGGTGATGAAGGTGCTCGTTCGCCGCGCGCGGCAGGTGGCGGTCTTCTCGGAGCCGGTCTTCATCGAGGGCGACTCAGGCACCGGCAAGCAGCTGCTCGCCGAAGCGATCCACGGCGAGAGCCCCCGCCGAGCCGGCGCTTTCGTCGAGGTGAACTGCGGCGCCATCCCCCACGAGCTCTTCGAGTCGAGTTTCTTCGGACACAAGAAGGGGTCCTTCAGCGGGGCGGAGCGCGATCACGACGGCTACTTCGTAGAGGCCCACGGAGGCACCTTGTTCCTCGACGAAGTGGGGGAACTCCCCTTGCCGCAGCAAGTGAAGTTGCTCCGGGCCCTCCAGCAGAAGAAGGTCCGCCCGGTGGGCGGCAAGGCCGACGTGCCCGTCGACGTGCGCGTGATCTCGGCGACCAACCGCAACCTGCTCGAAGAGGTTCAGGGCCGACGCTTCCGGGAAGACCTCTACTTCCGCCTGGCGATCCTGGTGCTCAGGCTGCCGCCGCTGCGCGACCGACAGGGCGATCTCGGCTTCCTCATCGATCAGTTCCTCGCGAAGCTCAACGAAGACCTCGGCGGCAGGCCGGGGGCGCCGCGCAAGAAGCTCTCCCCCAAGGCAAAGAACCTTCTCCTGCGTCACTCCTGGCCCGGCAACGTGCGTGAGCTCGACGCGACGCTCCGCCGCGCCTTCGTCTGGTCGAGCGAGGGGTCGATCGACGAGGTCGACGTGCGCGACGCGCTCTCGCCAGGCACACGCCCCGCCGCCGAAGGAGTGCTCGACCGACCGCTCGGCGGAGGCTTCCAGCTGCAGACGGTGCTCGACGAGGTGGCGCAGCACTACCTCCGCCGCGCGATGGAGGAAGCGCACGGCAACAAGACCCGAGCCGCCGAGCTCGTCGGCGCCGCCAGCCATCAGACCCTCACGAACTGGCTCTCGAAGTACAAGGTGCAGAGCTGATGGCACGTCGAGTGCAGTGCCCCCGGTCATGGGCCACGAGGAGATCTCCCCGATGAAGTCCTCGAACTTCGAGTTCCTGCGCCCGCGTCGACCGACCTTGGCCGACCTCGCCGGCTTCGCCGAGCGCTACGCGCACGACGACCCAGCGAGCTCGCTCATCAAGCAGCGAAGCTTCGTGGAGCAGGTCGTCGTCGGCATCTACGAGGCCTACCGCCTGCGCCCGCCGTTCTCGGACAACCTCAACGACCTGATGAACGCCGAGCCCTTCCGGCAGTCGGTGCCGGAGGTCGTGCTCGACAAGCTCCACACGGTGCGCAAGGCGGGCAACCACGCCGCGCACCCTCGCGGCGAGATCTCGAGTCGACTCGCGCTCGACACCCTGGCGGTGCTCTTCGACGTCGCGCGTTGGGTGTATCGACGGGTCGACGATGGTGACGTCTCGGCGGTGCCCACCTACCAGGCTCCGTCGCCGAGCGCCGGAGAGCCGAAGAGCACACGCGACATCGAGAAGCTTCGCCTCGCAGCGGCCAAGTACGAAGCGCTGCTGCAGAAGCTCGAGGAGGAGACGAAGAAGCGCCTCGAGGCGGAACGGGCGGCCACCGAGCACGCGACCGAGCTCGGCGAGCTGAAGGACGAAGGCCAGAAGGTCGCCTCCTTGCTCGCGCTCGACGAAGCGTCGACCCGCAGGCGGCTCATCGACACCTCACTCATCGAGGCGGGCTGGGACGTGGGTGTGCTCGGCGCAAACACCGAGCAGGTGGGCCAAGAGGTCAAGCTGAGCGGTCTCGCGACGAAGTCTGGTGCTGGGCGCGCGGACTACGTGCTCTACGGCGACGACGGCAAGCCCCTCGCCGTCATCGAGGCGAAGCGAACCGCGAAGAACGTGCACGAGGGCGCCGAGCAGGCGCGGGGCTACGCCGACGCGCTCGAGAAGGAGACGGGTGTGCGCCCGGTGATCTTCTTCACCAACGGCCCCGAGACCTTCATCTGGGACGACGCCCAGGGCCACCCCTGGCGCAAGATCTACGGCTTCTACTCGAAGGACAGCCTCGAGTACCTCGTACATCAGCGCGCGAACAAGAAGCCGCTCGCCACGATCGAGCCCAACGAGGCGATCGCCAACCGCCTCTACCAGCTCGAAGGCATCCGGCGTGTGACCGAGCGCTTCTCGAACGGGCAGCGCAAGGCGCTCGTCGTGATGGCGACCGGCACGGGCAAGACGCGCGTCGCGGTCTCGCTCTGCGACGTGCTCATGCGCGCTGGGTGGGTGAAGCGCATCCTGTTCCTCTGTGATCGGCGCGAGCTACGAAAGCAGGCCGACCGGGTCTTCAAGGACTTCATGCCGGGTGAGCCGCGCGTGATCGTCGACAGCACCACGTCGAAGGACCGCGACAAACGCATCTACCTCGCGACCTACCCAGCGATGATGCAGTGCTTCGAGGACTTCGACGTCGGCTTCTTCGACCTCATCGTCGCCGACGAGTCCCACCGCAGCATCTACAAGAAGTTCCGCGCGCTCTTTCAGTACTTCGACGCGCTCGAGGTCGGGCTCACCGCGACCCCGGTGCAGTTCATCGAGCGCAACACCTTCGCGCTCTTCGACTGCGAGGATCGCGACCCGACCTCCCACTACAGCTTCAAGGAGGCGATCGAGTCGAAGCCTCCTCACCTCGTGCCGTTCCGCGTGCGGAGCTTCAAGAGCGAGTTTCGCGAGAAGGGGGTGCGGTACTCGCAGATGAACGCAGAGCAGCGAGAGCAGCTCGAAGAGCAAGACGACTCGCCCCAAAGCGTGGAGTTCGACGCGGAAGAGCTCGACAAGAACATCTTCAACCGCGACACGACCCGCTCGATCTGGCGCGCGCTCATGGACGAGGGCATCCGCGACGCGACCGGGAGCCAGGTCGGCAAGACGATCGTGTTCGCGCGCAGCCACGTTCACGCCATGCACCTGGCCGAGGTCTTCACCGAGCTCTATCCGCAGTACGGGTCGACCTTCTGCCGAGTCATCGACAACCAGGAGCCGAGAGCCGAGCAGCTCATCGAGGAGTTCAAGAACCCGGCGAAGAACCTCAGCATCGCGATCTCGGTCGACATGCTCGACACGGGCATCGACGTGCCCGAGGTCGTGAACCTGGTGTTCGCCAAGCCGGTGAAGTCCTACGTGAAGTTCTGGCAGATGATCGGCCGCGGCACGCGCCTTCGAGAGGGCCTCTTCGGCCCAGGGCGAGACAAGACCGAGTTTCTCATCTTCGACCACTGGTCGAACTTCTGGTTCTTCGAAGAGGTCTACCAGCCGCCCCAACCCAAGCATGAACGCTCGCTCTTGCAGCAGCTCTTCGAGGCACGCGTCGACCTGGCCCAAGCCGCGCTGGACCGGATGGACGAGGCCGGTTTTCAGGGCGCCGTGCAGCTCTTGCTCGGCGACATCCGAGCACTCAAGGACACCAACGCGATCGACGTGCGCGACAAGTGGCGAGAGCTCGAGCAGCTCTCGGACGGCGACCACCTCCAGCACTTCGCGGCTGTGACCAGGGCCGACCTGCTCGGCATCGTGGCTCCTCTCCAGCACCTACGTAGCATTCGCGGCGAAGAGGACGCCTACGCCTTCGACTTGCTCACGACCCGGCTCCAGGTCGAGCTCCACAAGGGCGGGCCGAAGGGGCCGAAGGTGGCCGACCTGCGAGCCCGGGTCGAAGAGTCGGTCGAACGCCTGGGTAAGAACCTCAGCCCGGTGAAGGCCAAGGCCGAGTGGATCAAGCAAGTGCGCGACAAGGGGTTCTGGGACACGGTCGAGGTCCAGCAGGTCGAGAACCTGAGGCGTGAGCTGCGCGGGGTGATGAAACACCAGCAGCACCCGCCTTCGGCCCGCATCGCGCCCCGCTACATCGACGTGGCCGACAGCGGTTTCGCCGGAGAGCACTACGCCCCTCGACTCGAGGGACTCGAGCTCGTCGAGTACCAACACCGGGTGGAGGCCGTGCTCAAGGAGCGCTTCGCGAGCGATCCGGTGCTGGAGCGCGTGCGTGCCGGCCGCCGCGTGAGCGAGGCCGAGCTCGAGGAGCTCGTCCAGCGGGTGCTCGAGGTCGACGACAAAGCCAACGTGAAGCAGCTCGCCGGGCACGACCCCGAGACACGACGATCGCTTCTTGCCGTCTTCCGTGGTCTGGTCGGACTCGACCCGGCGGCGGTCGAAGCGGCCTTCGCTGGCTTCGTGCGAGCGCACCCTCGCCTCACGTCGCAGCAGCTTCGCTTCCTCCAACTCCTGCAGAACCACATCGCCCAGAACGGCGGCATCGAGCTCGAGCGGCTCTACGAGCCTCCCTTCACCTCTCTCCACGCCGATGGCATCGACGGCGTCTTCGATGCGCCGGGCGACATCGACGATCTGCTCGTCATTCTCGGCCACTTCGAGCCCAAACGCGCAGCCGCGAGCGAGCCCCCTCCCGCCAGTGAAGCCTCATGAGCACCCTGACCACGCAGCAGAAGAGCGACGTCGACAAGCTGTGGACCGAGTTCTGGACCGGCGGCATCACCAACCCGCTCACGGTCATCGAGCAGATCTCCTTCTTGATGTTCGCGCGACTGCTCGACGTCACCGAGACTACGCGCGAGCGCCGCGCCGAGCGCACCAAGAAGCCCTTCCACGGTCGCTTCGACGGGCCGGGCGACATCCGCCGCTGGAAGAACTTCAAGCAGCTGCCGGCGACGGTGAGCGAGGCCGACCGCAAGCGTGGCGCCCGCGGCATGCTCGAGGTGGTGCGCGACGAGGTGTTTCCGCACTTCCGCAAGCTCAACGGGGGCACGACCTTCGCCGAGTACATGCAGGATGCGCAGCTCATGGTGCAGAAGCCGAGCTTGCTCGTCTCGGCCGTGAACATGATCGACAAGCTGCCGATCACCGAGGGCGACGCCAAGGGCGACCTCTACGAGTACCTGCTCTCGAAGCTCACCACCGCAGGCATCAACGGCCAGTTCCGCACGCCGCGGCACATCATCCGATTCATGTGCGAGATGCTCGAGCCGAAGCCCAGCGAGACGATCGCTGACCCGGCCTGCGGCACCGCCGGCTTCCTCGTGGGCGCGATGCAGTACCTGCTCGAGACGCACACCTCGCCGAAGGGCAAGCTCAAGGGCGACGACGGCGAGACGATCTACACCGGCGACCTGCTCGAGCCTTACCGCGCCCACATCCAGAGCGCGATGTTCCACGGCTTCGACTTCGACGCGACGATGCTGCGCATCGCCTCGATGAACCTGATGCTGCACGGGGTCGACAACCCGGACATTCACTACCAAGACACGCTCTCGAACTCCTTCCCGGAGAAGTTCCCCAAGCATGCCTCGGATGGCTTCGACGTCATCCTCGCGAACCCTCCCTTCAAGGGCAGCCTCGATGCGGGCGACGTTCACCCGACGCTCACGCAGGCGGTGAAGACGAAGAAGACCGAGCTGCTCTTCGTCGCGCTCATCCTGCGCATGCTGAAGAAGGGCGGGCGCTCGGCCACGATCGTGCCCGACGGTGTGCTCTTCGGCTCGTCGAAGGCCCACGCCGGCTTGCGTGAGCTCTTGGTGACGGAGAACCAGCTCGAGGCCGTGATCTCGCTACCGAGCGGCGTGTTCAAGCCCTACGCCGGCGTCTCTACCCCCATCGTCATCTTCACCAAGGGGGGCAAGACGAAAGACGTCTTCTTCTACGACGTGCAGGCCGACGGTTACTCGCTCGACGACAAACGCGACCGGATCAGCGACAACGACCTGCCCGACGCGCTCGAGCGCTGGCGCAAGCGCAGCGCGAAGAAGGACACCGACCGCACCGCCAAGCACTTCATGGTTCCGGTGAAGGACATCGAAGCGAAGGGCTTCGACCTGTCGATCAACCGCTACAAGGAAGCGAAACACGAAGAGGTCGCCTACGAGCCGCCCAAGAAGATCATCGCCGAGCTGCGCAAGCTGGAGGCGGAGATCGCGAAGGACCTGAGCGAGCTGGAGCGACTGCTTTGACTGCGCACGCCGAGTTGGTTGCACTCGAGACGCTCGTCGATCCGCTTCGTCCGATCACTTACGGCATCGTGCTGCCCGGGGCGGACGTCCCGGATGGGATTCCATACATACGAGTCGTGGATATGCAGGGCGGCGCTGTTCGCCTGGACCAGCTCCGGAGAACGACCAGGGAGATTGCGCACTCGTACCGACGCTCGGCACTTGTCGAAGGGGATCTACTCGTCTCTATCAGAGGCCACGTTGGGCGCACTGCGTTTGTGCCAAAGGGTGCGCATGGCGCCAATCTCACCCAGGATACTGCGCGCGTCGCAATCCTACCGGGCGTCGACAGCCGGTACATTCGCTGGTTCATTGAGTCGCCAACGGCTCGACACTGGCTCGTTCAGCACACGAAGGGAGTCGCGGTTACCGGCGTGAACCTCGGTGACTTGCGCAAGTTGCCTGTGCCCCTTCCTGCTTTGAACGAGCAGCGCCGCATCGCCGACATCCTCGACAAGGCCGACGCCATCCGACGCAAGCGCAAGGAAGCGATCGCTCTCACCGAGGAGCTGCTGCGCTCGGCGTTCCTCGAGATGTTCGGCGACCCCGTGACGAACCCGAAGTGCTGGCCGGTGAAGGCGCTGGGGGAAGTCGCTCACGTTGCAGGTGGACTGCAGGTCACGAGCGCGCGCGCCAGCAATCCGATCTCTATGCCCTACCTACGCGTCGCCAACGTGTTCCGCGATCGGCTCAACCTCGCTGAGGTGAAGGAGATCCGCGTAACGGAGGCAGAGCGCGCCCGTGCGACGCTGAGCTGCGGCGATGTTCTTGTGGTCGAAGGCCACGGCAATCCTGACGAGCTCGGTCGTTCGGCGGTATGGCGGGACGAAGTTGCTGGGTGTACGCACCAGAATCACCTAATTCGGGTTCGTCCGACCGCTGGAATCTTGGACGCAACGTTCCTAAGCGCCTCGCTCAACTCCTCGTCCGGCAGGAAGCAGATGCTCGCGCTAGGGAAGACGACCTCCGGTCTCAACACGATCAGTACCAACAACGTTAGAGGTGTTCAGATCCTGCTCCCACCGCTGAGCCGGCAGCTGGAGTACGCCGCAGTCGTGGGCCGTATCGCGACCCTTGCGCGAACGATTGAGCGAGGCAGCGCAGAAGACGAATGCCTCTTCAGTTCCCTCGTAGCTCGCGCGTTCGCAGGGACACTCTGAGCGGGACTTGGCTGTGCGTAGCGCGCATCGGCGCGGAGTCGACCGGGGGCAGCGCTGGCACCAAGTCTACCGCGCCGAGCGCAGGTCCACACCGACATCACGCCACCCGTCCCCGGACGGCCTCGAGGTTGTAGAGTGGGCGGCCCCGACATGCCTCACGACCCGAACCAAGCAGTCGACCTCAGCGGGATGGCGTCGCTGATGACGCTCGAGCAGCGCTCGCGCGAGCTGCTCGAGCGCCTCTCGAAGGACGAGGACGGGCCCGTCGTCACGGCGCACAGCCACCTGCTGGGCAAGGTCACGGCCACGGGTGTGGCGCTCGAGAAGCTCTTGCGTGAGGCGCTCGGGCTTGTCGCAGACCTGGAGAAGTGTGCCCCCGAGGAGCTGCTCGCGAGCACCAGCTCCGGGCGCCGGCCGAGCTGGCGCAAGGCCATGGCGGGGCAACTCGCGCACGGCCTGCGTGACCACTACCGAAACGAACCTGCTCGACCGATCCCGGCGCCCTTGCGCGTGCTGGTGCAGGATCTGCTCCAGGACCCGTCCGCCATCCTCACCTACATCACGGTTCGTAACGAGGTCGTGAAGGAGGGCGGCGATGCCGGCCGCGCCCGCGAGCCGGCGGCCAAGCTCAAGGTGCTCGTGCAGCGCCACCGCGCCGAGCTCGGCTGGGAATAGGCGTCCCGCGAGCCCCTGAGCTTGGCTAGCATCGCCGCCGATGAGCGAGATTCTCGGCGACGTACGTGTGTCCCAGTTCGACGACCGCGATCTGCCCACCCTTCAGACCGTCACGGGCCTCTCGGCGGCCGCCATCCGCAAGCGGGTGAACCGCGTCCACGGGAACGTGCTGCTTCGCAACGTGTTCGCCGATCGCTGGCCGGCGGAGCCGGATGAGCTCGGGCCGCTCAGCGTTTCGGTCGCTCGCCGCGCGGGGCTCGAGCTGGAGCTTCAGGGCGCGACTGGGCTCGGGCTGCGCGCAGTGCGCAACCGCCTCGAGAAGCAGCACGGCAAGACGCTGCTCGCGAACGCCTTCCCGGAGCTGGCGCGCGCGGCGGGCGATGGCGAGACTCCGCATGCACCGGCGCCCAAGGCGAGCGGGCAGGGCGCGGAGGAAGGCGCCGACTCCTACCTCGACCCGGCACGCAGCTTCGCGTGGGTCGATCTGCTGGGCGCCGCGCGTCTGGTGTCGGTGCGCGACGACGCTCGTTTGCTCGACTGGCTCGGAACCAGCCTCGGCGTGTCGAGCGCGACCGCGAGGAGGCGGGCGCGCGATGCGCACGGCAGAACGTCGCTGCGCGCAGCCTACGCCCAGCACTGGTCTGCGGGCGCGTTCGGCGAGCCGCCGCGCGAGCTGCTCGGCGCGCTCTCGTGCGCCCAGGCCCTGCGCTCTTCGGGCCTCGTGCGCCTCTTGGCCGACCTCGCCCGTGTCTCGCCCGAGCAGGCGCTCGACACGCTCCAGCGCAGCCCGCCCGACCGAACCGTAGGATCGGTCCTGCCCGGGCTGCTCGAGCCGCCGCGTCGCGTGCCTCCTCCGCCCGGGCGCATTCCCCCTCGCCCACCAGCGCCTCCCTCACCCGCGGCACGTCCGCCTTCACCCCCCGCGCGCCCTGGCACGCTCTCTGGAGAGGTCGTGGGTGGTCGCTATCGTCTAGGGCGCGTGCTGGGCCAGGGCGGCTTCGGACAGGTCTACGAGGCCGAGAACGTCGAGGCGCCCGAACTGAGAGTGGTTGTGAAGATCGGTCTGCCGGAGAAGCGCGAGTCGCTCCGCGACGAGATGAGCAACGCCTTCAGTCTGAATCACCCGAACATCTGCTCCTACAAGGACATCGGTACCGACCCCCAACGAGGCACCTTCCTGGTGATGGAGCACGGGGGCACGTCGCTCGAGCAGCTGTTGAAGGATCGGGGAGCACTCCCACCTGAGGAGGCCCTCGAAGTGGCCGCTCAGATCGCCGCCGGTCTCGACCACGCCCACAAGAAGAAGGTCATCCACCACGACATCAAGCCCGCCAACGTGCTCATCGATGTGGAGCAAGAGACCTGGGAAGTGCGCATCACCGACTTCGGCATCGCGGTGAAGGGCAGGGCGACCAAGAGCACCGACGGCAAGAGCACGTTGAGCGCAACGCACCCTCGGGGGCAGTCGCTCGCCTACTCGGCGCCGGAGCAACTGCGTGGCGACCGATCGACATGGCGCTCGGACCAGTACTCCCTCGGGTTGGTCGTGTGCTCGATGCTGACCGGGCAGGTGCTCAAGGGGCACCATCCGCCGAAGCCCCTTCCGATGCTCTCGCAGGCCCAGAACCAAGCGCTCATGAAGGCCCTCAGCGAGGATCCGGTCGACCGCTTCGACTCCTGTGCCGAGTTCGTCGCAGCACTTCGCGCCCCCGCCCCCGCCAAAAGATTCTTTGGCCTGCTGTAAGGCACCTTACATCGTCTGACTCATGCGGGCTCCGAAACGCGGCATTCCTGCCGTGCCGCGAATGGCATGCCGAGTGCAATCGCCATCCTCAGGAGAACCAAGACCATGAGCACCAACGACCTCGCCTGGGCCCCGAACCTTTCCCTCAAGCTCCACGACGCCGCGCCTGCGCTGACGCCGCGCGAGCACCAGCTGGCCGCCTGGGACCGGCTCACGTCGCACTTCGTCGACGGTGACAAGCAGGCCGGCATGGTGGTCGTGCCCACCGGGGGCGGGAAGACCGTGCTCGCCGCGCACTGGCTGCTCGAGAACCACCTGCGCAACGGCGGGCGGGTGCTCTGGCTCGCGCATCGCCGCACGCTGCTCCGCCAGGCGATGTCGACGTTCCGCGCGCTCGGGAACGTGGCGTTCCCGAAGCGCTCGCTCGACCTCATCGCCATCTCGGCGGTTCACGCGTCGTGGTCGATGGTGAGCCCGGAGCACGACGTCGTCTTCTCCTCGATGCAGACCGCGGTGCTCGAGGGCAACGGTGGCTTCGTGCAGCAGTTCGCCGCCGAATCGGGGAAGGGCCTGTACGTCGTGGTCGACGAGGCGCATCACGCGCCGGCGCCCAGCTACGCGAGGCTGTTGCGTACCCTGAAGAGCTGGGGCTGCAAGCTCATCGGGCTCACCGCTACGCCCGTGCGCAGCCAAGACGAAGACGCCGCGCGACTTGCCGCGTTGTTCGATCAGTCGGTCGTCTACCAGGTGACCCGTCGCGAGCTCACCGAGCGGGGCATCCTCGCCGCGGCCGTGTTCGAGACCGTGAAGACGCACGTGGAGGTCGAGAAGGACTTCACGCCCGAGGACCACCGTCACCTCCAGCGCTTCGGCGAGATCGGGCCACGCGTGCTCGAGCGCCTCGCTCGCAACGCCGGCCGCAACCGCCTGATCGTGGAGCACTACGTCCAGAAGAAGGACGTGTACGGCCCGACGATCGTTTTTGCGGCCGACACCCTGCACGCGCAGACCCTCGCCGAGGAGTTCCAGAGGGCTGGCGTCGATGCCGACTACGTCGACTACAGCCGCGCAGACGCGCAGGAGGTGATCGAGCGCTATCGGAAGGATCGCAAGCCCGACGTGCTCGTGAACGTCGAGATGCTCACAGAGGGCTTCGACGCGCCGCACACCCGCACCGTGTTCATCGCGCGGCCCACTCGCTCCGAGGGCCTGCTGGCTCAGATGGTCGGCAGGGCGCTGCGTGGCAAGGGCTCGGGCGGTAACGAGCGCGCCTACCTGGTGACCTTCCTCGACACCTGGGAGCAGTTCAACGTGCTCGATGCCGAGTACGTGCTCCGTGAAGCTGTGGACTCGGAGCAGGAGTCTGCGGCTCGAGCCGACGGGCCTCTGGTGCCCATCCCGCTCGAGCTGGTGCGCGAGGCCTACCGCCTGGTGCGCAGCAACCTTCGGGGCCAGTTCGAGGGCGTCTTTCAGTGCGTGCCGCACAGCTGGTACGCCTGGAACGAGGACTTCGAAGACGACCAGCAGCGCCGGAGCGTGATGGTCTTCGACAACCAGGTCGAAGGCTACGCCGCTCTCTTGACCGACCACCCGAGCCCGGAGTCGATTCCGGCGGAGATCTCCGAAGACCACGCGCGAGCCCTCGTGCAGAAGTACTTCGGGGACACCCCCGACCCTCTGCCTCGCTGGTCGGAGGTGAAGGCGTTGCTCGACGCCAAGCGCAAGGCTTGCGAGATCGAGCACTACACCTTCGAGGAGAAGGCCGCGTTCGATCCGCGCACGCTCGCGGAGCGGTTCATCGTGCAGAAGCTCGACACCAGCGCGCAGAACCGCGAGCTCGCCGAGCTGTGGTCGAGCAACCACGCGTGTCGGAGCATCTACCGAGAGGACTTCCGTTCCTTGGTCGAGGACGTACACCGCGAGCTGACCGACCTCACGACGCCTGCGAGCTTGCAGAGCGTGCCCGAGGTCGAGCGCATCGTCCCGCACGCGGCTCCCCGCGCCTGGCCGGAGGGCGATGCCGGCTACTCGCTCGTGCGACTCCGTGACTCGGTGCTCTCGGTGAAGAAGCACTTCCCTCGCGGCGCTCCCTTGCTCGGCGATCTCAAGTGGTCGAAGCAGCCGAACCCGAAGCTGTGGGGCTTCTGCCGCTACTCGGACCGGTCGATCACCATCAACTGCGTCTTGAACTCCCCGGACATCCCCTACTTCGTCATGGAGTGGCTCATGTTCCACGAGATGCTCCACGCGGACATGCCGAGCGCCGGCCACAACCGCGACTTCCGCGCGCGGGAGCGAGCGTACTCGCCCTCGCCCGAGGCGCTCGACGACGCGAGCGTGCGGAAGATCCTGCCGAGCCCCAACTCGGGGCCCCAGTTCTGGCACGTCGCGGCTCAGCGCTTCCTGCACACCTTCGACCGGTACTACCTGCACAAGAGGCCGGGCACGGTCATGGAGGCAGGATGAGCGAGTCGATCCAGCTTCTCTCGAGCGCGCGCGAAGTGGAGCGCGTGCTCGAGGAGGCCGCCGCCTGGTGCGACGAGCTCGACCTATGCGCCTCGGTGGTCGATTCGCAGCTTGGGCGCTGGCCACTCTGGCAAGCCTTGCTCGGCCGGCCGAGCCGAGTCGGCCGTGCGTACGTTGCCGTGGCCGGGCTGCGCTCGGAGCCTCACGCGCTCGAAGAGCTCCACCGGCTTGGCGTGCTCCGCTTCGTTCCCGCGGCCGACCACTCGTTCCGGTCGAACGTGCTGCGGTTCAGCAAGATGGATCGGCAGCGGATCGTATTCGGTTCCGCGGGGTGGGCGCCGCCAGGTCTGATGGCGCCGCTCGACTCCACGACATGCTGGCAGGGGGATGCCTTCGCGCCGCTGGCTGTGCAGGTCGGGCGCCTGTTCGAGCGCGCCGCTGCGCTCGCCCACGTTCCGGAGCCGGACGAGCTCGCCGACTACGCCGAGAGGTACCACGCGGCCTCCGAGCACCACGAGGCGCTCGAGGAGTTGGGGGCACCGTTCATTCGGCGCACGGCGTACGACGGCGAGCTGATGGACCTCGAGCTGCTCACCGATTCGCGAGCGGTGGGTCGGTCGATGCGCGACCTCTCCGAGCAACTGGCGTCGATCGCGACCCAGAGCACCGAGCAACTCATCGGCTTTCGTGGGGGCGCCGCGCGCGAGCTCGTTCATTGGTCGAGCCCGCTTGCGGTGTGGAGCGTCTGCACCAGGCTCAGCAATCGGTACTGGAACGCCTTCGGCGTCGATCGACCCGTGGAGGGCTCGCCACTCGCGATCACGGTCGAGGTGAACCCACCGTTCGCAGGCGTGGATCGCAAGATGGGGGGCGCCGTGGCCGTCGAGTCCTCGACAGGCAAACGTTTCCTGGTTCATCGAGGCCGGATCGGCGGAGGCCGTCAGGGCATCGGTGCTTCTCTCTTCTGGAGCCGGTTTCGCGGCGGCGTCTCGATGCGAGAACCCGGCCGAAACGAGCCGGCACGCGTGGTGGTCGTCGGCGAGATCGGCGCACCGAGCTTTCCGCGTGACCTTGCGGCCTTCGTTCACGAGGTGGCACGCATCAAGCGCGCGGCCGTGTAGCGCAGATGCGTCGCACGCTCGGCGCGGGAACGCGCGACCTCGTCTGCCGCGCTTGGCCCCGCGTCGTCCCCATGAGGTGGCTTGACCCGGTACACTCCGGATCGGCGCACGCTCACGCTGCGCGTTGCCTCGGCTCGACGGTCCACGGAGCGCCCCGTTGAGGATCCACTTCCACGTCACTTCATCCGATGCTCGTCGGGCGCGTGCGTTCTTCGACCTCCACCGAGACTCACCGTTCGTGCGCGCCCGGATCGAGCGCAACCTGGGTGGGCATCGGCCTGCGCCCACGCGGGCGCGTGTGTGGCATGCCTTGGTCAGCTGCCTCCTGACCACCCAGCAACGATCGGGGCCGAAGTCGTCGATCGCGACATTTCTGAGAGTGCGGCCGGCTCCGCTCTCCCTGCTCCGATGCCGACGCGCTGGCACTGGGCTTGCTCGGCACGCCGAAGCAGCGCTCACCCGGCACGGCGGGATCCGCCGCACGAGCATCATCAGCGCAGAGCTCGAATCCAATCTCCGCTGGCTCGACGACGAGGGGTGGGGCCGCGTGTTGCCCTTGGTCCATTCCTTGGCCGGTAAGCACGCGCCACAAGACGAGCGTTCGGCGGCAGAAGAGCTCGCGCGAGGTCTCCGGGGCCTCGGGCCGAAGCAGTCTCGCAACCTGCTGCAATCGCTCGGCGTCACGCAGCACGAGGTGCCGATCGACAGCCGCGTCACCAAGTGGCTGCGCGACTTCGGCTTCCCGATCGGGCTGTCGGCGGTCGCGCTGAGTGACCCGGAATACTACGCGCTCGTCTCGGAAGGCTTCCAAGCGCTGTGCGCGAAGGCCAAGGTGGCGCCGTGCGCAATGGATGCAGCGATCTTCTCGAGCTTCGACGAGACCTGGGCCGCCGAGGACGTGGTGTTCTGAGCTCGAGGTCGCGGGTGTCACGCGGCGCGGACATCCCGCGAGCGAACATCACCCCTACCGCTTCCCCTCCAGCGCCACCTTCTCCGGCTTCGCTGCGCCCTCGGGCCACTCCACCGTGAGCGTGTGCTGGTTGCCCGTCACCGGGTTCACGCGGATCTTCGCCGTCTGCGTGCCCTTCTGCATGCGCAGCTCGACGACCATTTCGGTGCCGACGAGGCCTCGCATCTCGGCGAGGTAGTCCTTGCCCTTCTCGCCCAGGCCCTCGCCGGGGAGGAATGCATATTGCTCGAACTCGGTGTTCGACAGCGGCCTCTTGCAATGGATGCGCAGCCAATCGCCGAGCGCGAGCAGGGCGCAATCGCCGGGGGCCTGGGCGCCGCCGCTGAGGCGCGTCGCCTTCGACCAGTCTCCGAGCTTGGGCCGCTCGGCGAGCGGCGCCGCGATCGCGGGCAGCTCATCGACGGGCTTCACGTCGGCGCGCGTGAGCACCTCGTGGTGGCGGTCCTTGTCGCTCAGCAAGAGGTAGCTGGGCGCGGGCTCCGACTCGGCCCAGCTGTAGGAGAAGTGCGCGGTGGCGTCGCCGTCGGAGGCGAACTTGGCGTAGCCCGCGACGCCGGGCCGGAGGCGGATGAAGGTCGTGGCGCCGCTCGCGGTGCCCACGACGTAATCGGTGCCGGCTTTGCCGAGCTCGAGCTGCTGCGTGATGAGCGAGACCGAGGTCTTGCAGCGGATCGCGGCCCACTCACGGATGAGGCGCATCGTGCAGAGGGTCGCTTTGCCCTCGGCCGAGGTCTCCACGTCGGCCTTGCCGCTGTCCCAGTCAGCCTCGCTCGGCATGTCCGAGGGCGTGCGCGGCACGGTCCACTTCGGCGCCGCCGGCTCGACCGCCTGAGACGCGCTGGCAGCCGCCGAGGCGCTCGTCTTCGCGCTCGCGGCGGGCTTCGGTTGGCTCTTCTTCGGAGGCGCGTCGGACTCGGCTTCGTTCTCCTCGGCCGCGCCCGGCTTGGAGCTCGGGCAAGCCGCGAGCGCCGGCGAGAGCGCGAGCAGCAGCGCGCCCGAGAGCAGGCGGGCAGCGCGGCGTGTCGCGGCGAGGGTCCAGGGGGAGCGCGTCGAGGTCGAGGTCGAGGTCGAGGGCAGCATCAGGCGCGCAGACTAGGAAGGCCCAGCGAGCTAGGCAAGCGCCGCTCCGCGCGCCGCCGCCCACGACAACTGCGCCCCGCTTCGTCGTAAGCTCTACGCCGCATGCCGCTCCCCGGACTCTACCCGCGCGGTGGGCCGCGCCCCACGACGAGCCGAGGCGAGCGCCTCGTCTACGAGGCGCTGTCGCGCGCGCTGCCCGCGGGCTGGTACGCGTGGCACTCGCTGCGCCTGCGCACGGCGCGTGGCAGCGAAGGCGAGGGCGACTTCGTCATCGGCGTGCCCGAGCTCGGTGTGCTCTTGCTCGAGGTGAAGGGCGGGCACATCAGCCTCGAAGACGGCCGGTGGAAGCAGAGCGGCCGTCCGCTGCGCGAGGCGCCGCGCGAGCAGGCGCACGGCTACAAGCGCCTGCTCAAGGCCAAGCTCATCGAGCGCGGCATCGCGCAGCCGCCCTACATGATGATCGCCACGCTGCTGCCCGAGACGCCCTTCGATGCGCCTCCTACGAACGGCGATCTCGACGGCACGATCCTCGGTGAGCAGCACCTGCCCGTGCTCGGGCGCGAGCTCGAGCGCCTCGCGGGCGAGCTGCGTGGCACGGGCAAGCTGCCCCGCTCCCCCGGCTGGGAAGACGCGCTGCACGCGCTCTGGGGGGAGACCTGGATCCCTTCGGTGGGGCTCGGCGCGCGCGCGACGCAGCGCGGGGCCGAGCTCGTGGCGCTCGATCGAGAGCAGCTCGCGGTGCTCGACTTCGTCGACCGCAGCGCGCGCCTCCGGGTGCGAGGTGGCCCGGGCACCGGCAAGACGCTGCTCGCCGCCGAGATCTGCCGCCGCTGGCGCGCCGCCGGGCGCTCGCCCCTGCTGCTCTGCTACACACGCGCGCTCTCGACCTCGCTCTCGGCAGAGGGGCTGCCATCGCATTCGATCCGTGATCTTGCGGCGAGCGTCGTCGAGGCCGCGGGCGAGCGCATCCAAGCGGGCGAGCCGCGCGAGGCCTGGACCAACGAGACCTGGCGGAGCTTGCCATTGCGCGCGGCCGAGCTGTGGCGCGCGCACGGCGCAGCGGTCGACGCGGTCGTGGTCGACGAGGCCCAGGACCTCGCCCCGGAGGACTGGTCGCTCGTGCAATGCATCGCGGGCACGGGGCCGCTCTGGGCCTTCGGCGACGAGGGGCAGTCCTTCCTCAACGCGGCGGGGGGTGTGCCCGAGGGGCTCTTCAGCGCCGAGCTCGGGCTCGTCGCGCGTTATCGCTGCCCCGAGGCGCTCGCGGCCTTCGCCGACGCCTACCGCCCCGGCTTCGAGGGTGTGCGCTCGCGCCCTGGCGAGCTCGCGGTCATCGAAGCGCCGGCCGAGCACCGCGCCACGGTGGTGGGCGCGCTCGCGCAGACCTTCCTCGAGCAGGGCTGCGCGCCTCGCGACGTGGCGATGCTCTCGCTCGCCGGCCTGAGCCGCTCCGAGCTCGCGCGCGCCGACGTGGTCGGCGAGGTGCCCGTCGTGCGCGCCGACGACCCTCGCGCCACCGAGCAGGTGATCGCCGACACCTTCCTGCGCTTCAAGGGCCTCGAGCGCCCCTACGTGATCCTCAGCGAGCTCGGCGCGCAGAGCGAGCGCTACGCCGCGCGCATGCACATCGCGCTCAGCCGCGCGACCGTGAGCGCGGTCGTGGTCGCCACGCCCGAGGAGCTCGCGGCCGACCCCAGGCTCGCCGCCCCAGGCTGAGGCGCGCGGGGCGGAGGCGCAGTAGGCGGAGGCTCCCAGGAAGACGCGCGGCGCGGCGCGTCGGTCCTCGTATGGCTCAACCCTCCGTATCGAGCGCCTCCAGTCGGTAGCGACACACCCGGCTCGGGTCTCGCGCGTCGACGACCTCGCCGGTGGAGAAGTCCGCTTCGACGCCAGGCTCGCCGTGGACGGTGCAGATGCAATCCCAGATGTCGCAGTCCAGGTACCCGGGCGCCGCCGACACGCGCTCCGGGCAGCTCAGGTGTTGACCGTGCCCGAACCACACGGAGCAGATCATCGACGGCTCGCAGCTCGACGGGTTGTCCGTGAGCGCGGTGAGCGCCATGCGACCTTGCACGACGTCGCAGCTGAGCACGTCGCGTCGCCCGCCTGCGGAGCCAGCGGCCGCCTCCGGGTCGTCGTCGCGGACCACGCCGCCGCAGTAGGTGAGGGCGCCGAGGGTGCCGAGGAGGAACGCCAGGGTCGCGGCGTGGTGGGTGGCCGTGCGCAGCTGCATGCCCAGGAGGCTGACGGATCGGCCGAATCCGCGAAAGTGCAGTTCGCTGCCCGGTGGCCGTGCAAGAATCCACAGCTCCGATGCGCTGGGACGACCTCCGCTACGTGCTCGCGCTCGCGCGCGCTGGGTCGCTCGCGCGCGCCGCGAAGGCGCTCGGCGTCGATCACACGACCGTCGGACGTCGCGTGGAGGTGGCCGAGTCCGAGCTCGGCCTGCGTCTCTTCACGCGCACGAGCGCGGGGTACACGCTGACGGCGGAGGGCGAGCGTGTCGTGAGCGACCTGCGCCGCGTCGAGGAGGCGATGCACGCGCTCGAACGTGGCGCCGACGCGCAGCGCAGCGCAGTCGAGGGCGTGGTGCGGGTGACTGCGCCGGAGAGCTTCGGCTGCAGCTACCTCGCGCCGCGCCTGGCGCTCCTCGCGCGAGCGCACCCAGGTCTCGAGATCGATCTGCTCGCGACCGGAGCCGTGCTCGATCTCTCACGCCGCGAAGCCGACGTCGCGCTGCGCTTCTTCCGCTCCTCGCACGAGAGCCTCGTCGTGCGCCGCGTGGCCGAGCTGCGCCACGGTCTCTACGCGGCGCCGTCGTACCTCGCGAAGAGCCCGCCCCTCCGAGCTCCGGCGGATGTCGCGCGGCACGCCCTGCTCACGAGCGCTCCCGGCCCGAGGGTGATCGACGCGAACTGGCTCGAGCAGCTCTCTGGCGGCGCGCGCCCGGCGCTGCGCTGCGAGCTCAGCGCCGCGCTCTTCGAGGCCGCGCGCGCAGGGGCGGGCGTCGCCGTATTGCCCAGGTACATCGGAGACCGTGAGCCAGGGCTCGTACACCTCCCGATGCCTGGCGAACCCAGCGAGGCGCTCTGGATGACCGTGCACCGCGACCTGCGCGACACGCCACGCGTGCGCGCCGTCGTCGAGCACCTCGCCTCCCAGCTCGAGCGCGATCGCGAAATGCTCGCGCCGCGAGCGAAGGCGAAGTCCTCGGCGCGCGCCTAGCCGCGGCGCGCTGGCTACCAGACCTCGTCGAGTGAGCGTGCGTCGATCGCGCGGTCGAACCAGGCGTCGAGCGCCCCGAGGTCGGTCGTCGAGAGCACGGCCGCCTCACGCTCGGCGCTCACCTCGAAGCCTCGCCGCCGAAGCAGGCGGAGGAGATCCTCGGCTTTCGCCTCGGCTTTGCCCTCGGCCCTGCCCTCGGCTTTGCCCTCGGCCCTGCCCTCGGCCCGCGCCCTTTGACGCCGCTCACGGCGGATCATCTCGTAGACGTCCATGTCAGTCACCTCCAAGAGCCTCTCGAGTGTAGCGCGTACTTCTGGGCTTCGCGCGGTCCCGTGGAGCAGATCGAGGATCTGCTTGCGTTGGTCGTGAGGCAAGGCGTGCAACTCGGCGAGTGTGCCGCGCAGATTGGCTTCCAGCTGAGCGAGGCGATCCGGGCGGAGCTTGCCACGCGGCGGTCCGGCCAGCACGAGGGAGGCGAGGGCCCGAAAGTAGGGCGACTGCGCCGCGTTCTCAGCTTGATCCGGTCTCGTCTCGGCCGCCGCTAGCTCCTCGGGTCCGAGCACGATCGGCGCGAAGGGGCGCTCGGGCCACCCGAAGCTCGGCCCGCGCAGCTGCTCCGCGACTCGTTGATGGAGCGCCACGACCACGAGGACCGCGGGCACCCGATGGGGAGCTTCGAGCTGCGCTGCGTAGAGCGGCCAGCTCCAGCGCTTGTTCGGGTCGTGCCTGCGCTGGATCTCGATCGCGACCACGCGCGTGGCGTGTCCGTCTGCATCATGCACCATGGCGACGAGATCCACCGCGAGGTGGCTCGGCCTCGGCTCGTTGAGCTGCGAGTCGGCGATCGTGATGCTCGAACCCGGCGGTGGCGCGTGACCTGCCTTCACGAGCAGCCCAGCGATGGCCTCGGTGAACTGCCGCATGAGCTGCAGCGGGGCTTCGTGGTCGATCGCCGCGGGCGGAGGCATGGGGCCCGGCGGAGCAAGCTCGGTGCCACGACCGCACCACGGGAATGCCGCGACCTGTGCACCTGCAGGCTGGCGGAACCTGGCGCCCGCCTGGCGCCCGCCACCTCGCGGCGCTCGCTCAGACCACGACGATGACGATGGCCGCGACGTGCAGCGCGCTGCCGGCGAGCACGAAGCCGTGCCACGCGGCGTGCATCCAGCGCCGGCCCTCGATCAAGAAGAAGGGCACACCCGCGGTGTAGGCGACGCCGCCGAGCGCGACGAGCGCGAGCGCGCTCGTGGGGATGCTCGACCACAAGAGCGGGAAGGCGACGGCACCGAGCCAGCCGGTGCCGAGGTACATGCCCATCGAGAGGCGCGTGCGGTGACGCAGCGAGGTGGTCTCGACGATGATGCCGACGAGCGCGAGCGACCAGGCGATCGCGGCGAGCGACCAGCCCCAGGCGCCGCCGATGCCGACGAGCACGAGCGGCGTGTAGGTGCCCGCGATGAGCAGGTGGATCGCCGCGTGATCCACGATGCGCGACAGCGCCTTGGCGCGCGCGTGGCGCGGCGGGATCGCGTGGTAGATCGTGGAGCTCGCGTAGACCGCGACGAGGCTCAGCCCGAAGATGCTCGCCGTCGCCACGTGCAGGCTCGAGCCGCTCGAGGCCGCGCGCAGCACCAAGAGCGCGAGCACGCCGAGGGCGAGCACCGCGCCCACGCCGTGCGTGAGCGCGTGCACGAGCTCCTCCAGCGGCGTGGGGTGCGTGGGCTCCTCCGGCGACGCGGGCACGGCGGGCTCGACCTGCGCTTCGGGGGAGGGCATCCCACGAGCGTAGATCGTCGCGCGCGCAACGAAAGCGCCCTCACGGTCACGCTTCGGTCACGGCTCGAGGAACCGCGCTCGCGGGCGCTCGACGTACCCACACGCGCCGACACGCGCGCGGCGGGCCTCACCTCGTGAGCACGAGCTCGCTCTTCGTCGTGTGCACGCAGTCGCTCGCGACCGCGTACCATTCGTGCGTCTTGCCGGCGGCGCCGGGCAGCTCGATCGCCGCCACACCATCGACGACGGCCGCCGTGCCGAGCTTCTGGAAGCCCGTGCCCGCGCCGACGAGCTCGACGTCGAGCTCGAACTCGTTGCGCTCGTCGGTGTAGCTCTGACCGAGCTTGGGGCTGAAGGTCTCGACGTAGAGCTTCTGGTCGCGCGGCGAGAGCCGCCATGCGCGCATGAAGCCGTGCCCGCCGTTGGTGAGCGACTGCTCGACGATGAGCGGCTTGCTCGGATCGCTCGGATCGGGCTCGGTGCGCTGGTAGTCGGAGAGCATCGAGTGGATGACGTTGCCCTCGAACACGTCGGTGCGGCGGGCGTCGACGGCGACGTGCCCCGAGGCCATGAGCTGCACGTTGGGCACGTCTTTCAGGGCGTCGTAGATGGCCTGACCTTGGCTGCTGAAGTTGCCGCCCGTGGTCACGATGTAGTGCGCGTTGACGATGCCGAGCGCGCGCGGGTGCGTCTCGAAGACGCGCCTCGCCCAGGCGAGCACGGCCGCCGAGGGCGCAGGGGCGAACTGCAGGTTCACGACGACGACCTCGAGCTCGCCGGCCTGGAAGCGCACCCAGCTCTCGTCGTTCGTGCCGTCGAAGTTGCCTCCGTAGTACGCGCGTGCGGCGAAGCGTGAGGGCCCGAAGTACTGGTTCGCCGCCGTCGTCGCGCCGGGTTCGTCGCGAGGGAATTGGTCGTGGTTGCCGAAGGAGAGCCCATAGGGGATGCCGTGGGGCAGCTCGGGCGAGGTGGCGGCCTCGAGGATCCTGAAGGCGGCGTCGGCGCGCAGCCATTGCGTCGTCACGTCGGCGTTGTTGATGATGTCGCCCACGTGGAACACACCGACGACCTTGCGCTCCTCGCGGTGGTCGACGGCCCAGCGCGTCTGCGCGTCGAAATAGTCCGGGTCGTCGGCGACGGGGCGCTCGGGGGGCGAGGCGTTGCGCGTGTAGTATTGGGTGTCGGGCAGGACGACGATCGTGAAGTCGTCGGCCTGCGTGAGCTCGCGCACGTAGAAGTCGACGTAGAGCGGGTCGGCGTCGAGATCGCTCGCTTCGGCCCGGAGGCGCGCGCCACCGCTCGGCAGCGCCTCGCTCGCGACGCTGCCCAGCTTCGGCGCGTGGCCGAGGTCGAGCGCGGGTCCCGGGCTCACGAAGCCCGCCGCGAGGCCCACGCCGTGGTTGTCGTTGCCGCTCGCGTCGAGCACCTCGCCCTCGCTCGCTTCGAGGCGATAGTGCCCGATGAGCCCGAGCTCTGCGGGCTCGCTTGCGTACATCGACGATAGCAGCTCCGCCGCGCCGAGCGCGCGCGAATACACGCGCACCTCGTCCATCGCGCCGACGAAGCCACCCGCGCTCAGGCCCGCCGAGTTGATCGCCGTGCCCAAGGCGAAGTGCTGGATCGAGTCGTAGCGAGGCGTCGCCGTGAGCGGCAGCTCGGCGTCGAGCTCGCCGTCGAGGTAGAGCCGGAAGCGCTCGCCGTCGTAGGTGGCGGCCACGTGGTGCCAGCGGCCGAGGTCGAGCGGCGTCTTGCCGAGCACCGGGTGGTTGGCGCCGGACTCGAGGTCCTCGAAGTCGGCGCCGAGCACGTCGCCCACGAGGCCGAGCGCGTAGTTGCAGTCGACGTTCGAGCCGTCGGCCTCGCCGCGCCCCTTGGTGATGAGCGGCACGTGGCGGATGCCACCGACGCCGGTGCTCGCTTCGCTGCCGAGGGCGTCGCGCCGCACCCAGGCGGCGAGCGTGAACTCGTCGGCGCCCAGATCCGGCGCGGGGCCCATCGAGACGCCTGCGCTTCCGTCGAAGGCGAGCGCGCTCGTCGTGAGCACCACGGGCTCAGCGCAGCCCACGTCGCCCTGGCCTCCGCCTCCGCCGGTGCCGCTCGAAGCCGAGCTCGAAGGCAGCGACGCGCCGCCGCCTCCCTGTCCGCTGCTCGCTTCGTCGTCGCTGCAGGCGCCGAGCGCGAGGCTCGTGAGCGCGAGCGCGAGGCAGTTCCTGCCTCGGCGCAGGGCACCCGGGCCTGCGCTCGGCGTGAATGCTCGAGGTTCCATCGTCAGGGCATCGTTCGGCGCCCGTCACGGTGCGTCAACCAGCCGCGCCGAGCCCACGTGGACCAGCGCCGCGCGCTATCCTGCGCGCCATGGTGCGTCGTGAAGGGGCAGATCATCCGTCGGGCGTGCCCGACGAGCGAG
>ERZ761602.3001-NODE-3001-length-25006-cov-10.771192_pt1 | contig 25006 bp, 30 predicted proteins | sample MGYA00512165_ERZ761602 | MGnify/ENA primary metagenome ERZ761602 (study PRJEB28899, sample SAMN02445085) | bioreactor sludge metagenome | biome: EBPR sludge; isolation source: Thorneside wastewater treatment plant | place: Australia: Brisbane, Thorneside...
GAGATTTCTGCCTGTCTCGTGGGCTCGGAGATGTGTATAAGAGACAGGTGTGAAGCGGCTGGGTCTGGGGGTGGGTTGCTGCTATCCAGCGCGCCGTCCTTCGATATAGAGGCTGTGGACATGGATTCGGTCATCGCCAGGGCGGGCGCATTCGTCTACGCCACCGATGGCGTCGGCTCGATCGCCGACAGCAGCTTCACCCGGGGGACGAATACCAGTTCTGTGGTTGGTCTTGGCCCGACGCCCCATTGGGGGTTTCTCCACTTTGAGAGTACGGATGTGGATATAATGGATACCACGGTCCGTTGGAGCGAAGCAGAGGCTGGGGCCGATTCCTTGCACTGGGGGATCTCGGGGGAGGGGGACTCGTTGATTTCGACCGAACGTGTCCTGGTGGCGGACAACGATGGGGGAGGTATCCATTCCGACTACTATGTCGAACTCTCCCTGACCACGGTGGCCAACAACACCCGGATTGGTGTTGATGCCGATGCGCGCGATATCGAGTTCTTGGAGATCGTCTACAACGGCGAGGAGGCGTTCAGCGGCGACACCAATGGTCCGTGGTGCTCGTATGCGGCAGGCAATGGCGACGACACGGCGAGTGGCTTCGCGACGGGGACGGATAGTACTACGACGGGCGTTGCCTCGTACGACGCGGATTGGGCCGTGGCGGAAGAGACGCTTCCGGACGATGCGGACTGGTGTCCGATCATCCCGGATATGGGACTGACCATCGGCTTGTACTACACATGGACTGGGTACGCGGGGGCTCAGACCTTTTGCTTGCATACCGATACGGCCTGCAAGGAGGGCGCTTGACGGGAGGGTGAGGAGGCCCGTGACGCGAAGCGGGCGCGGCCGTGACCGGTGCTCTCCGCCGAGGAATCGCTGCGCTTGGCGGTCCCGCCTCGTCCCGCCGCCCGCCTCTCCCGGCCGCCCCCGGTTAGTCCCCCGCCCATGGAGCCCTCCCTCCCGACCGAACTCCGCTACCGATCGGCGATGCAGCGCCGCTTCGGGCCGCTGTTCTACCTCAGCGGGCTGTGGTGGGTGGTGCGCGGGCTGCGGCTGGAAGAGCACAGCGCCGAGCGGATCCGGCAGGCGGCCGAGAGGGGGCCGCTGGTCTACGTGCTGCACGCCCGCTCGCGGATCGACTGGCTGGCGCTGAACGCGGTGCTGAACCGGCGGCGGCTGCCGCTGGCCCGCTTCACGCACGGGATCCAGTCGGCCTGGCTGGCCCCGCTGGTGCACGGGCTGCGGCTGGTGGTCCGCTCGCTGAAGGCCAGCCTGGGGGGCGCGCCGCTGCCGGACCCGATCGCCAGCGGCTGGCTGACCGAAGCGGTGGCGGGCGGGATGCCCTCGGCGGTCTTCCTGGTGGACGACCAGGGCGAGGATCTGCAGAACGACCCGATGGCGGCGCTGGTGGCGGCCCAGGCGCGCTGCGAGCGGCCGATCCAGCTGGTGCCGGTGGTGGTGGTCTGGCGCCGCAACTGGGAGCGGGCCCGGACCGAGGTGGGGCGGCTGGTCCTGGGGCGAGAGGAGCGGCCCAGCGTCTGGGAGAAGATCCTGGCGGTCAGCACCCGGCACCGGGACGCATTCGTACAGACGGGCGAGCCGGTGGATCTGCGCGGGCTGCTGACCCAGCTGGAGCGCCACCCGGAAGAGCGCCGCGTGCGCCTGACCCGCGTGCTGCTGCGCCGCTACCTCTACCGCGAGAGCCGGGTGGTGCGCGGGCCGCGGATCCGCTCGCACCGCTGGAACCGGCGGCTGGTCGTACAGAGCCCCGAGGTGCGACGGCTGGTGCGGGACGAGGCCCTGGCGACCGGACGGACCGAGGCGGCGGTGCAGACCCAGGTCGAGACGGTGCTGGACCAGGTGGCGGCCCGCTTCTCCTGGCCGGTGGTGGCCCTCTCCCGCGTCCTGACCCGGGTGCTGTGGAACCGGATCTACTCCGGGGTGGATCTGCGCGAGGTCGACGTGGAGCGCATCCGCGGGGCCTACCGCGACGGGGCGGCGGTGCTGGTGCCCTGCCATCGCAGCCACCTGGACTATGTCCTGATCAGCAGCCAGCTCTTCGAGCGGGATGTGATGATCCCGCATGTGATCGCCGGCGACAACCTCTCCTTCTTCCCGCTGGGGCCGCTGCTGCGGCGGGTGGGGGCGGTCTTCATCCGGCGCAGCTTCAAGGGGGACCGGGTCTTCCCGGTGGTCTTCTCGGCCTACCTGCGCCAGCTCATCCGCGACGAGTTCCCGGTGGAGTTCTTCATCGAGGGCGGGCGCAGCCGCACGGGCAAGCTGCTGCCGGCCAAGCTGGGCGTGCTGTCGATGGTCTTCGACGCGGCGGCCGAGGTGCGCCAGGATCGGGTGGTCAGCCTGCTGCCGATCGCGATCTCCTATGAACAGATCGCCGAAGAGGGCGCCTACGCCCGCGAGCTGGCCGGAGGCGGCAAGAAGAGCGAGGATCTGGGCGAGGTGGTCAAGGCCGGCAAGGTGGTGACGAAGCGCTACGGGCGTGTGTTCATGCGCGTGGGGCAGCCGATCGTGCTGTCCGAGGTGCTGGCGGCCCTGCCGGCCCCCTGGGCCAGCCTGGATCGCCAGACCCGGCAGGAGGTGCTGGTCCACACCGGCGAGCGGCTGATGAACCGCATCGCCCGCAACATGGTGGTGCTGCCGACGGGGCTGGTGGCGATGGCCCTGCTGGCCCAGTCGCGCAAGGGGCTGCGTCTGTCCGAGCTGCGGGCCCGGGTGGGGCGGCTGGACACGCTGCTGGCCTCGCTCTCGGTCCAGGGGGCGGGGCGCTCGACCGAGGCGAGCGTGGACAAGGCCCTGCGTCGCTTCGAGCGGGAGAAGCAGGTGCGCCGCCTGAAGGACGAGGACGGGGACATCCTGCAGGTGGTGGCCGAGAAGCGGGTGACGCTGGAGTACTACAAGAATTCGATCCTGCACTACCTGGTCGGACCGGCCCTGCTGGCGACGGCGGTGCGCGGCAGCATCCCCGCCCGCGAGCGCGAACGTGGACAGAGGGAGGCGCCCGCCGCGGCCGCCTTCGAGCTCTTCCGGCTGCAGGTCTGGCTGCTGCGCTACGAGTTCAGCCTGGATCCCGACCAGGGGTTGGACGTCCTCTGGCAGCAGGCCCGCGAGGCGGCCGAGCGCTACGGGGCGCTGGAGCCCGGCGTGCCCGGATCGGATCTGCGGGTCGAGGATCCGGCCCTGCTGACCGAGCTCTCCGAGCTGGTGCGCAACTTCCTGGAGTCGACCGCCCTGGTGCTGCGGGCCTCTCGGGGCCTGCGCGGGCGAGAGCTGAAGGCCGACGAGCTGCCGGCGCGCATCCAGAAGGTGGGCGAGGGGCTGCTCGCGGTGGACGAGCTGCGGCGGCCCGAGGCGCTCTCGCTGGTGAACCTGCAGAACACGGTCCGCGCCCTGCGCGAGGAGGGGGTGCTGCAGGTCAAGAGCGACGGCGGCGGCCTGCAGCTCGACGAGGCGGTCTTCGAGCACTACAGCGCCGCCCTCGCCGCGATGCTCGCATGAGCGCGGCCTTCCCCAAGGTCGACGCCCTCTTCGACGGCGAGCCTCCTCCGCCTCCCGTGCGGGTCGGGCCCCGGGTCAAGCGGCTGCGCTTCCTGCTGGGCGTGGCGATCTTCTTCGACGTGGTCGGGCTGGTCTTCAGCGTCGTGCCCGGCGCGGCCCTGACGCTGTGGGCCTGGCTGGCAGCGGACACCGAGGCGGCCCGGATCGAGGCCGGCGGCCACGACGAAGGGGCGGCGGCGGCGGTGCTGGGCCTGCGCAACGTGGCCCGCTGGGCGATGGTGCTGACGGTGGCCTGCCTGCTGGCCCAGGCCTGGCTGCTGCACCAGGGCTTCTACACGGTGGTCTGGGCCGAGCTCTACGACGCGGTGCTGCGGGTCTGGGGGCGGCTGCGCGGGGGGTGAGGGGAGTCGACGACATCGAGCGCCCGGTCGGCGCTTGACGACATGGTCGTATCAGACCATAATGGTCATGGAGGTCCACACATGGGCGCCGTCCTGAGTCTCTCTGACGCCAAGGCCCGCCTCTCCGAGGTCGTGCGGGGCGTGCGCACCCGTGGCGAGGCTGCCGTGATCACGGTGGACGGGGAGCCCGCTGCGCGCATCGTGCCCGTCGACCCGGGCCCCCGCTCGCTGACCTCCGCTGAGGCAGCGGGCTACCGGGCGCTCATGGCGAGCCTGGACCGGTTCGAGCGCCCGACCGCCGAGTTCGACGCAGTGGCGCTGATCGCGGAGGGGCGCAGGTGACCCCGGTCCTGGACGCCTCGGTGTTCATCGCTGCGATCTCACCCGCCGAGCGCCACCACGGGCGGGCGAGGCGGCTGTTCGACAGCCACCCGGACACCGAGCCGTTCCTGGTGCCGGACCTGTTCCGCGTCGAGGTCGTCGCGGGCCTGACCCGGCGGGGAGAGCCCGCCGCCTTCGTGGACACCGTGGATGCTGTGATCCGGGGACCTCGGTTCCACTCCCGACCGCTCGACGGCGTGCTCCTCGATCGGACTGTGCTCGTCGCACGGACCGCCCGCCTTCGCGCCTACGACGCCGTCTACGTTGCGCTCGCCCTGCTCGCCGACGCACCCATCCTGACACTCGATGAAGAGGTCGTCCAACGCTCCAGCGCCAGCTTCGCGGAGCTGCGGGTGTTCGGTTCCTGACGGGCCCGTCGCGCCCTGTCAGCCCGCGGGCTGAGCCGCCGCCTCGGCCGGGGCCTCGCTGTTGAAGCTGACGCTCTCGCCGCAGCCGCAGGCGTTCTTGGCCTGGGGGTTCTCGATCCGGAAGCCCTGCTCCATCAGCGTGTCGATCCAGTCGATCACCGAGTTCTTGAGCTTGTCGTGATGATCGGTGGCCAGGAAGACCCGCACGTCGGGGGCGATCTCGATGACCTCGTCGCCCTCGACCGGCTCTTCTTCGAGCTCGAGCACGTACTTGTAGCCGGAGCAGCCGCCGCCGGTGATGCCGAAGCGCAGGCCGAAGCCGGGCATGTCGTACTCCTCCTGCAGGCGGCGGAGGTTGGCGACGGCGTTGTCGGTCAGGGAGACGCTGGGCGTGGAGGTCTGGGGCATGGGTGTCCTCGGAGTTGAGGAGAGGCTAACCACGGGGAGGGGAAGAGAGAACAACCTCGCGCCGGTAGCGCCAGAGGTTGCGCGCGCGCAGCGGGATCTGCAGGACGGTGGCGACCCAGAGGAAGGGGCCGACCTTGTGCATGCCCCAGGCCTCGGCCAGCATCAGGTGGCCCATATAGGTGAAGGAGCGGGTCAGGCCGCAGCCGAAGCACTCCCAGCCGGTCAGGTTGCTCCACAGGCAGAGGCCGGGCACCTGCCAGCCGAAGAGGCTGAGCTGCTGCGGATCGGGCCGCATCAGGGCGGAGAGGGTCACGACGACGAGGCAGATCAGCAGGACGACGAGGTCGGCCTCGGCGTTGCGGCGCAGGGTCCGGCTGAGGTCAACCGCGATGGCGGCGCCCCCCGCGGCCGGTCTCGAAGGCGATGCGGTCGAGGATGCCGTTGACGAAGGCCCGGCTGTCCTTGTCGCCGTACTTCTTGGCCAGCTCGACGGCCTCGTTGATGCTGACGCTGGCGGGCACGTCCTGGAAGGCCATCAGCTCGCAGGCGGCGAGGCGCAGGATGTTGCGGTCGACGACCGGCATGCGGACCAGGCGCCAGTTGGCGCTTGCTTTGTCGATCAGGGCGTCGATCTCCTCGCGCCGGGTCTCGATCTCCTTGACCAGCCGCTTCGCGTACTTGATCTCGTCGTCCTCGGCCGCGGGGCCCAGGGCCTGGTCCTCGACCAGCTCGGTCCAGACCTGGGCGAGGGACTCGGGCAGCTCGGCCTCGACCAGGTCGGCCCGGTACAGGCCCAGGAGGGCGAACTCGCGCGCGCGTCGTCGGCTGGCCATCGTGCGCTCAACCCTTGTCGATGGCGCGGAGCAGGTGCACGGTCTCGAGGGCGGCCATGGCGGCTTCGGCCCCCTTGTTGCCCATCTTGGTGCCGGCGCGCTCGACGGCCTGGTCGATGTTGTCGGTGGTCAGGACGCCGAAGGCGATCGGCAGGCCCGAGTCGAGGCCGACCGAGGCGAGGCCCTTGCTGACCTCGCTGGCGACGAAGTCGAAGTGGGGGGTGCCGCCGCGGATGACGCAGGCCAGGGCGATGATGGCGTCGTAGCGGCCGCTGCGGGCGAGCCGCTGGGCGACCAGGGGCAGCTCGAAGCTGCCGGGGGCCCAGACGACGGTGCAGCGGGCCTCGATGTCGACGCCGTGGCGGCGCAGGGTGTCCAGCGCGCCGTCGAGCAGGCGGGAGGTGATCAGGTCGTTCCAGCGCGAGACGAGCAGGACGTAGCGTCCGCCTTCGTCGACGAGGTGGCCTTCGATGACCTGGGGCATAGGGGGCTGGGGCATCTTCACTCCACGATCTTCAGGCCGAGCCTGCTCTGCCGCCGCGGTGCCGTCACCGCTGCGTGCTGGGGGTCGGCCAGGGCTACCCGCTCGACGATCTCCAGGCCATAGCCGTCCAGGCCGAAGATCTTGCGCGGGCTGTTGGTCATCAGGCGCAGGCGGCGCACGCCCAGGTCGACCAGGATCTGCGCCCCGGTGCCGAGCTCGCGCAGGCCGTCGCTGTCGGGCTCGCGCTGCGGGACGACGGCTTCCGGTGCGACGAAGTGGCGGCGCAGGCGGCCGACCAGGGCGTCGGGGCGGACGCCGCCGCCGAGGTGCATGTAGAGCAGCAGGCCGCGGCCCTCGTCCCGGATGCGCTGCAGCGCGCGGTCGATGCTGGCCCCGCTGTCCCGGTGGGGCGAGCCGAAGACGTCGCCGATGGGGTCGCTGGCCTGGATGCGGCAGAGGAGGGGGTCGTCGCCGGTGAGGTCGCCGCACCAGACGGCGAGGTGGAGCGTGTCGTCGGACTGGCTGCGGTAGAGGCGGGACTGGAAGCCGCCCAGGCCGGGCACGGGCAGCTCGCCCTCGAGGACGCGCTCGATCAGGACCTCGTGCCGCATCCGCCAGCGGATCAGGTCGGCGACGGTGACGACGCGCAGGCGGTGGGTCTGGCCGAACTCGATCAGGTCCGGCAGGCGGGCCATCTCGCCGTCTTCTTTCATGATCTCGCAGATGACGCCCGAGGGGGTCAGGCCGGCGAGGCGGGCGAGGTCGACGCTGCCCTCGGTCTGGCCGGTGCGCACCAGCACGCCGCCGTCGCGGGCGCGCAGCGGGAAGACGTGGCCGGGGGTGACGAGGTCCTGGGGGCCGTTGCTGGGGTCGATGGCGACCTTGATCGTGTGGGCCCGGTCCGCGGCGCTGATGCCGGTGCTGACGCCCTCGCGGGCCTCGATCGAGACCGTGAAGGCGGTGCCGTAGGGGCTCTGGTTGTTGGCCGCCATCATCGGCAGGCCCAGCCGGCGGACGCGGTCGCTGGTCAGGGTCAGGCAGATCAGGCCGCGGCCGTGGCGGGCCATGAAGTTGATCGCCTCGGGCGTGACGGCGTCCGAGGCCATCGTCAGGTCGCCCTCGTTCTCGCGATCCTCGTCGTCGACCAGGATGACCATGCGCCCGGCGCGCACGTCCTCGATCGCCAGCTCGGCGCGTCGCAGCGGGTCGGGGTGCATCACCTCGAAGTCCATGATCCTGCTCCTCCCTGTTTTTTCGCGCGGGCTTCAGCCGCCGCGGTTGCGCGGGGTCGGCGCGTAGCCCAGCTCGACCAGGCGCTCGGCGCTGAGCCTAGCCTGCCCGGGGGCCTCGCGCCCGCCCGGAGCGCGCAGCAGGCGCTCGGTGTAGCGGGCCAGCAGGTCGACCTCCAGGTTGAGCTCCCGACCCGAACCGTAGCCGCCAAAGGCGGTGTGCTGGATGGTGAAGGGCACCAGGTTCACCCGGAAGGCGCAGCTGCCATCGGACTCGTCGCGCAGCTCGTTGACGGTCAGGCTGACACCGTCGATGCAGATGCTGCCCTTCTCGGCGAGGTAGCGGGCCAGCTCGGGCGGGGCGCTGACCCACAGGATCCAGCTCTCGCCCTGGTCCCGCAGGGAGAGGACCCGGCCCACGCCGTCGACGTGGCCGCTGACGATGTGGCCGTCGAGGCGATCGCCGGCTCGCAAGGCGCGCTCCAGGTGCAGCGGGTCGCCGGGGCGGCGCTGGCCCAGGGTGGTGCGCTGGACGGTCTCGATGCCCAGCGTGGCGCTGAAGGTGCCGCCCGTGGGGCCGGCGGGGGAGAGGGACTCGACCGTCAGGCAGGCGCCCATGACGGCGATGCTGTCGCCGAGCTTCACGCGAGCGCCGAGGGCTGAACCCGCCTGGGGGCCCAGGGGCAGCCCGCAGCGGATCTCCAGGCGCAGGCCCTGGCCGGCGGGCTGGCGGGAGGCGAGGGTGCCGACCTCTTCGATGATGCCGCTGAACACTCAGGCCTCCGCGGGTTCGTAGACGAGGTGCAGATCAGGCCCGGCGGGCTCGCTGCTGCGCAGGGCGAAGCGGGGGGCGCGGTCGAGGTCGAGGCCGGGGCCGCCCAGCCAGCCGGGGCCCTCGGCCAGGGCGAGGGGGGCCAGGAAGAGGTGGAGGCGGTCGACGAGGCCGGCCTGGAGGAAGGAGCGATGCACGGCGCCGCCGCCCTCGACCAGCAGGTTGTGGACGCCGCGCTGGAGCAGGGCGGCCAGCACGGCGCGCAGATCCCCGGGGCCTCCGGGCAGGCGCAGGATGTCGGCGGGCAGGTCGACCTGGGGGGCGTCCTCGGCGCAGATCAGCAGCGGGCGGCGGCTGCCTTGGAGGAGGCGGCTGCCGACCGGCGTGCGCAGGCCGCTGTCGAGCACGACGGGCAGGGCGTCGCGGCCGCCCTCGATCGCGCGGGTGGTCAGCGAGGGGTCGTCGGCCAGCAGGGTGCCGACCCCGACCAGGACGGCGTCGCAGGCGTCGCGGAGCTGGTGGGCCTGCCGCCGGGCCTGGGGGCTGGTGATCCAGCGGCTGCGACCGCGGTGGTCGGCGATGCGGCCGTCCAGGCTGATCCCGGCCTTGAGGTGGACCGCCGGGCGGCCCCGCTCCATGGCCCGGACGAAGCCCAGGTTCAGCTCGCGGCAGGCCTCGCGCTCGACCCCCTCGACGACCTCGACGCCGGCCTCTCGCAGGATGCGCAGGCCCTCGCCCGAGACGCGCGGGAAGGGGTCGACCATGCCGACGATCACCCGGCGGATGCCGCTGCGCAGGATGGCGTCGGTGCAGGGCGGGGTGCGGCCGTGGTGGCAGCAGGGCTCCAGGTTGACGACCATGGTGGCGCCGGGGGCCTGCCCGCCGAGCTGGCGGAGGGCGTCGACCTCGGCGTGGGCGAGGCCGGGGGCGCGGTGCCAGCCCTCGGCGAGGACCTGGCCGTCCTTGACGATGAGCGCGCCGACCATCGGGTTGGGCGAGGTGCGGCCCCGGGCCCGCGCGGCCAGGTCGAGGCAGCGGCGCATCAGCTCGCGGGTCTCGCTCACGCGCCCTCGCCGGTGGATGGCTCGCCTGAGGTGGGCTCGACGCTGGCCGGTTCTACAAGGGGGGCGATCAGGTCGAGGAACTCGATCGGAGACTGCACGTCGAGGTAGACGCTGGCGAAGCGCACGAAGGCGACCTTGTCCAGGGTCTTCAGCTCGTCGAGCACCCGGCGGCCGATGTCCTCGCTGCTGATCTCGGCGCCGGCGGTCATGACGGCCTGCTCGACCCGGACGGCGGCCTGCTCGATGGCCTCGGCGGCGACCGGGCGCTTGCGGCAGGCCAGGGAGAGGCCCATCAGGACCTTGTCGCGCAGGAAGGGCTCGCGCTTGCCGTCGCTCTTGACGACCAGCGGCAGACGCAGCTCGATGCGCTCGAAGGTGGTGAAGCGGTGCTCGCAGTCCTGGCAGACCCGGCGGCGTCGGATGCCGTCGCCCGAGGCGCGGGTGTCGACCACCCGGCAGTCGTCTCCTCCGCAGACCGGACAGACCACGCCTCAGCCTCGCCCGTAGATGGGGAAGCGCTCGCAGAGCGTGTGCACCTCGGCCTGAACCCGGGCGAGGGAGGCCTCGTCCGAGGGGGCGTCGAGCACGCGGGCGACGAGGTCGGCGACCTGGCGGGACTCGTCGATGCCCATGCCGCGGGTGGTCATCGCGGGGGTGCCGATGCGCACGCCCGAGGTGATCATCGGCGGGCGGCGCTCGCCGGGCACGGTGTTCTTGTTGACGGTGATGCCGGCCTTGCCCAGCGCCTCTTCGGCCTCCTTGCCGCTGGCGGGGTGCTCGCTGAGGTCCAGCAGGACGAGGTGGTTGTCGGTGCCCCCGCTGACCAGGGTGAAGCCTCGCTCCATCAGGCGCTCGGCCATCGCGGCGGCGTTGTCGACGACCTGGCGGGCGTAGGCGCGGAAGGAGGGCTGCAGGGCCTCGCCGAAGGCCACCGCCTTGGCGGCGATGATGTGCATCAGCGGGCCGCCCTGGGTGCCCGGGAAGACTGCCGAGTTTATCGCCTTGATGTGCTCGCGCCGCGCCAGGATCATGCCGCCGCGGGGGCCGCGCAGGGTCTTGTGGGTGGTGGTGGTGACGATGTCGCAGTGCGGGAAGGGGTTCTCGTGGGCGCCGCCGGCGACGAGGCCGGCGATGTGGGCCATGTCGCAGAGCAGCAGGGCGCCGACCTCGTCGGCGATGCTGCGGAAGCCGGCGAAGTCCAGGGCGCGCGGGTAAGCGCTGGCCCCGCAGACGATCATCTTGGGGCGCTCCTTGAGGGCGAGGCTGCGGACCTCGTCCATGTCGATGCGGCCGTCGCGCGGGCCCACATGGTAGTGCACCGGCCGGTAGAGCATGCCGGAGCTGTTGACCGGCGAGCCGTGGGTGAGGTGGCCGCCGTGGCTGAGATCCAGGCCCAGCAGGGTGTCGCCCGGCTTGAGGAAGGCGAGGTAGACGGCCGAGTTGGCCTGGGCCCCGGCGTGGGGCTGGACGTTGACGCCGATGTCGCAGCGCGAGGCGCCGGCGGCGTCCAGCGGGGTGAAGAGCTCGCGGGCCCGGCGGCGGGCGATGTCCTCGACCACGTCGACGTGCTCGCAGCCGCCGTAGTAGCGGCGGCCGGGCAGGCCCTCGGCGTACTTGTTGGTCAGCACCGAGCCGGCGGCTTCGAGCACCGCGGGGGAGGCGTAGTTCTCCGACGCGATCAGCTCCAGGTCTTCGCGCTGGCGCTTGAGCTCGGCGTCGATGCAGGAGGCGACCTCGGGGTCGGCCTGGGAGAGGAGGGAGGAGGGGTTCATTCGTGGCTCCGGGAGGCGCTGGCCTCCAGCGCGGTGATCTTGTCGACGCGGCGCTGGTGGCGGCCGCCTTCGAAGGAGGCGTCCAGCCAGGCGTCGAGGATGTCCAGGGCGAGGCCGGCGCCGACGACGCGCTCGCCCAGGCAGAGCACGTTGGCGTCGTTGTGCTGGCGGGTGCTGCGGGCCGAGAAGGTGTCGGAGAGCACGGCGGCGCGGACGCCGGGGACCTTGTTGGCGGCGATGCTCATGCCGATGCCGGTCCCGCAAACGAGCAGGCCCTGGTCGGCCTGGCCCTGGGAGACCGCGCGGGCGACGGCCTCGGCGAAGTCGGCGTAGTCGCAGGAGGCGGGGCCGTCGGTGCCGAGGTCCTGCACGGTGTGGCCGCGCTGCTGGAGGCGCTCGGCCAGGGTGGCCTTCAGCGAGAGGCCGGCGTGATCGCAGCCGATGGCGAAGCGCATGGTGCCTTCCGGGGGAGAGGGGATCAGGGGTCGAAGCGGCGCAGGACGATGGTGGCGTTGGTGCCACCGAAGCCGAAGGCGTTGGAGAGGCCGACCGCGGCGTCTGCGGCGCGGGCCTGGCCGGGGATGTAGTCCAGGTCGCAGCCTTCGCCAGCCTGCTCCAGGTTCGCGGTCGGGGGCAGGAGGCCCTGGACCAGGGCCTGGACGGTCAGCACGGCCTCGAGCCCGCCCGCCGCGCCCAGCAGGTGGCCCGTGGCGCCCTTGGTCGAGGAGATCGGCAGCCGGTCGACGTGGGCGCCGAAGACGGTGCGCAGGGCGATCGACTCGTTGAGGTCGTTGTGGGGGGTGCTGGTGCCGTGGGCGTTGACGTAGTGAACGTCTTCGGGCCGCAGCCCGGCGAGCTGCAGGGCCATCCTCATGCAGCGGACGGCGCCCTCGTGCCCCTCGGCGGGGGCGGTGATGTGGTGGGCGTCGTTGGTGAGGCCGTAGCCGACGACCTCGGCCAGGGGGCGGGCTCCGCGGGCGACGGCGTGGTCGAGTCCCTCCAGGACCAGCACCCCGGCGCCCTCGCCCATGACGAAGCCGTCGCGGTCGGCGTCGAAGGGGCGGCTGGCCCGCTGGGGCTCGTCGTTGCGGCGGGAGAGGGCCCGCATCACGGTGAAGCCGGCCATGCCCAGGGGGCAGATCGGCGCCTCGGCCCCGCCGGCGATGATCAGGTCGGCCATGCCGTCGCGGATGGCGCGGAAGGCCTCGCCGATGCTGTGGTTGCCCGTGGCGCAGGCGGTGGCGACGGCCAGGCTGGGGCCACGCGCGCCGTAGCGGATGGCGACGTGGCCGCCGGCGAGGTTGGTCAGGGCCCGCGGGATGAAGAAGGGCGAGATGCGGCGCAGCCCATGCTGGGCGAGGTCGCGGCACTGGTCCTCGATGGTCTCGATGCCGCCGATGCCAGAGCCGATGTAGACGCCCGCACGGTCGCCGAGCGGCGTGCTGCCGTCCAGGCCGGCCTGGGCGAGGGCCTCGGCCGAGGCCGCCAGGGCGTAGAGGCTGAAGCGGTCGTAGCGCTTCAGCTCGCGAGCGGGGACGACGGTCTCGGGGTCGAAGCCACGCACCTCTCCGGCGAAACGAACCGGCTGGTCCGAGACGTCGAAGCGCGTGATCGGACCGATGCCGGACCGCGCCTGGCAGACGGCCCGCCAGGTCTCATCCGCGTCCAGGCCGCAGGGGGAGATGGCCCCCAGGCCGGTGATGACGACCCGACGCACGCCGCGATGCCAGCTCAGCCGAGCTGGCTGCTGACGTAGTCGATCGCGTCCTGAACGGTCGTGATCTTCTCGGCTTCTTCATCCGGGATCTTGATGTCGAACTCGTCCTCGATGTGGACGACCAGCTCGACGATGTCGAGGCTGTCCGCGCCCAGGTCGTCAATGAAGGAGGCACCCGGGGTGATCTCTTCGATCTTCACGCCGAGGCTCTGGGAGACGAGCTCCTTGAGCTTCAGGATGACGGCTTCTTTGTCGGCCATGGGGGGCTCCAGATGATTGTGCGAGAGGGAGGGAGCGGCTCCCTATTGCAGGGCTGGGGGGGCCGCAAGATCGTCGTCGGCGACCGTCGGCAGCGTGCCCATCGCGGCGGCGACCCGCTCGACGAGGCCGTCGGCGGCGCATCGGGCGGCGTAGCGCACCGCCGAGTGGACGGCGCTGGCGTCCGAGCGCCCGTGGCCGACCACGACCACGCCGCGCACCCCCAGCAGCAGGGCCCCGCCCTGGCTGGCGTAGTCGGTGCGCTCGCGGACCCGGCGCAGGGCCGGCCGCAGCAGCCAGGCGCCGGCCTTGGCGGAGGCCTGGCGGAGGACCTCCTCGCGCAGGATGGTGGTCACGACCTCGGCGGTGGCTTCGACCGTCTTGAGCATGATGTTGCCGACGAAGCCGTCGCAGACCAGCACCTCGCAGGCCCCGCGGAAGGCCGCGGCGGGCTCGACGTTGCCGACGAAGGGCAGAGGCAGGGCCGCCAGCCGGGCCCCGGCCTCGCGCACGCGCTCGTCGCCCTTGCCGGGCTCTTCGCCGTTGCTGAGCAGCCCGATGCGTGGCTCCTCGCCCAGGCCGAGCACCTTGGCGAAGGCCTGGCCCATGGCGGCGAACTGGACGAGGTGCTGCGGGCGGCTGTCGACGTTGGCGCCCAGGTCCAGCAGCACGAGGCGGCCGCCGTCGGTGCGAGGGACCAGCAGGCTGATCGCCGGCCGGTCGACACCATCGAGGCGGCCCAGCACGAAGAAGGCGGCGGCCATGGTGGCCCCGGTCGGCCCGCAGCTGACCGCCGCGCAGGCCTTGCCCTCGCGCAGCAGCCGCATCGCGGCCGTGACGCTGGGCTCGGGGTCGCCTCGCACGGCGCTGGCCGGTCGCGGCGCGTCCATCGGGACGACGCCCTTGCAGTCGTGGATGGGCAGGTCCAGGCCCGCCGGGAGCAGCGGCCGCAGGCGGTCTTCGTCGCCGACCAGCACTACGGACACACCTCCCCTATGGGCGGCGATCGCACCTGCGACCACCACCTCGGGGGCGGCGTCTCCTCCCATCGCGTCGAGCGCGACCGGCGCGGGCTTCACACCGGTCCCGACAGGATCAGACCTGCTCGCTGCGTCCGACCAGGACCTGCTTGCCGCGGTAGGTCCCGCACTCAAGGCAGACCTGGTGGCGCAGCTTGGGGGCGGCGCAGGCCTCGCACAGCTCGACGGCGGCGTTGGGGGTCAGGAAGTCGTGGGCGCGGCGCATGCCCTTGCGGGCCTTGGAGGTGCGCTTCTTGGGAACAGCCATGGCGGTCTCGCGAGAGGAGAAGGGGAGCGTTCACGCGACCCGAATGGGTCGGACGCGGACGAACCGGGGCCTTAATCGGGCAGGCGCAGCTTGGCGAAGGGGTTTTCACGTTCGGGGACCTCGGGCTGCGCCGCGACCGCGCAGCTCCAGGCCGCGCCGACCTGCTTCACGCCTCGCCCGCCGCAGACCACCTTGTCGGGCAGCCACAGGGCGAACTGCTCCATGATGACGTCGGTGAGGTCCAGGGCCAGGCCGTCGAAGAAGCCGATGTCCAGGTCGGAGGGGTCGGTGAGGTGGACCTCGTCGGAGTCGGGCTTGCCGATGGGCTCGTAGAGCAGCTCGACCTTGCCGCCGATGGAGATCTCGAGGTCCCCGCCGCAGCGGTCGCAGACGTGACCGCCCCGGGCGCTGGCCGTGCCCGAGACGCGCAGCAGCTCGGCGATGCGGGTGAGGGTCAGGACCACCTTCAGCTCGTGGACCGGGCCCTCGATGGCCTGCGAGGCGGCCTGGAAGGCCCAGGTGTCGGTGTCGTCGGTCTCGACGTAGAGGCCCTCTTCAGGGATGTCGTCGACGCGGATGCGCATGGGGGACTCGGCGTGGGGTGGAGAGGGGAGGGCGCCCGGGCTCGTTCAGGAGCGCAGCTCGGGGTGGGCGCAGAGGCGGTCGCAGGCGCGGATGGCGGCCAGGTGGGGGCCGGCCTGGGCCCAGGCCTCGGGCAGATCCTGCGAGGCCGGCTCGATCGCGTCGGCGATGGGCGGCAGGAAGGGGCAGCAGCAGAGGCGTCCGCGGGCGGAGAGCTCCAGCCGCAGGCCGCCGACGGGGCAGGGGCGGTGGCGGCGGCTGCCCAGGGCGTGGACGCGCGCGTGGCCGGGCTTGCCGTCGGCGTGGGCGGCGGCAGCGTGGAGGGCCGCGATGGTGCCGGCGTCGGTGCGCTGGAAGGGGTCGCTGGGATCGGCGAGGCTGTCCAGCAGCTCGGGATCGACCGCCACGTCGGCCGCCAGCCAGGGCGGCAGCAGCCGGAAGCCGTCGGCGCCGGCCTGGCGGGCCCAGCCCAGCACGGCGCGGGCCTCGGCGTGGGCGGGGCCGCGCCAGGGCAGGCCGACCTCGATGTCCAGCCGGGCCTTGCGATCCGCCCGGGCGGCCACGGCGGCGGTCACCGCGCCGGTCGCCTCGTCCAGGCTGGCGCCGTCGCCCGAGGGGTGGAGGACGGCCTGGTGGACCTCGGCCGAGACGCCCCCGATCAGCACGCGCAGGTTGCGCAGGCCCCGGTCGATCAGCTCGGCCGCCTTGGCGAAGTCCACGCCGCGGCCGTCGCAGACCAGGGTGACCGGGCACTCCAGGCGGTGGGCGAAGCGCACCAGCTCGGCGGCGATCGGCGCGCCGGCCTTGCCGCCGGCCAGGATGGTGACCGGCAGCGGCCCGGCCAGCTCGACCATGGCGACGATGCCGCGGTGCCAGGCGGCGGGGGTGAGGACGGCGCCCTGCCCCAGCTCGAAGGGCAGATCGGCCTCGTCCAGGCGGAGGGAGAGGCGGGCGGGGATGGTCCGCGCGGGGTCCCGCGGGCCCAGGCGGGCGAGGCCCTGGCGGATCCGCAACCGCGACCAGGCGAGGCGATGTTCGAGTTGTCGCATCCGAGCCTCCCGCGCTACGGTGCGGCGATTAGCCCGCTGGAGCCGCCGTGTCCTCTCGCCTCCTCGCCGCCCTCAGCCTGGGCTGCGCCGTCCTCAGCCTGGGCTGCGCCGCCCTCGGCCTGGGCTGCGCCGATCCGGAGCGAGAGGCCGCCGCCGGCTACGTCGAGGTCATGCAGCCGATCTTCGTCGAGAACATGGCCCTCACGCGGCAGTTCGTCGAGGTCGCGACCGAGGTCAAGAAGGGCACGGCCGAGCCGCGCGCCATCGCCGGTCGCTTCGAGCAGGCGCTGATCCCCGGGGCGGTCGCCCTGCGCGACCGGGTCATCGAGGTCCAGCCCGCCAACGCCGAGCTGGCCACCATCCACCAGGGCCTCGCCGAGGCCTGGACCGGCCGGGTGGACGCCTGGAGCGGCCTGCACGCGGCCTGGGACGCCTCGGACCTCGACGCCTTCGACGCTGCCACCCGCCGCAACCTGCAGGTCAAGACCGCCGAGGAGCGCTACATCGGCCAGGTGAACGCCTGGCTGGCCGGGCACGAGCTCTCGCTGCGCCAGTTCCCCTAAGGAGCCTCTCCCCATGCGCGTCCGCTTCGCTCCCTCGCCCACCGGCCACCTGCACATCGGGGGCGCCCGCACGGCCCTCTTCAACTGGCTGCTGGCCCGCCGACACGGCGGCACCTACATCCTGCGCATCGAGGACACCGACCAGGAGCGCTCCCGGCGCGAGTACGAGGTCGAGATCCTGCGCTCGCTGCGCTGGATGGGCCTGGACTGGGACGAGGGCCCCGAGGTCGGCGGCTCCAGCGGCCCCTACCGGCAGATGGAGCGCCTGGACCACTACGGCCCCTACATCGAGCGGCTGCTGGCCGAGGGCAAGGCCTACCGCTGCACCTGCTCCGCCGAGCGGGTCGAGGAGGGCCGCCAGCAGCTCGTGGCCCAGGGCCTCAAGCCCATGTACGACCGGCGCTGCCGGGACCTCGCGCTGGGCCCCGACTGCGGCGAGCACGTCGTCCGCCTGCGGGCGCCCCTCGAGGGCACCACCGACTTCTCCGATCATGTGCGCGGCCTGGTGCAGACGGCCAACGCCGAGCTTGACGACCTCGTCATCCGCCGCAGCAGCGGCCTGCCGGTCTACAACTTCGTGGTCGTGATCGACGACATCGAGATGGGCGTCAGCCTGGTCGTGCGGGGCGAGGACCACGTCAACAACACGCCCAAGCAGGTCCTGATCTACCAGGCCCTGGGGGCTCCGGTCCCCGAGTTCGCCCACGCGCCGCTGATCCTGGGGCCCGACGGCAGCCGCCTCTCCAAGCGGCACGGCGCCACCAGCGTGCGCTCCTACGAGGAGGACGGCTACCTCGCCGAGGCGCTGGTCAACTACCTCTGCCGCCTGGGCTGGTCCCACGGCGACCAGGAGGTCTTCTCCCTCGGCGAGCTGGTGCAGGCCTTCGCCCTCTCGGGCATCACCAAGGCCGGCGGGCGCTGGGATGTGGACAAGCTGCGCTGGCTCAACCAGACCTGGATGAAGCGCGTCGACCCCGCCGACCTCGCCGAGCGCGCCCGGCCCTTCTTCGTCGCCGCCGGCGCCCCCCCCGAGGCCCTCGACGAGCGCCTGGTCCCGGCGGTGCTGACGGTGCGCGAACGCGCCTGGACCCTGGTCGAGCTGGCCGCGGCCGGCCGCTTCTACTTCCTGCCCGACGAGGCCCTGGCCTGGGACGAGGCCGCCGTCGCCAAGCACCTCGTCCCGGCGGCGGTGCCCCTGCTCGAGGGGCTGCTGGGCGTGCTCGAGGGGGTCTCGGACTGGAGCGTCGAGGCGCTGGAAGAGGCCGTCAAGGCCTGGGTCGAGGCCGAGGGCCACAAGCTCGGCAAGATCGCTCAGCCGGTGCGGGTCAGCCTGACCGGCCAGGCCACCGGGCCAGGCCTCTTCGAGATGCTGGCGGCCATCGGGCGTCCCACGGCCCTGCGCCGCATCGCCGCCGGCCGGGATCGAGCCCGCGGATGAGCCTGCTCCTGCTCGCCTTGCTCGCCCTGCTCGCCTGCACGGGTCGGGAGTGGAGGGCGGGGGCGACGGAGCCGACCGGGTTGGCCGATGTGGTCGGCCTGCGGGTCGAGGGCGAGGCCGGGGCCTGGCGCTTCTGGGTCAGCGTGCGCAGCCCCGATCGGGACTGCCGGCAGTGGTCCCCCTTCTGGGAGGTGGTCGACGAGCATGGCCGCAGCCTGCTCTACCGCCGGACCCTGGCCCACAGCCACGCCGAGGAGCAGCCCTTCACGCGGGCGGGGGGGCCGGTGCCCGTCGGGGCCGAGGACGTCGTCGTGGTGCGCGCCTTGATGGCGCCGGGCGGCTACGGCGGGCAGGCCCTGCGGGGCTCGGTCGCCGGCGGCTTCGAGCCGGTCCACCTGCCCGAGGACTTCGGCGCCGCCTTGCTCGCCGAGGGCCCCCAGGCCGAGATCTGCGCCTTTTGAGAGGCAATCGGCCCTTGACTGGACCGCAGAGGTCGCTTAAGCGGCTGCCGCTTGTTGGGCCGTGGTGTAACTGGCAACACGTTGGGTTCTGGCCCCAAAGAGTCTAGGTTCGATCCCTAGCGGCCCAGCCACTCTCTCTTCCACATTCCGCCTGCTTGACACCGCTCAGAGCGGTCGATACAGCGCGCCCCTTCCTGCTCCCATCGTCTAGCGGTCCAGGACGTCGGCCTCTCACGCCGAAAACACGGGTTCGATTCCCGTTGGGAGTACCACCTCACGCAAAGACCCCCGATGCTCCGGCATCGGGGGTTCTTCGTTGGCGGGCCGGGCGTTGGCGGGCCGGGCGGTGGCGCGCGCGACCCCCAGACGCACGACGCCCCCGGTTGCCCGAAGGCCGCCGGGGGCGTGTGTTGGGCCGAAGCCCGGGTCCGACGACTACGAAGCGGTCGCGGTCGAGACGGTGTCGGAGACCTCGGTGAAGAGGTCGCTGAGGCTGGTGCCCAGCGCGGTCAGGGCCGCGATGATGGCGACGGCGACGAGGCCGGCGATGAGGCCGTACTCGATAGCGGTGGCGCCGGACTCGTCCTGGATGAGGCGGTTGATCGTGGTCATGGTGGTTCTCCCTCGTTGGTTGCTCTCGCCCGGTTGGGTTTGTCCCTCGGGGCACTCTTGTTTTCACCCAGAACGGCGCCGAAGTCAACGAAAAATTTTCGCCGGTCGTTCAAAGTTCCGCGGATCGGGGCCGACATTGGGTCGAGGACCGTGTTGTGGTGGGCAGATCGGCGGATTGCAACAGCATGTCTCCGCCCTGCCGATTAGATTCCCGGATGCAGTACCGCGGCTTCACGCTCGACCCCTTCCAGACCCAGGCCATCGAGGCCCTGCAGCGCGGCGAGACCGTGCTGGTCTGCGCGCCCACCGGCACCGGCAAGACCATGGTCGCCGACTGGATGGTCGAGTCCACGCTCGCGCGGGGCCTCGAGGTCGTCTACACCGCGCCCATCAAGGCCCTCTCCAACCAGAAGTTCCGCGACTACTGCCGGATGCTGGGCGAGGATCGGGTCGGGCTGGTCACCGGCGACCTGGTCATCCGCCCCGAGGCGCCCTGCCGGGTGATGACCACTGAGATCCTGCGCAACCAGCTCCTGACCGGCCACCCGCTGGACCGCCTGGGCGCCATCATCGTCGACGAGATCCACTTCCTCGACGACGCCGAGCGCGGCACGGTCTGGGAGGAGCTGCTCATCTACCTCCCCGCCGAGATCCAGGTGGTCGGCCTCTCCGCCACCCTCTCCAACCTGGACGAGTTCGCCGACTGGCTGCGCAGCGTGCGCGAGCACGACGTCACCGTGGTCGAGGAGCACCGACGCGCCGTGCCGCTGCGCTTCCTGGTGGCCACGCGCGAGCTGGGGCTGCGGGACCCGGTCGAGATGAAGGAGGCCTTCCGCCACTGGCAGGCCAACCAGAAGGGCGGCTCGACCCGGCCTCCCCCCCAGGACCGCCGCGGGGGCCGACCGGGGGGGCGCCGAGGTCGGGACGACCGGGCCCCCAGCAGCCCCACCCGGCACGCCGACGTCTTCCGGATGCTGGCCCCCGATCTGCTGCCCTACCTATACTTCGTGCAGAGCCGCCGGGACGCCGAGGGCATGGCCCGCGGGCTGCTGGGCCGCCTCCAGCAGGTCGGCGACAGCCTGCTCGACCCGGACGAGGAGGCCAAGGTGGTCGACGCCTTGCGGGCCCTCCAGGCCAGCCAGACCGGCGCCGGGGCGCTGGACGCGGACCTCTCCGCCCTGTACCGCCACGGGATCGCCTTCCACCACGCCGGGCTGCACGTCAGCCTGAAGGCCCTGGTGGAGGAGCTCTACGAGCAGCGGCTGGTCAAGGTCCTCTACTGCACCGGCACCTTCGCCCTGGGCATCAACATGCCGGCCCGCTGCACCGTCTTCGACAAGATGGAGCGCTACGACGGCAAGGAGATGATCCCGCTGCCCAGCCGGGAGTTCATGCAGATGGCCGGCCGGGCCGGGCGCCGGGGCATGGACGAGGAGGGGCTGGTCGTGGTGCGCACCGACATCGAGCTCTGGCCGGGCGTCGGCAAGCAGCTCGACCGGTATCTGCGCGGCCACATCGAGCCCGTGCACAGCCGCTTCAGCCTCTCGCTGCACAGCGTCATCAACCTGCTCTCCCGCTACGACGAGGCCCACATCCGCACCCTGGTCGAGAAGAGCTTCCTGGCCTTCCATCGCCAGCACCGGGCCGAGCGCGAGGTGGCCGAGGCCGAGGCCCTCAGCGAGCGGCTGGCCGGCGAGGGCTGGCGCGAGGGCCTGCCGGTCCCGCGCAGCATGAAGTCGGATGTGCACCACCTGCGGCGCCTCAAGGTGCGCTCGCTGGAGCGCAACGACGCCACCTGGGAGGAGCTCCAGGCCCGCGTCGACTGGCTGCAGAGCTGGGGCTACATCCGGCGCCCGGAAGAGGGCAAGGCCGAGGAGATCACCCCCTCGAACTTCGTGCTGGGCGTCGGCGCCAAGGTGCTGATCGAGCTGGCCTTCTGCGAGGTCATGCTGACCGAGATGGTGCTCGAGGGCGTCACCGGCGAGCTCTCCATGCCCGAGCTCTTCGGCGTGCTCTGCGGCATGGTCAACAGCCTGCCCCGCGGCGTCACCACCTCGCAGAAGCACCGCTTCCAGGGCGTCGCCCGGCGGGTCAACAAGATCCGCTTCAGCGACCCGGTGACCAGCGCCGAGCAGCTCAGCCGGCAGGCGGTCACCTGGGACCCGGCGATGATCCCCTTCGGCGCCTGGTGGGCCGAGGATCGCCCCCTGGACTGGATCATGCAGCAGATCCAGGCCCCCACCGACATCTCGGGCGAGCTGGTCGGCAGCTTCCGGCGGGCGCGCGACCTCGCCCAGCAGCTGCGCAACGTCTACCGGACCCACGATCCGGGCCGGGCCGAGGAGATCCAGGACCTGCTGCGCCGCACCCGGCGGGACGAGGTCGAGGTCGTCGATTGAGCTCGGCCGATCTGGAGCGCCTCGCCCGCGCCCTGGCGGTCGTCGAGCAGCAGGCGCGGGGCCTGCCCTGGGCCGAGGAGCGGGCCTGGCGGGTGCAGAGCCACCTCTGGGTCGAGGGTGAGGGCCTGGTCGTCGATCTGCACGACCTCAGCGTCAAGCTGGCCGGGCGCGCCGTGCAGGAGGTCGGGGCGGTGGCCGGCTCGCTCTCGGCGGGCAGCGTGAGCTTCGTCACCGGCGTCGGGCGCCGCAGCCTGGGACCGCCCAAGCTCGGTCGCGCCGTGCAGGGCGAGCTTGCCCGCCTCTGCCGCGCCCAGGGCTGGAGCCACGCCCCCGGGCGCGCCGGGCGCTGGATCCTCATCCTCGACGGCCGCCGGGCGCCCAGCCAGCTGGGTTGGCCCTTCTGGCTGGGGGCCTTCGCCTTCGGGCTGCTGGCGCTGGCCCTGGTGCCGCCGCTGGGCGTCGTCGTGCTGCTGGTGCTGATCGCCGCCTGGTGGCGAGGGCGCTGAGGGCCGCCGCCCTAGCGCAGGACCCCGGTGCCGATCAGCCCGAAGCTGCTGACCCCCTGCACGGTGCTGCCGTCGACGGGGTGGACGGCCTCTTCGATCTGGTAGCGGTACATGCGGATCGCCAGCAGCGCGCCCGAGGGGTAGCCGGAGAGGCCGGAGGAGGGCACCGTGAGGGCGCCGGTGTCGGTGGCGTGGCAGAAGACGCCGCCCAGGTAGGAGGTGCCCGAGGCGTTGTAGACGTCGATGGCGACGATGAAGCTGTCGGAGATGCCGGAGGGCGACCAGGTGAAGGTCGCGTTGCTGGCCTGGATCTGGGCCGTGAAGGAGTCGCGGCCGTCGCCCATGATGGCGGCGGGCTGGATGTCGGTGAAGCCCTCGCGGGTGTTGACCACGCTGGTCAGCGAGAAGGGCCCCCAGGAGCCGCCGCCCGAGACGCTCAGGTCCCAGCTCGCGTTGCGCAGGTAGTCGCCGCTGCTGAGGCCGACGGCCTCGTAGGTGGTGCGGCCGCTGGCGGTGCTGCGTCGAAGCCCGTTGCTGACGCTGCCGCTGACCAGGTAGGCCCACTCGCCGACGTCCTCGGAGCTGCTGGTGGGAGGGGTCGGCGTGGCGCTGGTCGAGCAGCTGCCCCGGGCCGGCATCCAGCCGGTCCACGAGCCGCTGACCGGGCTGTGGAAGGTGGCGTAGGCGCCGATTGCCAGCTGCTCGGTCAGGCCGAAGCAGGAGGGGCAGGCGGTCACCTCGTAGTAGAACTCGACCAGCCCGCTGGTCATGCCGCTGGAGCCGCCGCCGCCGTCTCCCCCGCCGCCGCCGTCTGCCCCGCCGTCGCCGCCGTCTCCTCCCCCGTCGCCGCTGCCGCCGTCGCTGCTGCCGCCGTCCGCCGGCGCCTCGCCGTCGGTGTAGGTGAAGCCGTCCACGCGGACCGCCTCGCCGCGATCGCTGCGCACGGTCAGGTCGACGGCGGTCTCGACCGCGGTGGAGGGAGAGGTGACCACCAGCTCGCCGTCATCGATCACGGTCACCGTGACCGAGGCGCCTCCGAAGAGCACGCTGACCTCGCCCTCGAAGCCGCCGCCCAGGATGCGGACGCTGGTGCCGCCCTCGATCGGCCCCCAGGTCGGGTCGACCGCGTCGATCCAGACGGACTCCTGGACGCCGGAGTCCGTGCCGGCGAGGGGGTCGAGGCCGGCGCCGAGGCCGCAGCCGGCCAGGCCCAGGAGGAGGAGGAGGGAGAGGGGTCGAAGCACGGCGGCAGCTTAGCTCCCTGGAGCGGCGCTCGTCGAGGCGTGCTCAGCCCCCGGCCAGGGCCGCCGCGATCCGGGCGGCGACCTCCTCGGACGAGCTGCCGTGGGGGATCTTCTCGATCACCCGGCCGTCGCGGCCCAGCAGCAGGCTGTGGGTGGGGTGGTCGACCGCGTAGCTCATCGCCGAGCCCGACAGGGGCGTCACCCGCCAGGAGATGTCCCAGTCGGCGGTGATGGTCTCCAGCTCGGTGTCGGTGGCGGTGCCGCCGCGAAAGCGCTCGTGGAAGTGGCCGCTGTAGACCATCAGCCGCTCCAGGCCGTCGCGGGCCGGATCCAGGCTGACCAGCAGGCCGCTGACCTGCTCCTGCTGGGCGGGCTCCAGCGTGCGCAGGGCCGATCCCAGCGTGGCCATCGTGGTCGGGCAGACGTCGGGGCAGGCGGTGTAGCCGAAGTACAGGAGCACCACCTGGCCCTGGAGCTGGGAGAGGCGCAGCGGTCCGTCCCGGGTCTGCAGCTCGAAGTCGCCGAAGGTCGGCGCGGGGGCGTCGGGCCGCCCGGCGCCGCGGGGGGGGCCGGCGGGGGTGCTCTCGTCGCCCTCGGTCCAGAACTGGAAGGCCGCGACGCGCTCACGTCCCTTGGACTGCAGCAGCACATCGGCCCGCCACATCATCGGGGCGCCGCCGCAGGAGGGCAGGGCCCCCTCGGCGCTCCAGGTGCCTGGGGTCCCGGCGCTGAGGGGGAGCAGGGTCAGGCCCATCGGCATCGAGACGCCGGTCAGCTCGATGCGGGAGAGCTCTGCGCTGGCATCGCTGCTCTGCACGGTCCAGCGCGTCGGCTGGCCCGGGCGCAGCGGCTGGGCCTCGACCTGGATGTCCAGCTCCAGGCCGTCGGAGAAGCGGGCGGTGCAGGCCTTGCCCGCGCCGAGCTCGCACTGCTCGTCGGGGGCCGACTCGCCCGCGCCCCGCAGCCTCAGATCCTGGAGCAGACCGGGCTTGCGCCAGAGCAGCAGCAGGATCGCGACGCCCAGCGCCCACGGCAGGGCCCGCAGCATCCTTCGGAGCGGGCTCAATGGCCCATATGGCCCGCCGCCTCAGCGCCGGTGGGCGGGGCCTCCTTCACGGGGGCTTCGATCTCGAGCTCGCTGCCGTCGTCGAAGCGGACCTTCAGGTTGACGGTCTGGCCCAGCGCGAGGTCGCCCTTCAGGCCGATCAGCATCAGGTGCTCGGCGCCGGGCTTCAGCTCGAGGGCCTGGTCGGGGGCCAGCGGGAAGCGGGGCACCTGGCGCATCTGCATCGTGCCGTCGACCTCGCTGTGGGTGTGCAGCTCGACCGTGTCGCTGACGTCGGAGACGGCCGCGACCACGGCGGTCGGCGCCGTGCCGGAGTGGTGCAGCTTCATGAAGGCGCCGCTGTTGGGGCTGCCCGGGGGCATGGCGCGGACCCAGGCGTCCATGACGTGGATCTCCTCGGCGCGCGCGGTCTGGGCCGGAGCCGGGGGAGGGGCGGGGGCGGCTTGCGGAGCCGCGGCGGGCGGGGTGCCGGTCTCGCAGGCCAGGGAGAGGACGATCAGCAGCGCGGTCATGCAGCCTCCTGCGGGTGGCTTATCCAGAAACAGCGGGTGGGGCTGGGGCCTCGCCGGCCCCCTCCCCCCCCG